>Ga0209229_10000190_pt1 | contig 24223 bp, 26 predicted proteins | sample SanBayMetagenome_FD_187466 | JGI IMG/M metagenome (GOLD analysis project Ga0209229, IMG submission 187466) | Freshwater and sediment microbial communities from dead zone in Sandusky Bay, Ohio, USA (SPAdes) (version 2) | ecosystem: Environmental > Aquatic > Freshwater > Lentic > Sediment... | reverse complement strand
TTTGAAGAAACTTTAAAAGGCAAAACTGGTGGTTCTAGAAGAAAATTTTATCATTTAAAAACTGGATTAATAATTAACTTACATAAACCTCATCCCAATTCAATTATAAAGTCTTATTTAATTGAACAAATAATTAAAAAACTAGAAGAAGAGAATTTGATATGACCAAAAGTGATTTAATTTGCTACAAAAATTATTATGGATCAGTACATTTTGATCCTCAGGAAGAGCTATTTTTTGGAAAAATAGAATTTATAAGAGATTTAGTAAACTATGAAGCATCAGAAGCTAAATCTTTGGTAAAAGCTTTTCATGAAGCAGTGGATAGTTATTTAGAAGATTGTAATAACCTTGCCAAAACCCCTGACAAACCATTTAAGGGTAGTTTTAATGTTAGAGTCGACCCTGAATTGCACAAAGAAGTAAGTTTATATGCTTTGCAGCATGGAGATACTTTGAATGGAGTAGTTAGAAAAGCTTTAAATATTTTTATTAAAGGAAGTTAATTATGAGTCGTAGCATTAAAAATAAGTATTTTTTATCGAATTGTTGTTGCCGATCTGAGAAGAAAGATAAAAAAATATGGCATAAAGCATTTCGTAAGAAAGAAAAACAGAAGGTATGCAGTAATGATTTAGAAGGGCATGTAACTACCCACCACAGAGAAGTAAGTGACACATGGACTATGGGGAAAGATGGTAAGCACTACTATTCTAAAAATTACTTACTAACTTCAATTAAAGGAATTGCTAAAAGATTTTATAAGAATAAAAAGGAACGTATAGCTAATGAAAGCAAAATGTTTTATAGGTGGGTAGGAAAGTGAATACTAAAAAATCATTTCCTTGTGCACCTGTAGTCACCGAAGAAGATATAGAATGGCTTGAATTTGGTTTTGAGGAATGGGTTGATGCCTTAGAACAGATCGATGGTGGGTGGGAAAGTAATGCGTTAAATCAAACTTCATTTTTTGAAATTGTTAAAAATGAGACATTTTCTAAGGAAAAATATGCAGTTTATAGTCGTTTAGGAGAAAAACATACACTTGTTGGTGTTTTTGATACTGAGCAAGAAGCTTTACAAGCTGTAAAAGAAAAAAATAAAAACATAGAAAATAAATTAAAATTCCCCTAATTTCTTAACGATTTAATGTGGCAAATTAGCAACATTTGTCATAACCTCAGTTATGTATTCAAATTTGTACGTTTTTTTCTTTAATTAATTTTGCTGATTTTTAAAAATTGAAAAAGAAGAAAAATAAATAAACCTAATGAAAAAAACTAAGATTTATTTAATCTTTTTTAGTCAAGAAAAAAAGGGTTTTATAAAAACGGGAAAATGTAGAAATAAAACCCTATTTAAGGTGTATTTACTTGAACGTCATAAAAAGAGTTTAATAACCCAGCGTTAATTCTATCAACCTTGATAAAACACAAAACTTATAATATCCCTCCTATTTAAGAATTTCAAAAAAACTGTAAAAAAAATAACGCAACTTTTACTAATGTGTTGCCAAATTAACAAAATTGCGTTGTGACTTTCAATATCTAAAATTAATCTTCATAAACAACATCACGTTTGGCTATCTTAACTATCAAAATTATAAGCTTATCTTCCTCTATTTTGCAAATTATCCTGAATTTATCTACTCGGTAACGCCAATATCCTTTTTTATTAGCACTTAACGCTTTACCAGTAAGTTTAGGATGTTCTAAACTTATTATTCTAATATATAAGTAGTTCCTTATTAAAGATTGCTGTTGATGACTTAATTTACTTAATTCTTTCTTTGCAATTTCGTCAAATTTAATTTGCCACTTAGTCATTTTTTTCTTTCCAGTCTTCAAACCCTAGCTCTTTCATAACTTCTTCTAAAGAATAAGTAGGATTGTTTTGTGCTAATATTCTTTCAGCATCATTATAATCTTCTATATCTTCCTGTAATTCCAAGACATAGCTTTGAATTGCTTTAAGGATAATATGACTTTTAGACCTCTCAGTTTGTTTGGCAACTTTTGTTAGTGCTGCATTTAAGTCATCAGGTATTCTAGCTGTAATTGTACTCATAATTAACCCATTTACTTATGTATTAAGTATAAATACATTGTATTACTTTTGTTAAACTATGTCAAAGCATTTTAAATTAAAGAGACAACTTAACACCAACTAGAGCAACAACTCCTGCTTACTTTTACATATTAAATTCATTCAAAATCACATATCCATAGTGTATGAATGTTCCATTTCATGTTGTCGATTATGTTCCTGTTTTATTATCTGGTTTATCTGTTTTATAGGTAGTAAATTATGATCTACATTATTCTTCCAATGTTCTAAATATTTTATCGGACATTCGAACTTATGGCCATCATGGCGAACGCTTAAATTATCGTGCAATTTATCTAAATGCCTGTTAATTATATTTGTATGATGATTATGACAGATCTTACTTAAATCTCTATGCAACTCGCCAATGCTGCCATCAGATTTAAAATGTTTTGTTAATTCCTGCTCTGAAAATATTTTACTCTTATATCCATAAATTGCCACCTCACGTAAGCGATCCATATCCTTATTTGATTCTGATTGATGAGCTTTACTGATATTACGCAGTAGCTCTATATTATGATCCTGATGACGTAAGTTACCATGAAGGCTACTTAAGAACTGCTGCTCTCTATGAGCAGCTCTTAATGCATCTCTCGGAGTTTTAGCGTTGTATTTTTCTTCTTTTATCTTCATAAGATTAACATTGATATTGTGTGCTTCTATGGTTTTATCGAATTTTTGATAGGTTACTTGAATATCAGAGGTATTTTTTAACTCTTTCATCAATGTTTTTTCATTCTTAATCCCCGAGCTTATAATTTCTTTTGTAGCATCCCCTAATTTATCAATCATTTTTTCTTCTTGGAGTTTTTTTGCTATTTCAGACTTAGATAGCAAATCTTGATGCTCATCAGGGTATTTTATATTATCACGTAAACTTACCAAAAACTTCTGTTCCTTACTGATAATATTCATTACTTCATCAGGAGTTTTAGCAGTTTGTCTCTCTTCCGTAAATCCTCTTAAAGTAGTATTGATATTATGTACCTCTATGTGTTTATCTAACTCGGTATACCTTGCCTTCAGGTCAGTTGTATGTTTTAACTTGTCAAGTAGCTTATCCTCAGTTTTGACTTGGCTGTCTAATGATTGATGCGTAGCGGTTTTAAGAGCCTCAAAACACTTATTATGTTTTTGATCAGCGGCCAGCTTGACTTTTTCCACCAACTTCTCATCCCAACTATAATGATTTAGATTACCATCCAAGCTAGCTAAGTAATCTTGCTCTTTTTCTATTGCCATTAATGCATTTTCTACAGAACCGGAATGCAAACGTTCTTTTGCAAGCTCTTCTGGATAATCATAGACGTTGTAAGATTCCATTTCTCTATCCAAGATAGTATATAGTACATCCATCTCATTCACGGACGACATATTACGTGCTATATTAATTTCTGATTGCCCGCCACTTTGATATAAAGAATCCGCTACCTCAAATACCTTCTTTAAAAGTTCAGGTTGCTCGGAGATCACCTGACCTGACCTTAGACTGTGAGGTACTTCAAAGTCTTCATTTTCTTTACCTCTGAAAGTTTTACATGTTTCGTATGTTTCCTTTAAAAACTGTTGTTCGGCAAGAACAATCGGCTTAATTAGTTCAATATCATATTTGCCTGTCTTTTGCTTTGTAAATTCTCTAATATTCTTTTCCAGATATCCAAAGAGTTGGTTATCCCTAATTTCCATGCAGTGTTTCTTGGCATCATCAGCATCAATACTTATCAAAGATTTTACTATTTCTGCTTCAGTTGCTTTATATCCCCAATTTTTTGCCTCAAGTAACATCTCCTTGTTTTGCTTATAACAGGCTGCTGCCAATTCCAGCGATTTTCTACTTTGTTTAAGTTCTAATATGCCGCAAGTTCTGTCTCTGCGGTAAGCCTCTACTATATCTTTTTCAGGTAAATCATATTTTTGAATATAGGCAAGGTTTTCTTTTTCCTGATCATTTAATTGGTATGCAGCTTTATTCCTGCTAAGATATTCTGTCAAAGTAACGGCACTGTAGCTTGCAAGCACATTTTCAAAGCTATTTTGAATTTCTTTCTCTCCTAAGGCTTTATCTTTTAATATATCGTTAAAATCACCCACTTTAATTGGGCGTACTATTTCTACAAATGCACCTTTAGAGCTAAGCTCAAGCCTAGCATTTTCAATTGTCTTATGAGTTGTGGAATCATGACCGTCATTATCGGCTGCTATGATGATTTTTTTTCCTTCCCTTGCCCTATAATTTTTGATATTACTTACTCCAAGTGAGCATAGTATCCACACCGCTTCTGTATCACCTTTCTTCTCGCTATGCTCACTGAGTGCCTGCTTGACCGATAGTGCAGTTTCTAGTCCTTCGGCAATAATTGTAATGTTATTCCTGTTGCCGGAATTATTCCGTATGCTACCAACATCTACAAAAGAACCGCTAATCCGACCGAAAGATTTCTTCGGAATATCAATCTCAGCTTTATTACCGGTTTTACTATCAAGTAATATTTGTAGTCCACCCGTAATATTACCGCTCTCATCTCTTGCAAAGGCTATAAGAGCAGGAAAACTCTTACCTACACCTCTTTCATATACACCTGCTGTTTTGATATCACTACCTAAATCACAGGTAATATTCCGCTCTTCTCTCAAATAACGATAAGCAACATTGTTATGATTGATTTCCTTGGCTCTCACCTGCAAATTAGATGTTACTTTTAGTTTCTGTTTCTCCAGTTTCTCTTCGAACTTTTTGGCTTTTTGATAACTCGCATATTTATCGCTACTGTTATGATCATGTACTAATTGCAAGTTACCGGTATTTTCCATGCCGATGACTCCACGTAAATACTCGGCTGCCGTCTTAAAATTTCCTCCCTTTACGTGCGTTACCAAGCTAAATAAGTCTCCCCCCTTATCACTGCTAAAATCATGCCACATTCCGGCCTTTTCTCCTTTAATACGTACTGCTATTTTTCCATGTTCCCCGTATCTTAGCTCTCTGCCGTTTGACAATCTTTTGTTAGGCTCACCGAGTAAATCTCCTGCTATACTTTCAACTTTAAACTTCAACATGTGCCTTAATTCTTCGGTTTCCTTATTCCAATCTGCTTTTAGGTCAACTCTACTTTTCTGATTCCGTACATAATCGGCATTCTTATAGAACCTCTCTTTAGCACTCATTCTTGGTTTATTAGTAGTACTTACTTCTCTAAGTACATTACTTATTCTAGTACCTGTATTCTCACCTACGGCTATTTTATGCTCCACGCTAAATCCGACTGCTTCTTCTTCTAAAACCAAGTTATCGTTTACTTTTTCTACGGTAGTAATAGCCTTTGCAGGCTCTTTATAGTTATAATATTCCGACTTTGGAATGTATTTATCTGTTACCTTTTCTAGCACATTTAGTACCCCGACTAAGAATTTACCTGTTATGGTTTTCTTGGCCTCCCCTACATTATTTCTATATCTTATTTCTTCTTCCGTTAAATACTGCAAGCTGCTTCCCTTATCAAAATCTCTACTTAGCTGTTTTACCAGCATCTTCGTATCGATAGTAGATTCCCTATTGGTATAAAGCTTTAACTCATCTATATGCCTTGATAACGATACATAACTGTTACGAATACCGGAGAATTTATCATGGAATACATAAACATCTTTAATTGACGCTCCTTGTGCTTTAAATATCGTAGTTGCGTATCCGTGCCTGAATCCATCATATTCCTTAGGATTAAACTCAATTGTCTTTTCGCTCCCCAAGATCGATATAATAAACTTCTCTGTTGATGCGTCTATTACTTCCCCTAAATCCCCGTTTATTACTCCAAGCTCTTTATTTGTAGCAGTAATAAGTATCCTATCACCTTTCATATAGTAATTACCGCTTACCGATATCTCTTCTCCCTCTAATTTGCCATTGGCTTTTAGATACTGCCTTGCTCCTGCATTTAAGGCGTTTACGTGCTTATTCTCTACGGCTAGTATGATTCTATCACCGATATCATATTTACTATCGTTCCAGTTGCTAAGTAATTCCTGCATTGACTTATCAGTATTACCGCTCCACTTGATACGCTCATTACGCTCTAATATTGTAAGACCTTCTAAAACCCTACCTTCGGCAAAACAGCTAGCTACCTCCTTGCCCCAATTGCTACTTTGCCGTCTAATATTAAATACGTTACTACTTCCCTGTTTCTCCGCTAGACCCTCAAACATTCCTCCTCGTCCTACTGAAGAGAGTTGCCTCTCATCACCAGCAAGAATGACGTTACACTTACGGGTTGCAGCTACCCTAAGTAGCTCCTGATAGTCATCGTTTCCTACCATCCCCGCTTCGTCTACTACGATTAAACTATGCTTTGGTAAACTAAACCTTCCGTTAGCAAGCTTGAATAACATACCTTTAACCGTATCGTTTTGCTCATATCCAACCTTTGCAAGTTCAAGCTTCGCCTTATGGGTCGGTGCTACTCCTATTACATTTATACCCGTACTTTCGGCTATAGAACAAACCTTACCCAAAACATAAGACTTACCGCTTCCGGCTCTTCCCTTTAGCACCCTAATACCGGAATCTCCAAGTAGCAGCTGCGATAAAGCCTTCTCCTGTTCATCGGAAAACCTGCTATTAGAAGTTTTCTCATCAGCAATTAATTGGTTAACTCTATTTACGGCTTTACTACCTCCAAGTAATACAACATTCTTCTCAAGCAAAACATAACCTGCTAACCTCATGATTTTTTCTTCTTCGGATCGAATACCGGTGGTAGTGTAAAGGTTTGTTTTCCTGCCCTCTGAATCAAATAAATTAATTACAGATTTACCTGCTAAAGCCTCTTCTACTAATCTTTCTCGTGTTTCCTTATCAGGAATACATTTAACGGCTTGTTTTAAATCATTACTGCTAAATACGCTCATATGACGGGTTACTTTATCAAGAACCGCCGCCCCGTTATTTAAATGCTCTATCTCGACAATTCTTCTTTCCTCATTACGTGTGACTGCCCCATTCATAACGCTTCGCATACGAACAGGTCCTATATGTTCCTGTGGGTTAATACCTATGCTATCGACCCTGTTTTCCAAACCGTATTTTTCAAATATTCTATTTTGTATTTGAGACCATAGTTTTCCTAAATTAACTTCTTCATTTGATTTTACATAAGTGTTAGTACGTCCACCTCGCACTTGTGGTTCTAAGTCTCGAGCTTTTTTACTTTCAAAGCATAATCCAGTATCCAAAAATCTACGGATAGTAACAAGCAAATGAGCATGCCAATTCTTCTCCCCATCGTGAGGTTTATGAATATCCACTTGTACGCCTAAACCATTTTCTATCCATTTATTTTCCCTGATAAACTCATACACCATTTCTTTTTTTAATTCTAAAGAAATATTTTCTTCATCTGGAAGTGCTAGTACGTATTCTTTTAATAGCTGACTATTACATTTTCTTTCAGTACGCTCTATCATATTCATTAACTCTGAAATGTTTTTAAATTTCTGATGTACATATTCAGGTAACAGAACTTCATGATAGACATTGTCTTTACGACTTGTGAAGTTATAAACTATATTTGTTTTTTCATCCTTGATTTTAGTGCGACTGTTATATGCTCCTTTACAGCAGGCATTCTTTCCACTACTTCTACCTACGTATTCGGCTCTAGCGAATTGAATTGCCATAACAAGAAATTAAATATAGAATATGAAAAATTCTTATACTTTAGCATTTCTATTTTGAGAAAGCAAGCAAATTTATTTGCATATTGCGTATACCACTTTTCTTGCGAAAGAGATGTTATAACTTTTTTACAAACTCAGGAAAAAAGGTTCTATATATAAAATAAGATTAGACTTATTAAATAGGTTTGGTAGGCTACGGGGTTTAATGTTATATTTAAGTAATATTATAATAAAATGGCTTATTTGTTGTTAACTTATTACTTGCTAATTAACATACTTTTTATTATTACTTAATATATTAAATCTATATAATAAACATTATTGCTATATGCCAGATATTGAAGAACAGAAATTAAAACTTGAGCAAAAGAAAAACAGACTAATTGCAGAAGAAACAAGGTTAAGACTTAAAGAGCAGAAAATGCGTACTCGTCACTTAATAGAAATTGGAGGACTTGTAGTAAAAGCCGGTCTTGAATCTCTACCTACCAATACTTTATATGGTGCTTTAATTTCTTTAAATGATGAGTTAAAAAATAATGACTCAATAAGAAGTGCTTGGACTATAAAAGGTAACGCTGCTTTTAATAAGGAAAAGAAAGATAAAACTCCGGCTATCCTTAAATTTGAAACTGAACCAAATAGTGATATTAGAGATTTTATACGCTCATGTGGCCTGCATTATAACAGATTCCGCAAAGAGTGGTACGGGATGGTTACCAATCTTAAAAACCTGAAATCGGAATTGAATAATCAGTCCTGTAAGTATGAACTTGAAATTATTGATAATGATAAAACTCTTACCGAATAATAAAATTGGTAAAGCATGCAACCGGTAATCGACAGTATTAACAGGATTATTTATAAAATTTATAAAAAGAAAAATCCATTATTAGCTGAAATTATTATCAATTGGCAAAAAATAGTCGGTACAAAATATATGAATAATTCCTTTCCGCTAAAAATCAATACCGTCAGAGAAAAGAATAAAAAGCTTAATATTCTCATGGTAGAAGTTAATAATTCTTCTACCTCTGTAGAAATCACTTTTCAGCAGGATATTATTATTGAAAGGCTAGCGGTTTATATGGGATATAAGGCAATAGATAAGATCAGAACCATAGTGCTTTGTTAATTAAATTTATTTTTGCCCCGCGCGGGGCTTTTTAATAAGAGTCTTATTTTTGTCTTTAGAACAATAATTTTTGCTGAAGTTTTTAATTTTTTAGGGAGCTTTAAAATATTTATATAGAATTTTTAAAAAGCTAATTGATGATTTTACTTAAATTTAAAAAACTAAAACGTTACTATCACCTCTATCAGCAAAATGATCTATTTGGCGGGATTACGCTTATTTGTGTTTGGGGTGCTTTTGATAGTAAAAAAGGCGGTCATAAATTCATTTCCTGTAAAAACCAGTTGGAGCTATATACTCAATTATCTAGAATTTCCAAAATCAGACTTGCCAGGAATTATCGCTTGTATTAATAACCCTTAATTAATTACGACAAGGTGCTTAAGTTTAAACAATTATCATAACAATTATAAAATTAATGTTATTATAAACTAAATCCAAGAAGCTTTTTATGACAAACTCAAACTACGGTAAAATTTATAATAGTTTTGCAGAGCATCCCCTTGCCCCAATATATTTCAAGTATATTGATATTCTGATATCAAGAGACTTAAATCACGATATACAATATTTGTTAGATATTGCCCACTCCCCTATAACCGCAGAAAATACCGAGATATTTACTAATATTATTGCAGAACTCATAAAAATTGCCAATGAAGATGGTTTTAACGAATTTGAAGAGTTAAGGTTACAACTAGAAAACCCAAACTAATGAACTATAAGAGGTAATTGCACTTACCTCCAATAGTTTTTAGAAATATTGATAAATTAGAGTATTTTTTTGATTTTTGAATATACGCCTGCAAGCTGCATTCGTAAATCACCGTTACTTTTGCAGGTAATACCCATCCGCTTATACATCGGAACTATTTGCAGTTCTCCTAAAATATGATGTGGATTATCACAAAAGTACTCATTCATCGGTTTGCTGTGCTTACCTATTTTTGTTTGTCTGGTAGACTGCCACTCAAAGATTTTCTGTGTTTTTTGTAAAAATACCAGGTCAACGGTAATTTTTGCATCGGCAAATAGATTATCAGGCAAGCGATAAGCAAGTATTAGATTAACTCCAGATTCGTTAATGATATTTCTGGCATGGTCTTTTGTATTATCTAAAAAGAACTGCGGTAATATCATTGCAATAATACCTTTATCCCTTAACATCCTTGCTGATTTTGCAACAAAAAAGTGATGGATTATTAAATGCGAAAGGTCGGGATTAAAAATATCGTTTACCGCAGCTCGGCCGTACGGCGGATTACCAATTATTAGGTCGTATCTGCCATTGTTACAACAAAAATTCTCAAATCCTGTATTAATAATGTTAATATTTCCGTGTAATTTGCTAAACAATTTAGAAGTAGCATTATCTACTTCTATTGCGTCTATATTGCTGTTTTTTGCTATTATCTGCGGCATATGGTTAAAAAAGACTCCACTACCCGCAGCAGGTTCTAATATATTACAGCTTTTGCCGTTGCCGTCTGCTCGTAAACCGTTAAAACCCATACGAATTAAAGCTGCCCAAATAAATTTTACTAGTAAATCGGGAGTGTAGTATGCGCTTCTTACAGTGTTTTTAACCGATTTAATCTCTTCATCACTAAGACAAGCTTTTAATTGCCTGTAAACCGAAGGAGTATATATTGCCTCACGTAGTCCGCCCCACCCCGTATATCCTATTAAAATCTCTGTTTTTTCTTTTTCGCTTATATTTATATTATCTTTAGCAAGTAATTTTAGCACCTGTAGATTTTTTGCTACTCTTTCTTTGATTATTACTTCTTTTTCCATTATACTAATCCTTATATTTCTGTATTTCATTTAATTAATTAGATTAGTTAAAGGACTTAATTATAAGTCCTTTAACTTTCTGCTATCTTTTAAGAAATTGCATTAACCACTTTTTGCGTTAAAGATTTGCCAACAACAGCTTCAAAATGCTCAGGGTCTTTGAATAAATAACTTTCTTTATCTATGCTATTATCCGTTAACCCCTGATACGCATCTAATTTAGGATATAAACGCTCTGTCCATATTTTTAAAAAAGTACCGGTAGGCAAGATAAGAAGATTTATAAAATCCTTGCAGCTACGATATAAGCTATTATTATTAATCCTGATATTTGGAGTTGTAAGAGGAATTAACCCGCATTCTAGTGCTATATCAGGGTTAAATATTAACGGCTCAAAATATAGACGCTTGCCGTATAGTTTTAAAAGTAATAAGTCGGTTATCTGATTAAGGATTTGACTTTTTGTCTCTCCTAATTCTTCTATCTCAGGGGCATAATGTTTGAAGAACACATCATAATTATCACATAACGTATCTAGTAGAAAATCTTGGTCATAAACTAAATCGCTAACTTTTTTATAAAACGGCTGCTTATAAAGACCACTATTTGAAAATTTTGTCATATTATTAATCCTTATGTTTAGAGTTAAAATTCGTAGCCCTGTGCTACCAAATGAAAGCCTATTTGCTTTCATTTCCTTTGAGCTGGAGCGAAGCAAAATAAGATATGTCAAGGCGTTTACAGCGAAGCGTGCCTTTACTTATCTTATTTGCGTAGTAATTACTTACTTAAGACTTCCTTTCTTGGGACTAATTAGCAGTTAACAGACTGATATTGGAAAATAGAGACTTGTTTGATATTTAAGCGGCGGTAGCCTGCACCCCGATTTTTATAAGAATAAAAACTTGATGCCCATTATTTAAAGCAATGGTTGTATTTGTTATACCCCTCTTTTAGGTTATAATAAATTACTGTTTAGTGGTTTAATTCATGACTTAACAGGTGAAAGCAGGATAAAAAATGTCTACTGAATATAGACTTCCCCCCTTAATACACCCACTTAGGGATTATACTATTTACTAATATTCTTGGTTAGTGTAGTATTTTAAGTAGAAAATTTTAGTGGAATTAGTTATGAAAAAGAAAGTTCAAGAGATAGAGAATCCAAGTATTAAAAGTGCGTTAACTGAACTTATAAAATGTTTAGAAAAAGAGAATATAAACATTCATGATAGAAAAATATTACAAGAAGAATTAAAAATACCTATAGATTTGATAGTAGGTACAAAATCAAGTTCTATAGATGATGCTTTTCATGAAAATTTAGCTCACTGGCAAGATATTTTTGACAAAGAGTTACCTGTAGATGAAGAACTTACATTAAAACACGTGAAAAATATGTTGTTATCTTTTATATCTTCTGCAGAACCACCAATAGAACTACATGGCGATAGTTCAAAAATTCCTTTACCTTTAAAACAATCAGAACTAAATATTTATTTAGAAGACATTAAGTTTAAAAAGCAATTAAGCTCTCTTGCAGAAAATAATGTAAGTGCCTTTGAATTACTATCGAATATAATTGGTAACAATGATTTTCAACAAGATTTAGAAAAAATTTATTTTTATGGCTTTGATTTATCTGAGACACAAAATTTATTTGATCAAGCAGAATGAATATGAATTAGTAATATGACAAATAAAACAATTATAATCTTTGATGGTCATGGATTAACTAATAGAGAAAAAACGATTTTAAAATACAAGCATCATTTTTTATGTGATGAAGGTGAAACTGTGAGATCTGATGAGTTTAATCATTTTGTTAAACAATTAGTTAGAGATAAAGGATTAACGGATTTAAGTAATTTACCAAATAATTTTGAAGCTCAGTTAGAACATTTGCTTTTTGAGTTAACACGAGAACAAAAACTCTCTAATGCTACTTGTAATCTTAGAAAAGCTATAAATCTTGATCCAAGTTCTCAATTTAAATTAAAAGAAATATCTAAGATTATTTCACTATCTGAAATAAATTATAATTTTAAAATACAGTTTACTGATTTTCATCCTGAAACAAAATGCCAGTTAGTATACGTTAGAATAGAAAATAAAGAACCTGTTAAATTATCTGTACTAGAAAAACTGATTTTTCCAATGTTTATTGATAGTACAAATCCTATTTTAGAATCTTGTGGTATGCCGTTAGAAATCACTGAAGAAAGTGAAGCTGTTGGATTATGGGGAGCTTGTCGTGAAATATTTGAGGAAAAATCCGAATAATTATAATTATAGCAGAATTTAAACTAGCAAATTATTTATTATTAGTTTAATTGTAGAGACTTAGTTTTTAAGGTTTATAACGGATTTTGTTTAATGGAGTGTTTAGGGGCTCAAAAAAAAGGTTATAATGCTTTATATATTTGTTTAAACCGTACTCGGATACTTTTAATCCTTGGTATACTTCTCTTTTAGTTTTGCTGTTATCTAAGAGCTTTTGTATATCACTTGGCCTATAATTCTGCTCAAGATATTCAAGACCATTGATGATTTTTTTATTCATCTTAATTTGCTCACAATAATCTAAGCTAAAATTCAACCCTAAAATGAGGACAAAAACAAGGAGTTATTGCTACTATAACTCTTAAATTAGTAAAATAAATCAACACCTGCTAATTTAGCCGCTTGTTTTAAGTTATTATCAAAAGTGGCTAAGGGGGAATTACAACGTAAAGATAATTCTAAATAACAAGCATCGTATAAACTTAAATTATATTTTTCAGCTATTTCAATTGTCTCAAACCAAGCATTTTTAAAAGTTAATTCATCTGTTTTTATAGGTAGTTCATTTAAAGTATATAAAGCTATTTGTCTTTGCTCCTTAGTAATCCTTTTACGTCTCTCACTTATTAATAAAACATTTCCTACCTCTAAAGACCATATCGTAGGTACAATAGCTCCTTCTTCACTTATTTTATCACGTATATTAAGAGAATTTTTAGAAAATTCATCAGGTATAAACCAAGAAATAGTAACAGAACAATCAAGTATAATAGGCGACATAGTTATTTTTTTCCCTCATCCCTATAACTTTTAAATTCTTCCCAGTCAAATTTTCCTAAATTCATTTCTTTAGAAATATTATGTATTCTTAAAAAAGCATTTTTTACTCTTTCAGTATTAAAAGATTTATCTATAGGAATAATTTTAGCTACAGGTTTACCTCTTTTACTTATAAATACTTCTTCACCAGAAATAACATTATTTATAATTTTATTAAAATTAGTTTTAGCTTCAAAACAACCAATAATCTTTTTCATATTATAACTCTTTATTTAAAAACTAGTTTCATAACTAGTTTAATATAATAACTGATAATAATCAACATCACATTTTCTTATTTTAGATTAACTTAACTCAAAAAAGATTGGTCTAAATGTTCTCTAAAACTCAGCTTATTTTTTGAGTAGAAATGATCTCAATATTCTTATTTTTGACCTTGATTTTTAACTGAAGGGGGATCAAATACTTTGACATGACTATTTTGTATAATTACATCCCCAGTTCGTTCAATCTTAACAAGTCTAGGAAAATATTCGCTAGTATACCATCCACTTATAGACCCTGTAATCGTTGCTAAAATTAAGCAAATAGCCGTGTTTCTTAAAAATTTGGTACCATGATTTGAAGTAACTGCATCTATCTCATTTTTTGCGTGTTCTGAAAATTGCAAAAATTGTTTTTCTTGTTGGCCTAATTGTTTTAACATGGCTTTATTAATTTGCTCTATGCTCTTAAGCGCAGCTTGTTCTAGAATCTTGTGCGTTGCTAATACTTCATCGCTTAACTGTTTTTGTAACTTCTTCAATATTGATTCAATCTCGATCATTCGCTGATCGTGTACTTTCTCAACTTCCTTGCCAATATCAGGTACTAATTCTTTTAAAACATCTTCTGTTTTATTTGGTAAAAGTGATATAGTCTGTATTAAAGTACCGAAAGTTTTGTTGTAATTGGAAAATTCAGATAACGGTTGTTTAAACCCTACCAGTACAGAAGATAGCTCCTGTTTTAAGTCTTTAAGTGATCTAATCGCCTCTTGTGTATTACCGCCAAATGCCTTAGCAGCAAAATCGGCCTCTGCATGCAAACGACCAATTACATCCTCTAAAGACTTAATTTGCTCAAATGCAATATATGGTTTATCTGCAGATTCTGATTTGTCTAAAACTTCTTTTTGGGAATCTAATTCTTCTTTGCTTTGACCTTCTACGTTATCTTTTGTTTTACTCATTTAGTGGGCTGATGATTGCTTAGTAAAATGAGTATAAATCGGCTACATCCTGTCGGCAACATAATTATTTACCTATTTTGTCTTGATAAATTGTTTCAATTCCAGCAGCACAGGGCTATCTTTGTATAAGAAGTTAATGCTCTTATAAAATTAATATAAGCCCTGTACTTAACCGAAAGTATTTTACCGATAGTAAAAAATCCAATTAATTGGGACAATTTCCTATTTTAAAATTATAAATAGCGTTTTATTTCTTCAAGTTGCCCAAGTACATTTCGAGAATTAAATAGTAAATGTTCCTTATGTGGAACTTGTCGTTCCAAAAATGACACTACTAAAACACAAAATTCTCTTGGCACTACCACAAATTCATCATCAGTTTTTGATTTTAACCACATTGATAAACTATGGGTAGAAATATCATTAATCATGCCCCAGAGAAGCTTGGATATTTCTTCTCGTGAAATAAAACGGTCTTTTATTGCAGTCATTTTATACCTCCACTTCTCTTACAGAGAAATAAAGATATAACAGATTGGTAATACTTATTTTCTCGAATGATTTGATATTATTTAATATGGAATTGATATTGGCGTGATTTTTTGTCCCAAAGATTGTATCTTTACTTAAGGCAAAATTGTTGCTATTATACATATAATTCTCCTGCAAAGGTTGAGTTAATGAATTATTGAGAATATATAGACGTGTCAAAGTATAGATATTCTCAGTCACAAGACATAAAAACGTTTGAAGTCCCTAGCTTCAGGCGTTTTTTTATACCTTGCTTATAAGTACATTATAATAGAATATTTAACAAGTCAAGTGATTTTATTGAGAAAATCTTGCGTTTTTAATGTGATACCTTTTTTGTTTGGTTGTATCTTTCAATTATTTCGAAAATTTTATCTCTATTTGCTTTGTAGATATATACCATTTCCTTTTCCCTCATTACATACTGTCTTTCCATAAGTTTTTTTATATTAAAGTGAATAGTTTGCTTGGAAAGATTTGTTAAAGCCATAATTTGGGAAATAGGTATTCCTACATCAAATTGTACAAGTATTTTTAAAATTTGCTGTTGCCCATCTGAAAGTAAGCTTGAACTATTGATAGCCTCAATTAATAAAGGGTTTTGTTCTAAAAAAGTCATATACACTCAATAAAAGTAATAACCTACAGTATACAGCTTGTATAGCTCCCGTCAAGTTTGAGTAAAAACGCCTTGACAAGGCTAAATATTATATCTAGCCTATAGATGTTTTATAAGATTTTTTGATAGGTAAGTATGTAAAAAAAATAAACACAGAAAAAAGATTTGTGAAAATAATGCGCTAATCCCCCAAGATTATTTATTATTTGCACAACTCAGACGTATTTAACAACACACGTCAACCGTTTTTTAACTAACTTAAGTAGCTAAACCAACAACGATTGGTCTTAGAATAGTAAAGTATTATCTATTCGTCAAGCCGTTTGTTGTTGGTTCAGTAAAAATTCTTTAATACGAATTCAACTGCAATAAATAAAATGACTTATTTACAACATAAAGAAGTAGACGAGTATTTAAATCACAAGTCGAAAACAGAATTATCCTTAGAAACACAAGTATTTTTAAGCTTTAAGCATAGAACACCAAACCGCTATAAGCTACTGGACAAGCTTATTAGAGCTAGTATTACACCAGAAGAAGAACTTACTGATAAAACTGTTTATCTTGGGGAAAAAGCTAAAAAGTTACTTAGAGCTATATTAAAAAAACTCTTTAGTAATAGATATGTTTTAATAAATCATAAATATATTACTCAGGCTACTCGGTGCAAATCTGACCAAAACGTACTTATTTTAAAACAATTAGCAAAAATATTAAGAATACAATTTTACAGGCTTTATACTAATAATAAAGGGACAAAATTTTCCCGTCACTATTATATTGAACTACATCCTGCAGTAATAGATGAATTAAAGGATACAGGCAATTTAAATTCAGAATTCTACCCCGAAAAAAATCGGCTCACATATATTAACAGGAATATCTTTAACAAAGATAAAGATATAGATCTAGAATCTAACTTTTCACAAAATTCTGAAGAAATTAAGATTGAAGGAAATAGAAAACCTCAATTAGCTATATTTTCGCCAGAATCCATTAACTCTGTTAAACTTAAAAAAAGATTTCCTAACGAACGGAAAAAACCTACTAATGCAGAAAAAAAGGCAAAAGTTTACTATTTTAACCAATATAAAGAACTCCAAACCTTAAACTATCACTATCCGTTAACCAAAGAAGATGCTAGTCGGTTACAAAGCCTATCAGGTCGGGATTTTAACTTAAATGCAATGAATGAAATACTCCTTGATATGTCAAAGAAGCTAGATAAACGCTTTTGTTCAAAAGCTCAATTTATTGCATATTTCGGTAAATGTCTGCGATTTGAGATGCGAGATGCCGTAAAAACTGGCAACGATAATTTCCGCATAAAAGCAAATATCACTCCAATAAATAAAAAGGAAATAGACAGGGAAAAGCAGATAGAGCAATACCTAGCCAAGATAGAGCATCAAGCAATTGCCTATGTTTGCTCCGAAAACCAACTAAAAGCAAGGCTTGCTAACATCCTTGCACCTCTAAGAAGTTACGAGCTATTGTCAAACATTAGAGATTTTGCGGTCGTTGGTAGTGTCGTAAGAATTTACTTAAGAACCTACTGCAATTTAAGCCAGCATGAGAAAGACGTCGTCTTAAGTCAGGTTCAGTCTATTTATTCGACTTCAGAGATAGATATAGAAAGTGTAGAGTATGTTATAGAAAATGTCTGTAATCCTGTAAATGGACGTAACGGCTTACAGATAAAACAACCTTTAGTTACTCCAATATTACAACAAGACGTATGGGGAGATATTTGCCAACAGCTAATTCAAATATACAATATCCATGTTTACAACAACTGGTTTAGCAAGCTCATTCCTATTATTGATAAAGATGCTAAAACTATTGAACTAAAAGCTCCAAATTCTTTTATTCAGGAGGAGATAATAAAGCGATATGGAGATACCATAAAAAAGATCGTTAATGAACTTGGAGTTAAGTTTAAAGGAATAGATAGGTATAAAAAGTAATGATTACCAAGAAAAATCCGTAAGTGTAATTTTGTCTAAACCATCAAAAATTATAACAATTAAAAATTTTTGCTTTTGGCAAAAAGCTCAGTAAGGTCAGTTTTTAAAACTATCCGCAGAAACTTTGATCATATTAACTTTACAAAGCTTTCTTAAGATAATATGTTTAAAATCCTTTAATAAAATTAAACTAATTAATTTATGGTACAGGAAAAATTTGTTAATACAATACTTGAAGTATTATCACCGATATCTAATATTACTACAGTAAAGAGCCAAGGGTTTGTAGGTCTATATAAAGATAAAGTTATGCTTTGTAAGATAATTTCTCAAAGTGTTTTATTTTTAAGTGATGATAATAAATTTATAGAAGTGGAAACTGAGTTAATAACTAGGTTGCTTAGACCTAAAAACAAAATTGATCAATCTGACCTTGATATATTTTTATTCGAAGCTAATAAAGCGTGGTGGTTAGCTAAAGGAAAAACTATAACTATTTCGAATATAAAAAAATTTTTAACAAAAATCTAACAGGCTAAAGATATTGTAATAAGTATCTTTGTATATTATCACACATTATGATATAGTAAAGCCAATAAATTCTAGTAATAATTATGGAAAAAATATCGCCTCGAGTAGATTTAGCCTTCAAGAAAATCTTTGGTGTCGAAGAAAATAAGGATTTACTTATTTCTCTTATAAACTCTATCGTTGGTCAAGATGATCAGGTAGAAGATATTACTTTACTGAATCCCTATAATCCTAAAAACTTCAGACAGGATAAGTTATCAATACTCGATATTAAAGCAAAAGGGATTGATGGCAAAAGATTTAATATTGAGATTCAAATTAGTGATGAAGCTGATTATGATAAACAAGCCCTATACTACTGGGCAAAATTATATACTGAGCAGCTAAAGACGGCACAGGATTATTCTACATTATCTAAAGCTATCGGTATTCACATTCTAAATTTTACTTCTATTCCACAAGCACAAAATTATCATAATGTTTTTCATATTACAGAAAAAGAAAACGGGTTTGCCTATTTTAAAGATTTGGAACTACATACTATAGAGCTGAATAAATTTACCAGTGATTCAAGTGAGGAATTACAGGATATAGTTGCTAAAACCAGAAATGCCCTTGATATATGGCTTGCCTTTTTGACTAGACACGATTTATTGAAAGCTGACAAGTTACCGAAAGAACTGGATAATGATAAGCTGAAGAAAGCTCTAAAGGTATTGGATGTCCTGAACTTTAGCGAAGAGGAAAGAGAACTTTATGAAGATCATCTCAAATGGCTAAGAATAGAAGCCAATACACTGAAAAAAACTACAGAGAAAGCTTTAGCTGAAGGCATATCCATTGGTGAAGCTAGGAGTATTGAGAAAACGGCTCTTAATATGCTGAAACAGAAGATAGATGATAAACTTATTTCTTCTGTAACAGGTTTAAATCTAGAAGAAATAACAAAATTAAAAAGTATAATTTAATTTTAAGTATAAATTTGCCCTTTCTCATGATTCCATTTTTAACTAATAATTTAACTAAAATAATTTCAAAGCTGAGACATGGAATTTGATATCGATATAGCCATTTTTTTAGCCTTTTTAGCAGTTAATCTTATAGTGGGTTTAAGATATGGCCGTGGAGTAAAAACTATAAAAGATTATGCCCTAGGAGGAAGAAACTTTGCTACTGGTGCTATTGTTTCTACAATAGTAGCAAGTTGGGTTAGTGGTAGCGGTTTCTTTATCACTTTATCCAAAACTTATTCTGATGGATTATTGTATTTTATTGCGTCTCTTGGAATGGTTGCATCTCTTGCAATTATTGCTCTTATATTTGTTCCTAGAATGCAAAATTTCTTAGGTATTTCATCTATTGCTGAGGTTATCGGAAATATTTACGGACCATATACTAGAGCAATTGTTGCTTTAGGTGGAATAATAGCTTCTATAGGTGGCATAGCAGTACAATTTAAGGTGTTTGGTAGTATATTTACTTATTTTTTAGGATTAGACGGCATTATAGCTATTATTACAGCAGGCACTATAATAACTTTATACTCTGCTTTTGGAGGAATTAGATCAGTTACCTTTACGGATATTTTACAGTTTATTACTTTTGGTTTTGCTCTACCCTTGGTAGGTATACTTATTTGGCAACAGGTTTACTATGATGGTTTTAATTTTCAGACAGCATTAGAAAATCCACTATTTAATTATAAAGAGCTGTTAAGCTTTGAAAATCCTAAATTTTTACAAATAATACCCTTGATACTTTACTTTTCTATACCTCAGATGGGTCAAATCGAATTTCAAAGGATATCTATAGGACGTAATATTCAACAAGTACAAAAAGCTTTTCTAATTGCAGGGTTAATATTAATTTTTATAAAATTAGTGGAATCATGGATTCCATTTTTAATGTTCAATTTAAACCCTGATTTAGATCCTAATCAGTTACTTAGCTATATAATAGATAATTATACCTATCCTGGTCTGAAAGGACTATTTATGATAGGTATAATTGCAATGACCATGTCATGTGCAGATACCGATATGAATGCAGCAGCTGTTTTTTTCGGTAATGATATTTGTAAAGTCTTTAATATAGGCTTTAAAAAAGAATTATTAATGTCTCGTTTATTTGCTTTATGTCTTGGTATTGGAGCAATGGTTTTAGCTTTATCAAAAAGTGATCTTTTAAGTATTGTTCTTGCTGCTAATAGCTTTTACATGCCAGTCGCAACAGTTCCATGTATGTTAACTATCTTGGGTTTTCGTACTACTACAAAATCTGTTCTTATAGGAATGGGAGCAGGTTTAATAACTGTAATTATATGGAACATTTTGAACATAGAAACAGATTGTATTGTATTTGGCATGTTAGCCAATTTAATCTTCTTATTTGGTAGTCATTATTTACTAAAACAAACTGGAGGTTGGACAGCAATAAAACTTCCAAACTATCGAAATGCAAAAGGATTCAATAAATTGGTAAGGATAAATAATGTAGCTCAATTTTTTAGAAAATTTAGATTTGTTGGATTATGTAAAAAATATTCTCCAACAAATCAATTAACTTATATGGGATTTGGTATATATTGCATATTTTATACATTTACTACCATGTATTCAACCCATGTTGAACTACTCAAGGATAATGGTGATATTATACTCGTTAGTTATCAAATTATGATGATTACTGGAATATTACTAGCCATGTACCCAATTTGGCCAGTTAGTATAAAACAAGAAATTAAAGAAATGGTTGCCCAAGTTATATGGTATATAGCCATATTCTATATGTTGACTTTTTTTAGCGGTTTTTTCGTAATGGTCAATAATTTTGGACAATTACAATTTGTGGTATTTACTATAAATATGATTATAGCAATTGTTCTCGTGGGATGGAAAATTGCTTTAGGTATGATTTTAATTGGCTTTTATTTAAGTATACAATTTTATAAATTTTATGGTGGAGTAGAACAATTGAACCTTAGTATTGGTTCATCTCAATTCGTTTTCATGTACACACTTATAATGGTAGGTACGACAATAATTCTCTTTTTTAGACCAAAACAAGCTTATGAAGAAGAAATAGAACAAAAATCAAATTATTTAGAACATAAAGTAATAGACCAGAAGAAAGAACTAACCAAGTTATACGAAATTAAAAATGAGCTTTTACGAAACCTAGAACATGAAACACGCACACCAATTACCGGTATTACTAGCCTCGGACAGGTTTTATGGGCAAATTACGATAAATTTAATGAAGAACAAAGGCGTAATGCAACCAAAGATATTGCTGATAGTTCTGAAAGGTTAACCAGTTTAGTAAATAATCTCATTGATTTATCAAAGTTTAATAATATTAACTATCAGTTAAATAAGTCTCAAGTAAACTTAACTGATTTAGTTTATGAAAGGTTAGAACTATGTAAAAAGTTATATATTCAGGATAAAGATGACTTATGGTTTAATTTACAAATAGAGGATGAATTAACTGTATTATGTGATGAATACTACATTTCACGTACTATCGATAATATTATAGTAAATGCTATTCAATACTGTAAACAGGGAACAATTACAATTGAGCTAAAACCAGAACAAAGTAATACTATTCTCTTTAGTGTAAAAGACGAAGGGATAGGTATTCCAAAAGATGAACTATTTGAAGTTTTTGATCCGTTTACTGTTAGTTCAAAGACTAAAACTCCTGCAGGTGGAAGAGGTATAGGACTTGCCCTATCTAAAAAAGTTATTGAAGCACATAACGGTCAGATATGGGCTAAACAAAATCAAGATAAAGGAGTTACTGTTGCGTTTTCTTTGCCAATTAATGACTGATGAACATTAGAATACCCTACCTGTTAAAGAAGTACAATAATGACCGAGTAAATGGGTTAATATGAACCAAATCAGTTTGAACTAAACTAACTTAGTTCAAACTTGTCCACTTCTGCTCTTAAAGATTTTAAAAGATATTTAGCACAAAGTTTTCTTCTTGATATATCACCATCAAAATGAATAAATATTTTTTCTAATAAATCTGACATTTCTTTTGTAAATGGTATAGTGATTTCTTTTACACTCTTATTAGCTATAGTCACTGGTACTGTATCTTCAGCTTTATTTATTATTGTTTCTCCTATATCTGTAATTTTAGGAACAGATCTATTTTTTTTAAAACTAGACATAACGCTCTATTTCTCTTTTTAGATTTAGAATTTCTTCTCTTGATTTTGAATCATTAGTTTCGATAACACCAAGCCCATCAGAAGCTGCAACTTTATATACCTTTCTATGAAAGAGTTTGATTTCTGAAGGTTTTAATATATTTGAGTATTCTTGAAAAAAGTTTTGTGCATCACCACTAGCTTGGTCTAAATAGTGTGCAGAGCAATTATTTAGGATATAAAAAGTTTTACGTCTATTATTTTGTATCTGAGTTTCTTCTAATAGTTCGGCCAGCTCTTCTATTGTTTCAATATCATTTTGAGAAGGAGTAAAAGGAACATATATTATATCCGCTATTAATAAAGAAGTTCTTAAGTTTTTACTATCCCTACCTTGTACATCTATTATTAATACATCATAATTTTTGGAGTCTTCAGTAGTAGCGTTTTTTAAATCATCAATCTGAATGGAAGAAGAAATTTTTGGCTTATTAGGGTGATATTCATTTCTCCGTGCTACCCACTTAGAACATGTTCTTTGTCTTATATCACAATCTATAATTTTTACTTTAATGTTATCATGAGCAAATGCAACAGCTAAGTTCTGGGATAAAGTGGACTTCCCAACCCCGCCTTTCACTTGTAAAAACCCTATTATTATTCCTCTTTCCATTGTTCTATCATTTTTTATTAAACTAAACCAGTTTAGTTTAAGCTGAACTTACTTACATTAAACTATACTAGTTTAGGCTAGTTAAGTTGTACAGTAGTACAATTATCATAAAAGAAATAGAATGTAAATAAAAAACAAGTAGGTAAAACGGAGTGGATATCAAATGTATCTCAAGAAGTATACTTTACAAAAACAACAATTGACATGTCTATTTCTATTTTCACTGCTAAGATAAAAGGGATCAGAAAATTACGTTATTTGTACAGAATTATTTTGCCTTTGTCATAAATTAAACAACCGTTTTTTATACACTTAAAAAATTAGCAGTTTTTAACACCTCAAACATTCAATAACTCATTCTAATTATTTATACAAGCTTTGCCTTATTGTTTTATCTTTTCTTGTAGTTAATAAAATTTATACCTTATTTTATTTATTAGTAACTGTTTTTAGTTGCATTAAATTTATTAATTTGTTATTCTTAAATAAGATTATAAAAAAGTTATAAATGAGTTCAAAAGATAAGCTTATAAAGAAATTAAAATCTAGGCCAAAAGATTTTACGTGGGATGAATTAATTAGATTATTTGGGGCGTTGAATTTTGAAGAAACTTTAAAAGGCAAAACTGGTGGTTCTAGAAGAAAATTTTATCATTTAAAAACTGGATTAATAATTAACTTACATAAACCTCATCCCAATTCAATTATAAAGTCTTATTTAATTG
>Ga0209229_10000189_pt1 | contig 24415 bp, 18 predicted proteins | sample SanBayMetagenome_FD_187466 | JGI IMG/M metagenome (GOLD analysis project Ga0209229, IMG submission 187466) | Freshwater and sediment microbial communities from dead zone in Sandusky Bay, Ohio, USA (SPAdes) (version 2) | ecosystem: Environmental > Aquatic > Freshwater > Lentic > Sediment... | reverse complement strand
CGCTGGCTCGATAGGTCTTGGAAATCCATGCCAAATCGGGGCGGCGGTGTTCCTCTAGAACCCAGAGCCCCTCGAGGAGCGCTTGGGCATGGGTCGGATTTGCAGGGTCGAGGGTTTTCGACCAAGCGTTCAAGGATGCGACGACATCTTCAGCTTTGCGACCACTGAGCTCGATTCTCGCACGGTAACGCGTTCCGTTTTCCTTGGACATAAACGCGGCAAGAACTTCCGGGATCGGCTTGCCTCTTAACTTTGCAGGGGCAAGTGCGTCTTTGCCCTCAGCCGTTACGCGATAGATCCGACCATGTTGGTCATCTCGATTCGGGTCTCGCATGTTGTGCTGCATATGCCCGATGATGGCGTTTTGCCAGTCCGCGACGTAAAGGGCACCATCACCTCCAACTTCGACATCGCTAGGACGGAAATTCGGATCGCTAGAAACGACGATTGGCTCGACTTCCTCACAGGTGATGTCGGCGCCGTTGTACTTGACCTTGTGCTGAAGGACCCCCAAAAAGCCGATGCAGTTGCAGATCAAGAAATTGCCCTGGTTTTCCTCTGGGAATAAACTGCTCGAGAGAATCCCCGTGGCGGCCACAGGGCGTACCCGCATTTTAAACCACTGCTTGTTACCGATCCCTTTGCCAATATTGACATAGGAACCCGTACCGCTAGTGCCATCGTTGGCGAACTGATAACCCCATTGGTCGAAAACATCCCCGTGCGGGTTCGGTCCGATCGGGAAGTGAAACTCCATTTCGAACGTGCGCGGATTGAAGCGGTGGACTCCACTTTCCCCCGACCGTACGGTCTTGGTGGGGGTCTCCATCGCGGCGATGTTAAAAATCCCTCGCGACCAATAAATCCATCCGTCTGGCCCTAGTAACATCGCGTTGGCCGAGTGGTGCGAGTCGGCGCTGCAGACACCTTGGAGCATACGGATTTTTAGGTCGGCTTTCTCGTCACCATCGGTGTCCTTGAGAAACCATATTTCAGGTAGCGCAGCGACGAGCATCCCGCCGTTCCAAAATTCGAAACCCGTGACGCTGTTGAGTTCGTCGGCAAACGTTACACAGCGGTCTGCAACGCCATCGCCATTGTCGTCGGGCAAGCAGATAATCTTGTCCCTCCTGGGCTGGGTTGGATTCCAGTGAGGATAGGAAGGCCATACCGATGCAAAGAGGCGACCATCGGGATCGACGGCCATTTGCACAGGATTGATCAACTCCGGGAACATCTCCTCGCTAGCGAAAAGATTGATTTTCATTCCCGTAGCTACCTTCATCTTGCTGATCGCCTCTTGGCCTCCGAGGTATTTGTGTTTGCCATCGGGCAGAGCACCAGGGATGTTGGTTTTCACCGAGAGGACCTCAGGTAAATTGTCATCTTTGACCTCAAGATCCGAACCTTTGGCTACCGCCCATACACGCTGGTCACGGTTGGCGGTTTTCACATCGAAAATCTCCATCTCCCGCATCATGACATCTGCATTGGATTGACCGAACCAAGCCAATTTCGAGCGTCCACCGAAAACGTTGTAGCCGTCGACTACGCGGTAACGGTTGAACCAATAGTCGTTTTTGTCCAAGACAGCGTCTCGCAATTTTCCGACACCTTTAGGATCGAGCCGGAGCTTTTCGTTCGGGAACAACGCTTTTGCAATCACCTGCGAGACCGCTTGGTCGCCCTGGTCGGCCAAGTGGATTCCGTTCATCGTCAGGGGCTTTGGGGCTTGCGCGTAAAGCTCTTTCGAGGGAGCGAAAATATCGACGAACAGAACATTCTTCGATTCGCAAACCTCTTTCATGGCTTGGGTGTAGATCGCAAAGTTCGCGTTGTTCGCCTGGCCATCGGGCAAATTCGGATCGTTGAGGTTCTCATGGGCAATCGGTGAGAAGAAAACCAGTCGCGGTTGGGTTTGACCGTCGTACTTTTGTGCGAGCATGCCGTCGATGGTCTCGGCAAGGTCCTTTTTGAAGCCTTCGAGAGCCCCCGGGCCCTTGAGCGCCTCATTGTGTCCGAAGAAACAGAACACAACGCTGGCTTTGACTTTCGTCAACCATTCGTCAGGACTGCCAAAGTTGTCTTCCCGATTTCGAATCTTGAGCTCGTCGCCAGGGTATCCGAGATTTCGGACCGTTAGGTCGTATTCTGGAAACATCCCATGGATGTACGTTTCTAACCAAGCCGAATGCTGCATCCGGTCGGCCGTCGCGTTTCCGATGTAGGCGATGTGGTCCCCTTTGCGCAGTTGTAGTGGTGGTGCGGCTTGTAAGCTCCCGAAAACCATCGATGCGAAAAGAAAGCAGGGAACTGCAAAGTGGTGAAAAAGACGAGCGGAACTTGCTGAGTTCATGGACAGATCACTCGAAAAAGTAGTGGAATGCAGGACGGGACGTCCCGGAGGAAGGACCTTCATTGTATCACAAAATCATGGCCGGCTTAAACCGATCCGACGGGTGCTGTTGGTGATTGGAGTGTTTTCGAGCATAATTGACCCACCGCCCAGAATTTGTTGAGGAGAACCCCAGATGACACCCCATCGCACCAGCCAGCTTGAACGCAAGACGGCCGAAACGCAAATCGCTCTGAAAATCAACCTAGATGGCACCGGCAAGCATTCGATCCATACCGGAGTAGGTTTCCTCGACCATATGCTGGTCCTTTTTGCCAAACACGCTCTGATCGACCTTGAGGTGCAAGCCCAAGGGGATTTGCAGGTCGATGCCCACCATACAACCGAGGATATCGGTATCTGCTTAGGACAAACGTTCCGAGACGCTCTGGGCGACAAATCAGGGATTCGTCGCTACGGGCACTTGGTCCTGCCCATGGAGGAAACGCTAGTCACCTCAGCAGTCGACTTCAGTGGACGCAGTTACTTGGTTTTCAATGCACCCATGCCTTCACCCAAACTCGGTGATTTTGATAGCGAACTGGTCGAAGATTTCTGGCAAGCCTTCGCGAACAACGCACAGTGCAACCTGCATATTCTGCTCCACTATGGACGAAACACGCATCACATAGCCGAAGCGATTTTCAAAGCAACCGCTCGGGCTATCCGCACGGCCATCGAAGTGGATCCAAGGCAAAACGGGATCCCCAGCTCCAAAGGAGTTCTCTAAATGATTCGGCTATCTCGAGCTTTACTGCTATCTCTTCCGATCGCGTCAGCAACCGCGGGGCTCTCCGCTCTCAATTGTCTCACTTGCACGCCCTGCGCGTTTGCTCAGGATACGGCCCAAGAGGACGCAAGAGTCGCGTCGAAGTTCCAGGACTGGCTCGATGACCAATGCAAGCGGCATCCGATGTTCGCTACCTACTTGGGCAACCACGACTACGATCACGAACTCGACGACTTGTCCCCCCGAGCCCGAGCCTTGGACCTAGAGAACGACAAAACCGTCCTGGCCGAACTCCAACAACAAATCGACCTCAAGCGGCTGTCTCGAAACGCGCAGATCGATCTGGAAATCTGGCAGCACTTCTTGGAGTACCGGGTATGGCAAGCAACCCAAAGCAACGATTTTGCTAATGACCCAAGGGTCTATTTGACGTATGCATCCGATAGTGTCTTTACGCTGCTGACCCAATCGACACTTCCCAAACACGTCAATATTCAGAACGCAGCCAAACGAATCGAAAAGATTCCCGGTATCGTCCAAGCCGCCAAGGATTCGATCGGAAAACCGCCTCGTATTTTGACGGAAATCGCGATCAAACGGACCGATGGGGCGATCGCGTTCTATGAAAGCGAAATTTTCAAACTCGCCGAGGAATCGCCCCAATTGAGTCCTTTGCAGACCCCCAGCCGCAGTGCGGCTAAAAGCCTCAAAGATTACAAAAAGTTTCTACAAGAACAGGTACTTCCACGCTCCGAAGGTGACTGGCGGATCGGCAAAGACAAGTTCGCAAAGAAGCTTGAACTCGAACTCGATGCAGGTTTGACAGCCGCCGAGGTCATCCAAGCGGCAACCGCCGAGGCCGATCGTGTCGAACAAGAGATGTACTATGTAGCCAAACAGCTCTGGTACTCCCTTTTCGACAAAACAAGCCTCCCGCCCGACGATCAACAAGGTCGCCGAGATACCATCCGCCGTGTCTTAGGGGAACTCGGCAAACAACATGGAAAACCCGATGGATTGGTCAAAGACGCACAGGATACCGTCGCATCGATCAAGGAGATGATTCGCCGCGAGAAGATCTTGACGCTGCCCGATCCTGACCAATGCGACATCATCGAGATGCCAGAGTTTCAGCGCGGCTTCTCGGCCGCTTATCTAAACCCAGCCCCAGCGCTCGATCCGAATGCCAAAAGCCTCTATGCAATCGCCCCTCCACCCTCAGACTGGCCCGCCGAGCGGCAAGAAGCCTTCTTCCAAGAGTACAACAAGTACATGCTTCAAATCCTCACGATCCACGAAGCATACCCCGGACACTACGTCCAACTCGACTACTCCAACCGTGTCCGCTCGCCGATCCGCAAAATCCTCTCCTCAGGAGTGTTCGCCGAAGGTTGGGCCGTCTACACCGAGCAAATGATGCTCGACCAAGGTTATGGAGGTGGCGATTTGGCTCTCCGGTTGCACCAATTGAAGTTCTACCTGCGCGCAGTCCTCAACGCGATCCTCGATCACTCCATGCACTGCACCGAGATGACCGACGAACAAGCGATGGAATTGCTCGTCGGGCGAGGCTATCAAACCGAAGCAGAGGCCTTCGGAAAAGTCCAACGAGCCAAGCAGAGTTCCTGCCAACTCTCGACCTACTTCGTCGGTCGTACCGCGTTTTACCGGCTCCGGCAAAGTGTTCAGCGAGCCAGGGCCGATAAGTTCGATTTGCAGGAATTCCACGAGCAAGTCCTCAATTGCGGGACAATCCCTGTAAAGTATCTGCCCGAATTGGTCCGCTGATGGGAATCTCCATCGAAGTCGATTTCTGAGCGAATTAGACAGTTGCGATCCTGCAAATCCCCTTGACGCAGGACCGCGAATTCATACACTTTCAAATCCTCAGAAGCAATTCGGGTATCCCGTTACAGCTTCTCCTGGATTCATGCGGTCGTGGCGAAACTGGCAGACGCGCTAGCTTGAGGGGCTAGTGGTAGAAATACCTTGGAGGTTCGAGCCCTCTCGACCGCACTTTCAATCCAGGTCTTCAAACTCTTCGTGTCGCCATTCTCTAGGGCGATACATCCGCCTCGGCATTCTGCGGACTCGTCTGTGGGTTGTGTGGCTGGTAAGCCGGATAGCCACCCTCTTCGGCGAAAAATTCGCACCAAACCGGAACGTGCCGACTGACCTGGTTGGCTTGTTCCAACGTCAAATTGAACTTCCGCAAGAAATCGATCACCCCCGACCTCCCAGTGAACTCATCTGCCGTCTGCGGAGAGAACACGATTTGATCGAGCATCTCATCCCCAGCGACCGTCGTTGGAAGATTCTCGATCGCAAATCCCCACCCGCGCTGCCGAAGTGCGATTAGCTGTTTGTCCGAGCACGAGAAACCACCCGCCAAAAGGATATCGTCCTCGCCTCGACCGTCGCGCTCGATGCTTTCGGTCAAGGATGGGAGCAGAGCGATCTCCTGATCGATCCGAGTCGGGGAAAGATAGAGGTTCACCAACGAGAACGTCAAAGCCCTTTCCGGTGCGACCGTCTTGGTCCGAAACCATCCAACCAAAGGCTCAAAATCAAGCAATCCACCTGGGTCTTCGACGGTATAAAGTTGATAGCGATCGGTCTCGATTCGTTGCGTGTTGTAGAGAAATGCCAAATGCATCGACTCGTGGACCGGCCCGACGCGAGGTCCAATCATGTAGTCATAAGCGAGTTTCTGTTCGTTGATCCGATCGACCAGTTTGGGAAGGGTATCGCGTTGTTTGGACGTGATCCCTTGGAGCGCTATTACATCGAAGTTTCGAAGCAGCCTGACAAGGATCTCTGAGACCGCGGCACTTTGAAATTTTCGATCGTCAAAGTCGTTCAAATCAAAACTCGCGATGCGCACCGTGGGTGTCACAGGCTTCGATGGCATCAGATCCATGCCGCTTGAGGTTGACGGAAGAACCGAATTGAGACCGCTTGGAGGAGCGTTCGAGGACGGACCATTGTGATGGACCGGCAACCAAGTCCGTGGATCGGTCCAAACCCTCGCCGGCGCGGCTGGATCTCGTGGCTCTAGCCGAATTTGATCCCAACCGCTCAGGGTGTAATGCTGGGAGGCGAAATAAAGTCCACCGCCCAGTAATCCAGCGAGCAACAGATTTGTTTTATTGATCCATCCCATACTCCGGATTGATCGACCGAAAGACCATCGACGGTCGATGGAACCTTAGGAAGCTGGATGAGGAAAAAAACGGCAGGTGCACCTTTGCAGATCCTGCCGATTACATGGCCTGCGGCCTACCGCGTTGCGATCTCGAGCGCTCGGGCTATGTCGAGTTGAAGCTGGCTGAGGAGCTCCTCCTTGGAGCCGAATTTTCGGACGCCTCGGATGCAGTCGAGAATCTCCAGCTCCAAACGCTTCCCATAAAGATCTCCCTGGAATCCAATCAAATGAGCTTCCACTTTGCTCAGATCTTCTCCGAAGGTCGGATTCGGTCCGATGTGCAGCGCCACGGGGTGGCCAGCAAGATCGCTTGGGGCCGCAACGCGGGCCGCGTATACGCCGTGCTTGGGAATCAACACTTCGATCCCCTCAAGGTTGGCTGTGGGAAAGCCTAAGGTCCGCCCCCGCGCCGCTCCGTGAGCCACATACCCAGCGATGCGATAAGGCTCGACGAGCAACTCGTTGGCAGATTGGACTTGGCCGAGTTCAATCCACTCTCGGATTTGCGTGCTGGAAACAAGGCGTTGATCGAGAGTTTGCGGTTCCGCGATTTCAAGCTCCACTCCGTGCTCATCGCATAGATCCTTCAAGGTCTGTACGTCACCAACTCGGCCTTTTCCGAATCGGAAATTAGGCCCCTCGACGATCCCTCTTACGTCGAGCTGTCCGACAAGTATCCTCTCAAAAAACTCACGAGGCGTTTGCTCCAGAAGCTCGTGGGTGGTCGGAAAGAAATCGACGCGGTCGACCCGAAGCTCCATAAGAAGCTCCCTGCGACGGTCGTTCCAAGTCAATGGCTTAGGTACCATCTCGGGTCGAAGGAGTTTCAACGGGGGAGGGTCGAAACTAAAGACCACCGACGGGACCTGAAGTCGCTGACTCATGCCAGTGAGCTTGTCGATCAACGCTCGATGTCCCAAGTGGACGCCATCGAAGTTGCCGATCGTAAGGACACAACCAGGGACCGTTGATTGGAATGGAAGGCTATTCATAGACACTTCGATTGAAACCGCGAAACAAACCGAAGTCGATTAGCCTAAAAGGGACCGAAGCAAATCCCTCGTGCGAAGCGCTCGGGTCGATATGAACGTCTCTCCGGCATAGCAGTTGGCTGCAGCACCCGCAGCGATCGCCAATCCCCGGACCCGATCAAAGACGTATTCCTTCGAAGGAGGAAATTGGGTTTTGTAACATCGAATCGCCTCGAGTTTTTGCTCCAGGGTATCGGTGATATCCATCGTGATCGAGTTTTCGATTCCTGACGGGGGAGCTGGCTCGAAGGACAATCGGAAATAAAGTTGACGATCGATCCCATGCGGAGGGAGCCCTTGAAACTTGTCATCCCATTTGGTTAACCGAGAATAAAACACCGCCGCGTCGGTGATTTGCATCGCTTGGTAATGGTCCGGTGAAGCCATAGGAGTTTTGCTGCCAAAACCCAAAACTATTTTCGGTCGATACCTGCGAAACTCGATCGCCAACGCCACGCGTTCATCGAATCCGTCCATCAAGCTCCGATTGGTGAAGCTCAGGGTTTTTCGAACCTGTACTCCAAGCACCTCGGCCGCCGCCGCAGCCTCGGCCAGCCGCACGTGAGGCCCCGGAGACAGCGGGGTAGGCTCCCCATCGGTAAGATCGATGATGCCGACCCGGTAGCCTTGCTGGACCAAAGAGGCCAGTGTGCCTCCGCAAGCGATTTCCACGTCGTCGGGGTGGGCACCAACGGCAATGATGTCCAGCGATTCCTCTAAGTGGCTCATAGACTCAATCCTAAATCCAAGCAAACCGTTCTGATCGTAGCATGGCTTTGGAAGCCACCTTCATGGCCAGTAGTGTATCCGGATTCCGATCCTTATCGATTCCAAAATCGCAAGGTTCCCGATTACGGCCTTCGGGTCGCTTAAGGGACCTGCTTGGGTTCCTAGTCAAACGATTGCCGACAAATCATGCGTTTTTGGCTCGATTGCAATGCAACTAGGCAATCGAGCCTCCCCCGAGCCTTCGTTTCCCCCAATCCAAAATCCCAACGTTTTATTCCCCATAGGAAACCCAACTCGAAAGGGAAACATTAGAATTCCTGAACCCATTTGGCCCTTCATTTGCTATCAGTGATTCCAGGCGGCGGACCTGCGCATTCTCTCGGCAAAGGTACGCTGACGTCTCAGTTACGGAGAGAAATGAAAAAGGCGGTGTTTGCGATGATTCGTTGGATGAAAAGTTTCGTAGCGTTCCAATTGATCTGCGGTAGTTTGGTCTACGCGCAGGAGGCCGTTCCAGCGGCCGTTACGGAGGCTGTACAAGACGCGGCCGCCTTAGTGCCGGAATCCGTCGTGAGTACGACAGCGGTGGCCGAAGCGGCTGCTCCCGCTGTTTCGACGCTCAACTCGGGCGATCAAGCTTGGATGCTGGCTTGCGCCGCGTTTGTGCTTTTGATGACTCCTGGGTTGGCCTTCTTCTACGGCGGGTTGGTCGGTCGGAAAAACATCCTTAGTATCCTCATGCAGTGCTTCATGAGCATGGCGGTTGTGACGGTTCTTTGGGTGTTGGTCGGTTATAGCATCGCGTTTTCCGGAACGGAAATCGTGATTGGCGGCGGAGGTTTCTGCGGGAATCCCATGACGCACTTTTTGCTAAACGGAGTTGCCACCGACGCTTCCTTTGAACCGGTTACCGGGGTGAAGCTCGGACTCAGTCAGCAAACGTTCATGGTCTTCCAAATGATGTTTGCGATCATTACCCCAGCACTGATCGTCGGAGCTTTTGCGGAGCGAATGAAGTTCACCGCGTTCACTGTTTTTATCGCTCTGTGGTCGTTGTTGGTTTACTGCCCGGTGGCGCACTGGGTTTGGTACGGTCCGACCCACCCGATCTTCGGCCTCGGGAGCTTCAACGCAAAGGACGCAGTGCCTGAGGGTGCTTTGGACTTCGCAGGTGGAACGGTCGTTCACATCAACGCTGGTATCGCCGCCTTGGTCGCTTGCTTGATTATCGGCCCACGCCGCGGATTCCCGAAGCAGATCAATCCTCCCCACAACCTACCGTTCGCGGTCTTAGGGGCCGGTTTGTTGTGGTTCGGATGGTTCGGATTCAACGGTGGAAGCGCCTTCGGAGCGACCCCACAAGCAGTTCAGGCTTTTGTCACGACCCAAGTCGCTGCTGCTATGGCGGGCTTGACCTGGGCGATCATCGAGATGGTTCGCAACGGTAAGCCGACGGTTCTCGGAATGATTACGGGCGTTGTCGCAGGTCTTGTCGGGATCACCCCCGCAGCCGGCTTCGTCGACGTCAAGGGTGCGTTGATCATCGGTTTTGGAGCGACCATTGTAAGCTACTTCTTCGTAGCGTTCGTCAAACCAGCCATGAAGTACGATGACTCGCTCGACGTTTTCGGTGTCCACGGGATGGCCGGAATTTTCGGCTCGCTTGCGACGGGACTCTTGGCTCTGCCAGGCGTTGGTGTAAATCGCGCAGGGGGCAGCATCGAGCAGTTGATGCTGCAAGGGAAGGCCGCAGTGGTCACCATCCTTTACTCGGCGATCCTGACGGCACTGATCCTCAAATTGATCGATTGGACGATCGGGCTTCGTACCTCCGAAGATGGCGAAAAGATCGGCTTGGATCTAACCGATCATGCCGAGACTGCCTATACGGTCTCCTAGCACACTTAGCTGACAGATAAATCTTTAGCTCGCCCCGGATGCCCGGAGATCTGCTAAATCCAAAAGCGAGGCGTGGTTAGTCCACGCCTCGCTTTTTTTGGTTCTTCAGGAACATTTACGGCTAGAAATGGTATATCCTGGTGCTCTCCGCGGTCAGCGTTCGTGCTCAGCAAGATGCGGCCATCGATTGCGATGTTGCATCCTCCAAGAGGTGATGTTTCTGCTGCGAAAGTCCCCGAATCGCTGGAAAATGAGGAACCTATCTCTATGTCTCAATTGCTGAACCGATGTTCCTTGGGAGTCTTTCTTTTAGCGCTATCTGTCTCCATTCTCTTCATCCCGGAGGTCTCTCGCGCAGATCGACCGAATGTTCTGTGGATCGTCGGAGACGATCTAGGGTATGGCGATGTTGGTTTCCATGGGTGCAAGGACATCCCAACACCCCATTTGGATGCCTTAGCTGCCAACGGCATGCGGTTCACCGACGGCTATGTGAGCGGTCCGTATTGCTCTCCGACGCGAGCTGCATTGCTTACGGGCCGATACCAACAGCGGTTTGGCCACGAGTTCAACCCCGGCGGCAATGCCGAAGGGATGCCAACCACAGAAAAGACGCTTGCCGAACACCTTCAGTCCGTTGGATACAAAACCGGTCTTGTCGGTAAATGGCATTTGGGGAACACTCCGAATCGACGCCCTTTGCGCCGAGGTTTTGATGAATTCTTCGGGTTCTTAGGTGGCGCTCACAGCTATTTCGAAGCCGAAGGTATTCTTCGGGGCGATCGACCCGCCGAAGCGATCGACTATGCAACCGACGCGTTCGGCAAAGAAGCGGCCGCATTTATACAAACCCATCGCGACGAACCTTGGTTTCTCTACCTAGCGTTCAACGCGGTGCACACACCGATGCATGCCACCGAGGATCGCTTGCGCAAGTTCGCGTCGATCGAGGATCCCCAACGCCGCAAATACGCTGCGATGATGTCTGCGATGGACGATGCGATCGGTGCAGTCCAAACAGCATTGAAAGCGACCGGACAAGATCGGCGAACACTCATCGCCTTTATCAGCGACAATGGTGGCCCAACCATGCAAGGCGTTACGATCAACGGCTCGAATAACGCTCCGCTGCGAGGCAGCAAGCGAACCACGCTCGAAGGGGGAGTGCGAGTCCCGTTCCTTCTTTCCTTTCCCGGCGTGATCCCACCCGGCGAATATCGAAAACCCGTAATCCAAATCGACCTGTGCGCTACGGCGCTTGCAGCTTGCCAAGTCCCCATTCAAGCGGAGTGGAAGCTCGATGGCGTCGATTTGATCCCCTACATCACTGGGGCGAACCAATCCACTCCGCATGACGCGCTCTTCTGGCGTTTCGGCCCACAGATGGCGATCCGAAAAGGGGATTGGAAATTGGTGCGGTACGATCTAGCTGCCGACGGACAATCCCCAGGTGGGGGACCACGCGCTCGAGTCACGGCAGCCAAACTTTACGATCTCTCGAAGGATATCCACGAGGACCACGATCTTATTGAGCAAAAGCCCGAGATCGCCCAGGCGCTCCAAGCCGATTGGGACGCTTGGAACGCCTCGAACATCGCCCCTCTCTGGTGAGCGGGCCAAGCGACCGCTCAGTAACGGGCCACCTGTAAAGCGAGCTTCGGAGTAACTTGCTCCAGTTCGATCGTCGGCTCAAACTGGATCGTTACCAACCGCCAAATAACCTCGTCTTCTTCCTCCAGTTCAAAAGTATCGTAACTAGCAAACCCACCATCATCTGGCTTGGTGCGGCTTCTCAATACACCCTGCCCGTCAAGTCCACGGACGTAGTACTGCCACACCGAACGGATATTCGGCATTTGTTGGATCTCCGTCGACTTGAGCGAATAGAGCCCCCCATCACGTTGGACACCGCCTAGCGTCTTACCCTTGTTGTCCTTGGCCGCTGTAATCTTTCCGTCGCCATTGAAATCGTAAGCACCGGAAAAAAAGTGACTTATCGAATGGACCACCTGAAATCTTTTACCGTCGGGCCTGGGCATGGACTCGTCCTTGTAGGCGAAGCCGTTGACTTTTTCAATTCTGTACTCGGAGGCACAGTAATCCATCGCATTTTTGATCGTAATCGGGGAACCATCCACATTCGGGGGCACTAATAAATGACGATTGAAATAAATACCGGCAACTCTGAGTCTGATTTTCATCACCAAATCTCCATAGGTTCATATCGATCGAATTCCACTCTGGAGTTCTAAGCGTCACATCAAAGCCGACTTCCTCAAAAATCTTATTTTTCCTAACCACCGTCTGGCGACAGGTGGCTACGGGCGACAGGTGGCTACCGCAGACAACCCGGACCATCCGCCATGGAAGACCTCTCTTTATTCATTACAATACGAGCACCATCCACAGCGAAAAGAGACTTCCATTCGGAACAGACACCATGACAGGATTTTTATTCGGAGACGAAGCCGACGAGTTCTTTTCAAACGACTCCGAAGGGAAGAAATCAGAAAATCGCAAAACAAAAACTTCCGAAAACCCCAAGAGCCCCAGCCCGGGAATGTCCGACGAAAGCCCTTTATCGGTCACCCAATTGACCGCTTGGATCAAACGCACCCTCGATCAAAACATCTCAAGCTTCTGGATCGCAGGGGAAGTCAGCAACGTTACCAAGGCCAGTTCCGGGCATGTGTACCTGACGATCAAAGACGCCACAAGTCAAATCGGTGCCGTGATCTGGCGCTCGAGTTGGGAACGCTGCAAATTTGACATCCGAGAAGGAATGGCTGTCCTCGGGATGGGAAAACTCGACGTCTATGGTCCAAGAGGCACCTACCAAGTCGTCTTGCAGAAACTCGAACCTCAAGGCCTCGGTCCCCTCCAAATCGCCTTCCGAAAGCTCCATGCGCAATTGGCCGCCGAAGGATTGTTTCTACCAGAGCGCAAGCGAGCCTTGCCGCGGTTCCCGAAACGCATTGGTTTCGTCACCAGCCCACATGGCGCAGCGATTCACGATTTCCTGGAGGTACTCCGACGTCGATGGCCGCAGATGAATGTTCTGGTCGTTCCCGCCAAAGTCCAAGGCCCAGGAGCCGCCGAAGATATCGCAAACGGGATCGCAATGGCCAACCGAATCGAGCCACCTCTAGATCTCCTCGTCGTCGGACGAGGTGGTGGCTCGATCGAGGACCTCTGGGCCTTTAATGAGGAACTGGTCGTTCGCGCCGTAGTCGCTTCGCGCATTCCTGTCGTATCGGCCGTCGGACACGAAATCGATGTCACCCTGTGCGATCTAGCTGCCGATGTCCGCGCCTTGACTCCCTCGGAAGCTGCCGAAAGGATCGCGCCGAATCGTGAGGAAATACTCGAAACACTCCAATCCTGCAAAACTCGGCTCGCTTCGATGGTCGCCAGCAAAGTCCGCGAACTTGAGTCGCGATTCCTAGGGCTCGCAAGACGACCGGTCATCGAACAACCCGAAAGAATGCTTGACTCATCGGTCCAAAGACTGGATGAAGTCGACTACCGACTCACCGAATCGCTCGATCGGCAAATCGAAAAGCGAGAATTCGAGTTCGAGAAAATTGCAAGTCGACTCGAAGCGATCAGTCCCCTGAAAACTCTCGCGCGAGGCTACTCATTGACGATGGATCCTCAGCAAGGAAACATTCTTTCGCGTGTCGAACAAGTCCACGTAGGGCTACGCACCGAAACCCGTGTCGAGAACGGAAACTGGACGAGCATCGTCGAGCGAATCGAAGCTGCTGAGCCTGCCAAGAAGAATTAGAGATTCAAGCCCTCGCCACAGACGAACGGAAAACATCCGCTGGAGTCCCGCCGGTCAGTCTTGGAAGAAAACCTCGTCGGCCGTTCGACCGAGGATCGCCTTGATCTCGATCTCGTTGAGAAACGGGGACTGCGTTCCAATCAGCGAAAAAGAGCTTTTGTAGTTGTGGGGAACTTGGACCTGATAAGGGCAGTCGCTACCCCACATCAAGCGATTGGCCGTGAACGCGTCCCGAAGTTGCTTGATCATGGGCAGAAGATCGGTATAAGGAGCTTGTTTGGCTCCCAATGCGTAGAATGCCGAGGTTTTGACGAACACTTTGTTGAATCTCGACAAGCCGCAGAGCTTGTTCAGGTCCTCTTGATCGATCTGACCTCTCATCCCAATCCTGGAAAAATGATCGATGACGATCTTCGTTCTTGGATATTTGGTTGCCATCGCCTCAATCGCTGGGAGAACTTCAGGATCCGATAGCAAGCAGATCGCCTGCTTGGTCTTTGCAGCCGTTTTGAACATCGCATCGATCCCTGGATTCTGATCCCATTGGGCAACGTTCTGGGCATTGGCGTACAATCGAAATCCTCGGACCCCTTGTTCTTGCATTCGAATCATGGTTCCTTCGACGTCCGGCGCGTTGTGATCGATAATCGCGACCCCTTTGAATTGCTTAGGTTGCTTCCGGATGCACTCGAGCATGTACTTGTTGTCGAAACCGAAAAAACTCATCTGGATCAGAACCACTCGGCGCACGTTTTCGGTTCCAGCGAGCTTGAGGATCGCATCGGGGGTAAACGACTCCGGTACAACGTCGGCGACCGTGTACTTCGAATCCAAAGGATAATCATCGGACGGTTTCGGCCATACATGGACGTGCGCGTCGATAAAGCCGCCCTCCAGGAAGTTGGGTTCGAGGGTACCAGGTTCGAATTCGGAGGTCGCCCTAGCCACCGACTTGGTCGATGCCCCGATTGCCATGGCGCTACTGGCGACCAATAAACTCCGTCTGGTCCAAACACTGGTTCTCTGGGTGCGGTCGTTCATGCTCAAAACTCCTTGATGATCTCTCGGTAATAGTCAAAAGCCGCTTGGACCTGCTCGATCGCGATGTATTCGTTCTCGGTATGAGCTTGATCGATACTTCCAGGCCCAAAGATGATCGTATCGATGCCCAATTCTCGAATATGCGTTCCATCGGATCCATAAGCGACCCCCTCGACTCCATCACTATACCCCATTTTCCTGAGGATCTCGCAGGATAAACGCGCGATCGGTGCCTCGGCGGCCGTCTCTAAACCCCGATCATAGAGTAGTGGTGGTTCCATTTCGAATCGGGCTCCAGGGACTGCGTCGGCTACCGCATCGATCACCCCTTGGTAACCGGCAAGGACCTCTTGGACGTCTTCAAAAGGGAGCAAACGCCGATCGATTTGGATCGAGCAACGGTCCGGCACAAAGTTGACTTGAACGCCCCCTTCGATCAGTCCGATATTCCCCGTTGCGGATCCTAGCAGAGGATGCTCTATGGAGCCAAGGGATCCGTGGTAGTCCTCGATTGCCGACACCAACTTGGCCATGTGATGGATCGCGTTGACTCCCAAGTGGACCTTCGAACTGTGCGCTTGCTTACCGATTGCGACAATCCGCCAACGCAACACTCCTTTGCTCGCGATGACGGTCTTAAGTTCCGTCGGCTCGGCGACGATCGCTGCTGTAGCTGCCAAGGATTCACACAATTTGAGGACCCCTAAACAGGAGAACTCCTCGTCGATCACGCTGGCCATCCAAATATCACCACTGGGGACAACACCATCAAGCTTGGTCTGCACCATTGCGGCCATCATGCAGGCCAGTCCAGCTTTGGTGTCGCAGGACCCGCGGCCAAACATACGACCCTCGACGATCCTTGGCTCAAAAGGCTCGATCGTCATCCCCGAGACAGAAACGGTATCCATGTGAGCTTCGAGCAACAAGCGACGATCCGTCGGAGGTCCTTGGACTCCACGCCCCGGGAGCCTTGCAATGACGTTGTCTCGACCGGGCAAGACCGGTTGTCGCCAGCATTGGATTCCATGCGATTCCCAAAACGCTTCGATATAATTCGCCAACGCACCCTCGCCAGGACCATCCTGGTAAAACGCGTTGACGCTGTTGATACGGACCAAGTCAGATAGGATTCGAATCGGATCGATGGACATGCGACGGAGCTACAGTGATCAAAGGGCAGGGGGGTGCCAAACGGTCGTTGGGTCAAGTACCCTCAGGTATCTTATCAGATCCTCGAAAATTGGTCTCATGATCGATTACAATCCAATGAATCCTAAGTGTAGAAATTCCCTTCGTCCTGCGCGATCGTTCCTATGTTTCCCTCGTACCAAGCAACCCTTTCGCTTTCGATCTTGTTTTTGCTCGCAACTGACAGCCTCGCTCAAGACCCGAATCTGACGCTGTCCTATCCGACCTCCAAGGTGGTATCGCAAGTCGATGACTATCATGGAACGAAAGTGGACGACCCCTTCCGTTGGCTCGAGGACGTCGATGCCCAAGACACCAAGACTTGGGTCTCGGAACAAAATCGCTTGACGTTCGATTATCTATCCGCCATTCCCGCCAGAGATCGATTCAAAGATCGCTTGACCAAGCTCTGGAACTACGAACGCTATGGTCTTCCACGCCAGTACGGGAAAACGTATTTCTACACCTACAACAACGGACTGCAAAACCAGAACGTTCTGTACATCGCCGACTCGATCGATGTCCAAGGCCTCTTGCAGCAGAAACTACTGCTAGACCCAAATCTACTGAGCCAAGACGGTACCGTCGCGCTGAGCGGCTATGTGCCGAGCGACGACGGACGCTATCTGGCTTATGGTGTCGCTCAGTCGGGAAGCGATTGGAACGAATGGCGAATCCGCGATGTCCAAACCGGTAAGGATCTGGCCGATTCAATCCGTTGGGTGAAATTCAGCTCGGTCGCCTGGACCGCCGACCACCTGGGCTTCTTCTATAGCCGCTACGATGCCCCCAAAGAAAATGAATTCACTGGAGTAAACTACTTTCAAAAGCTCTATTACCACCGCGTGGGAACCGATCAGCAATCCGATCTGCTAGTCTACGAACGTTCAGACGAAAAAGAATGGGGTTTCGGCGGCTCGGTCTCCGACGACGGCAAGTACCTGCTTGTCTCGGTGTGGCGGGGCACCGAAAAGAAAAATCTGGTTTTCTATGCTCCCATCGTCAACGGAGCGATCCCCCAGAAATCAGATGTTGTTGAATTGATCCCAGACTTCACCGCCGATTGGCAATTTCTGGGCAACGACGGAAAACGCTTCTACTTCGAAACCGATGACGGATCGCCCAAACACCGCATTGTGGCAATCGATATCGATGCACCAGCCGAAGCGGCATGGAAAACGATCGTTCCAGAAACCGATGAATCGATCGAAAACGCTAGCTTGCTCGGAAACCACCTGCTCGTGCACTACCTACGCGATGCGACTAGCGTCGTCCAGGAATACTCAACGGACGGTAAACCCGGCAAGGAAATTCGCATCCCGGATCTCGGAACGGTGGCAGGATTCGAGGGAAAACGAACCGCAAACGAAACCTTCTTCTCCTTTACCAATTACATCACCCCTCCGACGGTTCTACGTCTCGATTTGGACAGCCTAGAGTCGCAGGTTTGGAAATCACCCAAAATGGATTTCGATCCTGCGGATTATCTGACCGAGCGAGTTTTTTTTCGGAGCAAGGATGGGACCCGTATTCCAATGCTCCTCTCGAGAAAAAAAGGGGTCGAGAAAAACGGGCAACTGCCCACTATCCTCTACGGCTACGGTGGGTTCAACATTTCGATCACTCCCAATTTCTCGCCAGCCAATCTGGCTTGGATGGAACAAGGTGGAATGTACGCAGTTGCAAACCTGCGAGGGGGGGGCGAGTACGGTCGGCATTGGCACGAATCGGGAATGCTGGAGGACAAACAGCGAGTCTTCGATGACTTTATCGCTGCTGCGGAGTTTCTCATTTCCGAGGGATATACCGACAACACCAAGCTGGCCATTTCGGGACGAAGCAACGGCGGATTGCTCGTCGGTGCGACGATGACGCAAAGACCAGATCTATTCGCCGTCGCCCTCCCGGCCGTTGGAGTGATGGATATGCTCCGCTTCCATCGCTTCACGATCGGCTGGGCTTGGGTCAGCGAATTCGGAAGCTCCGAGGATGCTGCCCAATTCGCGAATTTGATCAAGTATTCGCCTTTGCATCGGCTCAAGCCTGCTACGCGTTATCCAGCCACCTTGATCACCACCGGAGATCACGATGATCGTGTCGTGCCTGGCCATTCCTACAAGTTCGCGGCGCGCTTGCAAAGCTGCCAGAGCGGGACGCGGCCAACTCTCATTCGGATCGAAGCCAGCGCCGGGCACGGAGCTGGAACCCCGGTTTCTAAACTGATCGAAACGGCTGCAGACACGCTGGCCTTTGTTTGGAAGAACTTCGGGCTCGAATAAACCCACCCTCTAACCTGACCCATTCGCAAAAGCTCGAGAGTCCCATCGTGCACGCCTCCCAAATCCTCTACGAAGACAACCACTTACTCGTGCTCAATAAGCCGGCCGACTGGATCGTCCAAGGTGCATCGACCGACGATCGAAGTTTGCTCGAATCGGCCCGCCTGTATTTGAAGCACAAGTACCATAAGCCAGGCAATGTGTATCTCGGGGTCGTCAGCAGGCTCGATGCACCCGTCACAGGCGCTGTCCCCTTTGCTCGCACGAGCAAGTGCGCCGCGAGACTCAGCGAACAGTTTCGCGAACAGCGAGTCGACAAAGAGTATTGGGCAATCGTTTCTGGATGCCCCTCGGCCATCGAAGCCCGCCTCGAACAAACCCTGCTGCGACGCCCTCAGGATACGGTCACTCGCCTTGTCGGTCCCGATCATCCCGATGGACAAACAGCGATCCTCGAGTACCGAGTCCTCGCCTGCGCTACGAACCACTCTCTTTTGAGCATTCGTCTGATTACGGGACGCAAACACCAAATCCGGTGCCAATTGGCAGCGATCGATTGTCCCATCTTAGGCGATCGTCTCTATGGTTCCCATGAGCCTTTCCCTCAAGGCATCGCGTTGCATTGCCAACGCTTGGAATTTGAACATCCAACCTCCAAAGAACGCGTGAGGATCTGTGCCGATCTGCCTATCTATTGGCCTAAATTCCAAACCGCAGGTGTGGCTGTCGGTTGATGGACTAGCTCTCTGGGAAGCTCTCTGGGATCTATTCGTCCTGGCTCGGACCGCCTCGACTCGACTGGGTTTGCGATCAAGGAGATTCGCTGGAAAGCGGTACAAGCTCTCCATCGATCGCCCTTCGTATCGCGAGGTGGACTTGATCAAGGGTTCCAACGGCTACCAAAACGCGAAAGCTTGCCCTTGACTTGGTGATGGCAGGAACTTCACGGTAACGGTACACCACATTCCATTTGACGACCTCCTCGGTTGGAAAACGGAATCGTCCATAGCCTGCCAAAGGATCGATCCAATCGGGATGGCCTGCAGAAATTGCACCCATGGCAAACTGCCCATCCCTCGTCGAGAGAATCACCGGATCTGGCTGCTCTCCGGGGCCGTCGTCAAGTCGTTGTAGTTCTTTGCTTGCCTTCGAAACTCTCCAGAACTCGGAAAACTCGTTCGGCATGTAGCCGGTCAACACCTCGAACTGGGCATATCGACTCCTCTCTTTGAGATCGATTTCAAAGGTGTTGTCGATTTGTATCACATGGGGATCGTCGTAGGCTCCTAAGCGTATTCGTTTATGAAGCACGCAATCCGATAGGACGCGGGTGTTGAGTGCAGGTCGACCTTGGGACTTTTCACCCGGAGCCAGCCAAAAGGCCATTTGCGTGGAGGTGCGCAATTGCCGATCGTCGCGCTCGATAGCAAGCAACCTGCTCGTCGATCGCTTGCCGGCACCGTCGAGACGCGAACCGGCCTCGGTGGGGTTGAACCGCTCTGCCCAGAAAGGCTCGTCGGACATCGCGTCGAAACTACAAGCCGACTGCAATTGTCGGCCATGGTCGGCGCTGTCGATGAACTCATGATTCCGCCATCGAAGCGAATCGACAGCACCTGCCAGCCGCGATGTCGTTGTGATGGTCAATGGCGATCCATCGCAATCGATCGAAAGGGTCTGGTTTCCATCGACCACGGGCGGTTCGATAGCAAGTAGACCCCGTGACAGGATCAACATTGCGAATGCTAAAGCAAACCAAGTGGAGTTGCCCCGGATCCCTAAAATCTCTTCCCGGTCGAGCTTAGTGGCGAGACATCGGCATGACGACATAGGTGTATCCGTCATCGGTATTGTACAAGGCCGGTTCGGTATTGGATTTCACCAACAGGTTGAAAGTGCTTTCTGGAGGCAGCACTTTGAAGAAATCGAGGACAAAGCGATAGTCCATGGTCAATGCCAAAGGGGCCTCGTGGAAATCGATCGGAATCTCAACACGCGATTGACCGACATCGGCCGTTTTCGCTCCGACGATCATGGATCCGTTGCCGAACTGAAACTCGATACCGCGGCTCTCGGGATCCGCAACGATGGACGCTTGTCGTACCGATGCAAAAAATGGACCGACCAAGCCGGAGATGCGCGTGCGTCCCTCCTCGCTAGGAATCACAGATTTCCAGTTCGGATAGCGGCCTTCGACCAATCGGGAGAACAACATGCAACGATCCGTCTTGAATAGAATATCGTTCGACCGAGCCGCAATCTTCACATTCGAATCGGAATCAGCGATCGATCGCTCGATGGTCTGCAAGGTTTTGGTGGGAACAATGGTCGAGGCTCCGACGTTTTTAAAACCGTTGACCGAAGCTCCTCGACCCCGCATGCAAGCCAAGCGTCGTCCATCGGTGGCCACCGTTGTGATGTCTTCACCTTCCATCTCAAACAGGACGCCGCCGAGTTGGTAACGTGTGCTCTCGGTGTCGGTCGCGAAGATCGTGCGACGAACCATCTCGCGAAATGCGATGGCGGGCATCTCAAAGTAGGAATCCTCAAGGAATTTCCCTACCGAGGGGTATTCATCCGGGTTGGCCAATTGGAGATGGAACTCGGAGTTCACCCCATGTATATCCAGGGAATTGGAGGTGGTCTCGAACGTCAGAGTATCGTCGCTCGCTTCGCGTAGGATATTTCCGATCCGCTGGACGCTTAGAAGCGCTTTGCCCGGGGTCTGGATATCCACGTCCGGGATCTCCAAGCGAATCCCTGCTTCCTGGTCGGTCGCCATTAGCACAAGCTTGCCGTCGATGGCTTCGAGTTTGATGTTGCTCAGAATGTCCTTGGGGCTGCGAGTCGGTACCAAACCCGAGACGATCAGAAATCCGCTCAGGAATTTTTCACGGTTGCATACAATCTTCATGTCGTCGCTTTTCGCTTCGTCTCAACGGTTCGAAACTACCCTTTTCACGTCCCTAATGTTGTACCCTTTTTACCGTTCTTTTGTAGACGGCTTGGAAGATCCCATTTTCGATCAAAAAACGCTCAAAAACTCGCGGTTTTTAGCCTAAATGAAGTCCAGCGGTATGCCCGGTGCTCCAGGCAGCCTGAAAGTTGTAGCCGCCGATGGGGCCGTCGAGATCGAGGATTTCGCCGGCCAGGTACAGTCCCGCTTGTCGGCGGCTTTGCATATCCTGAAAGTTCACCTCGCCGAGTTCGACTCCACCGGCCGTGACCTCGGCCTTGGGGTATCCGAGCGTGCCGGAAATCTCGATGCGATACTGCTTCAAGCTTTCAATCATCTTGATTCGTATCGCCCTGGGAAGTTCGGCCATGTGCGGGTCGTAATGGGCCCCAATGCTCTCTAAGATCGAAGTGGCTAGCCGTTTGGGGATTCGATGCGAGAGAACCGTCGATAAGGCTCGATTGCTTTGGCGTGTCTCTTGGGCGATCCACTCTTCGAGTTGCTCGACCGAGGAGTCGGGCAAAAGATCGACGATCAACTCCAGGCGATCCTCAAGGCCTCGATCGGAGAAGCACCGCGATACGTTCATGCTCGTCGGACCGCTGCATCCTTTGTGCGTCCAGAGGAATCCTCCTCGCGACTCTCTTCGCTCAAGCTTCAGGGGTTTGGTATCCCCCGAATGCGCATGGATCTGGGCCCGGACCAACACATCCTCTAACGTCAGTCCGCTCAACTCGTGGACACGGGATTCCGGTGAGGTCAGTGGAGTTAGTGCAGGTCGCAGTGGGGTGATCGAGTGCCCCATGTTCTTGAGCCAAGCATACCCGTCACCGGTGGTGCCGCATCCGCTGTAACTGAGCCCTCCGGTAGTGATCAATACGGTCTTGGAATGGACTTGTAGTTGCCTACCTTGGACCGTCGCCAGGATCTGAAATCCAGCTCCCGTCGTATCCGGGTTGACCGAGTCGACAGCGCATCCACAAAGCAATTCTGCACCATAGCGGGCCAGTCGACGCACCACCGCATCGCGGACATCGATCGCTCGATCGCTTACCGGAAACACTTTTCCGGTCTCCTCAACCTTGGTCTGAACCCCCTCGGATTCAAACTCTCGTACCACATCCTCTGGCGATAGCCTCTTGAGGACCGAGAGCAAGACCCGACCTTGCTTGCCGAATGCCTCGGCGATTTTGCGGCTATCGGCATGATGGGTGATGTTGCATCGTGTCCCACCGGACATGAGAATCTTCACCCCAGCCTTGTTGTTCTTTTCCAAAACAAGCACTTTTTTGCCGCGTTGCGCAGCCGTTCCTGCTCCCCACAGCCCAGCGGCACCCCCGCCGACGATGATCGCATCCCAGCGTTGCTTCTGAAGTTTTGTTAAGTAATCGTCGGCTTGCATTTTTCATCCCCGAGGTCCCGAAACGAACCCCATCGGTTATACTTCGGGAAGGTTTTCCAACAACCCGAGATAGACATTCAGAGATAGAGATTCGATGAGCACACCATTTGCCAGACGAAAGATCTTGGGGGCCGGACTTGCGGCCACCAGCAGTTTCCTTCTCCCTTATCGCGAAACGATCGCTGCGATGCAGGACGCCCCAAAAAAGCGGGTCGGCCTGATCGGTACCGGATGGTACGGAAAAGCCGACCTCTTTAGGCTCCTACAAGTCGCTCCCGTAGAAGTCGTCTCGCTGTGCGATGTCGATAGCACCATGCTCAACGATGCTGCCGAGATGGTCAAGGAACGACAAAAATCAGGCCAAAGGCCCCGAACCTACTCCGATTATCGCAAACTCCTGGCCGAGAAAGATCTCGATATCGTCCTAATTGCGACCCCCGACCACTGGCACGCCCTGCCGATGATCGAAGCGGTCAAAAACGGTGCCGACGTCTATGTTCAAAAACCGATCAGCGTCGATGTGGTCGAAGGCCAAGCGATGCTGGCCGCAGCCCGCAAGTACAACCGAGTCGTCCAAGTAGGCACTCAGCGACGCAGCACTCCGCATTTGATCGAAGCCAAAAAGCAAATCATCGATACCGGGCTACTCGGGAAAATCTCCCACGCGGAAGTCTATTGCTACTACCACATGCGGGCTCGCGAAAACCCACCGGATTCTCCACCGCCAGCCAACCTCGATTTCGATATGTGGACCGGTCCGGCTCCATTGCTCCCGTATAACAAACTCGTCCACCCTAGATCTTGGAGAGCCTTCAACGAATACGGCAACGGTATCGTCGGCGATATGTGCATCCACATGCTCGATACGGTCCGCTGGATGCTCGGACTCGGTTGGCCCACGCGAGTCTCGAGCCAAGGTGGTATCTTCGTCGACAAAGCCTCAAAAGCGAACATTCCAGATACCCAATCGGCAGTCTTTGAATTTCCTGAATTGAATGTCCTCTGGACTCACCGCAGTTGGGGGGATCCACCCGACCCTGCCTATCCATGGGGCGCAACCCTATACGGCGAAAAAGGTACACTCAAACTGAGCGTCCAAAGCTACGATTTCATCCCTCGTGGCGGCGATGCCAAACCCATCCACCGCGATGTGAAACTCGAACTCGACGAGTACCCCGAGGACAAAGTCGAAAAAGACCTCGAACGGCACGTCGCCCCGGCCATCCGAGTCCACATGCTCGATTTCCTAAAAGCCATTGCCGAACGGGGCAAGCCCGTTGCGGATATCGAACAAGGTCATATCTCGACGGCCTCATGCATCCTTGCAAACCTATCGATGAAACTCGGGCGTACTCTGACGTTCGATCCAAACCAACACGTCGTCGTCGGGGACGAACAAGCCACCGCGATGCTGCGTCGACCCTACAGGGCACCTTGGGTCCACCCCGAACCCAACCAGGTCTGATGCGTGTCCTACCGATTGCCCCCTGAGAACGTTGCCCGGGTCCTGGAAACCCATCCAGATCCGGCACTCCTTTGGAGCCCCGATGCGGCTTGGGCCGTCCTCGGATTCCGCGATCCCCTCCCCGATCTTTCGGATCTGACGCGTACCATGCTCCCCCTGGCAGGCATGCGCATCGACCCGCTCGGGAACTGCGGATTCCAAATCGATTTCTATTGCGGACTCAAACTCCGCGATCGGTCCGGAAAACAACTCGTAACCATCCGGCTTCCTAATTCTCACGACGAGCAATTCAGCCGTATCGGTTT
>Ga0209229_10000187_pt1 | contig 24487 bp, 41 predicted proteins | sample SanBayMetagenome_FD_187466 | JGI IMG/M metagenome (GOLD analysis project Ga0209229, IMG submission 187466) | Freshwater and sediment microbial communities from dead zone in Sandusky Bay, Ohio, USA (SPAdes) (version 2) | ecosystem: Environmental > Aquatic > Freshwater > Lentic > Sediment... | reverse complement strand
GTGCTCGGCTACGGTCGCGAGCCCTACCTGCGCCTCGACGCGCAGGGCACGTGGGAGAACCGCAACTCGGACGCCGTCGCGCTCAACGACGGCACCGTCTTCCCCCCGAGCGGCACCGTCGCCCGAGTTGCCGTCACCTACGTCCGGTTCTTACAGCCGCTGAGGGGCACCAGCATCCCGCTCTACGCGCGGGGGCTGGGTCAGACCGCCCTGCTCGGGCTTCCGCCCCCGGCGGAGCACGCCTACTACATCGTGTCCGCCGCGTTGGCGGAGGCGGCGAAGCCGCTCCATCGCCCTGATCTCCTCGTGCCCGCCACCGGTCACCCGGAGGCGAAGCGCGACGCTCACGGCCAGATCGTCTCCGTCCCCGGCTTCATCATCACGTGAACCTCGTGTCCACAATCTCACGCTACGAAGCGGGCGAGCTGGACGACGCCGAAATCGACGCGCTGTTTCAGCGCCTGCTCGACACCGGCGTCATCTGGTCGCTCCAAGGTTCGTACCAACTCACCGCACACAATCTCCTGCGCCTCGGGCGCATCCACCAAACCAATACAACGTCCCATGAATAATGACACCACCATCCGGCCCGTTGGCCGTCCCCCGCAGAAACACTCGCGCACGGCGATGACGCCGTGGCGCGTCGAGCCCCGCACCGTTGACCGCGTGCGTTTTTTTGGCGAGGCCACCGGCCTCCCGCCCGGCGAAATCTTCGCTGAGTCTCTCTCCGAGCGCGGTCTCCGCGAGTCGGTGATGCGGCTGCGCGAAAAGCGGAGGGTCTCGAAATGAGCCGCCCACCTCGTGACCCCGCGACGGTGATCGCTCGACAGGAGCGGGAGCGCCGGGCCGCGGAGGCGATGAGCCCCAAGGCCCGGGCGTCGCTCGACTACATTGTCGGGCTCGTCACCGATGACTGCCGCGTCGCACGCGCCGACGTGTTTTCTCCGCGCCGCGGGATCGGGGCCATCTCGGAAGCGCGACAACTCGCGATGTATCTGGCTCACCACTACGCGCAGCCGGGACCCGATGACACCATCAGCTCGCTGTTGCCCGGGTACTTTAACCGCGACCGAGCCACCGTCGCGTGGGCCGTCAAGACCGTGAACCTCCGGCTCACGTGGGATAAAAAGTTTCAGCGGCGCGTCGCAAAATTGAGCGACATGATCCGCCAAGCCTACGCGATCAACGCCGTATCCGAACTCCCGTGACAACGCTCAATTTTCCTCTGCACACCAAAATCAACGGACGATCCCCAAACGAGTCGTGGGAGATACTCCACGACATCGCGTGCGTGGTTCGCCGCACCGGATCGCTGATCCACAACCTCGCGGACGATCACTCCGGGTGGACGCTCGTCGTCCACATGGAGCACGCGCCGCGTGACCACGAGGTGTACCAGCTCGCGCTCGGGGCGGGCGTGGACTACGTCGTGATCGACGACGGCAGCGGCGTGAGGCTCATCGGGCCTCGGGCTGCGGAGTGGAGGCCCTTCCCGCCCGAGCGGCTGATCCGCATCGCGGGGGTGTCCTGAGCCCCCTGTCAAGTCGCACAGTTGCCTACGTAACACTACGTAGGCGATTTGTGCTTGCATGAACCCGTCCGACCCCCTTTGATGGGCCTCGATGAACACCACCCCCCGCCTCCTAACCCCTCGACCCTCGCCAACCCCCATGACCTCTGACTCCCTCACCACCCTCGTCGCCCGCGCAGCCTCCTGCCGGGCGGCGTGGGCTTACGACGCCCTCCTCACCGCCCTCCTCGCGGCGGAGAACCGAGACTACCAGTCCGCTGTCGAGCGGCTGCCGACGGGCCTCCTCATCGATCTGGCGGGCCACATGGCCCTCCGGGTCTCGGAGCCCTTCCCGGGGCGGATGGCGTACCTGCGCGCCGTCCGCTCGTCCCTCGCCCGCTCCCGCCGCCAGCGCGTGCTGCCGCTGGAGGCCGCGGAATAGGGCTCGACTTCACCCTCCTGTCCCTCACTTTCTCCCTCGCATGAACCGCCTCCTCGCCTCCACACAGGCCCTGAACATCGGCATGGCCGTCACCGCCCCCGACGGCTCCACCTCGCTGCTCTCCCGGGAGCAGATCGAAAGCGTCCTCCGCTACGTCGCCGGGACGCCCGCCTACTGGCTCTGGATCGACATCCGGCACTCCGACACCGAGCCCACCGCCGTGGTCTCAGGCTTCGTGTTCCCGCTCCGGGACGAGGAGGTCTTCCAAGTCGCGGAGCGGCTCGGGCAGGACTGCATCGCCGTCCGCGACACCGGGGGCGGGCGGCTGATCGGGCCTCGCGCCGCGGCGTGGGGGCCGTTCGACCCGGCCCGTTTTTTGGCCCCCGCACCGTGGGGGCCGTTCGACCCCAACGCGGCGAACTGACGCGCCCCCACCGGCCCCGGGCTTCACGGCTCGGGGCTTTTTTGTGCCCTGCTGGTACGTAGTACTACGTAGCGAATATGTGCTTGCGTGAACCTCTTTGAGCACCATGCTGGGCCTCGATGAACACCCCCACCACCACCACCACCACCACCACCACCGCCGCCGCCCCTGACCTGCGCCGCCTTAAGCGTGATCTCGAAAAGGCCGTTCAAGCGGTGTTCGCCGTCGCCCGCACGAGCGGACGCGACGTCTACCTCGAAACCTTTTACGTCACCGCCGCGACGGCCCGCCGCTTCGAGAAGTTCGTCGCGAAGTACGCCGACGTGCTCGCCACGCCGGAGGCCACCGAGGCCGTCGCCAAGGCCCGTGCCGCGTACGTCGCCGTCGCCGCTGCTGCCACCGCTGAGAAGGCCCGCCTCGCTGAGAAGCGTGCCCGCCTCGCCGCCCGCCGGTCGGAGGCCGAGAACCTCGGCGTCGATCTGGCGAAGCACGACGAGCGTGCCACCCCCGAGACTTACCGGGCGATCCGCGCCGAGCTGGAGCCCCTCGTGGCCACCTACGCAGCCCGCGTCGAGGAGTCGTTCCGCCGCCGCCTGCCCGGCGAACTCGCAGCGGCCAACGGCCACTCCCGGCTTCGCCGGTACACGCCCGTCCGGTGGGAGTGGCTTAACCGGGACTGGTCATCCGCCGCTAGGGTCTGGGCGGCCCGCCCGGACATCGACGAGGTGCTCAAGCGGGAGGCCCAGCGCGTGGCCGAGGACACCGTGGCGGCGTTTGCGGCCAAGCTGGCGGGCAAAGTGGACCGGGAGAGGGCCGAGGGTGCGACGGTGGTCGGCGTGACCTCCACGACGATTGACCGCTGGTCCTCGGGCACGACGGTGGTGCGCCTCTCGGACGGCTCGGAGCAGGAGTGGCACACAAAGGTCATCCTCAACCAATCCTGCCGCGGGACGCTGTTTAACCAGTGGCCGACGCGCCGAGTGAGGTGAGGTCGGCGGGAGCCCGGGGCGAAAGGCCCGGGCTTTTTCGTGCCCTGAAATCTCTTTCAAATTAGTGCTTGCAACAATGCCCCCGGGGGCTTTGACTCTGACTCGTAACCTAAATCCTCAATCCCATGAACACCTCCTCCATCCTCAATCTCGACAGCCCCTACATCAAGTCCTACGCCACCGAGGCCAACCTCGCCAAGGCCATGCAGGCCGCAGAAATCACCAAGGTGCGTCACCTGATCGTCCGCACCCCGAAGGGCCGCTGGACCGCGCTGGTCCTCGGATTCCAGCAGCACCTGCTGGGCTCCGGCTGGGCGATGGTCAGCTAATCGGCTTTTTTCACTCCACCCCTTAAATCCTCAATCCCATGAACACCTCCTCCATCCGCGCCACTGCTAACGACATCAACGAAGCCTGCCCTCTGGTGCTCGCCCCCGAAATCGACTCCGCCGCGTGGAGCGTCGTCTCGGGTCGTCCGGGGCGCGAGTACTTCGACCGCTCGCCCTACGCGACCATCACCGCGTACCAGCGCGGGTTCGTCGTCCACAACCGCGTCACGGGCGGGCAACACCCCGTCGCGACGTGGACGCAAGCCACGGACCTCCGGGCCACGCTGGCCCAACGCTATGTCGCCATTCAGGGTGCGCGGTACTAATCGCCGCCGCTCCACCAGCCCCGGGCTTCACGGCTCGGGGCTTTTTTTGTGCCCCAAAAGATTCCTGAAATTAGTGCTTGCAAGAACCAATCTGGGGCCTCTCACTCCGGGTACATCGCCCATCCACCCATGAACGACACCACTGAAATCCACGCCCATGCCGACCTGCTCGCATACGCCGCCTCCGAGGCCATGCTGCGGTCAACCATCGCGATCCTGAAGCTCCGGAAGCGCACCGGCACTCTGGGTGATCTCGACCTGATCATCGCCTACACGGCCCTCGCAGAACCGGCGACGCGGAATGACCACGACGGGCTCGCCTCGGTGGCTCGCGCCGCCAGAGAGAATTTCGAGCGGCGGTGCCTCTGGCCCGCCTTTCAGCCGAAGACGGCGGCTTAACCGCTCCACCAGCCCCGGGCTTCACGGCTCGGGGCTTTTTTGTGCCCTCAGCCGCCGTCCTTTGGCCCATACGGGCTAATCTCGCCCTGCCCGGGCTCTCGGAGCCCCCGGAGCGCCGGGGGCCGTAAAACGCAAAGGCCCGGGAGGCTGTCCCCCCGGGCCACGCATGAACAACCAGCGCATGCCAGCCTCACCCCCCGGTGAGCCCGGCGAGGCACACCCTAGCACAGCCCGCCCGGGTGCGCTACTGGTTTTTGGGCTCCACGACCACCTCCACCGCCTGCCACGGGCGGCGGAGATCGGCGTGGAGCCCGGCCCGCTCGTGACGCTCACGCCCGTCGCCCGCGGAGTGGACGATGATCGCGAGGGGGTCGCCCCCCTCCGCGAGGGCCTGCGGGCGGCACCAACAGGCGGTGGAAAGCTCGTGCTCGCCAATGTCGTGGACTGGGACGACGTGGATCACGGGCGGGGTAGGGGCAGGATGGATACAGCGGCGAAGAGGGCGACGAAGGAGAGCGCGAACGCGCCCGCGCACGCGGCGAATTTCTCCGCGACTTGAAGCCGCGTGAGCACCGGCGGGAGCGGGAAACACCGGTTCGTCGCTGGGTCGATGGAGTGTTTGTAGGTCGGGTAGCGCAGGCGAAGCTGGCGGTGCCTGAACGCAGCGACAGCGGGCTGCACGAGATTGCAGGCGAGCGCGGCGAGTGTGAACGAACAGAGGAGCAGGGCGGCGACGAGTGCGGAGGTCATTGGAGGTGGAGCAGGAGGAGGACGCCTGAGAACGCAGTGACCACGCAGAGCGCGGCGCTGAACACCGCGCCCTTCACGTCAGGGCCGGGCGCATAATCTGGGCCGGGGCGGCGCAGCAGGTCGGGGCGAAAAAGCTCCACGCACGTGTGCCCGCCGTACGCGGCGGCGAGGCTGAAGTTGACGACGGCGGCGAAGCAGAGGGCGAGGTTCACGGCGAGAGGGCGCGGGCGAAAAGCACGACGCCTGACACGAGGCTCAAGGCGGCGAGCACGGCCACGAATATCCACGAGCGGTCGCGCGGACCGTCGGAGAAATCCGCGAGGAGGTCGGCGGTGAAGAGCCCCGCGAAGGCGAGCAGCACCACCGAGGCGATGAGGCAGAGGACGGAGGTCATGTCATTAGTTCGAGGATACAAGGAGGAGGAAGGAGGTCATGTCATCAGTTCGTGGATACAAGGAGGAGGGCGTGGAAACAGACCATCGCGATGGCCGCGACGATGAGCCCCACGAGGCCGAGCCACGCGATCTCCGGCCCCGAGCGGTGAGACTCTAGGGCGAGATCGACCGCGTGGCCCAGCACCCGAGCGGCGAACACGAGCGCGAGGAGCGTGAGGCAGAAGTCGAGCGTGCTCACGGGGCTGAATCGCCGTCACTCTTTTCGGGCGCGTCGAAGATTTCGACGAGCGCGTCGCGGGCGCGCTCCTTGGAAAGTCCCGCCGAGAGGAACGCGCCTCCCAGCCGGGAGCGAATCATCTCCGCCGCGGCGAGGAGCGGCTGGAGCGCGAGAAACGATTCCGCCAGTTCGGCGGGGACGCGAATCTCGAACGCGGGGCCGGAGAGGCGAGGGCAGCGGATCACGCCGTCCCCGACGTGCCTCCACCCCCACGATCCATCGTTTTCCGGCCCGGAGAGATCGGGCATCAGGGCGTTGGCGCGCATCGAAAACGCGGTGAGCATCGCGGTTTCGGCGAGCGTGCGGCGGTCGAATTTGTCGCGCTCGCCCGCCGGGAGCGAGTCGCGGGCGAGGAGCGCGAGTCTCACGAGGGGCGCACTGAGGACAGGGTCGTTGGTGTCGAAATCCGCGGTGAGCGCGGCGCGGAGTTGGTCGTCGGTGATCATATCGGGTGTGTGTGTGTTGTTGCTGTCGGGGAAAATCAACTACGCCGGGGCGGCGGCACTTCGCGCGAGACGACGTGCATCGTCGTGTCTAGAGTCGGCGAAAATGCGGGCGCTCTCGTCGCCGGGGCCTCGGGCTCCTGCGGGCTCGCTGCCGTCGGGGCCTCGGGCTCCTGCGGGCTCGCTGCCGTCGGGACGACAGGCTCTTGGGACGTTGGGGCGGCGGGACGATGGGGCGTCGGGTCGTACGACCTTAGGTGCTGCTCCAACTCCGCGGTCGTAGCGTTGGCTTCAGCGACCTCTTCGCGACGCGCTTCCATTTCTTCCTCCAGCGTGTCTTCACGACAGAGATCAGCGCGGGTCGCGGGGGCGAAATCGTCGAGGCCGACGCGCTCGCACAGCGTGCGGACGATGGACCCGAGGCGGAAGATTTCGTCCTGCATCGCGTTGAGGCTCACCTTCGCTCTCTTCGTGGACAGACGCCGACGGCCTCGGACGGCTTTCGGGACCATCGACCAGACGAAAGGTTTTCCGTCGCGGTCGGTGAGGTGCGGGTAAATCCGCCCGCAGAGGAGGTGGGACAAGTACGAAACGGAGAGCACCCGGCGCGACAAGCCGAGCTGGTACATGGCGTGCGCGAACACGCGCAGCGGCCTTGGCCCTTTGGGGAGGTCGATCTCGTCGAGGCGGCAGAGGACGATTTCTCGCGCCTGCTCTTCGGTGGTCACGGGAACGTAGTTGGTCTTCCGGGTCGTCATGCGCCGAGAATAGCAGGAAGCGGCGGATGCTGCTACTGGTTTTCGCGACCGCGGGATTGAAAACGTGGCGAACCGGTTATGCGCAAGAATCGAGAGGGTGACCCCCGGGCGGCGGCGGCGGCGGCTGTCGTGGCGGCCCGGCGAGCCGCAGAAATTCCCTACACTCCCAGCGATTCATTTCTCTTTTTTAGCGTATATCTGGTATAATCTACAATGAAGGATTGGGCTACGCCCAGACCCTTTCGTCTGGGGAGCGCGATCTCAGTCGGGCCTCCGTTCTTACTGGCCAGTAAGAACAGCTCGTGCGGCGGTTCGTCGCGAGCCGCGCGGAGCTTGGTCACTGCTTAGTCACGGCGGAGTGACCAAGTTGTTTGCGGGCTCGGGAGGCCGAGTGACCAAGTTCGTTGCGGTCGGCGTATACTGAGAGCGAATGGAAGAACCCACCAGAGTCTCTCTTGAGAAAGTTGATCAGGCCCGAGCGTGGATGTGCTACGCCGCTTTCAGCGGTGACGTGGAGAAAACCGCGCTCGCTGCGAAGGTGTCGGCTGCGGCGGTGCGCGCGCTGGAGCACGATTTTCGTTGGGCCGAGAAGTTGAAGCGACTGAAGACCGGTGCGGGCGAGAGCGACGCGGAGCGCGTGGCGAACCGCGCGGTCAACTACATTCAGGCGCAGCGAATGCGCGACGTGCTCGACCGGGCGCTTCGTCTCCTCGACAGCGAAGAGGAGTTGGTGAAGGCGATGGTGAAGTTCAAATTTTCGCGAGAAGGCGACGTGGAGAAGATTGAGGTCAACCCGAAGGCGATCCTTGATCTTGCGAAGGCGCTGGAGGCTGCGCAGAACATGTCGTACCGGGCGCTCGGAGATCGCGTCGCGACGACCGCGCAGGGCGTGGACGGCACCGAAAAAGGGAGCACGCTCGCCGCCGGTGTGGCGAACGTCCGCAGCGTCATCGACGCGCTCGCTGATCTTCGCGATCAGGCGTCACGCGCCGCGAGCATCGCTGCTGTTGCGCACGCCACCGCTGATTCGCCCGCGTGTACTGACGCAGCCACTACAGAGCCGCGTATCGACGCGGCCACTACTGTCGAGGAGGACGAGCGCGATGCCGCGTCGTAATCGTCAGCCGCGCCGCCACACGATGCAGTGGCACCGCGAGAGGCTCGCGGAGCTGGCCGAGGTTCGCCGCATCGTGTCGTGGATGCGGGAGCATCGCGGGTACGGGTGGCTGGTCACGATGGAGCGCGACGGCGTGATGAGCGAGGAGCTGCCGAGTGAGTGGGCTCGTGGAGTGTCGCGGCCTCGTGCTGCGTACCTTGAGCGCCTGCGCCAGTATGCCGAGCGGTTCGGCTACCGCCGCGACGAGTGTATTGCCCGCGCCACTACGGTGGGCGATTCGCTGATGTTAGCGGGCCGTTCGCTGCGCGCCCGCACCCTCGACATCCTCCGCGAGGAACATGCCCGCAGCGCGGAAGGAAAGGCCGCTGCCGCTCACGCCACGCTTGCTTCGCTGGAGCTTATCGTTAACCGGGCTTCACCTGTTAGCGGACTGGACCTCGTCGGCCCCACCCCCGTGGACGATCAGCGCGTCCCAACGCCCCACCCTCCCGGCGTCGGCAGGGTAGGGGAGGACCTGCGGCCCGACGGCCCGGGCGCGGCAGAGCAGAGCGACGCGGCGGGCGCAACACGAAAGGACACGTACGCAGTTCTACCCACTCGGGCCTCGGGACCTGTGGACGCGCCGACTAAACATAATATTTCTTGTGCGTCCTCAGAACCCGCCGCTGCCGGGGCCGGTCCCCCGGGCCGCGAGGCCGGTCAGACCGAGGGGGCCGCGGGCGGCTGCGACGGCGGGTCGCCGGGTCCGGACCCCCGGAGGGGGGGCGGCGGCGTGAACACGCGCTAAGTGGACCCAGACGTTTTATAAAAAATTTTTCCTATAGGGCCTCGATGTCTACCGTGTCTGATCCCGTTTCCGCCCTCGTTGCCCGGGTCGCCGTGCAGCTCCACGAGAAGGAGAATCTGAAGGCCGCGGCGGACGAAATCCTTGCCCTCCGCGGGGCCAACCACCAGACGACCAACGACACCGAGGCCATGCAGGTCCTCGTGACCTTCCGGCAGTGGCTCCTTGACCAGAACCGCTACGCCGACACGGCGACCCTGCTGTGGCCCGGCGCGACGTTCTCGGCGGAACCAACGTCCGTGAAGCTGATGTGGGGCGAGATCGAGGTCTCCAGCCAGCTCATGGTGATGGGCGCGGCCTCGGTGGGAAAATCCTTTTCGCTTGGCGTGTGGCTGTACCTCGACTGGCTTCGCGACCCGGAGTACACGAACGTCAAGGTCGTCGGGCCCAGCGAGGACCACCTCGAGAAGAACCTCTTCTCGCACCTGATCAACCTCCACCAAACGGCGGCGGTGAAGATCCCGGGCGAAGCGATACGCCTCGGCATCACGCTCGATCTACACAAGCGCGACGCAGGGATCTACGGGGTCATCGTGCCGCTGGGAAAGAAAGCCCCGGCGAAGTTGCAGGGCATCAAGGTGAAGCCGCGGCCAAAGCCCCACCCCACTCTGGGCCGGATGACTCGGCTCCGCATCATGCTCGAGGAGGCGGAGGATATTCCGGTGGGCATCTGGGAAGACGTGAGCAACATTCTGTCAAACACCGACGGCGTGGAGCAGTTCAAGATCTTCGCCGCGTTCAACCCCAAGGACCAGAACGGTCAGGTCGGCATGCGGTGCGAGCCGGAAAAGGGCTGGGGCCACTTCGATCTGGAGACGAGCACAACGTGGAAGAGCCGCCGCGGGTGGAACGTCGTCCGCTTGGACGGCATGAAGTCCGAGAACGTCATCCACGGGAAGATGATTTTCCCCGGCCTCCAGACCCGCACCGGCATCGACCGCATCATCGCCAACGCCGGTGGAGTGAACACGCGGGGCTACTACACGTTCGCACGCGGCGCGTTTCCACGTGAAGGCACCGACGTCGTCATCATCCCCCAGTCGCTGCTCAACGAGGTGCAGGGGGAATTTGTTTTCGTCAACTCCACCCCGGTGGCGGGCGTGGACATCGCGCTCGAGGGCGACGACAACGCCGTGATGACGGTGGGCCGTTTTGGTCTGGCGAGCGGGTGGAGACTGCGGCCCACGAAGGAGCACCCCGAGGGAGAGCTGAGATCGTTCACCACGTCGGACGGCAGGGCGATCCGGAAGAACGTCATCCAGATCGACCAGCAGTTCAAGCTGCCCAAAGCCGAAACTCTTGCGATGGCCCGGAGCATCAGGGAGACCTGCGAGAACGCGGGCGTGGAGCCGGAGTGGCTGTGCGTGGACCGCACCGTGAACGGCGCGGGCGTCCACGATTACCTGAAGGCAACGTGGGGCCCGGTGAAGGGAGTGAACCCGAGCTTCAACGCCTCCGAGATCCGCATCCTCACCGAGGACACCGAGACGCCGTTCGACCTGTACGAGCGGCTCGTCACGGAGCTGTGGTACGCGACGCGGAAGTTCATCGAGCATGGGCTCCTGAAAATCGCGGGGAACATGCCCACCGAGCGGCTGTTCCGGGAACTCACGTCCCGGCAGTTCAACACCTCCCAGCGGGGCAAGATCAAGGTGGAGGCGAAGAGCGACTACAAGACCCGGGGCCACAAGTCCCCCGACTACGCCGACTCCCTCACCCTACTCATCCACGGCGTGAGGCTCAACGTCGCCGGGCCGGTGGGTACAGCGGAGCAGGGCACCGAGGCTTCCTCGGAGTCCCTCGCCTTCCGGCCCCGCACGGACGCCTACAACCGGTTTCAGTACCTCGACTGAGCTGGTTTTTGCCCTCCCGAATGAGCTTCACTTTTTTCTCGGTGTCGTGCATGATGCTGCCCATGAACCCTCGCATCCGTGCTTACGCGCTGCGCGTCTGGGACCTGATCTGTTCCCTCGGCGCACCGCCCTACTCGTACGACCCGAAAGGGACGTTCTCCAACCGGGAGATTCACCCCCGCACCTATTCGCTCCGCAAGGCGATTCAGCTCTCGGAGCGGTGGAAGATTACCCCCGACAGCGTCGTCCGCATCCCCCTGCCCCGCCGCGGTTCTGCCAAAGGCATTAAATGGCCGAGGCTCCAGTACAGCCACATCTTCGTCAACCGGGCGCTGTCGAGTGTTCTCTACGTGAACGGCAAGCCCCAGTACCCCGAGGCCATCAAGCGGAGGCTTCTGCCGTGAGCGCCGACTTCATCATCTCGGCGATGAAGGAAGCGAAGGACAAGATCAACGCGCAGCACGCCCGCATCGACGAGCTGTTGCAAAAAACGCAACAGCTCGAACGCGAAAACGCCGCGCTGCGGGAGGCGTTCGCTAAAGCGGAGGTGCTTTGGAGACACGCGGGCCGCCACGGAGAAAAAGAGTTCGCGTACGTTTCCGGCTACTTCCACCCCGGCGAAATCATCGTCTTCGTGGACCGCGCCGCCATCGACGCCGCACGCAAGGAGGCCAAGCCATGAGCATACTCGTACGTCTTTGGCGCCTTGGAGACGAAATGCACAGTTTGCCAACGAAACGTGCAAAGCGCATTTTGCGATGCGCGACCGACGCGGCAAAAGAAATTGACCGACTCGAACGCGAGAACACCACCTTGCGCAGTCTAGCCGCAGCCATGGCCGACGAGATGGAGCAGCACGGCGGGGATCAGGCGTTTGAGAGCTTGGCGCGGTATCGGGCTGCGCTGGCCAAGGAGGCCCAGCCATGAGCGACACACCACGAACTGACTCTCAACTACTCACGGTTAAGGACTGCTCTTACGTCGCACCTCATCCGACTGGCGAGTATGTCCATGCTAACTTCGCCCGCCAGCTCGAACGCGAGAACGCCGCGCTGCGCTCCCTGAGCACATTGAACAACAATGAAGGCATGCTGAATGAAAACAGGCTGCTGGCCGAACGCGACCGACTCCTACGCAAGATCGACGTGTTGCGGGAAGACAAGGAGCGGTTGGACTGGCTGGCGGCACGGGGCGAACCGCAAACGTACGAGGACGCTCCACATTCGTTGGTGTGGTATGTGCTTGGGGAAGACGGTGAACGCGACTTCCGCGCCGCCATCGACGCCGCCCGCATCAAGGAGGGCCAGCCATGATTCATCACCAGTACGTCGAGCAGTTGGAGCGTGACCTTGAAGCGATGACGAAGGACCGCGACGGGCTAAAAGCTGCGTTGCTCGCGCAGGTGAAACAGCAGTCTGGCTCCGTGCGCGATTGGGCGAAGGAGTCCGCTGCGCTCAAGATCCGCGTCGGGATGCTCGAACGCGAGATTGCCGAGCTGCGCTCACTCCTGCGCGAGGCGATCACCAGTTTAGCCCGGCACCGCGCCGCGATGGCCAAGGAGGACAAGCCATGAGCGACACACCACGAACTGACGCGGAGGTGTTCGCAGTTGACGTGGCGTTCGTGAGCCACGACGGCCTAGCTTCGGAGCCTAAGAATGTGGTCGAGCCAGACTTCGCCCGCCAGCTCGAGCGCGAGAACGCCGCGCTGCGGAAGGATCAGGAGCGGCTGGACTGGTTGACTAACTCGCTCGGGTGGGTCATTGTCGGTTACCCAGAAGCCGACCCTAGCAATCACGCGACAGAGGACAACACACTTGCTGACGCATGGCGCGCCGCCATCGACGCCGCACGCGCCAAGAAGGCCAAACCATGAGTCCACAAGCGCAACGCATTGCCATAGCGGAAGCGTGCGGGTGGATAACCAATCCCGACCCGAAGGACCACAGCGGTCATCGCTATTACGCGCCAAAGGGAACGTCTCCATTTCTCGGGCGTCACGCTCTCCCCGAATACCTCAACGATCTCAACCGCATGCATGAGGCGACCCAATCGCTTACAAAGGATCAGTTGAGGTGGTATCGGAACCTGCTGATCGAGATGACGGGTACGTTTGAGGCCATTGATGCCACCGCCGCCCAACGCGCCGAGGCTTTCCTACGAGCGATTGGAAAATGGGAAGAGGAGGCCAAGCCATGAGCGACACCCCCAAAACTGACGCCGCGTGCTTTGCCGTGGTCTCGAACGACCCTCAAAGCACTGTGGTCTGGGCCGACTTCGCTCGCCAACTCGAACGCGAGAACGCCGCGCTGAGGGAAGAGAACTCGAAGCTGAAAAAAGTGATACACGATCAAGGCGACGAGATTCGGATGCGTTGCATTTTTTCCGACGCCGCGATTGAAGCCCTTGACGCTTATAACATCGACATGACCCGCCCCGGTGGGGTTCTTGCGAGACACACGCAGGAAGCGGTTGTCGCCGCTCGCGCCAAGGAGGTTAAGACCTGTCAATGCACTAACGGCGTCGTTCGCTCGGTCGGACGTGACAATGAAGAAATAATCGAGGACTGCCCGAATTGCTCTCCTTCAAAGGAGACGAAGCCATGAGAGCGAACTTGTTTTTGTGCGTGGTCGCCCTGCTTCTTGCCGGGTGCGGAAGAAGCACTCGGTATGTCATCACCCAGTCCAATGATTTCGGAGGCACTAAAGTTTACACGACAGACTCGTATTCGGTTGTGGATGGAGGCGTTCGGTTCGTGGACCCAACTACGGGCCGCACCGTGACGCTCTTGGGTACAATGAGCATCGTCGAGGAGGCGCAGCCATGAGCGCCGACAAGCCCGAGAAAGGAACTGCCTACATGCGGATTCGCGGGGAATGGGTCGCCCTGCCCCGGGAGGTCGCGAGGGGAGAGTTTTCCGCTGAGGGCCGGTTGATCGCCTACGTGGTGGACCCGAAGAAACGGAAGGAATTTCTCGAGCAGTACCTGAAGCAGCTTGAGGACAGTAAACTCTGACGTGACCGCGATTCCGAAAGAGCACATTATCCCGCCCGGGGGCTTCCACTTCATGCAGGGCGATACCCGCATCGAAGGCCACAGCTACCAGTCCTTGGCCGACGCGGTGCTCCGGTACCGAATGGACAACAAGCTGCCGGTGGGTAACCCACTTCGGGAGGTGTTTGATTCGGTGTGCAACGCGCATCCTCACTTCTGTACCGGCCCGCAGTCGCTCACGTTGTCCTCTACCCACACGAGTCTCGCGACCCGGGTGGCGGAGTGGATGTCGCTGGTGTACCAAAGCTCGGTGCAGCGCGACCCCGAAACTCTCTTCGTCGCTCAGGAGGAAGCGGACCGACGCGCCGCCATCTGCGCGGAGTGCCCGATGAACGTGGACTGGAGGCAGGGTTGCGGGGCGTGCCGGGAGGCCGCGAAGCAGATCGGGTTTACGTTCCGAGCGGGCCGGAAGGCGAAGGACGACGCGAAGCTGATGGCGTGCGGGGCCACCGGGCAGGAGAACTCCACGGGCGTGTGGCTGGCCGGGCCCCCCACCCTTTCCCCCTCTGAAGTAGCGGAGGTCCCGGGCCACTGCTGGAGGACCGTCTGACATGATCATCGGCTTGCGCACGTTTCGGTCCCTATGGGAGTCGGCTACCCGATTCCTCAAGGAGAAGTTCACCGGCTCTTCCAAGACCACCCTCGCGACCTACAAGGAACGCGACCGTCGGATGTCTATCTGCCTTGTGTGCCCTGAGCTTGTGACCGACTCCAAGCAGTGCCGCTCGTGCACCTGTTTCGTCGCCCTGAAAACGATGCTGAATCACGAACGATGCCCCTTACGCCGCTGGTAAAAGTCAATCCCAACTCGCTGTACGTGTTCGTCGGATACCCCGGCCACGGGAAGACGACGGCGCGGCGGATGTTCTGCGAACTCACGGGACTCAAAGGCGGGTCGTGCAGCGACGTGATTTTCGAGGTGCTGTCCGCGCACACCGGCGACGACCGCCAGAGCTGGGAAATCCAGAAGCAGACGGAACGCGACTCGCTGGTCAAGCTAGGTGATTTCCTCTGCGGCCACATAGACCGCCTCACGCTCACGCGGTTCGAGCCCGAGGGCGTGACGGTAGAGGTCCGAGCCCCGTTTGAGCGGGGCCCCGCGGCGCTCGCCCTCCGCCTCTACGACCAAGGCGTCCGGGCCATCGACGGGGTCCGGAGGGCCAGCGAGCTGCACGCCCTTCGGGCCGAGATGGGCAAGCGGGGCGTCGCCCTGTGCGTCGTGCTCGTCTCCTCCCCCTTGGACAGGGAGACGCCCCCCGACAATACGGACCCCGAAGTACTGAGATTTGCCCCGTGGGTAATCGTAAACGACCGCTCGCTTCGGGAGCTGGAAGCTAAGGTCAGGGAGTGGGCCCGGTGGTGCGCGGTGTACGGCGGGGCGTAACCTCTGGTCATGGAGCAGCAGTCCTACCCGAACGTCTCGTCCTCGAGCGCGCTCATCCCGCCCGCGGCAGACGGACTCACCACCGGCACCGTCAACTCGCCCGGGCTGGAGGTGGGTACAGCGAAGCCGAAGCGGCGCGCCATCTCGGACGTCCAGCACCTGTTCCAGATCATCTCGACGCTCGAGGAGGCCCGCCGAGAGCAGAACGAGAAAAACGGGCGCATTCTCGCGAAGTACAACGCCGAGCGCCCGTGGGAGAAGTCGGAGCTGGAGGAGAACGGTCTGCTGTGGAAGAGCAACTTTTCCACGAAGCCGCTGTCCACGGCCATCGACAAGGTCAGCCCCCGGCTGACGAAGGCGGTGCAGTCGGCGCGCTACCTGACCTCTTCGGCGTTCCCCGAGAACCACCCCGGGGGCAAGGAGAAAACCGAGCTGTTCCGGCGCAAGATCACCGAGACCATTCGCGGCTGGGAGGGGTGGGTGGATTTCCTCAACGAGGTCTCGCAGGAGAACGCGCTCTTCGGGTTCACGACGGTGGCTTGGCTGGACGAGTACTCGTGGCGTCCGACGCACTTCCGTCAGGATGAATTTTTCGTCCCCGACGGGACCAAGCAGAACGTCACCGGCGTGCAACTCTGGGTGGGCAAGCAGTACCTGATGATCCACGAGCTGGCGTCGTTCATCGAGAACCGCGACGCGGCGGAGGCCGCGGGCTGGGACATTGAAAACACGGTGGACGCGATCAACGCCGCCGCGCCGCGGTCCATCACGGCGGGCGGGCTGTCCAGCCCTTACACGGACTACCGCGCCTACGAGGACGCGGTGCGGGAGTCGAGCGTCTCGCTCTCGCTCCTCTCGGGGTCCAAAACCGTCGAGATCTACCACGTCTACGTCCCCGAGTGTGACGGGAAGGTGAGCCACTTCATTGTGGACGGACGAGCCAAGCGAATCCTCTTCGAGAAGTTGGACCGGTTCGAGCAACTGAGCGACGTCCTTGCGCTGTTCTCGTTCCAGCAGGCCAACGGAAAGCTGATGGGCTCAAAGGGCATCGGGCGCGAGCTGTACGAAATCGCCGCCGCCGTTGACCGGGCCCGCAACGAGGTGGTGGACCGGCTCCAGCTCTCCGGAAAGATTCTCATTCAGGGCGAGGCCAAGCAGCTCAACCGGTTCTCCCTCGCGGTTCACGGCAACGCGGTGCTCATCCCGGCGGCGTATACTATATCGCAGCAGGGCCGCATCGACCCCAACGTCGAGGCGTTCGCGCTGCTTGATCGGCAGCTCGTCGCGTACATGGATCAGATCGCCGGAGGCGTTACCCCGAAGGAATTCGGCGGGGAGCGCACGACGGCGAGCGAGGTGAACCTCTTCGCGGCTCGGGAGGAGGAGAAGCGCGACGCCATCCTCGAGCGTTTCTTGATTCAGGTCGGGAAGATGATCGGCACCTGCCAGCGGCGCATCGCGGACCCGAAAACGGACGACCCCGAGGCCCGCGAGGCCCGTGAGTACCTGCTGAACTACCTCTCGCAGGAGGAGCTGACCTACCTCGCCGCCCAGCCCGCGCTGCGGACGGTGGACGACCTCACCGACCTGAAAGCCCAGCAGCTTGTCCTCTTCGCGAACGAGAAGCGCACCGACCCGCTCTTCGATCAGGCGAAGCTCCAGCGGGCGGCGGCAGCGGCGCGCATCGACGCAGAGTTCGCGGACGATGTCCTTCTCCCCGACCCCGACCCGACGGTGATCGCCGAGCAGAGCCGCACGCAGGAGATGGAGGTGCTGCTCCTGACGACGGGCCGCGAGGTGCCGGTGTCGCCCCGCGACAATCACCGGGTCCACATCGAGACGCTCAAGCCCATCATCGCCGCCGCCGCGGAGCAGATCGGCTCGGGCGACCCCGCGCTCATGGCGGCGTTCCAGACGATGCTGGGGCACTGGGCCCAGCACATTGAGACGGCGGTGGCCGCGGGGGCCAAGAAGGACGAGTTCGCCGAGGACCTCCGCCAGATCAAGGAGGCCGCGACGCAGCTCGGTCAGTTGCAGGCCACGCTCGCCGCGCAGCAGCAGCAAAACGAGGCGATGGTGCAGCAGGGCATCCCGCCCGAGGCGGTGGCGGCGCAGCAGCAGATTGGGGCCGCGGCCCCGCAGGGAGTCGCGCCCCAGCCGCCAGTCTGATTCATGTTCAAGATCACCACTGAGGCTCCGGAGTGGACCGGCGACCAAGCCGCCGCGCTCCGTCAATTCCTCAACACCGCATCGGGGCAAGCGTTCCTTCAGCGCCTGTTCTGGTTTCGGCCCCCCGTCACCCCACCGAACGCGGTGCAGGCCGTGGACGCGACCCGACGCCTCGCCGAGGCGGACATCCTTTGCGGGTACGAGCTGGCTATCCGCGAAATCATCAACCACACCAACCCTAACTGACCCGACCCATGCCTGATTCGCTCCAACCCGAGGTTCCGACCCGCTCCCCCGCCGCCCAAGCGGCCCTGACCAACAAGGACGGCATCGTCGCCCCACCCGAGGGCCTCGCCGAAGCCCCGAGCGCGCTTGACGACCTGTTCAAGGACCAGATGGGCCGGGACCCCACCGCGCTCGACAACACCGCCGACCGGGAGCGCGAGCGTTCCGCGGACCGCGAGATCACCACGGCGCAGGAGATGCCTGACCCGGAGCCGGAGGACGAAGTGCAGGACACCAACGCTCCCGCCGCTCAGGAGGAGCAGGAGGCTCCGGAAGTTAAGCCCGAGTCTAAGACTCAGGCCGAGCCCAAGTCGGACGAAGACCTGCTCGAGAAGCTGCTCGGAAAAACCGACAAGCTCGACCCGAAACCGGAGACGCCGCCGGAGGAGGACCCCTACGACAAGGTCAAGCTCCGCGCCGACGCCTCGGACCGGACCAAGGACACGTTTGAGTCCCTGAAGAAAACCGCCAAGGAGCGCGAGGCGAAGGTCCGGGCTGAGGCGGAGCAGGCCCGCAAGGAGCTGGCCGAGCTGCGGGCCAAGGTGGACGAGATGTCCAAGCGCACGGTGCCCGACAACATCGAGGCCGAGCTGAAGGAGTTGCGCGAGTTCCGGGCCACGTTCGACGCCGAGCGCGACCCCCAGTTCCAGCAGAAGTTTTCGACTCGTCTGGAGTCCAACAACTCCACGATTTTCGAGACCCTGAAGCGGAACGGACTGAAGGACGCCCTTGTCGATCAGGTCAAGGCCCTCCCCTACGACCAGCAGGTCGAGCAGATCGCCCGCTGGTCCGAGAAACTCAGCCCCCGCGACAAGCTGCTCATTCAGGCCCGTCTGGCGGACAACGAGAACGTGGAGTCCGACCGTCAGGCGGCTCTGCGGGAAGTGAAGGCCAAGGCGGACCAGATCCTTGCCGAGCGGAAGAACGCGCCGGACAATTTCGTCGCCGAAGCGGTCAAGACGCTCAAGCCGTTTATCCCCCAGATTCCGTTCCTTCACCCGAAGGAGGTCCCGGCCAACGCGACGCCCGCGGTGAAGGCGGAGATCGAAAAGCACAACGCCATCGCGGCGGACTCGCAGAGCGCGCTGCTCAGTTTCCTGCAAGACCAGTCCCCGAGGACTCGGAGCGTTCTCGCCCTTGCGGGCGTGCTGGCCCCGCGTTATCAGGCGCAGCTCCGCGACGCTGAGGCCCGGATCAAGAGCCTCGAGTCTGAGCTGGGCAACATCCGCGAGGCCGGTCGCCTGTCCAAGACCTCGCGCTCGTCCGGCACCGCGGAGCGTTCCGCCCCGAAGGTGAACATCTTCGAGACGAGCGCAGACGAGGCGCTCGACGCCGCATGGGAGCGGATGCAGTAAGCCCCGCACACTTGGCGAATAGTCGGACTATTTGCGGAGTGTGGTTTTATCAGACAATCCACGGCGTGGCGTCTGACAAATCAGACGTTACGTTGCCACACCACTTGCCGCCATATGTCGCACCTCAGAAACATCGTCAAAACCAAGATCGCTGAAATCGGCGACGACGCTGCCGCTGATTTCTTCGGCGTATCCAAGGCCCTGATACAGCAGTGGCGAAATGGGTCCAAGGTCCCGAGCATCGCCGCCGTGGAGAAGGTGTTCGAGGAGCCGAAACCGGCGGCGCTCGTTGAGCGGGCCAACTGGGAGGGGCGGAAGGTGGTCATCCTTCAGCCCTTCTACAAGGCCGTCCACCCGGTGACTCACTTCTCCATCCTCGGCCTGCTGGAGAGGGACAAGGTGGGGGCCCTGATGAGGCACAATGACGCCTTCATTCACCACGCCCGCAACGTTCTCGCGGACCAGTTTCTGGACACGGGCGTGGAGTGGTCGTTTTGGGCCGATGACGACATGATTTTCCCGTGGGGGAACGCGGCGTGGTTCAACCACTTCACGGGGTTCAACCTCCCGGACCGGTACGCCGGAAAGCACACCCTCAACGCGCTCCTCTCCCACAACAAGTCCATCGTCGGGGCCACCTATTTCGGGAGGGTGTCTACGGGCAAGGCGATGTACTACGAGGCGATGGTGGGGACCCCGGAGGGCATCGCCGAGAACGCTCGGGTCCACGCCGGGCCTCTGGACGAGCTGAAGCCGGTGCGGTGGTGCGCCACGGGGGCCTTGCTGGTGCACCGACAGGTTTATTTGGACATTAGGTCCAGATTTGCAAACCTCGCCCCGGCCCACCCCACCGAGACGTGGCACTATTTCTCGAACGCGAACGACGCCGCGGTGGCCCGTATCCACGCGCTGGGCGAGCAGGTCTCGGGGGCCTACCAGCGGGTCCGCGAGGGCCGGATGGACCTGTCCGAGGTCGAGAAGCTCTTCGACGAGGTCCGCACCCAGATCGAGGAGACCAAGACAGACACCCTCAAGCACGCCCGTCTTCAGCAGGGCGAGGACCAGACGTTCGGTATCCGGGCGGGTCTGGCGGGGCACCAGTCCTACGTCGATCTTTCAGTCCACTGCGGGCACATCGGGTTCGCGTGCTACGGGGCCCATAACACGCGGGGCCAGTGATCCTGCTGTGCATGCAGTACTGGGAGGGCGACAAGGGCCTCGCACTCTCGGTGTCGCGGTTCATTGCGGACCTCCAGCAGGAGCGGGGCCGCGAGTTTGGGTTCATGTTCTCGCGCCGGTTTGACGCGAGCCCCGTAGACCGCGACACGCTCTCGCACGTCGGAAAAAAATTCGACATCTACACCCACCAGTGTCGGGCCCGGGACACCGGTTGGCCTGCGGGGTGCAACGCGATGGCCTCCGACATGTTCGTGCTCGCCCGGGAGCGGTGGGAGAGAGGTGAGTGGAAGCACGTGTCCGGTATTTGGCTGCTGGAAGCAGACACCGTTCCGTTGCGCAGAAGCTGGCTCAGTTCGATTTCCGTGGACTGGGCCAAGGCCCGAGAGGACCGGAAGCTCGTCATGGGCGCGTGGACACCCGGCCCCGGGCCCATCGGGCACGTCAACGGCAACCTGATGTTCCACCCCTCTCTGGCGGCGAAAGTGAAGGGCCTCGAGGGGGCGCACCCCCACGTCGGGTGGGACGTCTACCACGCCGCCAAGCTCCAGCCGTGGTGGAGGCCGACGGACCGGATGGCTAATTTCTACGGCGCGACGAGGGTCAAGGAGGAGGATCTCTACGGCCCGGGCAAGCGGTACTGCTTCGTCCACGGGGTGAAGGACCACAGCGCCATGCGCCTCGCCCGGGAAAAAATTTTTGGGGCCAGTGCTCCGTCAAGCGAAAACCGGCGTATAATCAGTTGAGCCTAAATTGGGGGTTTTGCTCAGGCCCTCATCGACCCTAAAGAGCGTCCGAGCCGTTGGTCTGGCGAAGGAAGAGGTTCTACCACTTCTCGCCACGTCGTGCCCAAGCGCGGCGGGACCAACACATTTTTCGGGCGCTTTTCTCATGCCTGCTGGTACTTCCGTCTGTTTCGGTCCCACCGCCGCTCGCGCGCTGGCGACCAAGGACACCAATCGCGTCGTCGGCCAAATCGCCAAGGCGCTCGCCTACAATTCTCCGTGGGTCAACCTCCTCGAGGGCGGGACCTTCCCGTCCGGCGTGTCGGACACCGTCCGTTCCGTCGTGCAGGAGCAGGCCCTCCCGGCTGATTCCCTCGTCCGCCCGACGTTCGCCACGACCGCCACCCTATGCGGCCCGGTGGACTCGCAGGACAACGTCGCCACTACCGAGTACAGCTACTCGCTCGGCACCAAGCGCGGCATCGGCCCGAAGGTCTGCGTGAAGAACGGCTTCGCCGCTTTCAAGGGGTCGTACACGACCGCCGAAGACTCACTCAAGAAGCTGATGATCCAGTACATGAACACGGACGTTCGCGCCACGCTGCACGACCGCTCGGGGTCCAAGTTCGTGGCCGGACTCACTGGCACCTACGGCTTCTCGCAGCTCTACACGGGCGGCGAGTCCCAGATCGACGTTCAGTACGCGAACATCCCGGTCGCCAACATCGCTCCGTTGACCTTCTCGGCCCTCCACGCCGTGGCGCGCCACAAGAAGGAGACGATGCTCGATGAACTGTTCTCCGACGGCACCGTCGGCGCGCACTACAAGTTCATCGGCTCGGTGGACATCATCGAGCGTTTCCGTCAGGAGGCGGGCGTCAAGGAGACGCTGGTGGCCCTCACGCAGGGCTCGTTCAAGAACGGCGCGAACGCGCTCACGGGGTACTCGTGGGAGACGTTCTCCAACTACCGGGGCATCAGCTTCGGCATCGACCAGCGTCCGCTCCGCGCCTCGGGCCTCAACGGCACGGGCCAGCCGATCTTCGTCGAGCCGTATGTCGGCGTCGCGACCACGAACGGCACCGCGGCCCGCGTCAACCCGTCTTGGGTGACGGCCCCGCTCGAGGTCGGCTTCCTGATCGGCTCCTCGAGCTTCAAGCGCCTCGTCCCGGAGCGTTACACGGGCGAGGGCTCGTTCAAGTTCGCCCCGCAGCTCGTCATGGGCGAGCTTCAGTGGCACTACGAGCTGGACAACTGCGAAAACATGTACGGCGATTTCGGCTGGCACAAGTACGAGATCACTCGTGCGTACCAGCCGATTCGTCCGGCCACGGTGACGCCGATCCTGTACCGCCGGTGCAACGAACTGAGCATCACGGCGTGCCCGGTCTCGGGTAACGGCCTGTAAGCCGAGCGCCTGAGATAGCATCTCGGGAATCGACGCCCGCCTCGGACCACTTCCGGGGCGGGCGTTTCTCTTGGTGCGCAGGACGTATACTCTGGCGTGAGAGGTTGGCTCCTCATTTTCGTGTGCGCGTTGGTCTCCGGATGCACGTCCGGGGCCCTGCGCCCGTTGAAAGGAGGCTCGGCAAGGATCGAGCCCGTGGGGAACCTCGCAGCGGAAGCGGACCTCGCGCTCAACGCCCCCGACAATCCGTCCACGCCGTCGTCTCAGGTGACCAAGGACGTGAAGGAGGAGAAGTTCGTTTTCGTGCAGCCCACCGAGCGGGTCACGGAGACCAAGCTCGCGGACGGCAGTGTCACGAGGTTGACCGAAGTGATCCCCGCGGGCACAGTGAAAGTGACCTCATCGACCCGGGACGTGGCGCAGCAGATCGGGGCGGCGCAGAAAGACACCTCACGTGAGATCTCCGCAAAGCTCGCGAGCTTCAAGCCGGTCCAGTACGTCGGGATCGTCCTGCTCATCGCCGCCGCGGCCATGTTCCACCCCGTGGTTCGGGCGGCGGTGAGTGGCGGCAAAGAGGTTCAGATGGCGGCGGCAGCGGTGGGCCTTACGCTCGTCTTCGGTCCGACCATGTTCGTCGGCAACGAGCGGGTCGTTCTCTTCGCCGGAATCGGGGGCCTGTTCGTGATCTACGCGCTCTCGCGGCTCGGGTACTACAAGGGAAAGGTCGATTCGCGATGAGCGCCACGGAGGTCAACCTGAAGTCGGTGGACGCGATGTTCGCGTCTGTCCTGCACAAGCTGGAGCAGAATGAGGAGCGTTTGGTGGACATCCAGAATCTGCTCACGTCGCAGGACAAGCGCATCCGAGACCTCGAGGAGACCCAGCTCGCGTACCGGTCCAAGATCGTCGGCGGCGTGGCCGCGTTGTCGGCGGTCGTCGGCATTATCGGCTGGGTCGTTCAGCAGACCATCCACCACATTTTTTCCCGGGCATGAGATTCTCCAACCCCACGAACTGCGGGCCCTCGAATTACGGGGGGATGGCGTCATGCGCGTCCGAGACCTCGTGCCCCACTGGTCCCACGGGCCCGACCGGTTTCACGGGCCCAGCGGGCCAGAACGGGCTCCCCGGAGCGGCTGGCGCGACTGGGTTCACTGGCCCGACGGGCTACACGGGCCCTCAGGGCAACCAAGGCGTCCCCGGCAACGCAGGTGCCCCGGGCAGCATCGGGCCTACAGGCCCGACGGGCTTTACGGGCCCCGCGGGGCCTGCGGGGATCCAAGGACCCACTGGGCCGCTTGGCGCGACGGGCCCTCAGGGGCCGGTAGGCGCGGGCGGCGTTGTCGCCCACTACGGGTCGTTCTACTCGACGCAGGATCAGACGATCACGACGGTGGGCACCGGTCAGGTCATCACGCTGAACACCACAGCAGAAGCGTCGGGGGTGTCGGTGGTCTCGGGCTCGCAGGTCACTTTTGCTGCGGCAGGGACCTACAGCCTCACTTTTTCGGTCCAGATCACGAATTTCGACAACGTGGTCAACAAGGCCATCCTGTGGCTGCGGAAGAACGGCACTGATCTGATCGACTCCAGCTCGGAGGTGGACCTCCAGCCGCGGAAATCGGTGGGAGACCCCAACCGGACGGTCTTCACCGTCAACTATGTCCTGAGCGTCACGGCGGGGCAGTACGTGCAGGCGGTGTGGACCGCGACCAGCTCGGGGGTCCAGCTCGAGTATTTTCCGCTGCAAGTCGCGCCGCCCATTCCGGCGGTGCCGTCGATCATTTTCACGGCGACTCAGGTCACCTACACGCAGGTCGGGCCCACGGGCCCCACCGGCGCGGGCGCGCCCGGGCCCACTGGCCCCACGGGCCCCACCGGCCCGGCGGGCGCGCAGGGCAACGCAGGCGCGGCGGGAGCCGCAGGCCCCACAGGCCCGACAGGTCCAACGGGCTTTACGGGGCCCGCTGGAGCGGCTGGAGCAGCCGGAGCCGTAGGCCCCACCGGTCCAACGGGCTTCACGGGGCCCGCTGGAGCGGCTGGAGCAGCCGGAGCCGTAGGACCCACGGGCCCCAC
>Ga0209229_10000186_pt1 | contig 24495 bp, 18 predicted proteins | sample SanBayMetagenome_FD_187466 | JGI IMG/M metagenome (GOLD analysis project Ga0209229, IMG submission 187466) | Freshwater and sediment microbial communities from dead zone in Sandusky Bay, Ohio, USA (SPAdes) (version 2) | ecosystem: Environmental > Aquatic > Freshwater > Lentic > Sediment... | reverse complement strand
CGATCTCATCCACGGGGATACACCATCCTGCGCGAGGGCTCCAATGGTCATCACACTGTCGGCATCGGCAGGAGTGATGATTGATCGACCAGCCGGACCATCGTTACCTGCAGACGTAACGCATAGTACGCCTCGCGATGCAGCAATGTTGAGTGCTCGCGATGCCCATGTTGTCGATCCGTCGAGATCGCTGTACAGTGTAGAATCTTGTCCTTCATCAAACAAGCGATAGCCGAGTGATGACGTAATGATGTCAACACCACGGCTCTCGAGCTTCATCACGGCAGCAGCATAGGTTTCTTCCTCGATACGCTGCTCATATCGCATGTCCTCAGTCTTGGCCAGGATGTACGATGCAAATGGTGCTACACCGATAAGTGAATCATGCTGCCAGCCCCCTAGGAGAGACAAAACAGCACTACCGTGGGCATCCTGCGATTGAGGATCAAGTGTGTCATTGTCAGTCGTTGAGTCGCCCTGAATAAGATCATACTCCTCAATGACCTTGAGATGCTGCGAGAGCGTCGACATTGATTTCCAGCGGAAGCCTGTATCGATAACTCCCAATAGCACACCCGTTCCATACACTCCGCCATTGTGTAGCGGTGGAGTTTGTAGGACACGATGCTGGATATCATCGGAACCGTACACTGGAGGATCACACGAGATATCTGCGAGCGGCTGGTATCCTCGACGACTCACAGGCTGAACGGATGCAACACACGAGAGCGCAGCAAGCTGAGCAGAGTCAGATTGCGGACATTGAACAACAACTGAGTTGAACCAGGGGAGACTGAGCACAATCCGTGGCGTCACGCGTCGTACCTCGAGCACATACGGACCATACACCATGGCGTCTGTGCTGTCAACGAGCGGATCCATGCCCATGCGCGATCGTCGCTGGAGAGCTTTCGGGGAAAACTGAGCAATCAGAGTGTCGTACGCAGGAGTACCTGGAGCATACGATTCAGGCCCCTTATCGCGAAAGATTACGCGGTAATGGGCATCCTGAGCTGTCGCTGGAATCAGTGCAGTAACGAGAAGCGCTACCGCTATGAGTGCTCTTTCGTAGGTTTGAATTCTCACACAGGAACCAACATAGTGTCGAAACAAGAACCATCACGATCGGCCGTTCAAGCTGCCCGTCGCTCAGCCGCCTGGACATATCGTAGCGGAGGAGCAGTTGTTCGATGTTCAGGAAGCGATCGCATCGACTTCCTTCATCGCATGACGACGAATGACTTGACAAAATTAGTTCCAGATCACGGCATCCAGACCGTTATTGTCAACGAAAAGGCGCGAATTATCGACGTCGTCATGGTGCTTCAGGGTAATGACGAGGCGCTGTTACTCGGATCGCAGGGAACCTCGTCGCAGATCACGACATGGCTCAAGAAGTATGTGATCACCGACGACGTTCGCTTTGCCGACCTATCGTCACAGCACGCGTGCATCGAGATCATGGGCCCGAGATCCGCGGAAGTGGTCGAAGGAATGTTCTCGATCGACTGCAGCAAGTGGCTGCTTGGTCAGTGGGCCCGAATTGACGTCGACGGGCGCGTTGCGACGGTAGTACGCATGCCCTCATCATGTGAAGTCTCGTACTGGATCGTAGCAGAGATTCCGACACTTGACGTGTTTCGTGAAGTGTTAACAGCAAATGCAGCATCGATACCGATGCTTGAGCTCGATGATTACGAGTATCTGCGTGTGCTCTCTGGCATGGGTGCGTACGATCATGAGTTGTCGGAGGCCTACAATCCGCTCGAGGCCGGACTGCTACATCTGACGTCGTTTACGAAGGGGTGCTACATTGGCCAGGAAGTCATTGCGCGACTTGACTCATACAACAAGGTCAAGCAACGCATCATGACACTTGTTGCGAACACAGAACTGCATGAAGGCGACGTGGTGATGCGTGATGCTACTCCCGTAGGAGTGATCACGACAGTAACACGATCATGCGACTCTTCAGCATCACTCGCACTTGCCTACGTGCGCGGTGAACATGCAGTATCGGAATCCTCCATCCAGATTGCCTCAGGTGATGTTCTGATCGAGGCTATGCAGTACCTACCGCCGTACGTGGATGCATCATGCCAGTAGTATGGATATCGGGAGGAGCACGACGCCTTGGAAAGGGGCTTGCACTTCGATTTGCCGAGCGCGGCTTCGATGTTAGTCTGACGTATCGCACGTCAATGGAGGAAGCTCAGCATGTGCAAGGGCAGATCCAGGCACTCGGGCGTGCGTGTCACATCGCAGAGTGCGATGTCCGCAGCGAATCCCAGCTGCGAGATAGTCTTGCAGCATGCGCACATGAATTGGGTGTGCCCGATGTGATTGTCAGCAATGTGGGTGTCTTTCCAGCACGCACTCCGATACCAATGGTGAATGAACAGGATCTGGTAGACGCGCTTGCAGTTAACACCATCCCGCTACTCACGATATCACGCGTGTATCACGAATTGTGCAGTTCACACAATACGCAGGGACGCATCGTAAGCATGGGATCGCTCGGAGCTCATGAGATCTGGCGTGATCGCATAGCCTACAACGTGAGCAAGAGTGCACTTCATACGATGGTCCAAACGCTCGCTCGAGGGTTGGCTCCTATGATATCCGTTAACTCTGTTGCACCGGGCATTATTGCGCAACCTGACGAGATTGAAGAGCATGAACAAGCCGGCCTTATCAGTATTGAACGTATCCCGATGCACCGACACGGTAACGTTGATGATGTGTTTGATGCTGTATGGTTTTTCGCAACTGCTACGCCATATATTACGGGGCAGACCGTCATCGTTGATGGTGGTTATCACCTTACACGGTAAGGCTGATTTTCGAATTGTACCTCCACGTAGATCGATTTCCTGAAAGACACACATGACGCAATCAACTCGCTTCTTGTCATGCATTGCCGCACTGATGCTGGGTGTGATATCCCTAAGTGCGGGCACTGTCACGCTTCTTCCTACTGCTCCTCGTCAAGGCGGGGAAGTCGTGGTGGAATACGTGCCAGGTGAGGCGGATGCTGGATTGTTGACAAAGGGTGGCTTGCATGCCGTGGTGTACACGTTCTCTTCGGACGCTGAATCACCTGTTGCGTATGAGATCCCACTGAAGAAAGGTAACGCGCGGTGGTCGGGATCACTCAAGCTTGCCCAATCTGTCGTGTATGGCATCGTCAAGATTGGCAATGGCAGCGCCTACGATACGAATAAAGACATGTATTGGGAGTTCTTGTGCTCATCTGAGCGAGGTGGACCAGTAGAGGGCGCACATCTTCGTGCAGGAATGGCTCGCTACGGTCAGTTGCCAAAGCAATGCCGAATGAGCGAGGATTTCGAGGGCGCGATGGAAGAGATTGACGCGGAGGTTCGAGCGTATCCATCGAACATGGTTGCCCGCATCAATTCCATCATGCTGATGAAGAACCTTGGAACACTTGAGGAAGCTGAAGCCATTGCGAAGGCGCGTGAGATCACAACGTCTATTCGACAAGTACGTTCTCCACTGGAAGCGATTGCTATCGCTCAGGCATACGAGATGCAGGGACGCAGTGAAGATGCACAGAAAGTGATGATGGATGCAGGTGCTCGGTTCCCACGATCAATCGTTGAAGAGCAGATTGCATTGAGTAAGCTTGGTGCGGCTCAGTCAGCAGATCAGTTCATGCAGATGGCATCAGATCACCTGAAAGCATGGCCTGACTCCTATGCGCGACAGAACCTTGTAAATGCTGTGATCGATGCAGCGATGAAGCAGCGTACGATGCATCAACTTGCTCGCTTCTTTGAGCAAACCCCAGGGTTGTATGCGATGTCGTATCACCAAGCGGTGAACTATGTGGGAGCCGTTGATTCACTTCAACCATCAGCACTTGCCCTTGTTGATGCCGGAATCAAGGCAGCTACGAATAGCGAGATCAAGCCACCTGCCTACGGTACTTCGGAATGGAACGAGGAGCAACGTATTGCAACTTCAGAACTCCGATTTGTCGAAGGGGCAATCTTGCGCGCACGCAAGCAAACAGATAAGGCGATTGCCTCGCTGGAGCAGAGTTGCACTATCGGTGGTACACAAACAGAGAAGGGGTGCTACGAGATGCTGATTGGTCTGTATCGTGATCAACAGCTCACCGAAAAGGCACAAGCAATGGCTGAACTTGCGATCCGACAGGGAGCATCCACACAAGGTATCCTTGAAGCATATCGTATGATTCTTGCACAGTCCGGCCTAGACTCTGTCGAGATCAACAAGCGTGAGACAGCGTTGCGACAATCTGGGAGAACCGTGCTCGCTCAGCGTGTGGTGCGGGAAATGCTCAACCAGCCGTTGATTGATGGCACCTTCGCCACGCTTGACGGAGCGCCAATGAAGATCTCTGACTGGAAGGGTAAGGTTGTGATCATTGACTACTGGGCTACGTGGTGTGGCCCATGTCGACAGTCATTCCCGAGTCTGCAGAAACTGTATGAGCGCTACAAGACAAACCCTAACGTTGCGTTCGCAGTTGTGAACGTGTGGGAACGCAGCGACGATCGAGCAAAGACTGTGCGTGACTTCCTGAAGGCAAACGCAACGCTCACGTTCCCGATGTACATCGACGAAAAGGATGAAGTCGTCCGTAAGTATGGTGTTACGGGCATTCCTACGAAGTTCTACCTTGGCAAGGACGGTCGCGTGCAATTCAAAGAAGTAGGCTTCACGCCGGAAGAACAATTCCTGGAAGATGCTACGACCAGGATTGAAGCACTTCTTGCTCAGTAACTAGCCTATACGAACAGGCATCCCGAGCTGCCGGTCCATGGCTCGGTGTTGTATCGTGCGCCCATGTACGTTCCGCGTCCAGTGCGAGCCAGCGACATTACAGGTATTGGTTCGGTGCTACGGTCGGGCCAGAGACACATAATCCGTATCTCAACTGCATTGTTGCCAAATGGAGTTGGAACGCAGCGTGCGTACTCGACTCGCTCCTGGAGTATCCAAGCATTTCGCTGCTCACTTGGCACCGCGAGAATGTCTGATTCACAGGGAGCAACAACGACACCCTTGCCCGCGAACGCGAAGAGTGGCTTCAGAACGTATCTCGAGAGATCAGGAGGAAGATGATCGAGTTCGTTCAGGAACTGCGATGTAGGAACCGACGCGTGACGCAGGTATGGCATCGCGGCCTTACTCATCAGATAGAACCAGTTCGGATGGCCAGCCCACTCGATGTCAAGTGCGTCATTCCATGAGAAGTCTAACTCAACGTTCTTCTCAGTTAGCTCGTCAACGATGGCACGGTTAAAGACACGCTGTAACGCTTGCTGGCGCCCTTGGCTGTCGGTATGGACAAGACGCCTGCCCTGACGAGCTACATTACGAATGTTGCACGTCTGTAGACCAATCAACTGCTCAAGGGCTAGGAAATCTGGTCGTGTCTTCTGCTCGAGAGGATCTAGTTCAAGCAATGCAACTGCGTCGGGATGCTGACTTCCGTAAATGCACTCACGCAGCAGGGCACAATACTCGTCATACGTCAGCTGAGAACAGAACGGAGTCGTATTCTCAAGTTCATAGACGTTCTGCATCTGCGAGGTATAGAACAGCTGATACCCGTAGAGTGACGGAAACCCTTGCAGTTCAATAAGCTTCGGTGCAAATGTTCCATCCTCGCCCTGCGTGATCGCAAAGTCGACGACTGCGAACAGTGGACGATTAGGGGCATTTGGGACACGAGCTGACGCAGGAATGCTCTGCGACATTACTTCGATCACAGATGGATCGCAGCATTGCATGGTCAATGCAATCGCTGCTTCTTCCAGTTGAGCACGAAGGGCATGCGAAACAAAGATTGGCATCTCACAGATGCGGAAGTCAATCTTCGTTCCTAGTAGCTGCTCAAGCTGTGTGCAGACTCTTGCATGCGTCGAGTGACTGACGCGGTTGATGAAGTCCAGTTGGAGATCTGATCTCACCCTGCATACCGCAGTCGTCCTGCGGTAAAGGTTGCTCGAACGGTGACATCGTCCGGAATGCCTTGCTCAGCTGCTGCAATGTCGTGCGAGAGGACCACCATATCAGCATCATACCCAACTTCGATACGACCTCTGCGATACTCCATGCCACTTGCATAATGAGCTGTTGCAGTGTACGTATCAAGCGCTTCCGTGGCTGTGATACGCTCTTCACCGCACCATGTGGCAGTGTGACCAAGTGGTACTCGCGCGACAAACGCACGCAGACCTTCAATGACAGAAGGTGATTCAATCGGTGCGTCGGATCCACCCGTCACTGTAACGCCAGCTGACAACAGCGAACGCCAGCGATAGGACCACGACAAACGCTCAGCGCCAAGGCGCTTCTCAGCCATGGTTGCATCACTAAGACAGTGACTTGATTGCACGCATGCAAGAACGTTCAACTCTGCAAAACGCTTCACGTCATCTGGAGCAACATGCTGAGAATGCTCAATGCGAAGGATCAAATCGGATCCTCCAGGCAGTGCTCGTATCGCACTGTACGCATCAAGAACGTTGCGAACGGCTGCATCACCGATTGCATGCACCGCAATGCACGGCCATCCTGCGTCAACGATTTCCGTCATACGATCGGTAAGGTCGGAGACCGATAGGAGTTCAATGCCGCAATTGGACGGATCGTCAGCGTACGGTGTTCGTAGAAAGGCTCCACGTGAACCCAGCGCGCCGTCTGCAAACAACTTCACACCTGCAATTCTGTGGAGTTCTCCACCGGCAGGTAGCAAGCCTTCACGCGCCCATTCCCGCTGCTGACCACGAACGAAACTCTGGATCCGAACAGGCAGGTGACCGGATTCAGCGAGTTCGCGAAACACATCGAGCCACGCTGGCGCTACATCCATGTCGTGGATTTCCGTCACGCCATGTCGCACCCATTCGCTGGTTGCAGAAAGCACGTGCTTTCGCACCTCATCTTGCGTAGGTACAGGAATCGCTTCCCATACTGGCTGCATTGCATCATCTACTAACAAGCCAGAGTGATCGGAAGGATCAATGCCAGCAGCCTTGAGGGCGGGGCTGTTAACCCACATTGCATGACCATCCACACGCATCGCAACAATTGGTACCGTCGAAGAGCATGCGTCCAGAGCTATGCGAGTAGGGAGTTCAGGTACGTCCCAATGTTCATGATTCCACCCCATCGCCTGCACCCATGACGCATCGCTCGTGATGTGACCACCGATGAGTTGGAGGCATTCATCAAGCGAGGTTGCTTGATGTAGGGAAAGGCTAGACAAGCGCTCGCCATATCCAACAACATGAGCGTGGGAGTCGACAAAGCCCGGAAGAACGTGGGACCCAGGATACTCATACGTATCCGTTTCGGTACGAATGATCGTACCGGTTGCGCACGGGAGAACTGCACGAATGCGACCGCGTTCGATGTGGATTTCTGCAAACACCGAGATTAATTCCGGAGGCGAATCTGATCGATGCCGTCGAGGTAGTCCTTCTTCGACATGAGTGCTTCCTCCGATTCAACATTGTTCGGATCAGGAAGGCAGCAGTCTACCGGACATACAGCAGCACATTGTGGCTCGTCGTGAAAGCCCTTGCATTCCGTGCACTTGTCTGGAACGATGAAATAGAACTCAGGGGAAAAGAACTCGCCCTTGAATCCACCAGGCGACGTGCTGTCGTGGAACTTCGCACCAGCAAGGTCCCATTCCGCTCCTGCTTCGTAGATCGCAGTGTTCGGACATTCAGGTTCACATGCGCCGCAATTGATACAGTCACTGGTGATATAGATCGCCATCGTGGAGACTCACAGATTGTCGAAAGAAGTGCTACAAAGTTAGCCAACTCAACAACATCACAGAGTCATGCATAGTTCAGGCACTTTTTACGCTTGATGCGTGTTGCTGTGCAACAATTCGCCTGGCAATCCGTTTCTGCACCCTTAGTATGCCACGACATCTGCTGATCTACATACTTTCTCTTCTTGCTCTGAGTATCCACGCCAACGTCGCATGGTCGCAAACAAAGACCTCTGACGACGCGCTTGGTACGATCAGTGGCTTCATTGAAGATTCCGTCACGAAGGAAACCCTGGTCGGTGCCACCGTTAAGGTTATCGGCTCTACTCGTGGCGGCTTTACGAATAAGAGCGGCTATTTCTCGATTTCTCGCATCCCGGCAGGGTCGTACAAGCTCTCTGTTACCAGTGTAGGCTATACGCGCCGCGAATACCCTATCACACTTGCCAGTGGAGAATCGAAAAAAGTGCGAATCGCAATGGTCCAGTCGAAGTCAAATGCACGTGAGGTGCAGGTAACGGCTGATCGGGAAGAAGGAAAGCGCCAGGTCTCGATATCGCAAGTCAACATTCCAATCGAGCAGCTATCGCAGATCCGCATCGGTGGCGAGGCCGATATCTTTCGTGCTCTTCAGATGCTCCCGGGGGTTCTGTCGTCATCGCAGATCTCATCTGGTCTGTTCATCCGAGGGGGCTCACCAGACCAAAATCTGGTCTTGCTCGATGGTATGACGGTCTACAATCCAACCCACCTGTTCGGCTTCATCTCTGCATTTAACAACGACGCCGTCAAGGATGTCGATCTGCTCAAGGGTGGTTTCCCAGCGGAGTTCGGTGGTCGAATGTCTGCTGTACTGAACATCACGCAAAAAGATGGTAATCGTGATAAGTTCGAGGGTCTGGTCGGCCTGGGCATTCTGTCCTCGCGGGCAAGCCTGCAGGGGCCCCTTGGCAACGGATCATTCTTCCTTGGTGGGCGAGCCACATACCTCGATCTTTTGCTCAACTTCATTCCTGAAGATCCTGAGAGCCCCTTCCCAAATTTCAACTTCTACGACGTCAATGCTAAAATCACGCAGAACCTGTCAGATGATGACAAGCTTTCGATTAGTGGTTTCTTGACACGTGATGCGTTGTCGTTTACACAGCCTGGATTGCTCTTCAATGTTGGTATCGGTAATCGAGCGACGTCAGCCCGTTGGTCGCACATTTTTGCTCCTGACCTCTTCTCGAATGTCACGGTAAGCGCGAGCCGGTATGACAATGGCTTTGCCGGTAACAACGCAGGGTTTGAGTTCTCGATTGACAATAGCATTACGGACTATACCGTGAAAGCTGAGTTCGAGTGGTTCACGGCTGAAGACTTCACATTGAAGTTTGGGTACGAAGGTGCACTCTACAACTTCCAGTACCTGCAGAATACAACTGGACGGACAGACGGTTCGACACAAACTCAGAGTGATGTGTTCCGCCTTGATATCTGGGATAATATTCATGCGGGGTATGCTGCATCAACGTGGAACGTGAATGACTATCTGACGCTACAGACTGGCTTGCGCGTGAATTACTGGGGCGACCGTCAGGATGTGTTGCTTGACCCGCGCGTAGCTGTGCGCTATCAACTAGCGGATGGGATCTTCGTCAAGGGCGCGTGGGGTATGTACCACCAGTATCTGCGTCTGGCATCGTCTCCTGACTTTTCATTCTTCGATACGTGGCTTCCCACAGATAACTCCGTGCCTCCGGGTCGTTCTGAACACTACATTGCTTCGATCGAAACACAGCCGTTTGAGGGGTACGATCTGAATTTCGATGTGTACTACAAGACCCTCAACAACATCAACGAGCTGAGACAGAATCAGCGGCAATCTCGGTCTGTTTCTGTGACGGATGTGTTCTACATCGGAAATGGTCGAGCGTATGGAGCTGAGGTCTTCCTTCAGAAGAAGATGGGACAGTTGACTGGATGGATTGGATACGCCCTCGGGTTTGTGTTCTCACAATTCGACAGTGTCAATCAAGGGAACGAGTTTCGCCCGAAGTTCGATCGTCGACACGATCTCAAGATCACAGCGCTGTACAAGTTCAATGACCGTTGGGAGGTTGGAGCAACATTTATGTTCCAAACCGGGCAGTCATACACCGGTGCTACATCGACGCTGGGCGGACGAATGCCTGGCTGGGATGGGGGAATCGTCATGGTCAACCCGTCACAGCGATGGGGCCTGCGGCTACCGTCATCGCATCAGTTGAACCTCAATGTAAACTACAACACGACCTTGTTTGATCTGCCATTCAGGATGTTTATCGACATCTTTAACGTGTACTCTCGTCGCGACATATGGTTCCGCTTCTACGATACATCGAAGGCGATTCCGAGCGTAACAGATGTACGCCTACTCCCGATTCTTCCGACGCTTTCTTGTGAGTTGAGGTTCTAATTATGCGTACTAGCATCATGCTCCTTATCTCGCTTGTTCTCGCCGTGTTTGTGGCCGGATGCGAGGATCCCGTACCTACTGACTACGAGCAAGAGATCGTTGTCGAGGGATTTGTTTTCGTTGGGCAGCCGATCGAGGGCATTCGTGTAATGAAGACGTTGCCGATATCTGATACGTTCAGGTTCGTCGACGCTGCGATACGAGATGCTCAGGTACGTATTACGGCCGATGGTGTCCCTCTGTCTGTTGAGTATGTAGCTGATTCTCTCGGCGGTACCTACCGGGTTGCTGACAGGTCATATCGGGCGGTATCAGGAGCAACATATGACATCGAGGTAGTGGCTCTTGGTAAAAAGCTTACCGCAACCACGGTAGCACCCGATACGCTGTCGTGGGTTCAAGCGCCTAAGGACACACTGCAGTACCCAGGCAGACTGTTCGAACTCACGCGAAATGATTCACTCGATGTATCATGGACACCTGTCACGGGCGTTAGCCAGTACGTCGTTGCCGTTGAGTGTATCGATACACTTGGTTATGGCGTGTATCTCGATCCTCAGACCGCCGATACAAATCGTCGCATCAGGGATCAAGACCGGTTTGATACCGGAACGTTGATTGCCAGTGAGCGCGTTCGGTTTGGCTTTTCAATCCTAGCGCGAGCGCCAACCGTATGGTCAGTGTTCAAGTGGTTCGGCAAGCAGGAGATTCGCGTCTATGCTGGAGATCCAGCCTTCCAGGAATGGTTTCGTATGGTTGGCTTCGGACGTCGTAGCTCGTATGATTATCGGTTGAGCAATGTCAAGGGTGGACTTGGCACGTGGGGATCAGCATCAACCATCAGTAAGTCGACGTTCCTGAAGAAGGATCAGCTCAAATAGAAGAGCACTTCGCCGCGTACCACAACGTTCTGTAACCGCATGTTCAACCTCTTTGAGGTCCTGGATTGTTGCGCCAGCACGTAGCGCACCTCGTACATGCGACGTTAACTGCTGTCGGCGACCAAGCACCGAGAGCATCGCCACGATACAAAGTTCGCGTGTTACGGTGTCGCAACCAGGACGCGATAGCGTCTTTCCGTAGCCTTCCGTGATCATCCATTGCGCAAGGTCTGGTGAAACACTCGTAAGCGTGTCGATCATCTTTTCGAACACACTGCCGTAGATCTCACGACATAGCACCTCGCCACGCTCACGAATGAGAGTTTCCGATACCGTTGCTCCAACTTCGCCGATCAATGGCGGGGCACCGAAAACGCGATAACACGATTGAAGCGCATCAAGAGCTGTAGGGAATCCGCCGAATAGATACGACTGTAGTACGATCTCGTACACTTCGTGATGACAGGGCGCAGGAACCACTGAGAGTAATCGTTCGACGTCCTGAGGTGCATCAACAACTGCAATGGCTATGTCGAAGTACAGTTGTCGTAGGTGGTTGCGATCAACTTCATCGGACGTGGTGGTTGAGCTATCAAACTGTTGAATCAGCGAAGTCATAGCGCGACTCCGATGACTCGTGGTATTCTTCTCTGACGGAGTTAGTTCACCGTACGTAGCATCGTATCCATCTGGGATAAACATTGCGTCGTAGCCGAATCCATTACGTCCGCGTTCTTCTTGTACAATCACGCCCTTGCTAACGCCTTCAGCAAGAAGTGTTCGTGTATCATCGATGTAGCACACAACGCAGCGGAATGCGGCGGGTGAAGATGATGTATTGCGAGCAGCTAACTCGGAACGAAGTTTAGCACGATTATCAGCATCTGTGGAATTCTCGCCTGCGTATCGCGCAGAACGAACACCAGGCAAGCCATTAAGAAGAACTACCTGAAGTCCACTGTCGTCAGCCAGAACAGGTAGTCCAGTTGCATGGTGTACTGCTGATGCCTTAATGAATGCATTCTCCTCAAAGGTCAGTCCGGTCTCATCAATCACGTCGTGGAATCCAACATCATCGAGCGTCAGCACCTCATACTCGAAACCTGCATCTGCGAGAAGTGTCTGAAGCTCTGTGGCTTTGTGGGCATTGGTCGTGGCGAGCACGAGCTGCATATGACGTATCATGATTACCTATTTGGAGAGAATATTGTCGATCGCATCAAAGAGAATCGAGTACCTCTCGAGCGAGTACGAGCCGCAAAGTCCAAATCGTACCACCTTGCCGGCCATCTGATCTTGTCCACCAGCAACAATGATGTTGTGCGAGTGTTCCAACTCTTTGCGAATGTGCTCACCTCTCGGATGCGAAAGCACGAGTACGCCACGCGATGTTGATGCTCCCCAAACAGCGAATCCACGCTCTTCTGCTTGCGCACGAACATCATTGTACAGCCTCTCGTGATGCTGCCAGACTGCCTCGAGTCCACGATTGCGAATCAACTCCAGCGATGCTGATAGCTGCGCCATTAGCGACGTTGGTGGTGTCCACGTCATTCGGTGACTCTGAAGATTGACGTCAACTCGATGTAGATCGAGTGTATACCGTCCACGAGAAGTACCAGCTTTCTTGCGTGCACGCTCACTCAGTGCGACGACGGCGATACCAGGGGAACAACATAGGCCCTTTTGTATACCAGTGACCACGGCGTCCAGATCCCATTCCGCTGTACGAAGTTCCTGTATCGCAACACTTGTCACCGCATCAACACATACGAGAGCCTCGGGATGGTACCTGCGAACTACGGACGCAATAGCGGCCAGATCCAGGCTCACACCTGTGGACGTCTCACTGTGAACACACCAGACAACATCGACTCGCGGTAGGGATGCACACACCTCTTCTACAGCATCGACACTAATCGACTCTCCCCATGGGGCCGAGACGCATGTGACGTTATCGCTGTAGAGGCTCGCAATATCTCGCACACGCTCGCCAAACCGTCCGTGGTGGAGGACAAGAACAGCATCGTGTTCTCGTTGAAGTGATGCGGCGCACGCATCGATACCTGTCATCGCACTTCCAGACATCATCAGCACCGGAGTGGAAGCAAGCATTACATGTTGAAGTTGTTCGGACAGCTCTTGTACGAAACCACCAAAGGCATCACTCTGATGATACACTTCCACATTTGCACCAGCGGCGAGTACCTCGGGTGGCAACGGAACAGGTCCTGGGGTAAAGAGGAGCTGGTTATTCATCGTGCTTCATACATCAAGATGGCTGCTGCAATACTCGCGTTCAGTGACTCGACGGAATCAGAACCAGGGATCGTGATATGGATGGAGCACTGCTTGAGAAGTTCTGGTCGCACCCCATGCGCTTCCGAGCCAATCACGATAGCGCACGACGTAAGGCCATGCAGTGCATCTGGTGACTGACCACCTCGCGTCGCTGCTGCAAACAATGGGACATCTCGCACAAGCGCTTGCATCGCTTCGAGCGTCAGATCACGTTGAATGCTAATGTGTAACAGCGCACCAACACTCGAGCGCACGACCTTCGGAGCAAATGGATCGGCTGATCCTTCGAGCAGCAGGACGTCATTGAAACCGAACCATGCAGCTGTGCGAATAATCGTACCAAGGTTGCCCGGATCTGATATTCCATCAAGGATAATGATCCGATTTCCGCATTGTCGTGCAGGCGGTATCTCTACCACGGCAAGCACATCTTGTGGAGTCGTCATGTCTGACATACGCTCCATGTCGCGAGCCCCAGTCGCAAGAACGGGAATCCCACGTTCGAAGAATACACCTGCTACTGTTCTGGCATGCGGGCTGGCATCATCGCGCAGAACAACCTGCAGGACGTTTGCCGATGAGGAAGCGAGTTCATCACATGCATGCGGTCCTTCAACGAGAAATGTGCCCGTTTCACGACGAGCACGAGACGTGTGAAGTTCACGAATCTCATTTCGTAGTTTGCTCGTGCACCGAGGTAGATCATTCATCCTGCAAACCTATGAAGTCCACGAAAGAACTCCTGCGTTTCAAACGCGACGGTCATCATTTATCGGCTGAGGACATCCATCGCTTCATAAACGGTGTTGTCGGAGGAACCGTAAGTGCAGCCCAAGTTGCTGCGTTCTGTATGGCAGCCTGCATTCGTGGATTGAATTCCGAGGAAACTGCGGCACTGACGTTGTCGATGGCTCAATCTGGTAGGGTATTGAAACGGTCAGATACAGGTCGGCCCCGTATCGACAAGCATTCAACCGGTGGTGTAGGGGACAAGGTATCCTTGCTTCTTGCGCCCCTCGCAGCCAGTTGTGGCATAGATGTGCCAATGATTAGTGGTCGAGGCCTCGGGCATACTGGTGGTACGCTCGACAAGCTTGAGAGTGTTCCTGGCTTTTCGACTGTGATATCTGAGCAAGAAATGGATCACTACCTTACCGAGAGCGGGTTGTTCATGGCGGGGCAAACTGTGGATCTGGTGCCTGCCGATCGTATCCTCTATGCCGTGCGCGACGTCACGGGCACGGTTGAGAACGTTGGGCTACTCACGGCCTCCATTCTGAGTAAGAAGCTTGCAGAGAGTCTCGACGGACTCGTGATGGACATGAAGGTTGGTTCAGCAGCATTCATGCAAACACTCGACCAAGCGCGAACACTTGCGGAATCGATGAAGAGTGTATGCGAATCCGTAGGTGTCCCCGTGCGGTTTGTGTTCACGCGAATGGACGAACCCCTGGGGTATGCTGTTGGCAACTGGTTGGAGATCGCCGAAGCCGAACATGCGCTCGCTACATCAGCAGAGAGGTCGCTAGCTGAGGTTACAATCGAACTCACAGCACACATGGTTCATCTTGCTGAGCTAGAAACAACGATCGAAGATAGTCGACGCAGGGTTGTCCGTGCTTGGAAGAATGGTAGCGCTCATCAGCAGTTCCATCGAATGATTGCTCAACAGGGCGGAAAATGGTCAGATGCTGTTACCATGTATGCTAAGCAAACACCACTCGTGATTGAATCTGCAACAAGTGGTTGGATCGACCATATTGACGCTCGCGACGTTGCTCTAGCGGTCTTACATGCCGGGGGTGGGCGCCACCGTGAGGACGACACCATTGATCCAAGCGCAGGTGTCGTGTTCCACTGCGAACGCGGCTCGGAAGTGGCAGCTGGAGATCCACTCGTGAGTGTCTATGCCCAAGATGCTGCCCGCCGTGATGAACTTGCGGCAGCAATGCGGTCGATCATACAAACGAAAACGGCTCCCGTTGAACGGAAGCCGTCGATGATCATCGAAGTTTGGTAGAGGCTTAAAGCGCTTTGGTAATCGCAGCTCGGAAAGCTTCTTTTGATTGCATGCCAACGATCTTCTGTACGATGTTACCTTGACGGTCGATGATGAACGTCGTTGGAATCGACTGGATCCCACCGTATGCATCAGAAATCTTGAGGTTGTCGATCACGTTGACGTATGGGATGCCCATCTTCTCAACGAAGGTCTTGACATTCTGCAGCCGTGGTTCCTTTTCATCGAGGCTAACACCGATGATTACCACACCCTTAGACGCCATCTCTTGCGAGAGAGCGACAAGATCAGGCAGCTCACGCCGGCACGGACCGCACCATGTTGCCCAAATGTTGAGCAACACTACTTTACCCTTAGTTACCTCGGCGAATGACATCGTCTTGGCACCATCTTTCCACGTGAACTCTACGGCCTTGTTCGTGCCTCGAGGAGTAACTTGATCGACAAGGAACACCTGAGCTGGGCTAGAAGCCGTGGTTGCACTGCGACTAGGAAGCGTTACCGATACAGCTGCAACCGTGGTTGCAACCAGAGCAAGGGCAATTAGCGTCTTCATTTAGAGTGTCTCGAGACGGAATAGTGCAGAAAACTCGTTGGTTGGCATGTTTGAGACGGCTGTGCACATCACATTATTGCTTTTCCAGACGAACATCGTACCCATGTCCGCGCGCTCTTCCCAGTGCCAGCGGCTCTGCTCTACGTCTTCAAGAACTGCGCGATCGAGATCGATATCACCGCGTGTGATGTCGTCGTTATCTGTTTCTAGAAGATAGATCTTCTTTTCTCCAGCCTCATATACGAGCTGGGCACAATGACGACCATTAATGGTGACGACGCTACCACCACGAAGCGAGGCATGCACTTCAGGGAAAAACACAGAGAACTCAACACCACGCGAAGCGAAAAACGACTGTAGTTCAGCCGCGCTAGATGATTCTCGTTCAATGCCAAACGATCCAGTTAGCACATTGCCAAATGTCGCGTAGGCAACGGATGTGACCTCAGAGTCAGCCGTAGAACCAGAAGGGGAGCGCAGCAAGATGAGAGCAGCAGCAGCAAGCACCACAACGGAGCCGAGCGCTACAAGCCCCGTTGCAAAACGAGGGGTGCCAAACAGTGAACGAATCGCTCCACTGAAACTCCATGACGCGTTGGAAGGGGAGGTGCGATCATTACTGGTTGCACTGGCCTCGTCTAATGCTGCCTGAATTGAAGCCATCATACTTGCTGGTGGCTGGTGACGCAGTGACGACGCACGTGAACGCACGAGAGAACGAGTTGCACGTTGCAATTCTGCATCCTTGCGCATCTCTTTACGAGACGCCAGTGCGTCTTGGACACGCAGGAGCTCTGATTGGTCGAGGCGTTCGCCATCGACATACGCACTAATAAGTGCATTAAGTTCGTTTCCGGCTGTCATTCCGGTGTCCTCCCGTCTGAAACATGCAACTCATTGCCACGGCTGTCATCGTCGCTGTCAACATCAAATCCACGCTCACGAGCGTAGGAAGCGAGTTGGGCAGCTAAGATCTTTCGTGCACGGTGCAGACGTGAACGCACTGTCCCTATAGGACAGTCAATAAACTCAGCTATCTCTTCGTACGTGAAGTTCTCGATATCGCAGAGAATGATCACCGTACGAAACTCATCAGGCAGACGATTGAGCGCCGTCGAAACTTCATCATCGAGTGCTTGGGAGAAGATTTGTTCTTCCAAGACCGATGTCTCGACCGAGCTATCTCGGATCGTCTCATAAAACTCTTCGATAACGTCGTACTCTACCGTGTCAGGTGCCTTTGAGGTCTTCCTAAACCGATTGATGTACGAGTTCTTAAGAATTCGGAACAGCCAGGCTTTACAGTTAGTTCCCCGCTCGAATTTATCGAAGAACCGGTATGCCTTGAGGTAGGTTTCTTGGACTAGGTCTGATGCGTCGTCCTCGTCACGCGTCATACGAACAGCAAACGTGTACAACGCCGGCATATGCGGAATTGCTTCTCGTTCAAACTCGGCTCGTAGTGCGGAAGGGTCGGACATGCGCTCGGAGATACCCAGATTACCAGTGACGGATCATGTCGGTGAGGAGGCGAACACCAACGCCCGAACCACCCTTCGGTGTGTAATGTCCAGCCTTTGGCTGAATACCTGTTCCGGCGATATCAAGGTGAACCCAAGGATACGAGACGAAGTGCTTCAGGAACAGGGCCGCTGTGATAGCACCTGCGTTACGTCCACCCGAGTTCTTGATGTCGGCATAGTCACTCGAAATCTGCTCTTCATACTCATCGTACAATGGCAGCTCGCAGACGTACTCATTTGTGCGATCGGCAGCAGCGCGCAGGCGGTTCTTCGTCTTGTCATCCGTACCCATCATGCCTGTTGTGACTGTTCCAAGCGCCACGACGCAAGCTCCTGTGAGGGTCGCTAAGTCAATGACTGTGCTTGGCTTGAAGCGATCTGCATAACAAAGTGCATCAGCCAAGATCAAACGGCCTTCGGCGTCCGTGTTATCAATTTCTGCCGTCTTGCCGTTCATGAACGTGAGAATATCGCCCGGAACGTAGGCTGTTCCACTAGGCATGTTTTCCGTCGATGGAACCAGCGCGATAACGTTGCGCTTCACTCCGAGCTTCGCCAGGGTGTACATCGTACCGATCACCGAGGCAGCTCCATGCATGTCGCTCTTCATGTCGCTCATACCAGCAGCTGGCTTGATCGAGATACCGCCCGTGTCAAATGTGATGCCCTTGCCTACAAGAACCAACGGCTTTTCACTCTTTGGACCCTTCATGTGCTCCATGACGATGAAGACTGGTGGGCGAACACTTCCAGCATTCACACCAAGAAGACCACCCATCTTGAGATCTTCGATCTTCTTCTTATCAAGTACAGTCGTCTTGAAGCCAGCCTTCTTCCCAACTTCTTGAACCTTCTTGGCGAGGGTCTCAGGATAGATCTCACAGTTCGGAGCATTTGCGAGGTCGCGAGCAAGCGTAACTCCACCAACGATATGCTCGCCGATACCTGCACCCTTGGTAACTGCCTTCAGGTGTGGACGATCTGTTACCAGCGTAACCTTCTTCACGAGACCGTTGGATTCACTCTTGATCGTCTTGTACTTGTCGTACCGATACTGCGAAAGCATCGAACCTTCCGTAATCGCTTGGGCAACCGTTGCAGAGTCGATACCATTCATCGGCATTGCCTCGATAGCCACAGACGAGCATCCGGAGGCACCTGCACGCTTTGTACCTGCAGCGGCAGCACGACGGATCTTCTCTGGTGTGATGGACGCCATAGGACCCATACCCACAAGAATCACGCGTGGCGATGCTGTTGCCGATCCACCATAGGCAAGTGCCGTTTGGTTGGCCTTAGCTGTAAAGTCGCCCGAAGCGAACAATGGGAGTAGGTGTGGGATGTCGGACGTAAGCGACTTCTGAGCCGAAGCAAAGTGCTTTTCGTCCTGTGCAACAAACACAATGATCGCATCAGCTTTTGCCGTGCGGCGCGTTCCAACAACTGTTGTCACTGACATGGGTAATCCTAGATTAGACGTTCAAGAACTCGCAACGAAGATAGGGAATGCGTGTGTCTTAGGGCACAAAGACATGGAAGAGACGGAACGAGACATCGGGTGCGGCCTGCACTGGAAGTCGGACATACCCACCCTTGAGCCAAAGCTGAAGCTGGTCCGCATAATGTGCGCTAAGGGGCTGACCAGAGGAACCACCGGGAACCACCGAATACTGAATCGAATCACGCAGCATTGAAACCACTCGCATGCTCGCCGCAACTCGTGTGGCATATGGATTCCCAATCGACCATTCTGATGATTGAATCGTTGTTTGGCTTCCAGAGATTTCAAACGGACCTTGATTCATGACCGGTCGCATCAGCGGATGGTCGCCAAACAGGTGCGGAAATGTTACTGTATGAACCCGACCGAAGTCCCACGTCTGGATGTCTTCATTGTCAAATCGTTCGCGTAGTTCCGAGACAGCCTCGATGAACGAACGAATTGCAATCCAGGCAAGGTCTTCACGCTGATTGGTGGTAACGTCATCCCATACTTGCGCTGTTGGCTCATTAATGACATCATCAAGCTTCCGTAGTGGCAGGTTGCTCACCAAGGCCCAGTCATCATAGAGTTGCGGACCAAGTTCATCTTGAAACGTATTCCATAGCATTCGCTGCAAAAACACAGCGTAGATCGTTGCTGCTGGATCAAGCGAGGCCTGGGTTCCATCCCATCGTGCTAGAGCTGACAATGCGCGCTGTTCAATCTCGCCATAGCGTGACGTGCCTTTGCGGAGTATCGGTATGAGACGTTGACACATCGCACGCGCATAGGGCGAGACAATATCCAACTGCATCACTTGATGATCGCGCGCGGTCGGGGATCGGTAGATCGACAAAAGCTCATAAATGCGTTGAATACGAGACGATGGCTCGTAGACTGAACTAATGTATGTCTGCGAGTTCGATAAAACGGGATTGTTCGCAGAAGCAACAAATCCACGCGATGGATTCCTCACAGTACCCAATGCAGTCGCCGATTGGACACCGCTCCAGTCTGCCCCCGCAACATCTGTCGGTATAGGTAGTCGCGGATTTGCTGATCCACGCCGTGGGAGGAAACCAGCGATGACCGTTCCGATTCCTCCGTCCTTCGACGCAACACTAAACGTAAGGGTTGGTGCACCCCATGTTGACACAGCAGAAACAACGTCAGAGAAGGACTTGCTCCTGTTGATGTTGTACAGCGCTGTGATCTCGTCACTCTTGTATCGCGCTGTCCAACGCAGCGTAAGGCACGTGCGGTTGAGCAGGGTGGTCGACATTGTTCGTGGTGTCTTCGTGATCACCGAAGGAGTGCGGAGGAGGTGATAGTCCGATACCACACACGAGCGATTTGTAAACCGGAGATCGATCAGGGAATCAGCACGACCACGAATTTTGAGCGTGTCTCGACGATATCGAAACTTGACTCGTGTGTTACTGCCTTCGAAATAGTAATTGGCATTCTTTGGATCAACACGTTCAATCACGTAATCAACGTCATCGATCATGGTGTTGGTAAATCCCCAGGCTACCTGATCATTGCGTCCTGAAACCACGAATGGGATACCTGGCAAACTCATGCCGATCACATTGAATCCTGGGGCGCTGAGATGGATCTGATACCACTTTGGCGGCATTGACACTGACAAATGAGGATCATTTGCGAGACTCGTCCCACCATCTTCGCTGCGAACTGCCCAACAGTTACTTCCGAAGCCAGACCCAGACATTCCGAGCTTACTGCGAACTCCACGAATCGTCAACAGCATTGCTGATACATGATCGTCTTGCATCGTCATGTGCTCTGACTTCGGAACTCCAGTTGCGGAACTGAGTAGTCTCGATGTGTCTGCACGCCGACCTGAAGAGTCAAGAACGAACGGTCCCACATCAGATCGTGGAATAAACATTGCCTCTGAGCCAGGTCCACGTTTTTGCGCGATTTGTGCAAATACTAGATCCGACCAAAACGCGAGCGACACCTCGAACGCAAGTGCACGTCCAACGATGAGGCAGTCCTCAGGTGTCCACGGCGCTGGTGTATATCCGAGAGCATCAAATTCGAATGGCAAATCCTCGGTGTTACGCTCGATGTACGTGTTGACGCCGCGACAGTATGCTTCGAGGAGCCTCATCGTTCGTTTATCAACCGCCCGCATATTCTGTCGTGCTATTCCGGCAATGTCGATGGAACGCATGAAGGCATCAACAGGCACTGCCTCTTCACCGAGCACTTCTGCTAGGGTGCCACGACCAACGCGACGCCATACATCCATTTGCCAGAGACGATCTTGCGCGTGAGCGACGCCCTGCGCAAACACGACATCATCAATTGTCCGCCCGACAATGTGCGGTATACCAAAGCTATTACGATAGACACGTACTGTGTCCGACACAGTCGCTTGCTCTTCCTGATACGGAGTAGGGTGACTGCGTGTGGCAAGTAACACGGCAAACAGTACAAAGCAACCAAACAGCACGATCGACGTGATCGTGAGACCAATGGCACTTTGAAGCCACGAACGCATCATAGCCATGACGCCCCACGATACCACTCGACCGTGTCACGAATGCCATCGGCCAATGACATCTCTTGACGATACCCGAGTTCGCGACGCGCCTTCGTCGTGCTACAAATCCAATATCTCTGTGTGAGGTCGATGCCCTTTTCGTAATCCAACACCGGAGGTTTGCCTGCTAGCTTTCCAAAGAACCCAACGGTACCCGCTATTGAGAGCACAACTGAGTGGGGAAGTCGGAGACGTAGGAGCTTTCGTTTACCCATGATGCTCGCAGTTACCGCAGAGATCTGATCCCACGTATAGGTTTCATCCGATGAGATGAAATAGGTCTGGCCAACAGCAACATCGGCAAACGCTGCATCGACGATACCACGTGCAAGATCTCTCACATGTACGAGGCTAACACGCTTCTCATCAAAACCAATAAAGGATGCAAGCCCCTTATTGATCGTTTGGAAAAACGTAAGAATCGCTTCATCGCGTGGACCATACACAGCAGGTGGACGAACGATTGTCCACGGAATATCTTCGCAAGCTGTGACGCATTGTTCTGCAAGTTTCTTAGTTCGGCCGTATGCCGTAATCGGCTTCAGCGGCGACTCTTCCGTGATTGGCTCATCGAGCTGAGCGGCCGGACCGCACACAGCGAGTGAGCTGATATGGACATATCGTCGCAGCGATGGCGCATATGCCCGTATGGCATCTAACAGATTTTGCGTTGCATCGCGATTGCCTTTGAGGAATTCAGCTTCGTTCTTTGCCGCTGTGAGTCCGGCAACGTGGATGACCACGTCCATGCCCTCGACTGCAGGACGCAGCGAATTGACATCAAAGAGTGATCCGTCAACACGTGTTGCCGTCTTTCCCTCTAACCAGCGGAAATTGCTCGTCTTTCGAGCGATGTAGAATACCTCATGGCCGCGTTCAAGAAGTACATCCACGACGTGACTTCCAACAAACCCTGTAGCTCCAGTAACGAGGACCTTCACCTGTTCTCCAATTCAATGTGTTAACGTGTCAGTGGTACCATGCAATGACGAACATGACGTCCATGCTCGAAGACGATCATGTACGTACCATTTGCCATTGCTGATACATCGAGTTTAAGCGTATACGTGCCTGGAGCAAGCTGCTCAGCAAGTGGAACGGCAACGCGCTCTCCCGTTGATGTGTATACCGAAACTGTGCTTGGATCGTGCGTGAGCGTTGATACTTCGAGAACAATGTTCGATGCGTCGACTGATACGAGTCGAAGATCTGCACGGTTGCGCAGGTCGGCCAACTCTGCCGAGATGATACATGAGCCGAGCACAGAGATACTTCCATCGCGTCCCTTAATCTCGACGTTGCCAGCTACAACAGAATCGATCTTCAATGGAGTGGTTGCGACAGGAGCCAAGTACGTCTGAAACGTGAGTGTGGCGAGCTCTTGGGTCGGAAGAATTGGTTGGGTGCTAGTAACGCGCAACGTTGCCCGTCCTGGAGTAGGCTCAGTCACAACCGACGTCTCTCCGCGCAGACCACTTAACGTTGCCAATGGTCGCACAACAGCTGGGTCGAACGAGAGATAGACAGTCAGCTCTTTGAGATTTGCGCTATCAAGACTTGCCATCGATTCGAGCGCAAGAGGCACCTTCACGACGGTGCCGGCAGTGCCAATCACATTCAATGGTGCTACAATTAGTACGCCCGTAATTGTGCCTTCAGGCATAGTTGATCCACGGAGACCAACAGCAAACGTATCAGAACATGGGTTGCCAGTTATGATGCGCAATGCCTGATCGTCTGTGCGGCTATAGCCTACAAATGCGTACTCCACAATTAGCTGCAACGTTGCCGCTGGCAACAGCGTAGCTGGCAATGTTGGTATCGGTGCGACAAGTTGAAATGGAGCAGTCAAACCATCCAGCGCAGCTAGTTGAATTGTATCACTACCTGTGTTGGTGATCGTTACTGTTGTAGTTCCACGTTGAGCTGCACCCAACGGTCCAATGGTTGGCTGAGTCGCGGTGGCTGTCCAACGTCGCTCTGTCCTCGTAACGCTCAGTGGAATAGTGAATTCCGTGTTACATGGCCCAATGTTGAGACGAAGCGTTCCTGCGTTAATGCCATTCGTGAGCGGGGCAACAGTTGCGACATCTACAACGAGCGTATCACGGAACGAAACACCTTGCAGAAGCGAGGATGTGAAAGGACCCGTGATACTAATGCTATTTACTCGAGACCGTAAACCAGCCAAGCCCTTTGCCACAACGATGAGTCTTGCTGAAGGCAATACGGTGTCGCTGCATGGACGGTATGTGCCTAATTGCACATCTGATGCAGAAAGAGTGTAGCTAGGAGCAATAACAAGACCTTCAAACTCGATAGGCAAACTCAACGAGCATGGACTGCCCACAATTGTGCCGCGGAGTGTCACCGGACCGGGTGTAGCAGGTGCCGCTATGCGCACTGGTATTGTCTGCGTCGACGATGGCGCAATCGCGACTGATGCACCGATCATCGATACACCCTCACTGCTTTCAATTCGATCAATCGTAAGAGGTACCAGCGATGTATTTGTGATAGCAACGACTGTATCAATCTCGGAATTGCATGAAAGCAGAACACCGAGGTCAGTCGTAGTTGGGTCGACAGACATCGATGGCTGATACGATGCAGCAATGAGCTGTGCTCGCAACGTGTCATTGCATGTCAATGATGTATATGGGAAGGCAACTTGCTGCGCAACACCCTGATTCAAATCGGCACCGAGTGGACGGTATTGAATCTTGATTGGCAACGAGCCTCCTGGCGCAACCGGAACTGGACCTGCGAACTCGGTAAGTAGGTAGAATGGTGGGCGAACCTGCGGTACCTGCACGGTGATAGCACTCGTGCCGTTATTCACGATCTGGAATGTCGAGTCATCCTTAATGATCGAGGTGGGGCATGCAGAACGAATTCCGAAGTCCACCAGTGCTCGGTCCAAACTTGCTGCA
>Ga0209229_10000185_pt1 | contig 24529 bp, 17 predicted proteins | sample SanBayMetagenome_FD_187466 | JGI IMG/M metagenome (GOLD analysis project Ga0209229, IMG submission 187466) | Freshwater and sediment microbial communities from dead zone in Sandusky Bay, Ohio, USA (SPAdes) (version 2) | ecosystem: Environmental > Aquatic > Freshwater > Lentic > Sediment... | reverse complement strand
CCCAGACAGAAGCAAAAAGGGTTACTTCTTCATCCGCGTCTTAGCCACGAGCCCACCTAAACCAAATAGCGACCCGATCACCATCATGCTTGGCTCAGGCACAACGGCGTCTGAAGACAGACTTGCGACACGAAAACCTATGAGGAGGCCCTGGCTGCTAGGGTTGAAGTTGCTGCGAGTCGACGACGACAGGTTGAAGGAGTCGCCGCACCTCAGTTCCGCGACGCAGCCAACACGGCGATGGGTTGGAAGAACGCCAACCTACGCAGCAAAATGACGCGACTTCTGCGACGCGCCGAAGTCTCGGGCTGGCCACGATTGTTCCACTCTGTAACGCTTCAAGAGGGGCGAGCCAGCCGGCAAACGGAACTGCAACGGGAGTTTCCGTTGCACGTGGTCTGCTCTTGGCTTGGCAACTCACCACGCATCGCCCAGCAGAGTTACCTGCTTGTGACCGAGGACGATTTTGCCAAGGCTACTGGGGCGAAGAAGGTGATGGTTTGAGTGAATCGATGGCGGAGTCGAGCTTTTAGCCATCGAGAAATACAGCTTAGCGGTAACTGCCGAGAACGTTGGGGAATTGTATGCCGCCGGTGTCCGCCAGTCCTGGGCTATCGCAGGTGGTGTGGCGAACCGCTCCGTGCAGACCCACACTTAGGTTGTAAACGTTGCGTTATTTGATCACGAGCCGTTTCAAAACGGCGTTACCGTTCCGATCAAGGGTTACCTCAGCCGAGAGATTCTGGCTACGAACTGCGCGCTCGTATCTCAATCCCTCGCCTTCCTGAACGAAATACGACTCGATGCCAAATTCAATTCGATTCCAACCGTTGATTCGGCCCCGAAGGAATTTTCCGGTGGATGGTTTTTGAAGACTAAACTGGCTCGCTCGCCAATGTTTGCCATCTTCTTCGGGCACTATCGCGACGTACACGGTTTGGCCTTGGTCATCGGTGGATTGAAGCCCAGGAATGCCTTGCGGCGGGACACGACTGAGTTCATAACCGAGGATGACATAATCGCCTCGGAACAGATCGCGAGGATCTACCGGCACGACGCGCAGTAGGATCGTATCGCCGGTGAGCAGCGTGGTTAATGGCGCCACTATCAACCCGATGAGGACTATGAGTTGGAAACCAATACCGGCGATCAGTATGGCTCCTTCCCGGTTCTTGATCCACTCAAGTCCGCGGTCTAGCCACTCGACCCCGGCCAAATTTGAGTTCCTTGGTTCAGCGGTAGTATAAATCATGTTACCTTTGCTTTCGGTTGCGCCAATAAAATCCCACCCCAAACAGAGCCCCACCACATAGGAAAAACATCAACGCTGCGCCAAGCATGCCGCCAAAATCACCGAAAAGGTCGACGTATCGCACCACAGCCCAGAGCAGAAAATACATCACACCGGCCGCAAAAGGCTGGCCCCGATCTTCTCGAAGTCCGACCCCAATTAACCAGAAAGCGAGGAAGATCATGGCGACGTTTGCTACAATGGTCGGGAGTAGTGGCTCGCCGATGATCAAGTGCCAAACGAGCAGGATGACCATGACCACTACTAGACCGATCGGCAGGCATTGCCAGCGCAGAATCTGTTGAATCTGCTGTGGAACCGAGGGCGACGCGGGCGATTCACGGCGTTTGAGCAGTGCAGCCAGAAAGATGGTCGCAGCCGAGAGGCTCAATATAACCAGCGCCGGAACTAGAGTTCTTGCTTCAAATTCAGAACGCTGAATCGCGTCGCTGAATTCAAAGAAACTCATGGCTAGTAGCACGCCAGCCGCCAGCAGAACTCCGAAAAGGCGATAAGGAATGGCAAACCGGCTGCCTGCGGGGTGGTTTTCGGCAATGACAAGCATCAGGCCTCCGACAGCACCAATGAAATAGACCGTCTCCTCCTCCAATTTCCAAGCAATGGGTTGCAGAATGACCCACCAAGCCAAAAGAGGGACGTAAAGGGCGACAGTGGCGACGGATCCCTTGCGGTAGGCCCACATTAGGCCGGGCAACGCCAACAGCGGAAGCGAGTATGCGCCGTTTGCGATAAACCCCCAACGTCCAAAGAACCACAATCCGGCATCACCGAATCCGATGATCTCCATTCCGCACCAGATCGCCAGCAGGGAGACTAGCAAGGCGTGAAGCAACAGAGTATCTAGGCAAAGTGCAAAAGGTAGTACTCCAAGAGACCACCACCAGACGCCGGCAGGGTAGTGAGCGTTGAGATTAAAAATTTGAGCTACCAGAAAAATACCGGCGCCGTAAAAAAGGCAACCCAAGAAGAATACCACCTCCGACAACAACATCGCGTGACGCCTAAAACGCAGAAGCAATGCTGCGGTTTGCGTTCCGGAGACAACGGTGAAGATGATAAACAGCTTCAGTACATCGGGCATGGCTTCCCAGTTGTAGCCAACCAACAACAGCATTCCCAGGCCAACCAGAAAGGCTGCAACACCCATTAGCGTCAGCAGTGCTGTGGATCGCTTTCGCTCGGCCAGCTCGTCCTGCGTCTCGTAGAGATCGAGGATCGGAGCCGTCTGTTCGGCAGACAATAAGCCGTGCGACTGCCAGTCATTGAGCTGACAAACAAGCCACGCACGCTGCTTGTCGGAGATGCCACGCTTGGCCATGCCTCGGACTCCTGCCCACTAATAGTTTTATACGGATCAGCCTAAAACCATCGACCGCACCAAAGCCGCCTATCTTTCAAGCCAAGCTCGACCCGACGTTGAATAATATGAGGCACTTGAGAGTCAATCAATCATTGGATGGAGTGCTAGGCTGTTTTGGGGCTAATCATCCTGTACCGAGGGACGACGCGAACTTCCCCGACATCTCTGTTCTGGCAATGAATTCCAACACGATTCGAACTGACCTAGTTCGAATCCTGCACCTCCACCAAAAAACCACATGTTTTCGCTAAAAAACCGAGGGTTTGGAAACGACTCTTGCGACTCACTGGACGACGCACTGAAATGTTTTTGGGGGCCAAGGCAGCGCACGAGACGATGATTTCTACAGGGGCAGCACCTGCAGGCATGGATAGGCACAGAAAGCCAAAGCAATTGGCCCAATATGCGAAAAACCCTGGGGAAACCAGGGTTTACCAGCGGAGAGGACAGGAACCGAACTTTTGAATGTTTTCCCTGTGTTTCTGAAGAGTTCGAAAGGTACCAATTTCCCTCGACTCTCCCCTAAAAACAACCCGCAATCGGTTTCCTCTTGCTTCCGTGTATTCGGTGTGTTCCGTGGTTCCCTAGTTCCGTGTCTCGCACCCGGTCTTAGTAGATTCCTGAGGTTCAACCCGGACCCAAAAGCATGACGCTGATTTTTCGCACGTTGCCCGACTGGTCTGCGAGTTGAACTTCCGCCTCGATCTTTCCGTGATTCGCCGCCGTCGTTCCGACCGGTGCGGTCACCATGATCGGGACCAGTTTCGATTCGTTGGGTCTTAGCGTCGGTGCCTCGTCGCTCCACTGGACCGACGCACTTGCAGGCGAGAGCATTTGGATCGTGTAAGTCTCGGTTTTGTCGGTCCGGTTCCGCAACCGGACACGGAAATTGTTCTGCAACATCCGGGCACTGTTGATCGCATAAGGCGCCCCCGGACTCGATAGTATTCGGGCGTCAAATGCGAATTTGGTGGTCAGCAAGACCAAAAATAGCGTGCTGGTAACGAGAACTAAAAGCGGATAGATCAACGTCCGTGGACGCACCCAAGAATGCTTCTTGCCCTCTAAAGCGTCTTGGCTGCTATATCGGATCAACCCTACAGGCTTGCCAATCCGATGCATGATCGTATCGCAAGCGTCGATGCACTGCGTGCAATGAATGCACTCCATCTGCAAACCGTTGCGAATGTCGATCCCCGTAGGACAGACCGCCGTGCAGTGCCCACAATCGATGCAGTCCCCGGCGCCCGCTCCGGTCGCTTTGCCTTTGTGCCTAGGCTCTCCGCGCTGGATGTCGTAAGTGACAATCAAACTCTTGCGATCGAGCATGACCGACTGGAAACGCCCGTAGGGACAAGCCACCATGCAGAGCTGCTCGCGGAAAAACATGAAGTTGTACATCAACCCAAAGGTTGCGCCCGCCATCACACCAAATGCACTCGGATGCTGCCAGGGCGATAATCGCATCCACTGAGCCAGTCGATCCGTGCCGACAAAGTAGCTCAAAAAGGTATGAGCCAGAAACATGCAACAGGCCAAGTAGACGACAAAGCGCCCAACCCGAAGCGCCGCATTGAGCGATTTACGAGGCTTTCCTCCCTTGCCAACCGTCCCAGAGAACAACCGATCGATGGGCCGAAAGAGAAACTCAAGGTACACCGTCTGCGGACATCCCCAACCACACCACAATCGGCCACCTACGGCCGTAAGAAACATGATCGAAAAGAAAACCGTGAGCATCAACAAAAGCAATAGACCCGAGTCAGTGGGATAAAACGTGTGCCCAAAGAACGTGAATTCCCTAGATACAATATCCAAAAGAACCAGCGGCTTACCCGCATATCTCAGATGCGGCAGGGTCACGAAAAACGCGATCAACCCATAAGCCAAAAGCCTACGACGCTTCCAGTACTTGCCCGTCGAAAGGGCTGGATTGATCCAACGCCGCTTCCCATCGCCTTGCAATGTCGGCAAAACCATCTCTTGAGCAGGAATCAACGGGCTGTTCGGATCGATGGGGCCAGTCATGTCAAATCATCTACTTTCGGTTCAAGCGATCTTTACCCAATGATCCGTTGCACAAGGCGACAAATCAAGGAAGCTCGGGTGTCTCTTTCTGTCGCATGCGCGAGTTTCAGCAAATCTTTAACGGCTGTTAAAATAGTTGGGTTGAATCACTTTTTTTGGTTCGCCGAGCGCCCGTCTGCCGATGGCAATCTACACCGAATCGACTCAGCTCACCCTTTTGGCTCTCTCGGGAACGACCCCCATGGCTCAACTCTCTTGGTACGAACGCCTTTACTGGAAATACCTCTCCAAGCCGGTCTCGCAGCGAGCGCTCTTCCTACACGTCCTGGATAACCCACTGACCTCCATCCTGGAAATCGGCATGGGTTCCGGTCAACGTATCGCTCAATTGCTAGCAATCAACGCGAAGGGCTCGGAGCCCAAGCCCATTCGATACACGGCCATCGATCCATTCGAATCGAATCACCAATCGGCCAGCGGCCAGCAGCCGTTGCTGAGCCTCAAAGCCGCTCACCGTATCCTCTCAGAACACGGGGTCAAAGCCCACTTGATCCCAGGTGAGCCGTCCAACTCGGTCGCTCGCGTCGCTCACAGTGTGCTCCCAAGCGACTTGGTCATCATCGACGGTTTTTGGGAGAATGGGGATGCCAATGGCCAAGCGATCGCGCAATGGTTGCCGCGATTGTGCCACGTCCAATCGACCCTCTTCGTCGCAAGATCCCCAGGTGAACCCCTGATAAAAGTCCCTGTACCGAACACCGCCATGCCCGTGCTACAGACCAAGGCAGCCTAGGTCGCATGCGAGCCGTGCTGCAGCGGGTTTTGAGCGCGAATGTCCAAGTCGACCAAGTCATCGTTGGCCAAATCGAACAAGGTTGGCTCGTTCTCCTAGGAGTTGAGCAAGGCGATACGGTCGAATCGGTGAGGTGGCTCGCCGAGAAGACCGTCAACCTGCGGGCCTTTTCCGATGAACAGGGCAAGATGAACCGCTCGGTCTTGGACCTCGCAGGCCAAGTCCTCATCGTCTCTCAATTCACCTTGGCCGGCGACTGCCAAAAAGGACGCAGGCCCAGTTTCGATCGAGCCGCGGTGCCCGAAGAGGCTCGAAAACTCTACGAGCTTTTTTGCGATCAGGTCGCTTCGATGGGAGTGCACGTCGAACGCGGGATTTTTCAAGCCGACATGCAAGTCACCTTGGTCAACGATGGGCCTGTGACCTTCGTGATCGATCATCCGCAATGACCCAAGAGCAAGTCGATCTGCGCGACGCGATTTTGAATATCCTCGCGCGTGATCTGCTGCAAGCGTTCGATGCTGAACGACTCGATGGTGTAGCTTGCGACCGCTGTCCCGTGCTTAACGGCTTGTACAAAGACCTTGCGATCGATCGCAACTGCGGATCGGCCGACTTGATTCTCCAGGTTGATGTTCTCGCAAAGGTGACCCAAAAGACCGCCGGCAAAGCTATCACCGGCTCCGGTCGGATCGATCAAGCGATCGCTTGGGTAAGCCGGTATGGCCAGCATCAGATCCGGTCCGAGCACAAAACAGCCGTGCTCGCCTTTTTTGAGAATCACCCAACGTGGCCCCATCGCCTGGATGCATCGAGCGGCTTGGACGTAATTCGACTCGCCCGTGAGTTGTTTGGCCTCGATGTCGTTGATAAATAAACCATCGATTTTCGCAAGCAGTTCGAGCAGTTCCGAACGCGTCGTATCGATCCACATATCCACCGTATCGGCAAACACCAATTTAGCCCTCGTGCACTGCTCGAGGACTTGGTGTTGAACGGTAGGGATCGCGGCGGCTAGGAAAACGATTTCCGAATCGGCATAAAAGTCAGGTACGCTGGGTCGATACCGGTCGAATCCGTGCATTTGGATCTCGAGCGTCTGGCGATCTTGATAATCCTGCAAGTAGCGACCTCGCCAGAAGTACGATTTAGCTTGCGAATCGCTGGTCACTCCGCGCCAGTCGACTCGGTGATTCTGGAAACTTCGGGTATAATCCTCAGGCCAGTCATTCCCGGTGCGTCCTATGAGCCGCACAGGCGTGTAGAAACCAGCCGCATAAGCAAAGTAGCTGGCGCTGCCACCGAGGACCCGTTCTCGATTGCCAGCCGGAGTTTCTACCGAGTCGATAGCCAACGTCCCAACGCAAAGCATGTTCATCGATGCAGGTCCCCAACCATAAATTCATAAGCGATTCAATGTTTCGACCACCCTGGTACTTGCGAAGCGGTCATTTGCAAACGGTGATTACGGGATTCTATCGTCCGATCGTAGACCTGCCACCTCGGATCGCCCATCGCTGTCCCCTCGGCGACTCGCTCGGACACATGCTGGTCCATGAGAATTCCCCAGAGCAGCCCAGCGATCGACCTGCCGTCTTGCTCTTACACGGATTGGGCTCGTCGCACGCAGGGACTTACATGACCAACATCGCCGCAGGATTGGTTCGCAAGGGATACCGGGTATTCCGAGCCGATTTACCGGGGGCTGGCCAATCGTACCTCGAGACCCCTATGCCTCCGCACGGAGCTTGTTTCGACTCGATCCGAAACTGCTTGGAGCATTTGAGCCAATCGCTTGGAATCTCCGATTGGAACTTGGCGGGTATCTCGCTCGGTGGCAACATCCTGCTGAGAATGCTTGGAGACTGGAAGCCGGGCCGAGTGAAAATCCATCGCGCCATTGCCCTTGCTCCCCCGATCGATCTGGATGCGTCTTGTCGAAACGTCGAAAAAGGGATCAACCGACTCTATGCGAGTTATTTCTTGAGAGCCTTACGCAAACAATCCCAAGCCCGAGGCGAGCACTGGCCGGAGTGGAGGAAACTCCTGGCGCAAGCCGACTACGGATCCTTGCGACGTTTCGACGACTCGGTCACCGCACCGTTGGCTGGATTCAAAGATTCGCAAGACTACTACTCGACGGGATCCTCAATAAACTGGCTCAATCGCATCAAAGCGCCGGTGAAGATCCTCGTCGATCGGCATGACCCGATCGTTCCTTATAGGCTTTTCCCCAATGCGGATTATTCGCCGACGACCGAGTTGATTATCACCGATCGGGGTGGCCATGTTGGATACCTCCGAAAAGGGGACTCGCCCGGAGCATTTGAGCGATGGGCCGACCGGTGGATCGTCGAAACCCTCACCGACGACCACGCTTGGTAAACATCCACCATTTGTGCAACTCGCTGGCCGGCAGAATCGAAAGCGAGAGCAGGAGCAACACCCCCCAGCGCTCAAGGCTTATAGGAGCCGTATGCAGAACGGATTGCCCAAGTGGCAAGTACATTGCCGCGACATGGATGGCCAATGCCGAAATCGTTCCTACCAGAAGGATCGGACTGCGAAATGGCGATAGCCAGAACGCCGACTTGGTCTCCGATCGGCAGTTCCCAAGATGGATATTCTGAAACAGCACCAAGAGCAACAGCAAAGTATTCCTAGCCATGGCGACATCGTTTGGCGTTGGATCAGCCGGCAGGAGAAACACGAAGGTCCAGTAGGACACCAATCCCATCGTCAATGCTGCGATCACGGTCCGTTCGATCATCACCCGATCAAAGATAGGCTCTTGCGGATCCCTAGGCTTGCGATCCAACACATCTCCTTCGTTGGCTTCGAAAGCCAACGCGATATCCTGGATCCCATTGGTCACCAAATTGAGCCAGAGCAGTTGCACTGGCAAGAGGGGCAAATAAGGCAAACCGCTAACGATAGCAAGTGCCATTAAAATGACCTCAGCTCCCCCCGTCGAGATGGCGAGATAAATCACTTTGCGAATGTTATCGTAAGCCACCCGGCCTTCCTCGATCCCTCCGACGAGCGTGGCGAAATTGTCGTCGCTGAGCACCAGCGAGGACGCCTCGCGTGCCACGTCGGTCCCGCTTCTGCCCATCGCCACACCGATATTCGCTGCCCGCAAGGCCGGCGCGTCGTTGACTCCATCACCCGTGACGGCTACGAAATGACCCGCCCGACGAGCGGCCTGGACGTACTCGAGTTTCTGCCGAGGCGCCACTCTGGCGAAAACCCGAAATCGATCGATTTCCTCCGACAAAATCAGGGAAGGTTCATCGATGAGCTCCTGGCCTGTGATCACTTGATTCTCACCATCGACCAACCCGATTTGCTTCGCGATACTCGTCGCCGTCGAGCGATGGTCTCCGGTGACCATCACCACTTGAACCCCCGCCTCTTGGCACTTGTGGATCGTCTCGCGTATCCCCGGTCGCAGGGGATCGAGCATACCGATCAGCCCAAGGAATTCTAAGTTAGGCGGAAGCTCTGGAGAATCCGATGGTGCGACCTCCGACGACACGATTCCCTGAGCCAAGGCCAGCACTCGAAACCCTCGCTCGGCCATCGAGTTGGCCTCCTGGTCATAGCGTTCCAGACACTCCGATCCATCTTGGGCCGCGCACATACCCAGCACTCGCTCTGGACTTCCTTTCACACAAACCAGCGTTTGATCCGATGCGCTGTGGAATGTGGCCGCGAAACGATGCTCAGGCTCGAACGGGATCTGATTGACCTGCGGATACTCACTGCTCAAACGCTCCCGCGTCGAACCGATCTTGATCCCAAGACTCAGGATCGCAATATCCACCGCGTCGCCTCGCCAAACCCAGGAACCATTCCGATGATGCAAGTCGGATTCGTTGCACAGCAACCCGGTTCGCACAAGCCGATCTAGCGATTCGCTGCTCCCGGACTCAAGCGAATCGCCACCCAGGAGCACCTGACCTTCTGGCTTGTAGCCTTGGCCTGTGACCTCCATACGATTACCGTCGGGCAGGTAAATCTCACCGACCATCAATTCGTTGCACGTAAGTGTCCCGGTCTTGTCGACCGCAATCAAGGTACAACTCCCCAAGCCTTCGACGGCAGTCAAGCGACGGACGATCACCCCTCGTCGAGCCATGCGGCTCGTCGCGACGGCAAGCGAGATCGTCATCGCAACAGGTAGAGCTTCAGGAATCGCCGAGACAGCAAGCGCTACGGCAAAGAGAAACATCTCGCTGACCGTGTAATGACCGAACCAAACTCCGATGAACCCAAGCACTGCAGCAGCGATCAAAACCGCCAGAGCGATGAACCGAGTGAACGACTCCATCCGTACCAACAACGGTGCCTTGCCCTCAATGCCTCCAAGCACATCCAATGCGAGTTCCCCGATGCTGGTTTTCGTTCCCGTGGCGACGACTAGACCTTTGGCCCTTCCCCGAGTGACAATCGAGCCTGCATAAGCCATGTTGCGACGGTCCGCCAAGGGAATCGCTTCCTGACTTGTCCATTGTGCATCCTTAAGCACCGCGAGCGATTCACCGGTCAGAAGCGATTCGTCGATTTCCAATCCCGTTGCGCTCATGAGTCGAACGTCGGCAGGAACCCGATTGCCCGACTCAAGCCAAACAACATCCCCAGGAACAATCTCTTGGGCATTGATCTCAACCACTTCGCCATCGCGTAGCACCGCACTGCGTATCTGAAGGAACTTGCGCAAAGCATGGCAACTCTGTTCGGCTCTCCATTCCTGATAACCACCGATCGTGGCATTGATTGCCAGAACCAAGACGATGAAGCCCGCATCCTTCATGTCACCGATCAAAAGGGAGACCCCAGCGGCCATCCCCAGGATGTAGATCAGTGGACTGCGAAATTGACTCAGCAGGATATTCCACCAGGGGCGCGGCGGACGCTCGGGCAAACGATTCGGTCCATAGCGAAGCAATCGAGCCGCCGCTTCGCCTTGCTCGAGCCCCTGCGACTTGGTCTCGAAGTCCGCGAGCAAAACCGGTAATTCCTGAGTGTGCCATGCGACCGGCTGCTGCGTTTTGGACATCGTCGTTGAGCCTTACCAAGTCAGTGGCGGATCGAAGTCAGCCCTGAATCCTAGCTCAGCGATGCCCCGGAGAATACCTCCGAAAACCGGATTGCAAACGAGTTTACAAACTACATTGCCCGATGGGCTTGAAGATCTTCCAAGTCCACAAATTCCAGAGTGGAAATGTGGGTCGCTTCGAGAACCACCTCCGGGGCCTTGCCTGCTTCGAGAGCTTCTTTCCATCGAAGCACGCACAAACACCATTGGTCACCGGGTTTGAGCCCCGGAAACTCATACTGCGGGACAGGAGTGGACAAATCGTTACCTCGACTGCGAGAGAACTTCAAAAAGTCCTCGGTCATCCGAGCGCAAACCAAGTGCATTCCGTGGTCGTCAACTCCTGTGCGGCAACAACCGTCCCGAAAAAAACCTGTCATCGGATCAAAAGAACACGGCTGCAATTCCGTCCCTAATACATTGCTCGCTCCAGCCATTGGGCTTGCCCCCCTCGTTTACAATCGCACTGGTCAACACTCGCATCAACACTCGCACCGGTCGACACTCAAGATTCAAGTATAACCGGATCGCCAAGAACCGAATCGGTGCGAGGGGAGAGAAATCGGGTTATACTGGTTTACGATTCCAGTGGCCCTCGGCAATGTGCACGACGGCTTGGCACTCCCGAAACCCAATAAAGCGATGTCAGAAGAACAACCCCAAGAGCCTCTCGCCTGGACCCCAGAGCCTACCCAAGCGCGGACCAAACCCCCTGCCCCCTCGATCCTCCGACGCCTCTTGCCACCTGTCCTCGGTGGATTGACCTCGATCCCCATCGCGATCGGGATCCTTTGGTATGGCTTTGGCAAAGATATCGGCAATGCCGGTCCAACCATCGCTCGATACATTCCCTGGCTGGTTCCCGAGCACCTTCGCGGATCGGCTCGCTGGCGTTACAACCCGAAGACCGACAGCAAACAAAAACAGTTCGATGCACCAGCCAACCTCGATGCGGGCGAATTCGGTCGCATCGGTGGCAACAAGTAAACGACAAAAGCAAACGAAACCAAAAGGAACTCGTCCGATGCAAATAGCCCCGATCCATTCCCTTACGCGCAACACCACTGCTTTTAAGAAGCTTTTGCTCGCCGGAGTCGTTCTTAGCTTCCAGTTCGGGTGCAAGCCAGAGCAAGAGGTTCAAAAGGAACAAGCCGCCCAGAAACAGGCACAAGCCGATGCGGCAGCCGCCGCAGAACCTCCCCGTGTCGCCCAAAAGGCAGGCGTAGGCGTCGGCTCGAAGGGCCGATCGCTCGACGGTGGCTCGGAGAATAACCCCGCGACGATCATCTCCGGTCCGGCAGCAGCTTATTTTCGCACGAAAGAGAAAATCGTCTTCGAAATCCAAGTCCCCCAAGCCATGAATTTGTACATGGCTGAAAAAGGTCGCAACCCTCGCAACCACGACGAATTCATGCGCGATATCGTCGAGTTCAATCGCATCCCGCTGCCGAAGCTCCCAACCGGCATGGTCTACCGCTACGACAGCGAAAAAGCCGAACTCTGGGTCGTCCCCGAATCGCAATCCAACCCATAGGTCTGCAAGTTACCGCAAACCCCCTCGATCCACGATCGGCATCGCCGCAGTTCAAACAGCCAGCGAGTACGAGTACCGTTGCACTGAGTACGAGCACGAGCACGACGAAATGCAATGCGCAATCGTCAAATAGTTAGCGCTAGCGCGTTGGCGGCTCGCACTCTTGGATCCATACTCCGTACTCAGGATGCAGTACCAAGATCGAGTATTTCGCGACCGTCGACCATTCCTGAGTGCTTAACGAGGCATAGTCCATCACCCCGCGCAGATCGGTATAAGCGTCTTTGTAGAAACGCACACTCCCATCGTTGTGCCTTGCGTAGACCTTCACATAAGCCCCCTCGATGGGCTTCTTGTTGTCCGAACTCAGGACCTGCAAGCGACCGAGTGGGACCGACATATTGACGTTGAGGGAATTCGAGTACAGCGGGACACTGCGCACGATCCCCCCCGAGACGACCTCGAGAATCATGTTCCGATTCTTGAGCTCCTCGGGCACTTTCCACTCCAGACGGTCCCACCCTACTTTGGGCTCCAAGTCAACGACCTTCTTGAGGTTCGGTTCGATGACCGACAACCTCGATTGGTTGCGACCCTGGAACGGATTGCGACTGAACATCAGCTCGACATCCACAAAGTAGTAATGGACCTGGACCTGAGCGATATTGCGGTGAGTGATCCAAATTTGTCCGTCTTTTTGCACAAGCTCCAATCCAGGGAGCTTCGAAGCTCCTTGGTCGAGCGCCGTTTCACGGCCACCTTGCAATTCTCGCACCGCAGCGTTTTCAAACGACGGATCTACCTCAGGGCCGGAAGGATCGGCTCCTAAGGCCAGCGTTCCGTTTTGCAGCGCCTGACGCTCACGGATCTGATCCCCGACCGTCTTGAACCACTCGTTCCATCGAGGAACCGGATAAGCCTCGTATTTCTTGGCGATGGCTTCGGCTCGATCGTATTGCCCCGCCCGCATGGCAAAGTAGGCGTCGAAGTAGTCGTACTGCATCTGGGCTTCGCTCGTCGTGGACTGGCCTACCAAGTCGGCTCGATTGACTTTTTTGAAGTTCGCGAGGGCCTCTTGCGTTCGATTTTGGATCAGTTGGTAGTAAGTCAACGACAATCGTTGACGCGGAAGTATTTTTGGTTGATAGGCAAGAAGGTTGACCAATTTCTCGTACTGATGTGCAAGCCCGTCGTTGAGGATCTTCCATTCGCGGCCCAAGCGGTGGGTCCTAGCGACGACTATCGGGCGGAAATCCAGATGCTCATAATCGAGCCTGGATTCCAGATCGACATGCATCAACGGATGATCGAAACATGGAAACGCATGACCGACGATCCGTTCGTCAGATTCGAAAAATTCTCGTAACCGTCTCTCATCGCGATGCTGCAAGCTATAAGCCCATAGCGTCGTATTGTAGATCCCGATGGTATCGAGTTTGTTGAGGACTTGCTTCCAAAACGCTCCATCTTGCATCCGCCATGCGATCCGATCGAAATCGATTTCCCGGATATTCAACTTATCGAGGGCAGCCAGAACTTGGTCGTTGCTACCCCAATCCGCTAGGTATTCCCATGAACTGTCATCGATGTTCAGCGGTGCATCTAGAACCCGAAGCGGACTCGATGCGGCGTGTGCAAGGTACTTGCCCTCGCTCGAGGCCTGGGCTCCGTAGTGCTGGAATGGACCGGCTGAGGGAAAGTAGAATACGTGGGAGGTTTCAATCGTAGAGAATGGCTCTAAGAAAAACTCTCTGACCACGACGTTGCGGCCAGATTCCAGCGGGATCGACCCTTGGGGAACCTGCATGAGAATCTGTAGCATCACCCTATCGCCCGATGGGTTGGTCACGACGACTCGATTGCGGTAGGGGACTCCGATCACCAACTCCTGACGATCGACCGGCTTGCCTTTCTGATCGGCGCTTGCTAGATACATATTTTCGCTGAGCAGTACCTTCGCCTCTTGCGTTTTGTCCCGCTTGGGATCGCCTTGGACCTCTTCTTGTGGGATCGCGACGATGCCCTGGGTGTAGACGAGGCTTTTCCCGGCGCTCTTGTAAATCCAGCGGCCATTCTCGATGCTGAGCGAACCAGGCTTGGCATCCAAAGGAAGATCGACAAAGGCCAGAGCCATCAGAGCCTCATTGCTGTTTCTAGCCGTCAAATGCAAGTGCTCCGAAAGGGAGTCTCCAGAGTTTCTAAGCACATCGATCCAGAAGAAACTCGGAATCACCAGTCCAGGTTTTTGCTCTTCAAGTTCGACGCGATCGAACTGCGATTCAGCCCATTTGCGAGTCGGCCCCAAGGGCTCATAAAGCTGTAACTTTTTGCCAGCCGAACGTCCTCGTTCACGCTTGGAGTATAGCAAGTAGTCATCGGAATTCGCATGGTATAAGGAGGCGGATGCATTCCCAAACTCATTGTTGACTTGCGGTCCGTCGCTAGGCATGTTCGATTCGCCTAGAGATTTCTCATCTCGCGCCATGCCGAATCGGTCAGCAGGCGATTTGTCGGAACCAGACGCATCGAATCGCCTCTTGGAAAGATTCCATTGCTTGCCCTCGCTGAGCGCGCGACCTGAAGGACTCCCCATGCCGCCCATACCGCCACCCATGCCGCCGGGTCCCATCCCATTCTCGGCCTCTGACAAGCGGGATAGTTCTTCGGACGATGCACCCGGCTTGAAGTCTCCAGACCCAGACAAGCGTTCTAGTTCGAGCGATCGGGTCGCATCGGTGATATTCAAACCATCGGCTCCCTGAGGCACAAGCGAACCGCTATTAAGCGCCTGGGAAAACAGCAATGCTTCCAAATCGAACAGACGATTCTCGCGCTTGAGATCTTCTCCCATAAGGCGAATCAAACCCGATTGTTTCTCAGGGAATCGCTTAGCCAATAGAATTCGCTCCACCGTATTGAGCTGCTCATAGCGCCAAGGAGCCAGATAAGCATCGAGGTTCTGACCAAGGACCCAATCGTCGACGAGTTGACGCGGGGACTTGTTCATCAAATGGGGGGTGACGACACGTTGCATGAACTCCGGATCGTGCTTGAGCAAGAACAGATGGAGTTCGTGACAAGCCAGCTCGCCGTATTTGGCTTGTTTCTCGGCATCGCTGAGTTTGCTCCAAGTCTCGAGGCAATCAAATCGATTGAAATCCTCCTGATCCATCAGCATCGAACGCATCATGGGAAACAGCTCGCTGATCGAGTTGTACGCCCGAACTTGGGTCACTCCTACATCCCCTAAATCAGCGATTTGGTCGGCCATGATGGTCCGGACGGATTGCTTTTGAATGAAATGCTTGTCGAGGTCAAAGGACTGCTGCAATCGTCGGTCGGCGAGTCTTCGAGGTCCGTTCCAAGGCAGGGCGATGCAAGCTTGAGCGGTCGCATCGCGGGTGATGGCGATGATCGCAAGTCCACTGGTGCCATCGAAAATCTGCGCATCGAATTCGACCCTGCCTTGTCCATCCGTGGGAACATTCGCAAGGATCCGAGTTCCCTGTGCGAGGAACTCGTAATCGCGGGAGTTGCCTGCGGCGGGCTGAAGCCCCGACGAATCCGCCGGAGCAGGAGCCGCCGAGGCGGCCCTCGGATCGGCCCGCTTCTGTGCAATCGCATCTCCTTCCTTGGCAAACTGATTCTCGTTCTGAGTGGCGGCGAGTTCCCAAGGATTCAGCAGTATGCTCGGATGAGCGAGCATGCTCCCGAGCATCTGCTCGGCTTGCTGCCTTGCCAATACATACTGGTACTCTTCGTCGAGCTTCATCGAGTCGATGTAAAAACTCGGAACTCGCTCCCGCTTGAGCACCGGGGCGAAATTTCGTTGGGTTCTTCGCAACCAGCCGCTACTCTCAGCGTGTGCATAAGGCGATGCGACGACCATAAGTCTTGTCGTTGGGTCGGAACCCTTAAGGTCGACCCGGAGTTTTCCATCGACGATCGCAATTTCTTGGATCGCCAGCGCCTCGGTCGGCGTCCTTGAGAGCGTTCGGTTCTTTCCGACAATCCACCCCTCGCGTCTCTCGCCAGCAGTGATTTGAATTTCGCATTGCGTTCCAGCTTGGTGATCCACCAAGCGATAGCATCCTGGCTCGAGTCCCGAAATCTCCATGGAACCCGAGAGGAGTTTGATCTTCTCGGTCCGATCGCTGACCACGACGCCCGAGCGCTGTTCGAAAAGAGAAAAACGCCGTACCTGCCGTTCGATCGCCTCGATACCCACCCTTTGGCTCGGCTGTTGTTCCGCCGCGATCGGGCCGACGAAACTGAGCATTTCTCCGACCGGAGCGTGGACCGACTGTGGCCAATCGAATTCATGGCGATGGATCGAATACTCGCGTTTAGGAAATTCCGCTCCACTGATCCAAAAACGTTCAACTCCTGCGAGATTCCCAAGATCGATCTGGCCTTGGGCATCGCTGGCCAATCGCACCGAGCGCGTTGGGCTCACCCCGTAGAGTTTGAATTCCAGTTGCGCCGCTGCGCGTGCAAGAGGTTCCCCGTTTCGGCCTCGCAGTTCGACCTTAAAACCCTCTGAGGTCCGATTCAAATACGAATCATAAACCCATAGGCTGCGCAAACGATCCCCATAGTCGTTGACCTCCGTCTTGTGGGTTGCAACGAGCGATTGCTGCGTGTCGGTGCGCATCTGCTTGATCTTCGCATGCAGGCTCCACTCGATTTCGGCGAGCCTCGGCGGGACACTGAATTCCTGAGTCAGTTCCTCTTTTTCGTCAAGCTTCAGATTCGTAAAAACCTGGGTGCTCGGTATGCCGCTCAGATCCCTGCTGGTCGCCCGCAGTTCGATTTCTGTCAGGTTGGAAAGCGGGATCGGCTGGTTGTGGGTCAGCAGTTGCGCGCGGACCACTACGGCAGACCGATTGCCCCCGAGCACGGATTGCGGATCGACAAGAAAATCAGCGCGGAGCTCGTAAGCTTCCCCCAAATGGTTGAACGGCTCAAGGACGGCAAAGCTCCCGTCGACCAGCAGCATGTTTTTCAGTTGCGTCGACTGCTCGAACGGAATCAAAATCCATCCGCTCTTGTCAGGTTGAAACTCGCGTTCCCCGATCAAAACACTCGCCCTCGGCACGTGCTCGCCCTCAGCGTTGACGATCCGTACCAATTGGCCCGCATCGGAAATGGCCAAGATCGCCGAGAGCTGGCCCTTTTGGACCAAGGCTCGGCTGCGCTGTCCCCCGGCGAGCACCTCGACGATCCACACGCCTTGGCCGTCGAGCTCCGGCAGTTCGATCGATTCGCGATGGCGTCGGTCGCTCTTTTGCGTATAGACCAGTTTGCGTTCGACGTTGGGGACAACCCCGTCGAGGTCCAGTGCCGTCGAGACGGCCGATTGCTGCTTGCTAAGCACATTCCTCGCATTGATCCGATAGATCCGGACGAAAAGCTCTGGCGTGTTTTTCAGATCGAAGGTCAAGCTGACGCGTTGATCGGTTTTGAAGATCGTCGGATTGTTTGGAGCAAATTGGACTTCGATGCGTTCGGCAAGTTCCTTTTGGGCTTGGGGAGAAAGCTGAGCATAATACGTTTTGGGATCGCCCAACCCGTGAAGGATTTTCGTCGTTGCGAAAAATCGCTGCAGATAACCCCGTTCGAGCACTTTTGCAAACGCGTCGATGCTCGCATCGGTCTGAAAGAACAGGTCAAGGTACTTTTCGATCAAGGGGACATCGTTGCCGATGGGTCGATCGATGGGTCGGAAAGGAAACGCCGCCTGAACATCAACCTGTGGCTTTTGCTGCATCGCGTTGCGAAACTCGATCGAACAGATCGGTCGCGAGTTGGGCAAACGCAGGTAACGCTTGAATCGATCGCGGTCGGGTGTCCCTTGTTCCAAGTCAAAAACCAAGCGTTGGTACAGGACTGCGGCGATCAGGCTATTGTGAACTTCCGGGAGCGACGTGACATACGCTTCGGCTTGTTCGAGCTCCCTTTTTCGAATCGCAGGGTCTTGGGTCGATTCGTCGTCCGAAGGGAGCAAGTGTCGGAGTCGCTCTAGGACGTAATTTCCGTTTTGGTTCAGTGTTGGTATTTGCTTTTGGAGCTCCTCGAGCTGGGACAAGGTCAACTCGCGGTGGATCGGTGCCCAGCCAAATCCTCGCGAATGGATCGTCGTGAGCTCTTCGACGAGCCGCTCGATGAGCTTGGGAGAGTCGATACGGTGCGAGCGAGTAAACCACTTGCGGAGCTCATCGATATTCGGGACATCGGCAAGCACATCGGCAAGGATGCTGTCCTCGATGCCGTCGATCCCGGATTGCTTGACGGTATCCCGGACAATCGACTTCCAATCGAGCAGATTCGCATCGAGCTTGGTCGCCAGATCGGCAGCTTCGTTTTTCTTTGGAGCCGGGTGGGAAGTATTGATTCCGAAAGTGCGTTGAAGGTATTCGATCGAGGCGTTGGGGTTCGATGCGTACTCAAGCAACGCTTGGCGCGTTTCCATGCGCTTCGTCAATTCGCTGGATTTGTGTTTCGCTATCCACTCAGCCAGCAAGCTTCTGGCTTGGGCGATACGCCCCTCGTTCTGGGCATGAAGAATCTGGAAGAAAAAATATTCCGGGGTGTTGGGAATCAGCTCCCCGAGGGTCTCAGAACGCTGTTCACTCAGGGCAAAGCGTTCGAGAAATCCTAGCGGCTCAGCGGCCGAGGGAGCTTGAACCCCCTGGGCTTGCACCTTTCCCATTTGAGAAGAAAAGCACAGCAGTAAAAGACCGACGAGGATGAGGATTGGTTGCATATCGGCACGAAAAGTGGGTTCGAAGTGAGTTCGACGAGGGTTTGGCAGCGGGTCCAATTCCAGTTTAGATCGCCCGGTGCGAGGGACGAGCTGACGCGGGTGAAAAAAACGGATTTACGTAGGGGTTAACGATTCGGCGGAGGAGTTCTTAGCGAAAAAATCCAGAAATAGCCCAAGGCCTTCGGCTCGATCCTTCCCGGTTTGCCCAGTCTTTCAAGCTTTGCCCAATCTTCCTTGACACTTTAGGGCCATTTGGCGTATCTGCTGATCCGCTGCGTCATGAGAACGCGGGATTTGGACTCCTTGGACACAACGACACGTTTTGGATCGCCAAACTTATGATTCGCTTTGGATTTTTGTTTTCTGGAATGCTCTCGGTTCTGCTGACCGGTTGCCATATGAACGCGCCGATGCACGTTTGGAAAACGCCCCGACTTTCCACCGGCTCGGCCGTCTCCGTGGCGGTCGCTCCGGTCGGAGGGCCTGAGGAGGTCGCCGATAAACTCGACAAAAGCTTGATCGCGACCCGGCCTCAAACGATGCCTCATCTGGCGGTTCTCTATCCGGATCAACTCGAGAACATCAGCGGAATTCAATTGGTTTCCTACGATGGACAGCCCAGCGAGATGGCCGCCTACGGGGCGGCCAAACGGGCCGGTGCGCAGTATGTGCTCAGTGGCGAGATCCTCCAGCACGATCTTGGACCCAGGGAAGTACCCAAGCAACGCAGGCTCTTTTCATTTCTCAGAAAGCCCCCCCCCGATGAATCGATGAGTGTTCGCTGGACCGTTTCGGACGCTCGTACGGGGAGTCGAATCGGTCAACACACCATCGATATGGATCACAAACGAGCCCAACTCGACTACCCCGATCTGGCTTATCAAGGTTCCGGAGAGTCCAAAGTCATCGCCGCAAGCGCTCGGAGGTCTTGGGAAATGGTCGTCCCAACGACGACCGCGACTCAAGCGACGCTCGATCTACCTTGGATGATGCCCGGCTCGGCTCGCGTACGCAAAGGGAACGCCTTTGCAAGACTTGGGCAATGGGAGCAAGCCGAACGGGAATGGCAAGAGGCCGCCGACTTGCACCCATGGAATCGTGCCGCTTGGCATAACCTAAGCATGGCCGCAGTGGCCAAAGAGGACTTTCAATTGGCCCGCGATCGGCTCGAGCATTCGAAGCTGTCCTGGCTTCCAGGGGATGAAACGGCCGAAACCTCCGCTTGGATCGATTCGATCCAACGCGACTACCGAGCCTGCTTTCAGCCTAATTCCTCCCCGTTAAACCCTCCAGCACCCATGCTTGCGAAACCTGAGCCTTCAAAGACCCCAACGACTGTAAAACCGCGTTCGCTCGACGATCAACCTTGGTACACCATCGTTCCGTTTATGCCTCCACCGGGTTGGACCTGGAAGGATTGGTGGTATCAGTCGACGTTTTTTTAATGCCGCTGGGTAGCTCTCCATGAAATGATCTGGGGAATTACCTGAGGGATTCTGGACTGGCGGTTTGTCGGCGAGCTTTGGTAATCTTCGGCTCGCAGATTGAGCATCGCCGTTCGAAACAGAACCGATTCCACGCAAACTTCGAGAGTGGCTGACACTATGACCAACAACGGATTTTTCGGATGGATTCGCCAAGGGGTCAAGCAATCGGTTTTGCTTGGCGTCAGCGACGCATTGGATGCCTTGGGGACCGTCGATAGCAACGAGAGCTTTCATCCGAGCATCGCCAAAGCGATCGGAAACGGAGCCATGAGCCCCGGGCCGATCGATCCAGGGCTGATCGACGCCGGTCAGGGCGGTGCTGATGGACTCGCCACATCGAGCCGCACCCCACGAAAACGGCTAGGGAAATCTCTTAAGGACTTGAATCCTCAAGGGGTATCGAAGCCCAAACCGCAGCAGGATCCTAGCTCGTGACGTGTCAGGACCGAAGGAATTTTCTCAAGCGCGCATCGGTCGGTGCCTGGATTGGCTCACGGCTCATCGCCGGACTTGCTGCCGGAAGCGGCCTTTGTGGCTGTTCGTATCTGCAACAAACGAAATTCCTGATCCCTTCGATTCCGCTCGATAAAAAAACGCAGTTGTCCAATCCGATCACCGTCGGGGTCAACGACAGCGAGTTTCTCTGGAATCAAATCGTCGATACCGTCGAGGACTATTTTCGGATCAAGTCCGAGCAGAGAGCCTCGCGCGATGCGACGCAGTGGCTCGAAGGTCGTATGGAGACCTATCCTGAAATCGGCGCGACTCTGCTCGAACCATGGCGAAAAGACACCGCCTACGGATTCCAACGAATCCAAAGCACCCTGCAAACCATCCGGCGAACCTGCTTTGTCCGAGCCATCCCGATCGAACAAGGCTTTTCGGTCGGAGTCGAGGTGATCAAAGAGCTCGAGGATGTCGACCGCTCGCAGTATTCCTCCGAAGGTTCCGCGATCGCTAGGCACGATGGGACGATCGTTCGGGCAAGCCCTGGACTCGTAGGGCAACCGATCACTCTAGGCTGGATCCGACAAGAGAACGACACCGAATTGGAACAGCGTATACTAAGAGAGATTCTCGGACGCTCGACGAATGTCAGTCCACCGCGCCGAGCGGCTCGAACTTTCAAATAGCAAGATCTCCATCATGATGCGTTGCCTGGTGTGCCTTTTCGCCTTCGGGCTGGCCTCTTCGTTTGCTTGGGCCCAGGATTGGTTGGTCGATCCAACCCCTTATCAGGCAAAAGCCGAACTGCTGCCAAGCGGTCGGGAACTTGTGCTCAGCAACGGACTGATCGAACGCCGTATCGCGCTGGCCCCCAACGCGGCGAGCATCGGCTTTCGGAATCTCATCACCGGAGAGACGATCCTGCGAGGGATCAAACCCGAGGCGACCGTCGAGCTCGACGGACTGAGCTACGATGTTGGCGGACTCAAAGGGCAACCCAACTACGCCTTCCTAGACCCGTCTTGGATCCCTTCCTTGAAGAACGACCCGGGCGCCTTTCAATACCAAGGCTACCAAATCCGACCTTCGATCCTGCCTCGGATGGCTTGGAAGCAGACCCGCCACCATGCGCCCAATACCGCTTGGCCCCCCAAAGGTATCGAACTGGTGCTGCACTTTGCAGGGCCAAGCAAACTCTGGAGCCATCAGGTCGCTTCGGACCAAGGACGCTCGTTGCTCACACAGGACGCGTTCGAGAACCCGACGTCGGATTGGAAAATCCTCACGGCTGAGAACGCTAAGAAGGGCGATTCGCAAACACCTCAGTTCCAAAACGCCGGAAGGGGTCTGCTCCTCTCCGGTCCGGTCGGTCGCGCCGTGCTCCTCGAACGTCCCGTGCCCGACGATGCCGGTTGCGTCGAGGTCGTCATCGATCCGATCGATGATCAAGACACAAGCTGGGGGCCCGGCTTGGCCCTGGTCTGCCCCGACGGCGCGATCGAGGTGAACTTAAGACCCGGAGATCGCGGCGAACACGGGCACTTTGAGCTTCGAAACCGAGGCGCCGAGTCGCTTGCTAAAATTCCTCCGTTCGCCGCACAAGACCATGGCATCGAGCGAACACGACGCTATGCGCTCAGAGTTCGATGGCAAGACGACCAAATGATTTGGGACGTGGCTCAATTGAACCTACCTTCGAACTCACCTACAGATGCGCCAACAAGAGATGCCCCAGCAAGCGACTTGGTCGATCCCCAACGGCCAGCCGACGATCGCGTCTACCACAAACTCTTCGAGATCCCTTGGAACGGTATCCATCCGACTGCCGTACGGATCGGCAAATCCGATCGATTTGGAAATCCGAAGGACAATTTGCAAGCCGCCACGCAGGACCCAGCCGCACCGAAGCGCACTCAATGCGGTTTCTACGATTTTCGAATCTATAGCAAATGGAACCAAGGACTGGTCGAAGACGACGCTCAAAGCCGTCTGCGTGTCGATGTGCACTATGAACTCTACGACGGACTGCCTGCTTACGGCAAATGGATCACCATCGAGAATCCAACCCCAAGCCCGGTCCGCGTCGATCGATATTGCAGCGACTTACTGGCTGCCGTCGAGCACACCTCAGAGGTCGACGCGCTGAGCGTCGGACTGACTCCACCGAACCTCCACATCGAAACCGAAATGGCCTTTGGAGGGATGACCAGTCAAGGAGCCAATCGCAGGTCGTATCGTTGGGTAGCCGATCCGGATTATCACACCCAGGTCAACTACGAGAAGAAGACTCCCTGTTTGTTAGAGATCGGTCCGGATCTTGGGCCTGCTCAGATCATCCCGGCAGGTCAAAGCTGGAGTTCTTATCGAGGATGGGTGTTGGTCCAGGACTCCTTTGATCGCGAACGATCGGGCTTGGCCGTCCGAAAACTCTTTCGCTGCATCGCACCTTGGGTGACCGAAAACCCACTGATGATGCATTTGATCGCATCGGACGAAGCCTCCGTACTCAGAGCGATCGAGCAGTGCCATGAGGTCGGCTTCGAGATGCTCATCTTGAGCTTTGGCAGCGGATTCAATCTCGAGAGCCAAAGTGGCGCGATGATGGAGAAAGCCCAGAAATTCGCAGCGGTGGCCAAGGCGAAGCATATCGAAATAGGAAGCTATTCACTTCTGGCATCTCGATCGATTTCCGCTCAAGAGGATGTGGTCATGCCCGAGGGTCAAAAGCCTACCTTCGGAAACTCGCCTTGCTTGGAAAGCTCATGGGGAAATGAGTACTTTGCAAGGCTCTATGAGTTCCATCGCAACAGCGGCTTCACTCTGTTGGAACACGACGGCTCGTACCCCGGCGATCCGTGCAAAAGCCAGTTGCATCCTGGGCATCAGGGCCTCGACGATTCGCGATGGAATCAGTGGGAGACGATCGCAGAGTTTTACCGATGGTGCCGCGCAGAGGGATTGTTTTTGAATGTCCCCGATCATTATTTTTTGGTCGGTTCGAATAAGACCGGGATGGGGTATCGCGAGGTCAACTGGTCGTTGCCCCGAGAGCAGCAGACCATTCATACTCGCCAGAACATCTACGATGGGACTTGGCAGAAAACCCCGAGCATGGGCTGGATGTTTGTCCCGCTGACAGAGTATCACGGTGGTGGCCCGGCGGCGACGATTGAGCCGCTCGATAAGAACATCGAACACTATCGCAACATGATTCAATCGAACTTGGGACTCGGAGTGCAAGCATGCTATCGGGGGCCGCGACTCTACGATACCGACAGGGTCAAGGAGATGGTCAAGCAGCAGGTAAGTTGGTACAAACAGCACCGGGACATCCTCGAGAGCGACCTGATCCATGGGCGGCGTCCCGATGCCTCGGGACTCGATTGGTGCTTGCACGTCAATCCGCAATTGACCACCCAAGGAATGCTTGTCGTGTACAATCCGACCTCCGGCCAACTGCGGGAGAGGCTCAAGGTCCCGATGCACTATACGGGATTGCGAGAACGAGCCGATGTGCGTCCAACGCGAGCAGACTCCCCCCTGGACGATGAGACTCAGGACGATGAGACAAAAACGATGCTCATAAGTCCCCAAGAGATTTTGGAAATAGAGGTCCTCGTCCCGGCCTACTCGATGCGTTCCTACACGTTTGAAAAGAGTCAGAGTCGCTAGGTCAAAGCGCCGTGTGGTTCATGACGGAC
>Ga0209229_10000183_pt1 | contig 24543 bp, 32 predicted proteins | sample SanBayMetagenome_FD_187466 | JGI IMG/M metagenome (GOLD analysis project Ga0209229, IMG submission 187466) | Freshwater and sediment microbial communities from dead zone in Sandusky Bay, Ohio, USA (SPAdes) (version 2) | ecosystem: Environmental > Aquatic > Freshwater > Lentic > Sediment... | reverse complement strand
CATCTGGCGCTGCTCTTCAATGTCGCGCATTGTCTGCTGCACGACTGCCTGCTCGTATGGATTCTGAAAAGTAGTGATTTCTTCAGGCGAGAACGGAGTCAACCCTAGATTAGTGAGCTGCCTCTCTCCGGCCTCGTAAAGAGGAGTAAATCCAGCAAACTGCTGAACAGGCGTCGCTGCCGCGACTTGGCGCCGCTGCGCAATATCTTGCAGATAGGTTTCTTTGATTGCAGGATCGACCTGCTGCGTAACTGTTTGAGTACCGCCGCCACTAGACATTTTGAACACTCCTATCTTGATTCATCTTGCCGATGAAATCGCAAACTTGCAACCCACGTTTTAGCAGGAACCTGCCGAACCAGTTGCTCTTAACCTTTAGACCCATTTCCTCGGCCATTGCAATGGACCAAGGCTTTGCAAGGCATCTCACGATGGCCGTCACGGTCTTGCCGATGATGTCGTCGCGGCCCATCCATTCAACGACGTACTTAGCCCAGCAGATGTATCCGGCATACGTTTGCGGGCTTTGCTGTATCAGCAGAGCGCCGAAGGCTTGATCTGCCTCGTAAATGTCTTCCTGCATACGCCCCATCTCATAGAGCTTTTTGCAGATCACTTTACCGCCGCCGCCACCACCGCCACCTCCATCACCGCCGCCAGCGTCTCCGCTACCGAATCCACCAACGTCGCCAAAACCAGAAGCGCCAACACCATCTGCAGCAGCAAGGCCACCTGACGCATCTGCGCTACCCATGCCAACATCGCCCATCGCCGCAATATCAGCGGCAGCGGCTGCGGCAGCAGCGGCGGCTGCAGCATCTGCCGCGACCGCATCCATAGATTGAGCAGTAGCGGCCTGCGCGGCTGCGTCTGCCTCTGCCGCACCAAGCTGGCCGATGCCGATATTGCCGATTGCATCGCCGAGTCCGGTCAGACCATAACCGGAAAGAGACTGCCCCATCCCGATCAGTCCGAGTCCGTAATCAGTAGCACCCATTGAACCTTGATCTCCCATGCCGCCACCACCAAGATCAAGCAGGCCAGGAACGATGTAAGCCGCATTGAGTCTTGCGGCCTCATCTCTCATGCGCTGATAAAGACCAGGATCGTAGCCGCCAGTAAACCCAGCATAAGGATTAAGAAGGCCCTGCGGCATAGCCTGCTGGCCCATGATCCTGCTGTAAATGTCGCCTTCGCTGACGTAGTAAGGTAGACGGGTTGCCACTTTTAAAGCTCCTTGCTCACTACAAACCACTGCGGTTTATAGCCTTCATCCTTTAAGAAGGTTCTTTCCCATCCTCTACGGCCTGAGAAAGTTGACCTGCTGCAACCTTGCTGCTTCGCCCAAAGCTCGACGTAAGGTCGCATGACTTTGAGGTCATCTAGGTCGCCGCCAGCCAAAAACCAGTTAAGAGCTTTCAGTCGCGGGTAGACAATGATCTCGGTGATCGCTGCGGCGTTTTGCGAAGGCCAGAACTGAAATCTGCCATCCCTCACTCCTGCCGCAATATCCTCTATCGTGTGTGTGCCTCCAGAGTATTCTAATGCTGCCTCCAGCCATTTAGAACACCGATCAAACTCAGCATCCATTAGCGTTTCCCTGCCGCGACGGCCTCCATCCGAGGCACGCCGACGCGCCAATCCTCAAGCACCGCACCGGTGTATCTCACCTTCACCTGGCGGCCAGAAAAACGCACATCCGTCGGCTGACTCGCGGTGTACGGCCCGAACGTCGTTTCGGTGTCCGTCGGGTAATTCTTGACCTTGAAGGAGACAGTCACCTCGCCAAGCGTCTGCTCGTCCGGCACCAGCTCCAGAACCGTCATGGTGCGATCCCCGTTGCCAAGCTCAATCGGGCCAGATTCAGCGAAAGGCGTTGCCGAGTCGTAGGCATAGCCGACCTCGTGCTCGTAAACGTAGCCGTCGCTTGAAACCATCAGCGGATTAGTGAAAACCCCTCTGTCTGTGCCAGCGGTCCGCGCCAGATCGCCAATGGCCCAATGCCCTTCTCGGTAGTTGTACACCACATAAGAATCGTTCTCAGTAGCTTGGCTTGAAGGATAGAACCACCAGATCTCGCCATACTTTGAGTTATTAACAGCGTAGATCTTGCTTGCCTGCCCCATGTTCAGATCCTGAAACACGAAGTCAGCAACATCGCAGGGCAGCGGCTTGACATATCCGTCATATATCCAGAAGCCGGAGCGCGACATCCAGATCGCAGCCGTCTCGATGGCTGCCACGGATTGCGATGAAATCACGCCGCAGGCAGAGCCGACCTTCTCAAAGCTGTACACATAAGGCAGCCCGATATAGGTCGCGGTGTGAACGTCCACATCGGTGAAGATAAGCGACAAACCGCGCACGCGCTTGCCGCATTTGATGTCGCCTACAGTCGCCAGCTCAAAGTCGCCAGCCTGATTCGTCGCGGCAGGCGTCCAGACTGTATTGTTCTCCTGGTCGCACCACTGCACCTTGCGCGGGTTGCCCCCCGCGCCTAGAGCGAACACGAACCTCTCGGCGGTGACCAGAATAGCCTCATTGCTGGTCGGAGCGTTCGCAATCGCAGCGGCCAGAGTGGGGCCTGCAAACCCAAGCTGCCACTCGTAGAGTTTGCCGTCACTGCTGGAGCAGCCAACCAGATACTCGCCCCAGGTGTCCAGGCTCCATGTCGTTGCTGGTGAGAAAGTTCCGGTATCAGGCCGCGCCACTCCGTAGGCGTATGAGCCGTAAGGTCCATAACCATAGCCGATCTTCGCTACCGCATCGGCGCTGCCAGGCGTAAAGCCTGAAGGAGTGATGTCCTTCAGAACACCACTCTCGTTCATGGCGTAGAGTTTGGAATGCGTTCCAGCTCCGATCCAGCGATTGCCACTGTTGTCCCGCCAGTTGATGAACCCTCTACACGCTCCGGTCATCTGCGAGGTGCTGCGTTTACGCCACCCGCCGACAGGGCGCATCGTCCCCTCGAACCAGCGGACTAAAGACGAATCGTAGTAACGGCCAGCAGACTGATACTCTGTGCCGTTACGGTAGACGCCAGGCGGGATCTTTAGTGGGATGTAGGCCATGATTTCACGCTGTACGGTTAGAGACGAAGGTCACGGTCACAATTATCGACGGAGTAGCAGGGATTGCGGGAGTCGTCCCGCTGGCCGTGAATGCGGGGAACTGCTCAATCGAGACGCCAGAGTCTGAGACGCGCCACATAATCTCAAAGTAGTCATTCTCCGCGAGCTCAAGAACAAAGTTCATAGCCGCGATCAGGCGGCTGGCGGTGCCGGTGGACTTGCGCTGCTTAATGCCAAACTCGCTGTTTGAGTTTGGCACATCAGTTCCATTTACACGGAACCAGATAGAGATCTCCTGCACATCGTTCGTCGTGTTGATGAACTGCGCACTAAACTGCACGTTGTACAGCCCAGCCTGAGACACGCTGATCTTCGATGGCAGATCCCCGGTCATTGCGGTCGAGGTCACGGTCTGCGATGTAGATACAGTGTATGTACCTGTCCCGCCGGTCGTTCCTGTAAGCTGCGCGACGATCCTGGTGCCAGCCGTGACGCCAGTTCCGCTGATCTGCATTGACGGGTAAATCGCACCTGCCGAGATCGCCGATACCGTCAAGGTCGTAGTGGTGATTGAACCCGTGAAGGACGCGGTGCGAGAAGCTACGCTTACGCCGTTGCTGTAGTCCGTTGTGTTGTATCTGAAGTAGTACGCCACAGCGGTCGAGCCGTCTGTCTGATCCGTAGAGTCCTGAAAGGCGCCTGAAGGAATATTCAGGTACTTGCCGCCACGCGGCCCGAATAGCGTCGAAACAGCATTGACCAGACGGATAAAGAACGTGCGCATTGCGCCGTTGCTTTGATCGACATAGGTGCGGTCATACAGCGCCGGTGCTGAACCAATGTCAGGCGCCGGAGGCGATTGAAGCTGCTGGTTAAGATTCGTCGCCATCTTTATCGTCGCTCAAGAATAATTCGATCTCAGCCTTGCGGCGGCGCACCAAGCCAGGAAGTTCTCTGCCGCCTCCCTTCGTCCACTGCATAAAAGCCTCTGCAGCACCTTTCCAGTCGCGGCGATTAGCCTTCATGCGGATCGTGCTGCGCTGAAGGTTTCCTAGACCGAAGTTGTAGCTAATACTGACCAGAGCGTCAAAGCTGCCTTGACGGCCAATAACAGTGGGAACAAGTCGTAAAACACCGCGTTCAAAAGACGCGACGTCAGCCGCGAATAGTTCTTCGATTTCTTGTTTGCTCCAGACTCTCGCATCTTCTGCCTTCAGTGGGTAATCTTTCCTGGCAATCTTTCCATCAGTTGCCACCATCGGCAGCCTAATCTGATATTGATACAGAACATGGCCGTAGCCAATCGTCCAGATGTGAGCCGGGCAAAGGTAAGGCCGATTCCTGCATCCTTCAAAGCGATGCATCAGATCGGCGCCAGCCTTTGATAGCTTCACTTCTTCACCTTGCAGTTATCAAAGTGATAACGCCTCATATTACCTCCACCACCAGATTTGGCGCAGTGAGGGCACTCAACAATCTGTCTTTTGCCTTTACAAGCGTCGCTAAGTTTTTGCCTGTAGCCTGGTGTCGCAAGTCTTTTTGCGGCACCTTCTATGTAGGGTTGGACGTTAGTCCTACTTGCACCGGAGCCGCCTTTCCAACTAGGAGACACGTTGTAAAGGTCAGTCAAGAAAATTTCCAAGAAAGCCTCTTCTAACTCTCGTGCCTCATCAATTGTTTTTGTTTCTTTGAGCACTCTAAAATCAAACGAATTGAAGCCAAATTTGATGACATCTTTAGCATAACCTTGATAGTGCAGAAACTTTTGGGTCTTGATGGCACTCTTGTGTGCGATAAGTCGCTTACTTAAGTTGGCTGAACTGCCAACATAGGCCCGATGTGTAGCCTTGTTGACTACGGCATAGACCCCGATCATTTCTTGCTCCAGCTACGGCTACCCATCCAGTACGCAATGATCCCAGACAGCAGTGCCATCTCGTCTTCGCTGAAAACAATGTCTGCATACTTCAGTACGTCATCAATACCTGCAATCAAGCCAGGGTGTGAATATAAGTAGTAGCACATGAATGCGTTAATGCAAACTAGTTCAATGACAAAAATATATGTGATGGTTGGCCGCACAGTGCCGATATAGTTGACCACCCACTTGCTGGAGTTACGGACGATTTCTTTATCGTGATCTAACGCAGCCGTCACCTTCTCTGCATCAGTCTGCATCGCCACTTGCTCTGTGCGTATTTCTTCAATACGGGCTTGTGCCGCGAAGCCTTGCGCCGCCAGTTGCAGCTCACGCTCAGTCTGCAGCCGCGCAAGTGCAAGCTCATGCTTCTGATCTGACTTGTTCTGGAAGTATTCCAGCAGCTTAGGCAGACCAGAGATGAGTAGACCGCCAAGTGTAGAGATAAGAGAAAGCATTACTTTTGCTCCATTGCTTGCATGATTACAAAAACAGTCGCGGCGATAGTGATAAGAAGCACGAAGACGCCAGAGATCACAGCGATTAGCTCTTCCATCTGCTCCTGCCTCTTCTTCTCTGCTTCCTTCTTGCGCCTAGCAGCGTGCGCTGCATCAGCCTCAATCCTCTTAGCGCGGGCCGAGATCCGCATCCAGACGTCCATCTTATTAGCCTGGAAGAAGAGCATCTTTATCTGCTCCTCGAACTGGCGGGCCTGCTCAATCGCCATCTCGAGCTCAATTGCCTTGCCAAGTGCCGAACCCTTAAATTCGCCTTGCTGCGACTTCTGCACCACCTCAATCGCATCAGCCTTGGCGTCGAAATACTTCCCTAAGACCGGGCCGAGCGATGTCACATCATCAACAGTCGCGGCCACCTTCTTGACCAGCTCAACCGCCGACGATATGGCCGCCAATGCGGTAACTGGATCAATCATTTCACCCCCCCTTGAAATGCCCCGCTATCCACGCCACTGCAGCCCCCACGCTGCTGGCAATCGTCATCCCCATCCAGAAGCCGCCTTTACCCTTATTTGCTAAGGCCAGAAGCTCCTCTATCTGGCCCTCCATCTTGTCTAGCTTCTTGTCGATGACCTCAAACCGGCGCTCGTAGTCCTGGACGCGCTGCCACATGGCGCCATACTTTACGGGATCGATTTCGCCGGGTTCCATGATTACTCCTCATCTGCTGGGAGAGGTTGGTTGCCCTCGGAGAGCCACTTCAGGTAAGCCTGATAATCCGTGTTCGCGGGGTCGAAGGGTATGCCAGCACCATCTACAATTCTCGTCACTACAAAAAGGTCTTTGTGCAATTTATACATTTATAACTCCGCGCCAAGTGTAAAAGCCGCCGTTGTTGGAAAAGTTATTGCTGACCGTGTTGTTGTCAAACCTGTAAAACCATTAACAACAGCCCATCCGCCAAACGTGTCTGCTGAATAGTCTGTCATTGTTGAACCAGACGACGTAAACGAAGCAGCCCCATCTTGGCGTATTACAAGTGTTGTTGAATACAAAGCAATTGTTGGCGACGCCCTCATTTCTACTGGATTTTTCCAGCCAACAGTAATTGCTGCCGAAGATTGTGTTACACCACTAGCACCAGACCTAACCAACGCATAATACCTCTGACACAGCATCAACTCAGTCCCATACGGTCTGAAATCAAAGCTCGTTGCTGTGCTGCCGCGCTCTAGTTGTACTCCTGTGATGTAGAAGGTGGCGCCGTTGGTGCCGACGATGGAGACAGAGCCAGTTGATTGAACTAAGTTTGACGCCGCCCATGCACCAGCAGTACCGGTGTAAGTTGAGCCTGAACCAAGACCGAGGCGCAGAGTAATGCCAACACCATTATTTGTTAGCCATGTTCCAGTAGTGTCACCAGAGATTGTGATCGTCTTGTATTCCCAAGTGTTTGCAGCGCTGATGGTGTAGCTAAACGGGTAAGAGCGGTTGCCAGCGCTGTTTACAAGAGCACCACCAAATGTCCCTGTCAGGCTAGAACGAACCCAGAAAGATAACGTGACTGTTGCCGCTGATGCCGATCCCCAAGAAAGATCAGCAACATTAAAACCTTCAATTGCTTGGCTTAGATAAAACGTGTCCCCCGTCAAAACAGAATAAGCGGAAGAAGACGTAATGCCTAGATAGTTTGTAAATCCTGCTGGGGGCGTTACTGAACCAGCGTTTTGTTGCCAAGTTGCTTTTGTGGCTTGTGTGGCGTTATACCCCCAACGATCAACAGTGTATGCAAGTGCGGTTCCACTCGCCCCAGCATTCCTCTGGTCGATCACCATACCGCCGTTGATGATGCGGTTTTTGAAGCCAAATGAGCTTGATGCGCTCCACACATCCGAGCCATTGACTTGAGCTACAACATCTCCGGTCCCCTTACCGGCAAGTCTCACAGCAATATTTGTGTCGTCTCCAGAGGCTGATAATCTTGGCGCACTACCTGTCGCAGCATTCGTAACCGTCAACTCATTGACAGCCGATGCCGTTGCACTGACTTTAAGAAGCTCATTGCCATTTGTATCAATGACGTCGCCAACAATCTTTAGCTTCTTTCCGCTTCCGATGTTCAGGCCGACGCTCGTTCCAGTGCCAGCACCAGCAAACACAGCATCGATGCTGTCTAGGTCGGTATTGAGCTTGGTGCCCCAAGTGTCGGTAGAAGCGCCGACCTCGGGCTTGGTCAGCAGCAGGTTAGTTGTCGTGGTATCGGCCATCTTTCACCTCATGCGGCAATTTGCCAGGTTTCGGAGTTTTCGGAAATCGGAGTCCAGGGCTCGGGCGTGTCGCTCTGCGGAGCCCAGCTCGTCGATGCATCAGAAACCGCAGTCCAGATCTCTGATTGATCTGGGATGCTTGACCATGTTTCCGGCGTGTCGGATTCTGTTGCCCATTTTAGGACACCAGCTATGCTCATGCCAGATGTTTCTGCGATCAGAATTTGAGGCTGGCGCACCGCGACAGCATTAGCTGCCATGCTGGACTGAGCATTGATCGTGACAGCTTGATTGACGACAACACTTGTGCTGACCGTCATCGTGCCAAAATCCTGAATAAGGATCTCAATCATCGGCACACGCACTGCATTGACCGTCATGGCGCTGACGCCAGGCGATGCAAATGAGCCTATCGCGTACCGCAGGGCAGCAACACTAACGGACGAAGTGCTTGCAGAGGTGGCAGCGCCTATCGCATACCGCAGGGCGCTGACGCTGGCAGAGGACTCAGCCGCCGATGTAAATGCGCCATCTGAGACACGTTGTGCATTTACAGAAACAGAAGACGACGCAGAAACGCTAAACGACGCATTTTTAACAACGTTTGCCGCGACTGCAGCAGTTGATGATGAGGCGCTCGTAAAGGCGCCAAAAACATAGCGAACGGCAGAGATCGCCGTCGTTGAGGATGCCGAGACAGTTACAGCGGCGAGGGTAATCCCGTAGGAATAATTACCCTGCCCATATGGGCCGCCGCCGTATGCAGCCATGATTAAGTCAGCGTCACATCAAGATCGCCAGCCGGGATGCGCAGAACGTCGCCATCGTTGATCGTCCGCGATGTCGTCAAGGCTGCCCAGGCCAGCATATTGCCGCCGGTCGACGCATCGAAGATCGCCGCCCAGCCAATCGTGCCCCAGTTGCCGCCAGAAGCGGCAGCAAACTCAATTGCAGCGGCATTCGTTGCGGTCGTGGGCGAGGTGCCGGAGACGCTGATCGTGCCGGTCGAAGCGCGTGCATAACCATTGCCGCTGACCTCGGTGCCGCCGCCAGTGTCGCTCGGGGCAGAAGTGAAAAGACCCACATACCAAGCGGTCGGTCGGGTGGCGCTGTTCGTGGTCAGCAGCCAATTGAGAACCAGGTTCTCGGTGTAGTCGGTGAACGATGACATTTATTGCACTCCTTTATCCGAAAGTCCTGGCACGCATCATTATGGCCCCGCCAGACGTCGCGCCGCGATCATCTGCAATCTGCAATTCCTCAAGCCCTCTTGCATAAATGCTGGCCCAGACCGTAATGCGCTCATCCTCCTTGAGGTAAGGAGCCGCCTGCATCAGCGATCCGTAAAGGTACACATCCGGCGCCTGCGTCAAAAGCCAGTTTGTTGTATTGGTGCTTGATAACTTACTCAATTTTGCATAGTAGGTCAGCTCGGCGGTGTAAGTCGCATCAGGCACCGGCAAAACCCTGATCTGGCCGCCGACGATGCTGAAATACTGAGGCTTCCCCGAGGCGATGTAGGTCGTGGCCTTGAGCTGATCCATCGCGTCAATCGACTCAAAGGCCAGAGCCGTTACAGGGTTAGTGTTCAGCTTGATTGATTTAGTCTCGAGGAAGTCAGCAGGAACCGCGCTGTATTCGGTGTCAATCGAGGCCGTGGCGCGCACAATCATCTGGCGAGTGCGCAGCGTCCTCTCAATCTGCGCCTCGGCCAGCGAGATAAAGTCGGGCACGACCGCCGTCAGGTCGGTCCTGTTCAGCCAGTCAGCGACCGAGGTTTTCAGCTCGTTGTAGGTCGTCAAAGCCATCAGGTCGCCTTTTCCTTCTCCAGGTCCTTTATGACCCAGGTATGGTCATGCTTGAATTCAAACATCCCGATGTGCCCGATCTCTTTTGACACATCTTGGTCTATCCAGATTTTAAATCCAGCATCGCGTGCTTTTCTACAGAAGAACACATCTTCACCGATGTAGCCGCGCTTATCGTGCCGCCAAGGCGTCTCATACCAAGGCTCTGATAATGCCTTGAAGACATTTGCCTTAATCATCATGACGCCCATGCCGACAGAGTGAACCTCCTTCAGGCCGGTGTCATCTGGCATCGTCCAGACCAGCTCGCGCTCTCCGTCTGGCTTATAGACCTGAGCCGTAGGCCCAGTGGGCATACGCCTGCGGGCGCAATTGGTCGCCACGATGTCCAGATCATGCGCCAATAGCCGCGAGATCATGTCCTGCGGGAAACGCATATCGGAGTCGATGAAGAGGATGTGCGAGCATCCCTCTCGCATTGCGTCCAGCGTCAGCTCGGCGCGCTGGTTGGCGATCAATGTGCCCTCGCTGATCTTGAGCGATACAGCGTCGTTCGTGTTCAGTGTGTGAAAACACACCATGTTGACCAGATCGTAAGTGAACATGGTATGCACCATGTCACGCGCTGGCGTGCAGACCGCGATGTAGTTGTGCTTCATACCTTGCCGGGCCTTGTACGGAAGTGGCGATTTTCACTATCGTTTAACCACCTCTTCATGTATTCCTGATCGTCGAGTTTGCCCTCGGCCTTCATCTGGTAATACAGACTCAGCGGGATAGATGCGACACGCGACCACTCGCCCCAGCGAGCGCGCTCATCGACCTGATTGAATTCGTCCTTGTTCTCCTCAATGATCGCGGTCACATCCTGCTGCGTCTGGATGGTCGCCTCATCTTTTTCTGCGTCATAGTGCCATGTGCGGGTGATCCCGAGATCTGGGTTCACATCAAATAGTTTTTTGTCTGTCATGTTAAAAGGGACCGGATTGCTCCGGCCCCTCCCCTTCTTTACATCAAGAAGTCACCAAGTCTGCGGCCAGACCGTGTGCGTTTTCTGCGAGAACCTTCAGGCCCCACTCGACGATCAGCATACGCTTTTCAGCGTCGCCGGTCTTGGCGAGTTCAACCTGCTGGTACGGACGCAGCACAACCATCTTCGCGTAATCGGGATCGATCACGAAGGCGTCACGCTCACGCTGGAAGCGGTTGGGAACCACTTGCACGTTGCCGAAGTCCGACACATAAATATCAGCCGCACCGATGATGGTGGCAGGACGCGCACCGCCGTCGATGTTGAACCGCGAAGAAGCGATGCCAGCAAAGCCGGACACGCGCTGCTTGTTGATCGGGCCAGTCATCAGAATCTTCGGAGTGCCACCCTGAGTCCACACCTTCTGAATCACATTCTTGAGAATGGTTTCGGTGAAGGTGCGCACGGTGCCGTCAGTACGTCCCAGCGTGGGCAGGGTCGTATAAGTCGGGTTCGCGCCGTTGGTGGTGTCGAAATCGACGTTAGTCTTGATGAAGGCTTGCAGAGAAGCGGTCGTGCGAGCTGCGGTGGTGCTGCCGCTGGTGGTGCCAGCGTTATTCAGCATCGCAAACTCTTGGTCACGCTTCAACTCGGCCGAACGCTTGGCGATCTGATACGCCACCTCGGAACGACGGCCAGCCTTGTTCACCACCTCTTCGGTGTTGGACAAGATGATCGTCTTACGCGAGATCTGCGCATAGTTCTGCAAGCGAACGGTAGCGGTCACTGAGTCGAACGAAGTGACGTCATCGCCCTCGAGCTGGGCGTTAGCAGCAGCAGCGGCCAGAGTGTCGGTCTGCCACTCATACAGAGTGTTGGACACATTCTCTTTACCGATGTTGCTCATGAACGGAGTTTCCTCCGGTGCAATGTTGGTAATCACATTGCTCAGGTCTTCACGAATACCCTTTGCAGAGTAGGTCGTGAACGTATTGGTCACGATAGCCATTTTTTCACCTCAATAGAAGTTCAATTGCGGAAGCCGCGTCATCGACGCGACCAGTTTTTGCAAGACGCTGTTTTGCGCGAGCCGCATCGCTCATCTGTGACACTCGACCTGCTGCTCCAGGCTTGGCAGGTTTTGGTCCGTTGTTGGTCACCGGCTTGATGCCTTGGCGCTTGGCCTGCATCTGGTCATAAAGCGCCGCCTTGCGGAGCGCCAAAACCACCCGATGATCGAAGATATTGCCAAGTTCTTCGCTGGTGAATCCCATCTTCTGACCGAATTCGATCAGCATGGCCTTTTCTGCCTTGGCCTTGGCAGGGTCCTTCCATGAAGGGATAGCTTCAAGCAGAGCCTGAGATTCTTTGGCCTTATGAGCCTGCATCTCCTTCATCTGCTCTTGCTGCGAGATCTCGGCCAGCCGCTGCTGTTCGGCCTGAATAGCCGCAGCCTTTTCCCGATTCTCACGCATCACCTCACGCTGCCGGACGTATTCAATGGGGTCCTCTTGGTAGAGGCGATCCCAGTCGATCTTAGGCTCGGCAGCCGCTTTCACTTGCTCACTTAACGCACCCAACAATTGAGCATATTGCTCGCGCTCGGCCCGAATGGCAGTTAACTCGGCCTCGGTCTGCTTGCGCATTTCCGCGACCTGCTGCGTCTTTCGGGTGTAGTCTTGAGTCCTTGAATAGCCCTTCTGGAGTTCGTCCAAAGTGACCTCAACCTCCTTACCGTCAATCTTGACGGTGAAGACCTTGGGCTTTTCGTCCTCCTGGGTGTCTTCTTCAGACTCTGACTGTTCATCAGAAGATTCATCCTCGAGCTCGTCTGCAACGCTCTCGGTTTCGTCCTCAGATGCCGCGACCACCTCCTCTTCTTCGGTAGGTGGTTCCTGCGTCTCGCCGCCGTCCTGTTGTCCTTCTTCAGGCAGTATTGCTGCGAGTGCTTGGACCGCTTGGTCCATATTTAGGGGGCCAGATGGCGCACTTGCCTGTGGCGTCGGTGCATTCATTGGTTTGATTCCTTATTTCTTTTGAACACGCTCAATGGCGCGCTGCGCCACCTTGCCGTTATCGATCACCTTTGTGAGCTCTGTACGCAGATTCTCAATCGCTCGGAGCATCGACCAGCACTGTTCGCGCTTGGCCGTCTCGTCTGCTCGCGTACTCTTGAACACCCAGAGTTGATCGTTCTCCAACTTCGCAAGCGCAGCCACTAGAGTCTCGTCCTCCAGTAGTTGCTGCGCCTTTTTTCCTCTCTTTACGTCTTCCTCTTCATTACTCATTGAGCCATTCCGTTAAGGTTGATGGGGACAGGTACAGCCTGCGGCTGCGCCTGAGCTGCCTGCACCGCAGATTGCACAAGTGCAGTCTGCTGGCGCATTGCCTCGCGGTCCAGATTCTGCGCTGCCATTAGTTCGGCATTGCTGATCTGGGTGCCATACTTTAGTTCCAATTCGTATTTTTTCAACAGGAAGTCTTGCGCCATCTGATCGCGGCGATAGTCATCATCGCGCATCATCTGCTGGCGCTTGAGCTCAAGCTCGGCAGCCTTCTTCTGGATGTCAGCCTGAATAGACTCGGCCTGAACCTGCGCGAGCACCTCCTCTGGCGTCGGCTTGGGCGGGGTCTGCGGGATCTGGAAGTCAGGCGGGATCATCTGGAAATACTGCGATGCGTCCTTCATGCCAGAGAGCTCGACAATCTTCTGCAGCGTGCGGGTGTACATCTGCGGAGTCACGACAGGGTTATCCAGACCAAACTGACCCATGATCTGCTCTTGCTTTTGCAGCACCATCATCAAGGTCTGAATGCGATCATTGGTGTCGCCGTTGCCCAGACCAATGTTCACCGCCACATCCATCGAGGCATCCCAGGCACGCGGGTCAATCTGCACCCACTGATTGCGCAGGCGCACCATGCGAGGCTTGTCCTGATGCGTGGTCAGCAGGAACAGGATACCCTTAAAGAGCTTCTTCATACCCTCCGCGAGTATCCTGGCCGTAAGCTCAAGGCGCGACTGCGAGGCGCTGATCGTGGCCGCCACAGCAGCCTTGGTGCTCGACTGCAATGCATCAGCATTCAGACCCATCGCGGCCTTGCTCATGCCGGTGCGGTCCTCCTTGAGCTGGTCCATGTACTCAAGCATCGAATACCCAGCCTGGCCCACGAAGGGCTGCGCCAAAGGCTGAACCATGCCGGGCGCACGCATACGAATCACAGCGCCAGTCTCGTTGTTCAGCACATCGTCAATGTTGACCTGCCCCTCGACCACAGCAGTGCGGGGGTGGATCGACTGCGCCAGCGAGTCCAGCGTATTGCGCAGCACCTGCGACTTGATCTCCTGGATGTCGTGCGTAATGTCGAACACACTCATCGCCTCAATCGGCGAGGTGTGCGGCTCAGGATCAAACGGGAAGTCAACGAACGGAATATAAGAGGCAGGCAGATTCCTCACCATCTTGTAGCCGCTACCCATGCAGCAGATCTTGCGTAGCTCAGGCAGACCGTCGCCGTCATAGTCCACGCGCAGGTAAGCCTCTACATACAATAGGCTCCTCTGCATCGGGTTCATCGAATCGTTAGCGCCAAGGCCCGTGGATAAGGGCTGGCGCGCCAGATATTCGTCGTTCGTCTCCAGATCAGCCGAAGACAGGTTAGGCTCAATCTCCTCCAGGTCGTAGCCCATCTCGATGAGCTTACCCACGGTCAGCATCTGGCGGTGAGCAATGATCCCGGCGTCCTCGAACGACCGAGCGCGGCGATCAATAATCAGCTCCTCTGGCGGCACTGCCATGATGCGAATGCGTCCATCCTTCAGGACGCGCTTGACCTGCACATCGTGCAGCATCGGCATGGCAGGAGCCTCAACGCCAGCCATCGCGGCCTGCTCCTGAATCATCGCCACCTGCTCCTGCGAGATGGCAGGGTCAGGGTATGACATCACAATCGTGACCTTGGCATCCTCCTGCATCAGCATCTGCAACGTCTCGTCTTCCAGACCCGAATACTCCTCAATCCGTACCTCCTCAGTCTCCTCCCACCAGTATTTCGCAATCCCGCACTTGCGCACCAATGCATCCTTAAAGATGGCATAGGACTGCATAAACCCGTTGTTGTCGGAGGAAAACACTAGATTGGCGTAGTCAGTGGCCTGCTGGGCACCGGCTTCGTCCTCCGGCCCGCGAGGGACATACTCGACGACGTTCTCGCTGGAGAAGAACACCTTCATCAGGCTCGGCATCATGGCCGAAACCGTGTCGCGCACCTCCATCGCCACGACCTGCGAGCGACCGTCCTCCTCGTTGCCGAACGGATCGCCACGGTAATACTCGGTCCCCTTGGCGCGGATCGGAGAAATGTCCGAATCAATGTAGGACACCGCGTCCTGCAGCTCGCCGTTAACAATGGCCTCCAGCTCGGCATCGTCCATCGGCTCAGGAGCCGCGATGTCAATGGTCAGGGGAAGGTCGTTCATGTTCATGATTTCACCATTTCACTTTGTTGGCGCCAATAATTTCTAGGCAACCTGTTAGCCACTTGTTCTTGCATCGTTGCCCATCGAACATTGCCAGGCTCGTAATGCCCCAATGGATCAATCCGATCAATGGATTTTCCATCTGGTCTGACCCCAATGCAATCAATCAACTCTTGCAGCGACTCAAACCTGAACTCAACATTTTCGTAACAAGGATGATGTTGGCTTCCCAACTGACATCTCCGTTTAGCTTTGTAGTAGCTTGATCTGGTCTTAAGAAGATCAGGATCATTTGCAACACCAGTGCCCTTCCTCGGGTGACTTTTATCCTGAAATCTCATCCTGTTGTGACAGGACTTACAAATCAAAGGCTTTCCAGCCCTATTTAGTTGCGCAATCACATCAGATCTAGCCATACGAAATTCACCACATTTAGGGCACTGAACTTCGTGCTTTAAATTTCCATTTGGCATAAAAATCTCCTTGCTGAGATTTTACTACCATTTTGTTTTATTTCCACTTAACACGATCTGCCCAGTAAGCCGCAGACATCTTGCCCTTGGCAATGTTCTTCGCGTGCCGCGCCTTAAAAGCCTCGTTACGCTTTGATCCCTCAGGCGAGCCGCTGACACCCTGCTGGCCGAACCGAATCAGCTTTACCTGCTCACCAGACTTCGCCAGCACCGCATGACTCTTTGTCGGGTGTGAAGGCGTCTTCTTGGGCTTGTTGTACCCGCTAAAAGTCTCGGCGCCACGCTTGATCGTCATTGCTCAACCCCAAACCACTTGGCCGCGTACTGCGGCCGATTTGCTCGTATCCAGGGCACCGAGGCAAGGGTCAGCTTCTCGCCGTCCATGCCCGTCGTGTCCGAGCCCACATGATGCACATAAGACCGTGATAAAAAGTGTTTGTATCCCTTGGACGACAGGTCCATGCAATGCACATCATCCGAATACCAATTTAAAGGAGGAAACCTCGCCTCCTCCCAAACCCGCCGTGAGATGATGCCAAATATAGGCGAAATCACATCCATTTGCAAAATGCACGACTCCCACGGATAGCGGAAATACTCCACCTGCTCATCGTAAGGATTGCTCCTTACATTCTGCAAAGGCCGCGCCGCGTCGCACCTCGAGCACACCCAGCCCACTCGGTCGCCGTATTCAGCCTCGACCGTCTTGTAATCCTCAATCAACAGCTCCACGCTCGTCGGCGTCAGGACCACATCATCGTTCGCCACAATGGCGTAATCGTTGCCATCGGCAAACACCTCGTCGATGATCTCGTTATAGTCCTCACCGAAGCTGCGCGGCACGCCACGCAGTTGCCGATACACATCGCGGCGCGGAGCATCAATGGGCGTGCGAAGATACACCTTACTCATCCACGCATACTCGCGGCAGCTCGCCAGCATCACAGGCAAGCACCTGCCCTTGACGCTGGCAACCGCTATCGCAGCCTTCATTTCTTCTTCGCACCTTTCGCGCTCTTGGCCGCCAGTCGGAACGACTTGGCCGTAGGCGCGCCGGGGGTGCCAGGCTTTCTCATCTTCTCGCCAGAGCCAGCCTTGATGCGCTCGCGCTTGGCGTGAATGTTTGCATACAAACCAGCAGGCTTAGTCTTCATACTCATCGCCCTCCATCTCGGCCTTGCCGTACTCTTCCTCTTCGCCCTCTTCTTCGCCCTCTTCCTCCTCGTCTTCCTCCTTGGCGATCCACGCCTCGCAGGTCCTCGAGGACGCGCACTTGAAGTCAAATATCTCGCAATACCCCAGATCGCCAGCCTCAATCGTCGCCCAGGGATCACCCTCAGGGCCTAAACCCTTGGCAATGCACTGCACCATCTCCTCGCTGCGGTTGAACGCGGCGCAGTTACCGCACCGCGACATCTTCGCCTCGGCAGGCGTCACATCCCATTTGCTCGCCATCTCACGCCAATAACCCGTGTTCGGCAGCTTAGGATTCTCTGGACCATAGTTCGCGGCATCGATAGCCTTGCCACGGTTCTTCAGATTCAGCGTAATGTCCTGCGTCGCCATCGGGCAGGACATCGGCTCGCGCTCCATCATTTCAGCCATCATTTGCCTCGCTTCATCGGTTTGGACTTACCGGCCTCGGACAAAGCAATCGCAATAGCCTGCTTCGGGTTCTTCACCACCTTGCCGCCAGCACCCGAGTGCAGCTTGCCAGACTTGTACTCGCGCATCACCTTGCCAATCTTCTTCTCGGCCTTAGTCATTTTCATAGGGTTACTCCTTAAATGTCGTCATGCTACACGCGGAATATTTCTCCGTAAAGGCTGACTCCACTTGCTCGCCATGCTCGATCCATACGCACCTACCACCGCATCGCTCGCAAATGTCAGACAAAACGCATCAGCCCTGTCAGGCGAGGCCAGGCCACGCTTCCTGATCTCGTCCTTACCCTCAATCTGAATCTTCCCGCTGCTGGTGAAGCTATACCTCACCGTCGCCAGCTCGGCCACTAGTAACTCATCCTTAGGCAGCCAGCAATCCCGCGCCTCAAGCCACGCCTTGGCCTTGTGCCATAACTCAGCCTTCAGGTTCCTGTAGGTCGTGCCCATCGCAGGCGATTCCGACACATTGATCCCGCGCGCCGGTAGGCCCAGCTCCCGCAGCCGATCCACCACGCCCGCGCCCAAACCAATCGAGTCCACCAAGATCTCGCGGGGGCGCTGGCTCGGCATAAGCACCTCGTACTCGGCCACGACGGCACCCGTCAATTGCATCAGGTCCAGATTCTTCCAGGTCTTGATCGGCTCCAATACCGCATTACCCTGCCTCTTGCACAAGGCACTGCGGTCACTTCCAAACCTCGCCACATCCAACCCCCACACGATGGGCGCGTGCGCGCTCGGTGTCACATCCCGCGCCATCGCCATCTCGAGCAACTCCATCGGGATCACCGTATCGTCGTCACTCCTCGGAAACTCGCCCAGGACCCGAATCCTGTAAGCATTGCTCTCCTCGCCGTAACGACTCTTCATCTCCTCAATGTAGGCCGCGCTCACCCTCGGCGAGTCCTCGCAGCTCACCTTCATCGTCACCCAGTCACCAGACAAACGGTTATGCGTGTCAAAGAAGAACCCGCTACTCCTGACCGGGTTACCAAGCAGCAATGTCACCGCCGCGTGCCCAGACATAGAGCCCGCTGCGGCCTCGAATACCTGCTCCGGTATACCGCTGGCCTCATCGGCCACCAGCATCACGTTATCGCTGTGCACGCCCTGGAGGGCCTCGGGCTGCTCGGCGCGGCTCGTTCTCGCCGATATAAACGCCTCGTTGTTCGCGTCCTTGATCTCAATCCTGTCCTGCTTGACCTCGAGCTGCTCCTGCAGCGTCGCAGGCAACACCTTCACCCACCTCTTCACCTCCGCGAAGAGCGCGTCATAAAGCTGGCTGCTCGTCGGTGCCGTAACCACAATCTTCACCGGGAAGCGCAGGAACAGATACCACAGCATCGCCCAAGCCGCCGCAGTGGACTTGCCCACACCGTGGCCGCTACGCACGCTGATGCGTCGGTTGCCAGCCGCGATGTGATTGAGAAACTCCACCTGCCACTGGTCCGGCGTGGTGCCTAGCACCTCGCGGACAAAAAGCACCGGGTTCTTGCGATACCGATTGACGAACTCGACAAACGGGTTTTGCTCCAGCGGAACTTCTAAATTTTTTTTGGCGGGCACGGTTTAACGTGATGGGGGATAGGGGGGTGGGGATGCGTGATTCCTGCGCGATTATGGCGCGGTTTTTATGCGATATGTGAATTCGGTAGGTGTTCGGCGCCGCCGTCGCCCGCCCCCGCCGTTCGCCGACCGGGGGGGGTGTCCGCGCCGTCCGCTGGCAGAGTCCGCTGCCCCGCGTCGGCCTGGCGCTCGCGGCGCTGTGGACAAATTCGCGCATCTGCGGATTCTGTGGACTGCTTGTAAGTCCTTGATTTCATTCATTACTTACGCGCAGCTTACAGAAAACACTTCGCACGATAGCTATTATGTTAAGTCGCAGAGCGTGCCAGACCGCTGTTTTGCTGCTTTTATGGGCAGCGCCATGCGCGAAACGTCAATTTGTGGATAACTTTGGCACCGCGTCTGTGGATAAGTCCTCGACGACCTCGGCGTGACGCAGCGCGCTCAGGCGCAGGTCGGTGACGTTCAGCGTGATCTGCGGGCCGCTTTGCGTGCCGTACGTCTTGCGATCCCAGCGTTCGGCGATCCACTGGCGCGTCTGGATCTGCAAGCGCGCCTTCGCCGCCTGCTCAGGCTCGGAGCTGTCTGCGATCTCCAGAGCCTGCATCGCATAGTTCGTTGCGGCTTTCGCACGCGCGCGCGTTATTTTAGAGTCATCAGGATCGACCTCGTTCAGCCAGTCCTGAAGCGCCTTCTTTCCGACGCCAATCTCGTAGCAGACTTGCGTGATTGTTCGACCCTGCTCAAGCAACGACCAGATCATGTCTTCTGGGATTGCTTGCAGCGCCTCAAGGTCTGATCTGTATTTTGGCCTTCCAGGCATCTTAAAACGGCCTCCAAGCGATTATTTTGGGTTTAGACATACCGAGCATCGTACTCAGCGCTTTTTCGCCTCAGGAGGCGCGTTCCACATTTTAGGCAGATCGACCGCTTCATCAAGGTCCAGATCGTTCTCCAGGTCCTCGAATCCCGATCCCCCGCCCGAGGCCACCGGCTTCGCCAATGGCCGCTTGCGGTCTTCATCGCGGCCCACTGCTTCGCCAGCGGCCTTTTTGCCATCGCCTGCGCTGTTGCAGAACCCTTCTGCCGAATCTGCCGAACGCGCTGCCGAATCCTGCTGCACCGCAACAACAGTCCCGCGAACTGGCAGTTGCTCCTTCATCTCCCAGATCGCCTGTCCGATCCCTGCCTTGACCAGCTCAACGATCTCGGCAACCGTCCAGACCTGACGCACATCCTGGCGCAGTGCTTGATACTGAACCGCGTCAGCCTCATCGTTGACTATGACCATGATCCCGAGATGGGTATCCGCTTCAATTGCATGGACCTTCGTGATGGGCTCAATGCCTTCGGCAATCGCCCAGGCATCCATCGCTTTGTAGGCCCGGATCATGCCGTCGCACGCCGCCGCCATCCGCGACACATCCTGACTGTTCTGCGCAGCCCAGACCCTCTCCGACTGCGCGTAAAACTTCTCCCGAAACTCTGTAGGTACTAAAGTACTAATTCTTCCAATCCCCCATTTCGCTTCATGTTCAGCGCGAAACCGATCCAGTTCCACCAGCTTCGCTTCCTTGAACCTGTCGAACTCGGACGCTGGATAAGACAGCCCGCCAGGACTTGGCACCCGACCCTTCTTCTGCTGCACTTTTTTGTTTTTTGTTGCCACGAAAAACCTCAAACAAGTTAGTAGTCATTCACAAGACACGAAACGGTCGAATCTGGGTGGTCGAATCGTCACAGGTATAACCTTGTGACGATTCGTCACGCCCTTCCCTGCTGGTCGAATCGTCACGATTCGTCACACGATTCGACCATTCGTCACGGCCTAAAACTCTTCCGACTTCTGCTCTTTCTGTTCTTCTATCCATACCCATTCACCTTCAATACAAACTGCTGGCGGCCTACCCTGATCGCTTCTTACTCGCTTCCAAGCAGACCTGAAAGCACCAGTTCCGGCCTCGTCACTGCCCATTTTTTGAGCAAAAGCATCCCTCCATTGCTCTACTTTTACACACCTTCTAACACCCATTGAAACCTTCCAATGTACTCCTTTAGTACTAATTACATCCTTCAAGGCATCCACCGCAATCGCCTGCTTCTTACCCTTTCCGGTGCGATCCAGCCCCACTTTCCGCGCCTCATCTGCTCTACTTTTTAGAGCTTCATCGCTCGGACTGACGGCCAGCGACTTGCGCGGTTCGTCAAGGCTTAGGCTTCCCTCGCGGTCCTGATCTATCTCTACCTCGACCATCTCGAACCCGAATCGCAGACCGTCCTCGCCATCCTTTTGCTTGCTGACGGTCAAAACACCACGCGGTTGATCGTCAAAACGCAGCAGCTCGAGCTCCGTATCCACGGCTCCGAGCAGCGAAGAGTGACCCCGCAGACCCTTTGCCGCGTCCTTGCCGCTGTGGTGGATGACCATCAGAGCTGAATCAAACTCACCTTGGAGGTGCCCGCAGGCCGTGATGAAGGCGCCCATATCCTCACTGGAATTCTCATTTCCACCGCCGAAGGCCCGCGCCAGCGTGTCGATGACGATGAGATCTATCTTGATGGCAAGCTCCTGGACCAGACCCCTGACCGCGAAGATGAGGCTTGAGAAGTCCTCGAGGCTTGACCGCAGGTTGATCTGGTGGCGCAGGAAGTAGATCGGCGTTCCTTCTGGCAGGTTGTGGTGGATGCGGCAGGCTTTGATCCTGGCCCCGATGCCGCCGTGGCCCTCGCCCGCGATGTAGACAACTGCACCATTAACCGTGGGCGTGGCGGCCTGGCCGAACCATTCGGCTGCCCTTGCAATGGACGCCGCCAGATCCAGCGCGATGAAGCTCTTGAATGATCCTGGCGGCCCATAAAGAGCACAGAACCCCTTCTTCGGGATCACTTTATGGATCAGCCACTCGACCGGCTCGTCCTCGATATCGTCGAAGGCTTCGAGCTTGAAGGTTCTCTTTAATGGCGAACCAGTCTCAGAAACTTCTGGTTCGCTATTGGCGTCCTTCGCGCTCCCCGCCGTCATCGCCGCCATTGGAGCTGGCGCCGCTGACTCTGGCGCTGCTGGCGCCTCGGCCTGCGGCTTCTCGCGCAGGCGCTCTGGCACCTGGACCTCTGACTCGCTCTGCAAAGGAGCCTGCCCCTTGACCAGATCGGCGAGGTCTTGGCGCGTCTTGCCTTGCTTGTAGATCCACTCGTAGGCATCGTCGCCCAGGTCATCGCCGCCCAGGTCAACCACGCGCACCGACTTCGCCAGCGGGAGGATCTTGGCTGCTGCCCTCTTTGCGTACTTCCATCCTGGCGCGTCGTTGTCTGGAAGGATGACGACGTTAGCGCCTGCAAAGTATTGGGTGATTGCCTCGGGCCAGTGCCCTGATCCTGCGTGCGATGTAGTGGCGACCGAGCCCAGGCTGATGATCGCGTCGGCGGCTTTCTCGCCTTCCGTCAAGTAGACGAACCTTCCCTTGCCAACAGCATCGAGCAGCTCGGGCAGGCGATACGGAACGATCCGAGCATCGCCCATCGTGGCGTGCCGCCGTCCTGCATCATCGACCTTGATGAGCTTGTAGTCCTTACCCTTCGAGTCCGTGGTGCGATACCGCTGCTTGATGAAGAGGACCACGCCTTCCTCGTCGGTGTAGGACCATTCCTGCTCGAGCTGCCTGGTAATGGCTGGCGGCTGAATGCGAGACAGGAGCTCGGGCCGAGGCTCCAGCTCTGGCAGCAGACCGCGCTCGCGGATGACGTTGAAGACGGTGTGCTGATCGCAGCCTCCGTGACAGTGGAAGAGAGGTCTTCCATCGTCACCGTCGCTGATTGATAGTGATGGGTTCTTATCTCCGTTGCCTCTGCCGTGGCCTGGGACCGGGCAGGATGCGAGCCACTGACCATTTACTCGCTTGGCATTGCCTAGTGTTTTTGCAATTTCTTCAGCTTGCATTTGCAGCCTTCGTTTTTAGAGTCAAAAAAACCGGGACCTAAGCCCCGGTTCCTCCTATCGCTTCGAGTTAAAACATCTCGTCGTCATCCGCTGCCGCCTGCGCTGCTGGCTTCGCCGCAGGCGCACGGGCAGGTGCTGGAGCAGGTGAGGGTGCAGGTGCTGCGTACTCCTCCTCTACGCCACCGCCGCCCTCGTCCATGCCAGCAGGCCGAGCAATCCAATCGACTACATCGAACTGCGGGATGCGCGTGGTGCCTTTGCCGATCTTCTCCATCTTGCTACCCTTGTACTCAATGACGGGCAGTAGAGATGCGTTCATCGGGATCGACTTACGATCCTCGACGCACTTGAGATAAATCTGCTCGAGTCCCATGTTGGGACCGACTCCGTTGCTGCTCCACTCGCAGGTGCCGAGCTGCTTGTTGTAGAACTTCACGGAGAAGCCGCGCTTGTGGTCTGGTGAAGGCTGCGCGCCTTTCTTTCCAGTTGCGACATCAGGCGCCCAGTCACGGACACCGACGCCGAGCTGTAGCCAGCCGGTCTGCACGTTGTCTATGTCGAAGACGACCTTCTTGAGCTGGATCTCCTCGCCATTCGAGTTAGTCCAGGCATTTGCTGCGGGTGAGAAGCGGATAAAGTTACCGCCGCCGCCGCCAGATGAGAGATTAAGCATTTCGCGTTTCGCTTTCTTGAGGTTAAGGTTGGCCCAGAACGGGCATTATTGACGCAGGCTTGCGTCTCTTGCAATGGTGGTTCCCGAGCTTTCCTTCTTGGTCAGCTCTTCAAGAATCCCCCGATGCTCTTTGTCCAGCAGTTTCTCTGCTTCTGCTGGCGATATGAAGTCAGTTATGTACAGCTTATCCACAGACAGACCTGCGTTGATAAGTGCATCTTTAGCTTTATCTTCGTTGATCCATTTACGGCTGGCGCGCTTCGGGGCGAGCTGCCATCCTGGCAAGACGCCCCCTTGCTCCATGCGCTCCTTGGCGTGTTTCCTGAGCGCGTCCACGAATGCCTCGACGATGGGTGCGCGGTCCAGAAGATCGCTGACCTGATCGTCGGAGAGGCGCCGCATTACTGCGGGGATGTCCTCCTTCTTCATAGTGACGATGCCAGGCTCCTGCTCGGCCACAAGCTCAAAAGCAGCGGCCTGCGCTGGGCAGGTGAGCTTGGCTGGGCAGTATTGGCACGCCTTCTCTGATGGCTTAGGCTGCGAGTTCGGATCAATTACCGCGTCGATGGCTGGCATCAGCACGGTGTCCTCCCACTTGCGCAGATCCTCGAGTGTCATCGAATGGATACGCAGGCCGCCAGTGCGAGGCTGATTGATGCGCAGCTCGATGTGCTTGAGGCTTAGGCCGTATTTCTTAATCGCCCCGAGCGCGTAGATCTTCATCTGGTCGGAGTCCTCATTGACGTATTGGGCGCCGGTCTTTAGGTCGCAGATCACAAGGCAATCGACGTCCCAGCCCAGGCCGATGACGTCGGCGGTGCCGCGCAGCGTGACCTCTGGCGTCTCGATGTAGGTGACCTTCTCCTCAATCTTGACGGTGTGCTTTCCGGTGAAGTCCTCGACCTCCTGGATCTGCTCAACGTGGTCGCGTGCCATCTCGCAGTGCCACTGAGCGAGCTTGACGCCTTCTTTTGTGGTGCCGAGGTATTCCATCGGGTCCTCGTCGAAGAGGTAGCAGTCTTCGGCGAGCGCGTGAATCGCCGTGCCCGCTTGCGCCGCATCACTTGATGGCGAGTCGGGGATGCCTTGCGACAGGCGCACGCTGGCTGGGCAGGCGATCCAGCGCGAGGCGGCAGAGGGGCGCAACTCAAGCGGCATGGTCCATTACCTCCTTCATGCGGAAGGCTTCATCGATGAGTAGCTGATATGCGAGCGAGCGAACCTCCTCGCTAACGGCCCAGCCCAGGTCTTCGCGGTC
>Ga0209229_10000180_pt1 | contig 24811 bp, 10 predicted proteins | sample SanBayMetagenome_FD_187466 | JGI IMG/M metagenome (GOLD analysis project Ga0209229, IMG submission 187466) | Freshwater and sediment microbial communities from dead zone in Sandusky Bay, Ohio, USA (SPAdes) (version 2) | ecosystem: Environmental > Aquatic > Freshwater > Lentic > Sediment... | reverse complement strand
TTCTCTACTATCACCTTGGGCATCATCGGTGATTTCTTGTTCTTTGTTGTTGACGTAAAACTTCAACACATTGGGTTTGCGCCCACGTTCGATGCGGTATTCGGCACCATTGACCACAAAGTCCAACCCGACCATCATGCTCTTGCCGTTGGTCTTGTTTACCAAGTTGTCTTTGCGAATATTGCTCAAGGCCTGCCCATACAAGGCATAGCTGAGGGCATTGATAATTGTGGTCTTGCCGGTGCCATTGCGACTGCCATCGCCACCCAGGTCTAAGTTTTCTCCTAGAACCAAGGTCAGATCTCGTCGATCAAAATCAATGCCTTGTGTGCTGTTGCCCACACTCATAAAGTTTTTAACGGTTAATTTTTTTATTTGGATCATGACTTTGATTATAACATATTACCGCGGTGCAGGTCTAGAGTCAGACAGTGTAGACCACAATCCACAAAGAACCTGTGTCGCCAGGGCACAATCACTGGATCTATGCCTCTTTGCTTTAGTTGACGAAAAATATCTGGATCGTGATTACTTACACAAACGGTTTCAGGATTCAGTGCTAATACATTGACATCAAACACGGTTTCATGCACATGCCCGGTCCAATCACGCAGGTACAATTCCACAAAATTTGTAAATTCCTCATTGAGTTCTTCGCCTGGTACCCACCAACGTCCCTCCACACGACGTTTCATGATCAAAAAATCATCTAGATGATTTTGATAACTTTCTGCAGGAACTCTGATCACACGATAGCCAGGAAAGTGTTGTGCATAATCGATCAAAGGATCAATACCCAGTATGGTCTGTTGACCCAGGATCACAAAACAACCGTCAGTGTGACCAGCCTTGGTGTTTATTTGGCTAACAGTGCGTGCCCCAATGCTCATGTGTTCGCGAACCCATCCAGCATAATCACAGTATTCGATACAATCAACCACAATGTGATCGTTGACCAGCATGATATTTGGGCCTTCTAGCCAGTGTACTTCTTTGGTTTCGTAACACAAGTCCCAAGCAAACTGATCTAGTTCTTGTTGTATAAAAGGATGACTAGATCTAGCGCCTTGCACATAGTCCTCAAATCTGGGCCAGTCGGGCCCAGCTAGTTCGGCATATTTGTTGCGACAGTACCAGGTATCCTGTTGAGGATTGTAACAATCCTGTACCTGTGTCATGCTGTTGTAATAAAATTCTTTGTTGATGGTAGATAGATCTACTAGATGAGTTGAGTTGTAGTTGGTCACACAATCGTTTACCAATTGGTTGTTTTGGTCGAGAGGACTCACTTTGTACATGGTGTCACCAATCACGCTGTGACAATCTCGTGGATTTACCGGAGGTATTAAAAATTGTTGAGTCAGTTCATGATGTTCTACAAACTGATCCACTGTGGGCAATCGGGGCCTTACGACTTGAGAACCGTGTTGGATCAGTATTCGTTCAAAGGCCGCTAGGTCTTGGTTGATTTCTTCTGCGATACGCATGAGAGGTTCGCGTATGCTGGCATTGGTAATAAATTTGAAATATTCTGGTGTGTAATAGTTGCCCAGCACCACGGCTCGTAGTTCGTCATAGGTATTGTTTTTATAATAGATTCCTTGACTCATAGATTTTGATAAATTTTCAACAACAGCTTGGGATCGTAAAATTCACTTTCAATGTTGGTGATCTGATCAGTTACAATTTGATCCACACTTTCAAACTTGATTTCTCCTGGTGCCATGTCAGTGTCTACGGTGTTGTTTTTCACAGGAATCAAAGCCATTTCTCTTAGACTGTAGTCTCGAACAAAGGTATCTTTGATAAAGTTGGCTTCTTCATAGCTGATGTCAATGTCCAGTTCCACACGCACATGCATGTTTTTAGCCAACAAGTCTGGAGCATGATCTATGACCTGACTCAATTTTAGCACCTTGTACAAGGGCTGGGCTGGCCAGGCATGGAACACCGGCTCTTGTCCCCAGGTCAGGGTCATCATGCCACGTGCAGTATCGCCTGCATCGGCATAGTTGTGTGGAAAACAGTTGCCGATGTAGTGTATATTTTTCTTTTGCTGTCTCAAGTGGAAGTGTCCACTAAACACACGTTCAAAGTTTCCAAAGTGATCAACCTGTATCTCTCCATGATCGGGCATTTCTACCATGGCGTTCATTTTGAAATGCGGCAGTTCAAAGTGTCCAAACATGTACTGACCCTTGAGTTTTGGAATACGCTTGTGATCATCTCCGACCAGCCAGGGTGCAATCACAACATCACCGTCCTGGAACCAATCGTTGACAATTTGTATGTTGGGTATGTGACGTGCCCATTCGGTACTATAGATATCACGCTTGTCACGATAGTACAAGTCGTGATTGCCTGGAATAAAATAAAAGCGATCAAATGCGGCACTTAACTTTTCCAGACTACGCAGGCTGTACTGCAAGGTCTGCATGTTCAAGGCCGCACGTTGGTGACTCCAGTCACCCAAGAACATGCCGGTTTCACAACCGTTTTCCTTGGCAGTTTTTATAAACCATTCAACAAAATTACTACAGTCTTGATTGTGTACCAGGCTGTTTGATTTCAGACCAAAGTGGATATCAGTGCAGACTGCAACTTTTTTAAATAGACTCATAGATCACAGTATACACTATGGAGTTTGACTTTGCAAGTTCTTTGGTTAATTTTCGTTGTTGTACTCGGCTGTGTCAATGTTTGTGACCACCATACCTAGATTGGGATTTTTCTTGCCAGCATTTTGACGAGTCCAGCTGGGATTGAGTCCGTTCATTTCCAACATGTCGTCACGGATGTTTTGATTTTTCTTTTCTAGATTCAAGATCCGTGTAAAACTGTTGGTAATGGCAGCAGTGTAATAGGCAAAAGGATTTTGACTCTTGCTTTCATCAAACTGTAAACCGATCTGACTGAGTTGCAACAAGGCCTGTCCACGCATTTCTTCATTGTAAGTATAGCCACGCCAGTTGCTACGTGTGGCATAGCGTTCACATAATTTCATGAACATGGTGGCCAACTTACGAGTCATGGTTCCGTGATCCTTGCTGAATTCGCCATGCTCAAAGTCACCACGCCAGTGACTTTTGCCCACCTGGTATGGTTGTTTGTTTTGGTCCAGGCGATAGTGATAGAATGGAGGAAAGTTCAGCCTTACATGTTTTTCGTCCAACACAGGAACTTCCAACAGGTCTGCCAGGGGGTCTTCTTCTTCTAATAGATCCAATTCAAAAATGTCTTCAATTTTTTTCTTCTTGGCCTGCGCCTTGGACACTTTTTTTGGAGCCATGGGTATGTGTTCCCAACATGTGATTCTAAACACTAGATCAGTGTTGGGTATTTTTTTAGGATCTACAATGGTGCCTTCACGTTTTAAACGATCTGCGCGATTTCTTCTTGCTTCGGCAATGGTGCGTTGATTGATTTTTAACAACGTGGGCAGTATGATATCGTACTGGTGATCCAGCACAGGATCGAGATAGCTACAGTAGGTATTCTTGCTTAGGTGTATTTCTTTGAGTATGTCGCGGTTGTTTAGGTAATTCACACGGGGTGCTGTTTTTGGTATTGCTGGTGTAGCGGTAGTGTTTGCCACTGGAAGATCTCCTAATTGATTATTTATTGTAGCACAAAAACCCAGGTTGTCAACCGGATCATTATGTTAGCCGATTATTTTTTGGGTAAATACTACACAGGAAAAGCACATGCCATACATTATTGAAAACGGTGTAACACGTTTTGTAACCAAGGAGGAGATTGATGCCTACAACAAGGCCAACCCCATTGGTTCATTGCCGGTGGCGCCGGCCGGCGGCAATTTAGTAAATGTGACACCTAATCAAGCAGAAATTGACAACGCAAGAGTAACAGTAGAAAACGGCAGAGGGTCATTGCAGGATCGTGAACAAGCTCTGGCCCAGGCTCGAGCAACAGGAGCATCTCCTGCTGTGTTGGCTGAATTACAACAAAATGTTGAAAATCAGAGACGGGCAAATGCCTTCAACGAAGAAACTTTAGCAACAATCCAGGGTCAGGTACCACAACAATTTCTTGTACCCAACACCACCAATACCAGTCCTGATCAGCCTTTGCCAGAAACATCACAGCCGTATTCTGCATTGGTAAGTGTACCGCCAGGCGCTGATCCAGAATTTCCAGCAACCGACGAGCCGGTATTCGTAGAACAAGACGGACTCAATGTGTTGGCTGAAGATGTGCCAACTGCGGCCGGCGAGGAAGATCTGGTATTACTCAACACTGGTCAGAATCTAGGTGTGGCCGACGAAGCAGGATTTGTTGAAGATCCTGCTACAGGACTCAATGTTCTGCCCGAAGACATACCAGCGGAGGAAGCAGACAACCAATTAGTAGATCTCAATTCCGGGGAAACTCTAACTGTTGACGAATTTGGATTCACCGAAAGCAGCACAGGACTTAACATATTGCCAGAAGATCAACCTGCAGGAGAAGTTGACGGTTATCTTACAGAGTTTGGTGCCGACGGCGATCGTGTGCTGAATCCCGAAGAGGTCACTGTGGCTCAGGAGCAGGCGTCAGCTGAATTCAATGCACGCCAGCGTGCCCGACAACAACAAACCATTGCCAGTCAAAGACGACAGGTCAACAACGGCGACTGGCGTGTGCGTATCAGGTTGGCTCCGCAAAGCAAGTACCTGTACAATGCACCACAACCAGGCATACTACAACCACTCACGGTCACAGATGGTGTGCTATTTCCGTACACTCCTACCATCAGCACAGCCTACAAGGCCAACTATGCGCCCTATGACCTCACGCACAGCAACTACAAGGGATACTTTTATCAAAGCAGCAGTATTGAACCAATAACTGTTACCGGCATGTTTACCGCCCAGGACACTGCTGAAGCCAATTATCTCCTGGCAGTCATACACTTTTTTAGAAGTGCTACCAAGATGTTCTACGGGCAAGATGCCGAGCGTGGCGCACCACCCCCCTTGGTATATTTCACAGGACTGGGCGAATATCAGTTCAACGAACATCCATGCCTGATACAAAATTTTACATATACCTTGCCATCGGATGTGGATTACATTCGTTCTGGCAGCCCAGGCAACATAGGAACCAATCTGACCACCAATAGAGATCGCCAAAGCGTGGCCACCAATGGTGTGTTTGGCAGCCTAAACAGATTGGCCGCGGCTTTCTTGACCAAGGGAGCCATACCCAACACACCAGCGCCACCCACTCTGGGGCTAAATCGTCCCACCTACGTGCCTACCAAGATGGAAATCTCAGTGACCATGTTGCCAACACAGAGTCGTCAACAGGTCAGCAAACAATTCAGCGTCAAAGAATTTGCCAATGGTAACTTGATCAAAGGAGGATTTTGGTAATGGCCGCCTACACATCAACCAGTCCTTATTTTCAAACCGGATATAGTCAATTTTTCTTGGATGTCATGGTCAATCGCGCCATACCCAAGCAACCCGATGATCGTTTGTTCAAGATCAATCAGACTTATCAATATCGTCCAGACCTACTGAGTTTTGACTTGTATGACACCCCAACTCTTTGGTGGGTGTTTTATCAACGCAATCCCAACACCCTGACCAAGCCTCCGTTGGATTTTGTAGCTGAAACAGTGATATACCTGCCCAAGATTACCACATTAAGAACTGTGTTGGGATTCTAACATGTCAAATGTTGCACTGATTGAAAGTCAAATTCGTAGCATCCAAACTTCAATTTCTGTGGCCAACCAACAATTGGCCCAGGCCCGAGCAGAAGGCGATACCCAACGAGTAGCAGAACTTAATGCCTACATTGGCGAACTCAATCAAAGTCTGGCAACTGCCAATGCCGAGCTACAAGCAGCTCAGTCCGCAGCACCTGTTAGCTCTGGGCAAGTGGTTGCCGAAGAACAACGTGCCAGGTCAGACAATGCCGCGGTACAAAATCCTCCTCCGGCCACAGTCGACGACGATGGATTTGTACAAAGCAGCACAGGACTCAATGTCCTGCCCGAAGACGAAATTGAATTTGGTACCGACGGACGCATAAGAACCACTGAAGAAACACAGGCCACTCCGCCAATTCTGTTAAACAGCGTAGACGAAGTAAATCCTTTGCCGCCAACTTCAAACCCAGAACCAGGAGTAGGAGCCAGAAGTGAAGACAGTGGCGCACCTACAAAAAATTCTACTCGAGTAGAAATTGACAATGTGTTCAATCAAGACAGGATCATACCCCAACCAAATGTGTTGGATCAGTACGCCAGCTACACTTATACTGCATCTGTGTATCTAATGAATCCTGTGGAATACAGGAATCTTATCAATCAAAAAAGAAAAGTAATCCCAGCCAATCAATTACTGTTTCAAAGTGGAGGCGCTCCTATCGCTGGAAGAAACACCTATTTCAGCAATGACTATTACATAGACAAAATACAAATCAAATCAGTGATCACTGGCAAAGGTACCAATGCTTCACACAATGCAAATGAAATATTAATGACCGTGATTGAACCCAACGGCATCACGCTCATACCCAATCTTGACAAGGCAGTGCAGGCATACCTGGGCACACCACAAAAGAAAAAAACCAATTTTACTGCAGCCATATATTTGCTGGTCCTAAGATTTTACGGGTACGACGACCAAGGTAACCTGATGCGTGGGGGTGTGGCACAGCCCGAAGACAGCACCCAAGGCAGTGCCTTTGTTGAAAAATTTTATCCGCTGGCCATCAGCGAAATCAATTTTAAAGTGGCCAACAAGTTAGTGGAATACGAGATCAAGGCTGCCAGCCCTAGCTATCAAGTGGCCATAGGTAGCAATCGAGGCACCATACCCTACAATGTAGAAATTGGTGGAATCACAGTCAAGGACGCACTGACTGGCCCCACCGTGATCGCTCCAACCAGAGGAACAACCACTGGAGGTTTTACCAATGATGAGTTGAATCAACGTGCCCGATCCAATGGTGTATTTGCTGAAGGTGATGAACCCGAACCAGACAACTTGCCACCACCACCACCCAACGCAGCAACTGCACCCAATCCCAAATTGACCATACGACAGGGACTGATGACAGCACTCAATCAGTATCAAGAAGATCTGGTCAAAGACGGAACCTACACTTATCCTGATACTTACAGTGTAGAATTCATAAATTCCAGTCTGGAGCAGGCCAGTATACAGGTTAAAAATCCCGACAAGAATCGTGGAAGCATGCCAGTCAGAGGCACCGCCGCTGATCAGAAAAATCCTGACAAACAAAGTTATGATCCTACCAGTCGTGTTATCAGTGTCACAGCAGGCATGCAGATTGTGCAATTTATTGATCAGGTGCTTAGAAACAGCACCTTTGTTACAGATCAAGCCCTGGTTCGCATCAATGAAATTTCTGGCAAACAAGAACCCAATGGTCCCCAGGGAAAAAATGTGGCCTGGTATAAAATCAGTCTGCAAGCCACGCCCAAGCCAGGCAAGTATGACCCTAAAAGAAATGACTATGCCTATGACATCAAATACACCATCAGTCTTTACCAACTCAGCGACCTAATCAGCAACTATTTTCAAGTGCCCAGATACAACGGAGTACACAAACAGTACAACTATTGGTTCACTGGAGAAAACACCCAGGTGCTCAGCTATGAACAAACATACAATGCCCTGTACACCTCGGTGCTCAGTGGCGGCTCAAGCAGTGGCGGCACCGTGATCAATGAGGCCATCAAAGCCAACTTCCAACCTCGCAGCGGTGAAAGCAGCCAAGGAGCGGCCGGCCGTGTCAACGAAATTGGAGCAAATGCTGCTGACTATTTGTACAACCCAGGAGACTTGGCCAATGCCACTTTGCAAATTGTTGGTGATCCTGCATGGTTGCAACAGGGCGAAGCATTTGCTACTCCTAGCAGAGCCGGTTTTTCATTCAATGCATTTTTGCCCGACGGCACAATCAATTTTGAATCTCGGCAGATCATGTTTGAAATCTTGATCAATACTCCAGCTGACTATGATCTGGACACTGGAATTATTGATCCTAACACCCGTACCACTGTGTTTGAAAATCAACAACGTCCCGGTGCCACACGGCAAAGCTATGTGTATCGGGCTGCTGAATGTGTGAGTGAGTTCAACAAAGGCAAATTTGTGCAAACTCTTAAAGGAACTTTATTGACCTACTTGCCAGATCAAACATTCAAAGAACGACAAGAACTAGGGCGGCCAACCGCAACGGCTACAAATGCTCTGCCCAATGCTACAAGAAGCACAGACAATCCTGCCAGCACGCCAGACAACGAATGGACCAACGTCAACGGGCTTAATATATTGACTGCAGATTTGCCCAGCGAGGACACAGATGAAGAAGTGCCGATCAGTTTGAATTCACCACAACCACAACCAGCTCCAGAACCTCCGACCTCCGACGGCGACATTGATGTGTTTGCAGGATTGTCGGCCGACCAACAAACAGCCGGTGTAAATAGTCAGTCACAACTAATGGATAGAGAAGCATAATGGCAGAAAACGTACAACGCAGTAGAGGCCGTCCCCAGGGATACAAATTTGACCGCGGAGGCACTCCTGCGGAAATGGGCCCCTACATTGGCATCGTGGTCAACAATGTAGACAACACACGCAGCGGCCGTTTGCAGGTTTACATTGATCAATTTGGAGCCACCAACAAAGACGGCTTGCCAAATTTGACAGATCCCAGCTTGTGGAGAACCGTGAGTTATTGTCCTCCATTTTATGGAGCTACACCCAGGTCTGGAACCAGTGCCGGTGTTGGAACCTTTGTTCCAGGCAATCAACAAAGCTACGGCATGTGGTTTACACCACCCGATCTAGGCACACAAGTTTTATGTTTTTTTGTAGCAGGAGATCCTTCGCAAGGCTACTATCTAGGGTGCATACCAGAACAAGGAATCAATCATATGATTCCAGCCATTGGCAGTGTGCCCAGTGCCGATGCACAAACACAAAATGCCAATCAGCAAACATATTTTGCTGGAGCCTCCATGTTGCCAGTGACTGAAATTAACAATGCTCCTGAAAACACTGCCATCAGCGAAAATCCCAAATTCTTTGATCAGAAAAAACCAGTTCACAGCTACGTGGCCGCTGTGTTGTTTCAACAAGGACTCATCAATGATCCTGTGCGTGGGCCCATAGCCAGCAGTAGTCAGCGAGAAAGCCCCAGCAACTGTTATGGTATCAGCACTCCAGGCCGTGCCATATATGCTGGTGGATTGCAGGACAACAACGCCACTCAACAGTTGGATAATCAAAAGCCTCAAGACGTGGCTGTTATTGGTCGCAGAGGCGGCCACACTTTTGTCATGGACGATGGCAATCTGGAAGGCAACGATAATCTTATAAGAATACGCACCGCCAAAGGTCATCAGATCACCATGAGTGATGATGGCAATTGTTTTTATATCACACATGCCAACGGACAGACCTGGATCGAACTGGGCCAAGAAGGCACCGTGGATGTATTCAGCACCAACAGTGTGAACGTCCGCACCGAAGGCACTATAAATTTGCATGCAGATCAAGACATTAACATGTACGCCGGCAAAAATATCAATATCAAAAGTCTGGAAAAAACCAACATACAAGCAGATCAAGAAATTGGCCTGGCTACCAAGAAAGATTTGACCTTGTTTAGCATGACCAAGATCGGAGTCAAAAGCAATGGAACCCTGGCACTCATAGGCAAACAAAGCAGCTGGGAAGGTGGATCCACCTTGAATCTCAATGGCAGTCAGATCAATCTCAATGGTGGTGCAAGTTATCCTGTTGATTCAGTCAAGGGCTTGACCAAATATCTACAACCCAAGGTCACCTTTAATTCCAGCACAGGTTGGCAAACAGACCCCACTGGCACCGAAAGCATAGTGACTCGGGCACCCACTCACGAACCTTATCCTTACCATAACCAAGGCGTGCCTGTGAGTGTGAGCCTTGAACAAGGTCAACCTACTCCTCCTCCAGGAGCTCCCACCGTGCCCACGGATTGGAGCATCAGTCGACAATGAGCCAATTTGAATATACTCTGCCATCTGGCAGTAATTTTCGAGTCAATGGCCCAGCCGGCGCTACACAATTGCAGGCCGATCAAGTTTTCTATGAACAGGTAGTTGCTGGCAGTCTAGTAGGTTATCAACCTGGACAAACGCTGACCAGTGTGGCATCCCAAATAACAAAGTTTGAACTCAGCAGACTGGATCGCGGCACAGCCGGAGTAGACACAGTGTCGGTCTTGTCAGTGATACAGAACTCACCTGTAATATCGGGTATTCCTAATTTGGTCAATGTCCCCATACAGAATCCTGTAGACCAAGCCAGTGTGGTACTCAGCAGAGGCGACACCTTGGGAGCAGATCCAGTGGGACCATTGACAGCATTTCAAACACAACTGTTGTTGGCACAACTAGAGAGCTTGGTTGATCAGCCATTTGACGTGATCACACAGCAAAAAGGCATTGGCAAATTTGGATTTAACTGCTACCAACTGGAACAGGCCGGTTATGTCAAACCAGGAACCAGTGCAAGATTTTTAGAAAACCCTGATGATTTTGTTTCAGTTATGAACAGCCCTGGCATATGGACTGGCTTAAATGGAGTTGATTCTTTGGATTTTTTGTTGGGTGATCAAAATTTACAAACGCAGGTACAAACACAGCTCATGCAACAATCTTATCAGGCCTTGAATGCCAGTGGCGTGATTTCTCAGGTACCAACGTCAGCTGTCAGGATCAGTTCCGGTCAAGTCTACACAGCCACTGGAAACCAGGCATTGTCGGCACTGAGTTTGTTGGGCGGCAATTTAAATCTGATCACCGGCACCTCAGCCAAAATAACCAATGTCATCAACGGCGACATAGGAGCTCTCTTGGCCAATGGTGGTAAATTTGGTTCTGTGGCCACATCTGCGTGGGCTCAAAGCAGTAGACTTTTTGTAAATGCTCAAGGTCAACTTTCATCGGCCATCACAGGCATTGGTAACAGTCTGACCAACCTTCCTAACTTGACTGGCAATCTGGGATCGCTGGGTCAACTGGGTCAGTTGAATGTGTCTCGGGCTTTGCAAGATGTGTATGGCAAGGCTGCACAATTCAGTTTGAATTTTTCCACTGGCAATTTCTTCAGTGGTGGCGGCGATTTGATTTCTGGCACGCAATTGGCTGCCGGATTTAAAAATACTGTGAATCGTGCCACTGTGGATTCTGCAGTTGGTCGTATTTTGGGAAATTCCAAGATACCTGCTCCTTCTTTTATGCCAGCATTGCCGGGGTCTGGATTAGATATTCCTCAGGCAGAAAATATATTGAAAAGCGTGCAAGGACGCATCGGAGGCATAGGTTCGCAGATCACAAATCTAACTTCACAGGCCAGAAACTTGACCGCCCAAGTACAACCCACGTTTAACCGCATCACAGGATAGAGTAAATACATCATGCCTACTTTTATTGGATTCAGCACAATCAATCAAAACAAAAAATTCACCTTGGTGGATTTTGAATTGATCAAACGTGATCTCTTGAATGCATTCAACATACGCCAGGGAGAACTGGTAGGTCGTCCGGCTTATGGTACCAGCATCTGGGATTTTGTATTTGAAAATCAATTGCAAGAAACAGAACGTGCCTTGTTGGCAGAAATACAGCGTGTGGCCGGCGGCGATCCACGTGTGTTTGTCAGCAACGTAGAACTGTTCCCACAACAAAATGGCATGCTATTGCAGTTGGAAATCACAGTGGTGCCCAGCACTGATGCACAACGTTTGGCCATATTTTTTGACCAATCTCAGCGTCAAGCCAGCTATGTTTAACTACGCAGTTTATTCTGTCCATAAATAATAGAAATTGGAAAAACCATGGCTACAACCACAAGACAAACTGCGATATTTGGTGTTGAAGATTGGAAACGTATCTATCAAACCTATAGAGAAGCCGACTTTCAAAGCTATGATTTTGAAACTCTGCGCAAAAGTTTTGTGGACTATCTGCGTCTTTATTATCCAGAAACATTCAACGATTACATCGAAAGCTCAGAGTTTATTGCCCTCTTGGATGTCATGGCCTTCATGGGCCAGGCCTTGGCCTTCCGCACAGATCTAAACACACGTGAAAATTACCTAGACACAGCAGAACGCCGAGACAGCGTGGTCAAATTGGCCAACTTGGTATCTTACACACCCAAAAGAAACACAGCCTCACAAGGATATCTCAAAATATTTTCAGTGCAAACCACAGAAAATGTCATAGACTACAACGGCGTTAACCTGGCCAATGTCACAGTGAACTGGGCCGACCCCACAAACTTTGATTGGCAAGAACAGTTTACAGCCATTATCAATGCCAGCTTGACTGACACCCAGCGTGTGGGTCGTCCTGGAGCAAGAAGTACCATACTTGGTGTAAGGACCGACGAATACACTGTGAATCTAGTTCCGGGATTTCTGCCAGTGGTACCTTACACGGCCACCGTGGACGGAGTCAACATGCCGTTTGAAGCAGTCAATGCCACAGCCGCTGGAAAAGAATTTGTGTATGAACCCAGCCCCTTGCCCAATGGTCGATTTAATATTTTGTTCCGCAACGACGAACTGGGATTTGCGTCGGCCAACACAGGTTATTTCTTTTTGTTCAAACAGGGTGTTTTGCAAAATCAAGATTTTAACCTGCCAGAACGCATAGCCAATCGCCAAGTCAATATCAACATTGAAGGAATCAACAACACTGACCGTTGGTTATATCAGTTAGACAACCTGGGCAACGTGGCCCGTGAGTGGCAGTATGTGGAAAGTGTTTATGCAGCAGCGGTAGAACAACTTATACCCAACGTCAGAGATTTATTCAGTACCACATCCAGAGTCAACGATCAGATTGCTTTGAATTTTGGTGATGGAGTGTTCAGTGCTATTCCAGTGGGTCTATTCCGTTGCTATGTGCGGGCATCAAATGGCCTGCAATACATTATCAATCCTGAGGAAATGCAAAGTGTGGTCATACCTATCAGCTATGTGAGCCGCACCGGACAACTAGAGACCATAACATTTACCTGTGGTATCACCCAGCCAGTGACCAACGCCCAGGCACGCGAAACCATTGACGAAATCAAACAGCGTGCTCCAGCTCGTTATTACACACAAAACCGCATGGTCAATGGCGAAGATTACAACAACTTTCCATTCACAGCCTACAACAGTATTTTAAAAAGCAAGGCCTTGAATCGTGCCAGCATAGGCACCAGTCGTTATTTGGATCTGGTAGATGGCACAGGAAAATACAGCTCGACCAATATTTTTGCCAGCGACGGTGCCTTGTACGAAGCCAACAATTTGCCTGGTTTTAATTTTACCTGGTTGAACAACAATGATATTTCCAGTATCATTACCAATCAGATTGAACCCACTTTGATAGCCGCCGGGGCTCGACAGTTTTATTACGCCAATTATACCAGGCCCGACTTGATCGCATTGAATGTGAGTTGGCAACAAAGCACTACCTTGGCCAATGAGACCACTGGATATTTTAAAAATTCACTGGGCACGCCCGAGCCCATTGGCAATTACACCTCTGACAACAAACGTTATATTGTGGTCGGAAGCCTGGTCAAATTTGTACCACCCCCGGGTTATTTTTTCAATTCCAGTAATCAATTGGTAGCCGGAGTTCCTGTGCGTGCCGACGAAAAATTAGTGATCTGGGCCAGTCCCACAGCAGTGTATCTAGATGGAACCAACCAAGGTCTGGGCAATTTCAGCAACGGAGTAGGGCCAGTCACATTAAACAATTATGTACCCACTGGTGCCATAGCCACACAAGTGATTCCTTTGTTTGTGACTGATCTAAACAGCACAATCAGACAAAGTATTTTAGATCAAATCACGCTGAATAGAAATTGGGGGCTGGGTTACAACAATTTGACAGCCACTTGGTATTTGATCACCAGTACCAATCTTGACGTGGATGCTGAATTCAGTCTGGCCAATGCACAAAGCACTGCCGGTATCAACAATGACGCAAGTTGGTTTATACAAGCCATCACTGACGGTGAAAATTACACAGTGTCTTCACGCAGTCTGGACTATTATTTTGGCAGCGTGTTAGAAACCAGATTTTTCTTTTTCACAGATCAACAAATTTTTGACAGCAGAACCGGAACCACCATCAGAGACTTTGTCAACGTACTTAAAACCAACAGCAAGCCCGACAGCAACGTGCCCCTGGAAGGTGACACACGTTTGCGCATCATTGGCCAACCTGTGCAAAGCGATGGCTTTGTAGACGATTTCCAGGTCCTGGTAGGCTTCGAGGACACCGACAGTGACGGTGTTCCAGACAACCCAGATTTTTTCAATGATATTGTGGCACCCGATGTCACACCCAATCTCAAACTGGTATTCTTACAAAGCACTGTAGACTTTGATAATTTGCAACGTTATCTACTGGTCAACCCTGGCATAGTCAATAGTGACTACGCAACCTTGGATGACATTGAGTTGGTCAAACAAAGTTATGTTGATGGCCAGGTTTTTTATGCGTATTCACAACAATTATTTTATTCGTTGACAGTGAATCCCAACAATGGAACCCGTGTATTGATACTTCGCAGTGATTTTATTGCCAGAGTTGGCAGACAGAGTTTGTATTTCCAATATCGTCACAACAGTCCGTTGACTTCAAGGCTAGATCCTGGCAGCACCAATATCATTGACTTGTATGTGGTCACCCTGCAGTACTACACGGCCTATCAGAATTGGATCAAAGATTCCACAGGCACTGTGCCAGAACCGTTGCCACCGACCATTGATCAACTGACCACTGATTATTCTGGCCTACAAGATTACAAGATGATCAGCGACAACGTGATTGTCAACAGTGTGGAATTCAAACCTTTGTTTGGTGCCAAAGCCACAGAAGAACTGCGTGCCACCATCAAGGTCATTAGAGCTGCCAACAGCACTGCCAGCGTGAGTGAAATTAAAAACTTGGTCGTGGCCAACATGGATGCTTATTTCAGTCTTGACAAATGGAACTTTGGCGACACATTCTACTTTTCAGAACTTGCTGCTTATCTGCATGCACAGATCGGGGACATTGTCAGCAGTGTGGTTGTGGTACCATTGAATCAACAAAAGTTTTTTGGTGATCTATATGAAATCCGCAGTGCGCCCAATCAAATTTTTGTCAATGCAGCCACGGTCAACAACGTCGAAGTCATACAGGCTTTGACCAGTACCAATTTGCGTACAGCACCTGGTAGTGGAGTTATCTAATGGCACGAGTACGTTCGGTCGATTTTTTACCTGAGATATTCCAAACCCCGGTCAATCGACAGTTTTTGGCAGCCACACTAGATCAACTCATACAAGAGCCAAAATTTCAAAAAACGCAAGGCTTTGTTGGACGTCGTGTTGGACCCGGAGTCAATCCAGAAGATCGTTATGTAATTGAGCCCACCAAGACACGCAATGATTATCAATTGGAACCTGGAGTTGTTGGCCTTGAGCCCGGCACCGACAATATCAATGATGTAATCACCTATCCAGGAATCAATGATGCACTGAGATTGCAAGGCGCTTACACCAACAATTCAGACAGACTGTACACCAGCGAATATTATGCCTGGGATCCATTTGTTGACTTTGATAAGTTTGTAAACTATCAACAATACTACTGGTTGCCCAGTGGTCCTCTTGACGTAGATGTTTCTTCGTCCACGGTTTTGCTCACTGACAATTTTGTAGTCACACGAGCAGACAGCACTTACACGTTTAGTGGAGTGGCTGGAACCAATCCAGCATTGACCTTGGTACGTGGAGGCAGTTACACATTTCAAGTGGCACAGAATGACAAACAAGACATAAATTTTCGTGTGCAGAACAGCGGTACTTCTGCGTATTTAATAAACTATGAGCCCAACCCTACTTTGACATTGGTGCGTGGCAACACCTACACATTTACTTTGTCACTGACTGGCTTGTATACTTTTTTCATCAAAACTCTGGCCAGCCTGGGCAACACCAATACCTATGATTCGGGCGTGACCAACAATGGTGCCAGCACCGGAACTGTGACTTTTGTGGTGCCCCAGGACGCACCCGATGTGCTGTATTACAGTAGCGCCACGCAACTCAACATGCGTGGTACCATGAACATAGTTGATGCCACGCCCGGCACCGGTCCAAACTTTTGGATTCAAGCTGCTCCTGGTGTCAATGGAAAATTGCCGGCCACTCCAAACATCAGCAGTAGAGATGTTTTAGGAGTGACCAACAACGGTGAAGATCTTGGCACCATCACATTTGATGTGCCTCTGAGCACAGCACAAAGTTTTTATTACAATTTGACCGAGCTTCCAGGCGTGGACTTAATAACCACGCTACAGTATGATCAAATCAATGGCAAAACAGTTGAGCAGTTTTTTATTGAAAACATCTCTGGCATCGACGGCATAGTTGACCTTAACAATCGCACCTTGGTATTCCAATACACTGATAGCGGTTGGGGCACTGTGCCTGAATCTCTAAGGTACAATGTATGGAGAATCAATTATGTAGATATAGCTGGTACTGATTACATACAATTGACCAATGTGCTGACCGTAAACAACCTGGAAAAGTTTTCAATTCTGTATGGTACACAATATGCCAGCACTGGGTGGTACAAAAATACCCAAGGACTGTTTGAACAAATTCCTTTATTGACCGCAGTCAACAATGTGTTGTACTACCAAGATGGAATAGATCCAGCATTGTTTGGAGAAATCCGTTTGATAGATCCGTTGGACTCTTCCTCATTGAGAATTGACGACATAATTGATCGCCCTACCTATACCAGCCCCAATGGGGTAGTGTTCACCAATGGTCTCAAAGTAATTTTCCGAGGCAACGTTGATCCTGTCAGCTATCAAAATCAAAGTTACTACGTGGAAGGTGTAGGCACGGCCATACGCCTGTTGCCTGTGACTGATTTTGTGACACCTGAAACTTACACGCAGAGTGCCAGTATTTCCTTTGATCAATTGCCCTACGATGTGGGCAATTTTGATGGCACACTGAATGCTCCTGCAAGGCCTGACTATCTTACCATCAACCGGGCCAGTCCAGATCTCAATGGCTGGAGTCGTAGCAATCGTTGGTTCCATATAGATGTAATCAACTATTCAGCCGAACTCAACAACATACAACCCGTGGTAGACAATGCTGCACGTGGTCGCAGACCAATCCTGGAATTCCGTGCTGGCACACGCTTGTTTAATTTTGGAACACAAGGTAAACAACCGGTCAACATCATTGATTTCCAAACAACTGACGCACTCAGCAACGTCAATGGCACACTGGGATATGGAGTGGATGGATATCCATTTATCAACGGAAGCCGGGTTATTTTTGCAGCCGATCTTGATCCCAATGTCAGAAACAAAGTATATCAAGTTGAATTCATCATGCCTGACACACAGGCTCCATTGATATTGCAACCTATTATTAATTTGGTACCTGCATCTGATGCTGATGTAGAAATCAATCAAACTGTGGTATGTTTAAGTGGTATAACTTTACAAGGAAAAAGTTTTTACTATGATGGCGTGACATGGTTGCCAGGACAAGACAAAGAAAGTTTAAATCAAGCACCGTTGTTTGACATATTTGACAGTACAGAAATCAGTCTTGGAAATTTGGTCAAATACCCCAGTTCAACTTTTACAGGTAGCAAGTTACTAAGCTATGCTCCGGGCACTGGACCTGACGATCCAGTGCTGGAGTTTGCGTTAAAATATCTTAACTTGGCCAACATCGGTGACATTGTGTTTGACAACAACTTGTACACAGATACTTTTATATATGTAAAAGATTCAGTCAGTACAACGGAAGCAATCAGTTCTGGGTTTGTGCATCGTTATTTGAATCGAGTTGCTTTTGTAAGAGAACTGGGTTGGCAAACAGCCGTCACTCCCAGCATAACTCGGCAACAATTCAGATTCACCTACGAAGGTCGTCCATTGAAGCTGGATGTCAAGGTCAGTGATTCTGTCACAGTTCCTGCAATCCAGTTGTATGTCAATGCCAACTTCCAGGATCCATCTCGTTACTCAGTAGCAACCACAGCAGACGTAACCACAGTGATATTGACACCCGAGGCCACCGGAGTAGTGCCCGGCGACATTATTGAAATTACAGCCATCAGTGATCAAGTCAGCGCACAAGGATTTTATCAGGTACCTATCAATTTAGAAAACAATCCAATCAATGCCAACAGCAACACATTTACCCTGGGCACTGTGCGTAGCCATTACGGCACCATCGGAGAAAACCTGATTGCATTGCAAGGCCCCATCAACGGAGCCAACAACACACGTGACCTAGGCAATATTGTGCCTTATGGTTTGCAAATCCTACAACAGTCAAGCCCATTGACCTTGGCCGGATACTTTGCTAGAAATCTTGAATATGATATTTTTGCTGCTATAGAATACAATTCTAGAGAATATATCAAGTTTAAAAATCTCATGCTGGAAACAGTGGTTCGCAACGAGTATGGAAATGCTACTGTGGCACAAATTTTAGATTTGGCCATTGCAGAAATTACCCAAGGGCGCACAGACATCAATCCATTTTATTGGAGTGACATGTTGCCCACTGGTTCAGTATTTTTAGAAACCACGTACACAATCACACCTATCACTACCAATGTGTTTGATACTGTGCAGACTTACGATTTTACATCAGCTAACTTCCAAGGCTTGTTGGTATATCTTACTCGCGCTGGCACGGAACCTGGGCAAAGCACAACCACATTATTAAGCCGCAACACTGATTATGTTGTATCAACTGATGGACCAACATTGTCTGTCACTGTGCCTTTGGTTGTAGGCGACGTGGTAACCTTGCGTGAATATCGAAACACTGCTGGAAATTTCTGTCCTAACACTCCCAGCAAGATGGGCCTGTACCCCAAATATTTGCCAAGGATATTTGTTGACACCAATTACGTAAATCCCACAACAGTGATACAAGGTCATGATGGCAGCATCACTTTGACATTTGGCGACATCAGAGATGAAATCTTATTAGAATTTGAAACACGCATTTACAACAATCTCAAGACCGATGACAATCCAGTGCCCTTGACCATTGATGATGTCATTCCAGGAGCTTTTCGTACCACAGATTACACGCAGACTGAGATCACTGCAATCCTTGGAGAAAGTTTTTTAAGTTGGATTGGCTGGAACAAGCTAGATTACAAAACACAGAACTATGTAGCCAACAACCCGTTTACTTACAATTACAGCAGTGCCGGCAGCAAGATAACCAGCGGCGGCACAGTCAGCAACATCGCCGAAACTTCGTTGCTGGGTGCTTGGCGTGGAATCTATAGATATTACTATGACACCATCAGTCCCAATCTAACACCCTGGGAAATGCTAGGGTTCAGTGAAGAACCTGTGTGGTGGCATGAACGATATGGTCCTGCGCCTTATACCAGCGACAACTTGGTATTGTGGGACGACCTTGAAGCTGGCCTAGTGGCTGACCCTGTGGCACCTTATGTGATCATAAAATTCCGCAGACCAGGCCTGACATCGGTCATACCAGTGGGCACAGAAGGACAGTTGCTGGCTCCAATCAACAGTGTAGTAGGCGCATATGATCCCACTGCATTCCGCAAGAGTTGGGTGGTTGGCGACGGCGGCCCGGTTGAAAGTTCCTGGTGGACATCCAGCAGTTATCCATTTGCGGTCATGCGCCTATTGGCCTTGACACGGCCTGCAGAATTCTTCAGTCTGTTTGCTGATCGTGATCGTTATCGTTTCAGCGCAGAATTTGATCAATACTTGTACGATGGTCGTTACCGATTGAGTCTGCGACCAATTCCCGGACAAGACAGCATCAGCGGCATCGAAGTCTATGGACGCTTGGCAGGACAACAAGATGGAATCAGCAAGGCCAGTTATATCAACTGGATTGTTGATTACAATCAACAGTTGGGCCGCAACAGCACTGAAAAATTGACCGACGATCTGGCCAGTATCGATGTACGGCTGTGCTATAGAATGGCCAGCTTTACCAACAAACAGTATCTAAAAATATTCACAGAAAAATCTAGCCCCAACAGCCAAAACAGTAGTCTGTTGTTGCCAGACGAAAGTTACAATCTGTTGTTGTACAAGAATCAGCCATTTGCTGACATTGTGTACAGTGCCCTGATTGTAGAACGTGTGGCCACAGGATATGCGGTGTTTGGATACAGCACTACCAATCCATACTTTGAAATTTTTGCCAGCTTTAGTGGTGGAGTACTACAAACAATAAGTGGTGGCGGGGCCGAAGTGCGTGTGCCAGCTAACTACACCGACATTGTGGTCCAGGTTCCATATGGGTATGTGTTTACCAACACTACCATGGTTGTGGATTTTATATTGAGTTATGGCACATATCTTGAAAGTCAAGGATTGATATTTACTGATGTTGAAAACGGATATCGACTCAACTGGAATCAGATGGCCACAGAATTCTTGTATTTTAGTCAACAAGGTTGGGCCACAGGAACTTTGATCAATCTCAATCCAGTGGCCAATCGATTGATAGCTGTCAAAGCTGGCGCAGTGGTTGACACCATTGAAAGCCTTACACCAGAAAATATGCTGCTGGATCAAAATCGTGAAGTGTTGCCCACACGTGATCTTGTGATAGATCGCAGTGGGAATACTTTTACTATAACTTCTGATTCAAATCAAACCATAAGTTATCTGCATCTGAGATTTACCAACTATGAACACATGGTCGTGTTAGACAATGTGAGTATTTTTGCCGATTTGATCTACGATCCAATTACGGCTGCGCGACAAAATCGTGTGCGGATCACAGCGGCCACTACCACTGAGTGGAACGGACAAGTAGATGCACAAGGATTTATTCTCAACGAAAACAATGTCAAAGAATGGCAAAGCAATCGCAAATACACCAAGGGCGAAATTGTTCTTTACAAAAACGTTTATTGGTCAGCACAAACCATTGTACAACCCAAGATATTGTTTGATTTCAATGATTGGGTCACGTCCGATTATACACTGATCCAAGAAGGCCTGTTACCTAACATAGCCAACAAGGCCGATCAGTTGGCCAACAGTTACAATACCTATAGTGCCAACTTGGAACGCGACAACGATTTGTTGAGCTATGGCTTGATTGGATTCCGCCCACGTCAGTACATGGCTGCATTGAATCTCGACGATGTTAGTCAGGTCAATATCTATCAACAGTTCCTAGGAAGCAAAGGAACTATTCGTTCAGCTGAACTGTTTACTCGTGCAGACCTAGGCAAAGAAAGTGGCGAATACAACATATATGAAAACTGGGGCATACTGGCATCTACATATGGCGCCAATGCCAATCGTAGCTTTTTTGAACTCAGACTCAATGAAGATCTCTTGCAATCAAATCCCAGTGTGATACAAGTTATCAATCCACAGCAAACCAGCGACGCAGATCAAACTGTGTTGTTGAGTGATGTCTGGAGAGAAAGTTTCAAACTGACCAGCACTGACATATTGCCTACTACCTACTCAACCATCAGTGATACTGCCTTGCCCAGTGCCGGCTATGTAAATTTAAATGATGCAGACATCACTGTATTCAGCCTGGATGATCCTTCCAGTATTGCTGCCAACTTAGATTCTGTAGGTATTGGCACTGTGATTTGGGTAGCAAAAACCAATCCATATGATTGGAACATTTACAGATGTGAACGTGTGACCGGCAGACTTACACAAGTAGCAGATAATCTCAATCAGACCAGTGTGGCCACATTTACTTCGGCACACAGCCTTGTTGTGGGCGATCTCATAATTGTTCGTTATTTCAGCGACGCAGTGGATGGAGTATATCGTGTATTAGCAGTGCCCAGTATCACACAAGTAGTCATTGCTTACAATTTTATCAGTACCAATCAAACCACTCTCAACGGCGACGGTCTGGTTTTCTATTTGCAAACAGCTCGAGTAGCACAGCCCAGCGACATAGCCACCTTGCCATATGCCAACAGTCTGGTATCTGGTGCACGGGTATGGGTCGATGACAATGGTGCTGGTCACTGGGTGGTTTTAGAAAAGCAAAATCCCTTCAAAGATTTATATCGCTTGCGTGCAGAAGCTCCAATAACCAACAATCAATTTGGGTTTTCCATAGCCCAGGGCGCTGATAGTTTTACAGCTCTGGTTGGAGCCCCAGGATTAGATGCTGAAGACAGTTCCTTGGATTCAGCTGGCAGTGTTTATACCTATCGTAGAACCATTGACGGCAACTACGGTTTCAACATAAATTTACAATTGAATGCCGTGGACACTTTGGGTTTTGGTAACAGTGTAGATTTTGGTAATCGTACCTGGGGAGTCGCTGGTGCCAGCATCAGTAACAACTATGCTGGATACGCAGTGGTCCTATACTTGGTACCCGGCAGCAACAATTATATTTTGTCTCAGGTACTGATAGCACCTGATTTAGATTTCTCTTCAATCGAGTTTGGCTCAGCAGTGACCATCAGCCCGGATGAACGCTGGATGTATGTGAGTGCCGCCGCCGGCAACAAAGTCTATGCCTACGGCAAGGTTGAAATAGAAAATCAGCGTGTGGTTTATGTGACCGACGGCGCTACCAACATCTTCAACTATTCAAATTTCATCGAAATTGACAGTGTGTTTCCTGACCAATTGGTATTGAGCCTGGACAATTTGCAAAGCGGTATCAACGTAGATCTTGTTTATGCCATTGACTATTTGATAACTGCCACAACAGTGGTGTTATTCAGCACGCCGACTGCAGGATTGAATCTCTCTATCAGTCGCCGCCAGGTCGCACAGCTTGACGACTACAACTATTTTGGAATACTACAAAATACCACCAGTGGGCTCGGATCTGGCGCTGTGTTTTCTTTGAATTCTGTGCGTGGAGATTACTTTCCTACTTTGGTTTCGCCTGGATCCGGATATGCACCTGGTGACACCCTGGTCATATTTGGAGCAGCAATTGGTGGGGCTACACCGGCCAACAATTTAACAATCACAGTGACCACAGTCGATGCTGACACTGGAGTAGAAACATTTACCTATAGCGGAGTTGGCATTGGCAACGCCACGACCTTTGCTCTTAACCCAGAGCTTTACACAGCCACCAACATTTATTCGTTTACTGTAGCCGTGGATGGACAATTACAACGTCCATTTATTGATTACACCTTTAACGACAGCACCACAGAAGTGACTTTTATAAACATTCCTCCGTTTGGCTCAATCATCAGTGTATCGACCGGAAGCTACTGGCAATATGTAGAAACTCTCACAGTGCCCGGCCTAGGTGCAAATGCAGGATTTGGATCCAGTCTGACCACTGCCACCGACGGCCGTCAAATTTTGATTGGCTCACCCTTAGACGATGCTGGAGCAGTGAATCAAGCTGGGTCAGTTTATGCATTTGATCGCAGCGTGATTCGCTACCTGGTAACAGATGTCACACAGTTGACTTATGCCATGCCAGGAACTCCTCAAGGTCCGATCTCGGTAATTTTAAACAATCAGTTCTTGAACAACTCAGATGACTTTAAAAATGGTCAATTTAGCATAGTAGGATCAGACGTTGTGTTGTCTAGTACAACAAGTTTGACCATTGGTGACGTTATAGAAATTGAAACCAATGAGTTCCAGCAAATACAAAAAATTATTTCGGCCACGGCCCAAGATGAAAGCGCATTTGGTACCGCCGTAGAAATCTGTTCAAACAATTGCAGTGTATACACTGGAGAGCCACTGGCCACAGTGACTCTTCCACAGGAAGGACAGGTACAACGCAACGTAAATCAGAGTCGAGTCTACGGAGTCACTTCAACAACCAAGGCCAATCCTACACTGGTCGCTGGAGATCCTATAAGAATTAACAACACTCAAGTTGCTGTTCCTCTTGCTCCCAACAATACCATACAAGGATTGATATCAGCTATTAATTCGGCTGGAATACCCAATGTGATAGCATCGGCTACAACAGATCTGATTTTGTCGGGTGACAGTGTAACCAAGATATTTGATGTAGGAACCATATACAGTGCCACAACAGCTTATACCACTGTGGTCTATTTGGGCACGGTGTTACAAACCGCCGGAGTTGATTATACCTACAACAACAATACAAGACAGTTGATATTTGTAGCCGCACCCACTTTTGGCACAACAATAACTGTGGTTTCTGGACGCATGACAGTGAGTGTGGTCAACATTCAGGCCACATTGCCCAACAACAAACTCACAGTTCTTCCCGGAGTGACAGGCACAGCATTTGATGATCTGGGCTTTGAAACCTACTACTATGCACAAACCATTGTGAGTCCTAATCCCACCGACTATGCTTACTTTGGCCAAAGCCTGGATGTTGACAGCACAGCTATAAATTTGATAGTGGGTGCGCCCAATGGCGATGTGTATGCCCCTGTGACCTTTGACCTTGCTCAAACTTATTTTGATGATCGTAGTACCACATTCTTCTCACCAGTATTCAACAGTGGTGTGGCTTACACTTTTGATTTGTTGCCCAGTGCCACATCATCAATCAACAACCCAGGAGCATTGATATTTGGACAACAAGTATACGACGACACTTCTGCTACCAACGATCGATTTGGTTTTGCAGTCAACTATCGAAATGGAAGATTACTGATAGGATCTCCTGGCAACGATCAACAAGTAGCCGAGGCCAACTATGGCCAAGTCACGGGGTACAACAATCCTGACAATACACCGGCCTGGGCGGTACAAATCCT
>Ga0209229_10000176_pt1 | contig 24904 bp, 53 predicted proteins | sample SanBayMetagenome_FD_187466 | JGI IMG/M metagenome (GOLD analysis project Ga0209229, IMG submission 187466) | Freshwater and sediment microbial communities from dead zone in Sandusky Bay, Ohio, USA (SPAdes) (version 2) | ecosystem: Environmental > Aquatic > Freshwater > Lentic > Sediment... | reverse complement strand
TATGCAAGAAAGAGATCGAAGTCAGATCAGCCTTTGCATACTTCACATTAAATAATCATATTAAAAGAGAACATAAATCCTAGTCAACTAGAATATTAGATATTCAAAAATGTTAATAAAATTTTTTGTAGGGATATTGGGATTTGAACCCAAACTCGTTTGTATATAAGACAAATGCTTTAACCAGATTAAGCTATATCCCCATATGGCATTAGCCAAATATGTAGTATATAACTCCAAGTATATTTACCATTACAGCAACAATAACTATTGAGATAATGGTTTTCACTTTCCGCCTCTGATCAATTTCTCTATGCAATTTACGCAAAAGCTCTCTAGTACGCCTTTAGAGTTCAATCTCTCAACATACTTTGGCTTATCGCAAAAATCGCATTTCATGATCTTATTCTACCACCGCTTCTTATTTTAGTCAACTAGAATATTAGATTTATAAAAATGTGAATATATATTTTTCTTGTATGATGCATACTTTTTTAGGTACAAATCGGACAAATAGTGCGCCCATAGATCGGTGTGGTGTATCTCACAAAAATAGTTTTGAGACACGCCCGAAAAACGGGTCAAAATGTCAGTGGTGCGTGTTATAGTTACACTATTAGAAAGTTAAGAAAGGTTCTTAACAAGAAAGGTCAAAATGACAAAAGTTTTATCACATGAAGTTAGTAAGTGCCAGTCCTGTAATTGGACAGGCGACTCTTGGGACATGTTCTGTAAAGTAGATAAGTCCCATAAAACCGAACAAATGTTCGCATGGTTCGATAGAGAGGCTATGGCTTACTCTTACTCTAAGTCCCCTAGCCAGTGTGACTAACCTCACACTAAATAGGCTTGACTTTCCGCCTTCGGTCTGCTAGGCTTAAGCCATAACAATTTAATAGAAATAAAAATAAACTAAACTAAAGAAAGGTGGTCACCAAATGACTACACTAGATAAAAACAAAATTAACCACTCTAAGTTCGGTCACCTTGACCTTAACGCTAGAATTACTCTCGCTGCTGAAATGGTAGCAAATGGAGAGGTGGTCTCTTTTAGAGGCGCCTCCGCCGATACCTATAACAAGGTTATTGCCCTTGCTAATCGTATCAAGCAGGAACAAGAGTTCCCACAGTGTCCATGCGGACAGTGTGACTAACAACACACTAAATAAACTTGACTTTCTTAAGTCTATCCCCTAGAATAATCTCAATAAATAAAACTAAAAGAATAGGAAATAAATAAATGAAAATCACTTACTCAATTTGGGACGGGTCTCAACTACTAGGCACTAACTTCACCGCCTCAACCCCTGAAGAAATGGAAAAGTTCGTAGGCGAACTAAAGAAAGTTTCTAAAAATGTAGTAGCACACATGCGAAAGGTAGAACAGAACTAATGTACTCATTCGATAATAGCAAGTCCTCTAAGTGGGACACAATTCAAGAAGATGTAGCCGATGCCTACACCTACTTAGATGAATACCCTGTAGAAGAAGAGGAAGAAGATGTCTTCGGTTTCTCTAAGGCTATAGAAACAGAACACCTAACAGATGAACAGGTGAATGAAATCCTAGACATGTTTGGAGATGATTTCTAATGAATAGACTACTAACAACCGCCGTCCAATTAATCTTGGCAGGCGTTACCATTCCCCTACTAATTGCAGTAATCAAGGACCTACGAGAGAACGGACTAAATTAATATGATGACACGTAAAGACTATGTAAAGACCGCCGAGATTCTTTCTACTTATAAAGATTTAATCGGTAACAGTTTTACTTATGAAGATTTGGTGGATGATTTCGCCGTTATGTTTTCGGAAGATAACGAAAGATTTAATTCCGATAAGTTTTGGGAAGCATGCATGAAATGAAAGAAACTTTTATTTTCTTTTTAATTTGTTTAGCTTTTGGAATTCTGATCACGTTATAAAAAAAAATAAAAAACAAAATTTTCTCGGCGTGTTAACTTGACAAGCTGCGAAAATTTTGCGGCCCCCGCACTCGGGCGTGTCCTCCACAGGTTTATGCACGTGATTTAAATCACACGGAAATTTGAGCGTGAGTTATCCACATGACCTACATCACATTTCAAAATGTCCGATTTGTGGCATTACCCGTCAGTAAATGTCAGACCCCCCTGCTATAATTCCATTATAAAGAAAGTTGAGAAAGGTTCTCAAACTAGAAAGGAATTCAAATGAATTCAACAATTATCAAGTGTGCAGAGCACACACCATTCAAACCTGCTATCTCAGAATATGCAGATACACAATTCACATTTTGTGAAGTTTGTGAAAACAATATTGAGCGTTGGTATAACGATACCGACCCTGAGCGTCTACCAATGTGGACAGATTGGAAGGTATCTAAATGATAGACTTCGTAAAAAACTTAGAATTAGAAAACTATTTGGCAGACGAGCCAATAGACCCACTAGCAAAAATGCTAGATGAACTTATCTCGAAAGGAGAATATAAATGAGTAAATATAATGTACTTATATCTTATGTCGTAGAGGCACAAGATGAACTAAGCGCAATCTTTGCACTTAATAAAACACTCTACCCACTTAGCGAGAATGAACTCGATAAGTTTAACGCTTTCCATGTTGAGGAGGTTTCAGAATGAGTTATCGTGATGATTACTACGATTATCAGAATGATAATCTACTCTCCGCCGTTGGTTGCTATTGCAAAATTAATTTCGTTTGTTCAGAATGTAAGGAGAACTATCTATGAGTTACACAATGTCATGGGAACAACCCAAATATAATTGGGATAATTACTACGAGGATAATTCAGAATTATTTACTACTCCAGAAGTAATAAATGAAACTGATGAATTTGAATTTGAAAATTCAGCTGACGCTGAATTATTTGATGGAGAATTTGATCCGTTTTACTTTGAATAATTATGCATAACAATTCATAATTATAAATGCAGTTCGAACATCTGTTCGAATTTGCCGCCCCCGAGGTCGGGCGTGTCTGGGGATTATTCTGTGGATAACTTTTTCACAGGAATTTATGATCGTGTGATTTTTATCACAGGAATTTTGTCTCAAATACTGAGAGGTAACAAGAAATTTGTCAGTCCCCCATGCTATAATTTCAGACATAAAGAAAGGATAACTAACTATGGGTTATATTGAAATATTCAGAATAAATGAAGAGGGTGCTGGCTGGGTTGATTTATCAGACGCCACCCCGTCCGAATTGCTAGACCTTGAAATAGGTTTATTTCAGGAAGGTGCGTTGTGATATAAATCACAACGACACACCCCCCAAAATTCAATAAAATGTCAGACCTATCCGCTATAATTGCGGGTATAAAGAAAGGAAATAAAATGTCAGTAAATGTCTATTCTATCGAAAGCCTACTTGTAGGAAAAAACTATCGCTCTCGTTCAGTAAGTGGAGAAATTGTTCATGCTGAAAAAGATAATCGTGCTGTATGGTATGACGGGTGCGAAAGTTACCTAGTAGAAATTCGCCCTACTCATGGTTTCAAAAATGTATGGCGAACTTTAGCGGTAAAAAATCCCGACTAAATAAAATCGAAACAGGGGCAGTTTAGAGAGTGTTCTCGCCCAATGTCGTAAGTAAGAACTCTCACACACAATTTCTAACGAAAGGAAAACTAAATGAACCTAGATGAATTCAAGGCTCACGTTATTGCTCAACGTGAAGCAAGCAAGGCGGAGGCATTGTCAGTGCTATCTGCTACAATTACCGAAACAAAAGGAAAGGAAAACTAAATGTCTAAAATGAAAGAAGCCGTTGAAGCAATTCTAAATTGCGAGGATTGCTATGGTAGAGGTTATCAAGGTTGGGTTTCACCTGACGGAGATTTTGATGTTGAAAGTTGCGATTGTAATCCGCATAATCTAATTCTTGAAGATAGCGAGGTAATTTTCTAATGAAGAAATACACTTTTGGAGTTTGGCTAGACATAAACGCCGAAGATGAAGAAATGGCAGTATCACTTTTTGATGAAGTGGTAAAAAATACTTTCGTATCAGATAGTTATTGTTTCGAGTGGAAAGAGGTTGAGTAATGGAGATTTTTCTTTGCGATAATTGTTCAACGCTTGCGATAGTAAAACTAAATAAAGACACAATAGAAATAACTAAGTGTGCGTGTGTCTTATGATTAGCGAAAGAGATAGAAGAAGAAATTGGTTTGAGAGAGGCGGTACATTTATGAACTACAACAAGGGAGAAACTTTGGAATACGACTACGCACTAACAACTTACTATGATGGTGAGTTAGTAAATACACAACGCTATAACTTCGCACTTGACGCAGTAAATGATTTTAATAAGTGCGTTGATTTTGGTGACGCTGAAGAATACGCAACTTATAATTTAGCAGAACCAAACGGAAAACTTTGGACTAAAAACTTTTGGCGAGATGGAAAAGTTTCGGGAAAATAACACGATCTAAAAGGTTGAAAGTTAAATCAAATTGGTTTAACTTTCAACTAATTTAGACACGCCCGACAGCGCCGCACAGAGCTATTAGTTGCCATTACATGCATTACTAAGATCTCACAGGAATCCCTGGAATTTGCCGCCGATTTTTTGGCGAAAGTCAAGTTACGCCAATGTGATTTTTATCACAGGAAAATGTCCGATTTGATAGCATTTTGGATTTGTGTATGTCGGTGGGTTTTGCTATAATTCTCTCTCAACAACAACAGAAAGGAAGCACAAATGGCAACTCCAAAAATCGGTGAAACCTTTACAACTGCTAAGTCAGGCGTAACAGGTGAGGTTCAGGAAGTAGTCAAGAACGATAATGGCTCTTATCGTATCAGACTATCCGTCAATGGTCAAGACCGCTGGACAACAGCAAAGTAATGTAAATCACAGCGGGTGGGCTGGACAAATGTTCAGCCCATCTGCTAAAATACTCCCTAACAACCCACTAAAAGAACAGGAATAAAATGGCAACAAGAGGCAAAGCAATAAATGTAAAAATCGCAACACCAAAGGTAATCAAGGCACTAGAAACTAAGTTAGCACAACTAACTAAAGACTATCAGGCACAAGAAGCAAACGAAGCAAAGTATCAAAAGGCTTACAAGGCTTGGCAAAAAGAAATCGGCAAGTGGGCTATTGCTAATTTCTCAAAAGCAGAGAACCTTCGCACAAACTATCGCTCTTGGAACAAGACACTCAATGTTGATTTCGACATCATCACAGAGGAAACTTCTTTCCCAACAGAACCTGAAAAGGACTTCGAGGTAATCCATCAGCACACTTATCGTGAGCAAAAAGAGGAAATGGAAAACGCAATCCGTATCCTAAAGATGACCGACGAGGAAGTTGTAAGCACAAGCACTTACAATGCTATTGCTCGTTATCTCTAACCAATTTGGGGGGCAGAACTAAAGTCCTGAACCCAAACGACCTGAGTATGTCGCTAAACTACTCAACCAACCCACTACTGAAAGGAAATAAATAAATGACTCTTGGCGGATACACTTATCAAATCGGTGACCTTTTCACAACATCAAAGACAGGTGTTACAGGTCGTATTGCTAACTTCTCTCCAATTAGCAATAAGGTTACTCGTGTAAATCTAATTCTCGCTAATGGTTCTCGCCGTTTTGCAATGGTGAAAACAAGCAAGTAAAAAATATTCGCCAGGCTGATTAGGGCGATAATAAAAATACTATAGAGCAAGGTTACTGCCGACCTAAAGACGCAGACCTCCTGAGCAAGAGCCAAAACTGCTCACAATCTTGCCCCGTTAGTTACCTTTCTTTCTAGCGGGGCATTTCCCTTGAAAAATTTGCGGCACCTGTGATCAATCTCACAGAGCTACTTACGGGTAGGATTTGATTAACGCTGGAATTTCTGCTATTATTACGGCATGATTACTAAAACTAGGAAAACCCGTGAGGAATTACGCCGTGTGCTTGAGCTACGCCGTAGCAATTGCGCTACCGCTATTCCTAGTAAGAAAGTTTATACTAGAAAAAAGAAACACGCTAATAAACTTGATTAAACCCCTGCAGTATGCTAGAATTACACCCCCACTAAGAAAGGCCCCTAATGAAACTGAAGCGCTCTAATGATAGGAAAGTAACTAATGCCGTCTCCCCTAATGGAAAAACCCCAACAATTGCCAACACCTTCGGCCTACCTGCAGGAAAAGCCTATTCATGTCCTGGTGCTACGTCTATCTGCGAGACTGTTTGCTATGCAGGCAAATTGGAAAAGGTCTATAAGGGAGTAAAGGCTACTCTTCTACATAACTGGGAATTATTAAAAGACGCCGACCATGATACTATGGAAGCGCTACTCATGGAAATGATCGAAGACTTCAAAAAGGATTGCGATAAGCGTAAGGCAGATAAGTTATTCCGTATCCACTGGGACGGTGATTTCTTTAACGATACTTATACATTCGCATGGAAGCATGTTATTCTTAATCATCCCGATGTTCAATTCTGGGTCTATACACGTGTAAAGTCCGCTGCTATCATGCTTAAGGGTATTGAAAACTTATCTCTTTACTATTCTACCGACGATGAGAATGCAGAAATTGCGGAAGACTTACGCACTAACCATGAGGGTATTCGCCTTGCGTATCTAGGTAAGACTTTCGCCGCTACTGAAAGCAAGATGAAAGAATTAATCGGTAAGCCTGGCGCTAAGTGTCCTGAGAACCTAAAGAAAATTCCTCTTATCTCTAGCAATGGGTCCGCCTGCGTATCATGCGGATTGTGTGTTTATGGTAAGGCCGATGTTAGATTTTCTGCGAGTAAAAAATAATGGGCTGGCAGTGTAGATCTGATTATATGTGCAATGATTGTAAACAAAATAATTACTATGTATGCGAGTGCGTGTGTCACCTGCCAATTGTACAACGACTAAAAAATGTGATAGGATAGCCCAATGGATTTCTACTACGGTATGGGCACTTTCTTTGGCGTGTTAATTGCAGTTGTGTTGATAATTTATTTTATTATTCTTCCAATTGCTGTTATAGTTAATTTACTATCTATCCCTACACCAAAAATAGACGACACAGAATGGCAAGACGCTTTGGCTATTGACAAATAGCCTGAGCTGTGCCGCCCCCAAAACCTGATCTTGTCAAGTTTTACGGGTGTGATTTTAAACACACGGGAAATACTAGGATAATTCGGACATTTAACTAAGATGAATTGACTCCGCTGGGGTGGTTGTGCTAAAATAGGCTCTTCAAACAATCGAAAGGAAAACTATGGCTCACGACCTAGAAAATCAAAATGGCAAAACCTCATTCGCATCATTCAGAGAACCTGCTTGGCATGGTCTCGGAACAGTATTTACAAATGAAGTAACTACTGGCGAAATGCTATCTCTCGCAAATCTTGACGGGTGGAACGTTCGCCTTGAAGATTTGGAAATTCCAAATCACCTCTCATCTGATAAATCATATCAGTACGTAGTACGTACCAATCCTACCGACGCATCTCAAACAGACGTTCTCGGCGTAGTTGGTCAGCGTTATGTACCATTGCAGAATGAAGATTTATTCTCATTCGGTGATAACATTCTAGATGGTGGAGGACGCTGGGAAACTGCTGGCTCTATTCGTGGAGGGCGTGTTGTATTTGGCTCTCTTGCTCTTGAACGTGAAGCGGTTATTGACGCTCAGGGCGTAGCAGATAAGGTGAAGACTTATTTGCTCATCAACACATCTCATGACGGGTCTATTGCTATTCAGGCATCTATTACTCCCGTTCGTGTTGTGTGCGCTAATACTCTAAACCTTGCACTTAATGGTGTTGGTCGTAAGAAGGGTGGCGTTAAGCAATCTTTCAAGATTCGCCACACACAAACAGCAGAAGGAAAAATTCAAGTTGCACGTGAGACTCTTGGTCTTGCTAATGCATACATGGACGAATTCTCAAAGTTGGCTAATTCTCTATACGAGAAGGAAGTCACTGCTCAGCAATTCAACGACATCATTCTCGCTGCTTATCCAAAGCCAAAGGGTGAAGCAAAGAACGCAATCACCAAATGGACAAATAAAGTTGATACTCTCAACGATATTTACACAGGCGAGTTTAACGGCATGATTGCTGGAACTGCTTGGGGTGCGTTTAATGCACTTACTGAACGCCTTGACTGGCACCGCTCTGCTCGTGGTGGTTCTAACGAATCTATCCTTGCATCTGCATCAGGATTTGATGCACAAATCAACGCAGAAAAAAATCGCTTGTTAAAAGTGGTTAAGGGAATTATGCAAATCGCATAATAAAAAATAAAAGATGCGGGGGCGAAGAAATTCGCTCCCGTATTTTTTTTATTTAATGATCGTGTTGCACTTGACAAAGCTGAAAAATGGGGCGGCACTATTTGTGCTCAAAATCACATATTACGGGTCTATTACGGGCATCACGGATTTGACACGGGTCCCTGCAGAATGGTAAAATTCACCCTTATCGAAAGGAAATATATGGACCGCAGAGCATCACGAATGAATGGATACGTTGGACAAATTGTGGACGGAAAGAAACTGGCTACAATTGCTAATGATATCTATCGCTTACAGTATAGCAATGACTTTAGCGAATGCACAGTAGATAATCTATTGCTGATTACACTTGAAGAAAAGAATGTCTTCGGTGATAATAAGTACGCCCTTGTTTGTTCAGAAGGTGTTGGCTGGGAGCAAGATACATATGGTTGCCTAGAAGTTCCTACTAATATAGGTGCAATGGGTCTATGGAATGGACGTGTGTTTATTTCAGTAGAAACCGTGAAGTCCTGCTTAACTGATCAAACAGAAGATATCGCTGATTATATACGTATATTCGGTGACCGTTTAGATTCTAACTGTATGCTATGGCAATCCAAGATGGTTCTTGACAACGCCGTTGCAACAGTGTAGAATAAGCCCCCTCCTACTACGAAAGGTAATAATATGCCAAACTGGGTATATAATACATTGACTATCCAAGGACCTAGGTCTGAGGTAGATATGATTAAAGATAGATTGAATGCTCCATTTACATTAGCACAGGAGACATTTGGTATGGGTGATATTAGTTCTTCAGGATTCCCCACCAAAATTAAGCAGGTCAAATATAGCAATCCTGTCTTTGCTTTTCATAACATCTATTCATATAAGGATGCTGGTATTACTGATGAAGAGTATGCCTGCCAGCCTGCTCGTGATGGTGTAGATATGAAAGACCCTAGTTGGTTTGCTAAGTCCGTCGAGTTTGCTAAGACTCAAAAGGATTGGTATAACTGGAATCATACTAACTGGGGAACCAAGTGGGATGTAGCAGTTCGTGATGAGGATGAATATCCTAATACAGAATTGCTTGAACACAACATATCAGACGGTGATGATAACTGGCTTGTATATAAATATGAGACTGCTTGGTCTCCTGCCGTCACAGTTCTAACTAAACTATCTAACTTAGTTCCTAACTCTCTTCTTACATTAGAGTTTGAAGAAGAAACTGGCTGGGGTGGAGAGTATGAGATTCTACGTGGTGAAGTAAAAGAATTAGCAGAATGGGAGAATCGTTGCTACGCCTGCCAATCTTTTGATACATTATCTTACTGCGATAATGAATGCGGTGAATTCTGCTCTGAATGTAACGAAGGTTCATGGCAAGATGAAGAGGCAATGTCAGAATGCGAAATCCATAAGTCTCTAGTAGATAAGGTAGATGCATGATGTCTGACATTATCTCTAGCAAGTACACATTCATCTGTGACCCAGATGAGTGTGATACTATGATCGAAGTAACTACATCAGATGGCTTTGGATTCCCATCTGGTGTGGTAAAGCTCACATGTCCATGTGGGCGAGATATGTTGCATATCTCATCCGAAAGTGCTACAATAGCGCCTTCGTCCCTACAAACAGAAAGTAATCAAATGGAAAATCAGTACGAACCAATTCTAACACCAACGGTCCCTGAGACCTACAATCCTAATAGTCTTATTACATATAAGTCTATCGTCAACGGTGAGGCAACTTACCCAAGTATCAAGACTGTTGATTTAGAATATCAACTTCATGAGAATCAGTTGTTAACTACTAGATTAAATAATCTTCAGACACAGGTCAATAGCATTATTGATAACCTAAACGCTGACGGTTGGTATAACCCAAACTATGAGAAGGTAGAAGTTCTAAACGACCTCTGCGAGATTCTTGGGCACGAGCCAAAGCAAACAGTGCGTATTACTGCAACTATTCAGGTTGAAGTAGACTACGATATCCCACTTGAAGAAGTAGAAGATTTCGATGCCCGTTACTTCTTAAGTGACAATCTAAGTATTGATTCATGGCATGGTGACGTCTCAGTTGATTCCTGGTCCGTTGAAGACCACGACGTTGATTGGAACGCATAATGTATTTTGAACTTACCGCTCCTGATAGGCTCTCTCTTGAGAGGGCCTATTGGGAGGCTGAGATTAATGGGCTGGACCCTGAGTTCATGCCCCCGTTGACATTCAACATTGGAACTGGTAGCATTGAGAAGGTCTCACGTATTAGAGACAAGTACAGTTTAAAAGAAACTTATTTGTCAGAGTACGAACCAAATCATCCATATCAAAAGGAGTAATATGTCAGACTACACATCTGGCTGGCACGATGGCTACAAGCAATCTCGTGAGGATCTTGTAGAACAATTGGCAGAAAAAGCAGAACAAACAATAGACGACGAATTGGTAGAAGCAATCGAATGGCTTATTACCATGTTAGAGAACGGGGAGTTCTAATGGCTTGGATTATTCGTAAGAATAACAATCTTATGTTTGCGGGTATCACCGCCAGCGATGCAATTGATAACTTCATAGCAATAACTAAATATGAAGACAAGGCAGTTGTATCAGAGGCCGTGAAGAAGTTTAACATGGGCAGAAACATTAGGGTAAAGGGATACACACTAAAGTGGGAGTAACTTGACAGATTTATTTCAGTCAAGTAAAATAGTATGTATCACGTAAGTGGTGATGATGTAGGTACGGCTGTCAGGCTTCGCCAAGTCGTTAAATATGGGAATGCCTACATGAGGGGCCAGGTTGGGGGACCTGGCCCTTCTGCTTTTTATAAAGCTGGTGCGGCCCCTGTGACTTTGATCACATTACGGGGATCAAACTTGACTCACGGCTATGCGGGGTGGTAGAATACAGCCATGAAACCTAAAGTAAATTCCGTAACCTGGTTCCCTATTTATAACGGGGACACAGCAATTGACGTATACGAGGCCAACGAAGATAATTGTTTCTTCAAGGTTACCGTCCCCAACAAGCGCCCTAAGTATTTCTACGGTGAGTCTGCCTGGTCTGCCGTTCAGCGCTATGTCGTGGATGAGGGAGACTTCCAGGGCTGGTCGATCTTCGCATAGCTTTGTGATATTAATCACACTGGCTGGGCTGGACAGATGTCAGTCCCGCATGGTAGAATTACCCATTACGATAAACTAATAGAAAGCACAGGAAAATGCACACACTCCACTACATTGCGGTTGAAGCACAGGATATGGAAGAGGCCTTCTCAGATGTTCAGGCATTCTTAGAGCCGTCAGAAGAAACAGGATTTAGAAATTGCGATTGGTCTGACTGGCATGTTGTCGGCGGTGGTCGCTGGTCTGAATCACAATATGAAGATTCATCCAATATGATTATCTCATATGCAGAAAAGCCTGATGAGTTTAATAAGATTATTGACGGTATTGTTAAGTATCGTATTGAGAATGCCAACCAATATCTAACTAAGATAAAGTTAGATAAGTTTACTTCTGACATTGTTGAGTATATTAGTAACAATGGAGAACTACCTGACGACAGCCGATTTGACTTTAACAATTACTATATTAATACTATGTGTAAGTTAATGTCAGGCGAATGGATACCTGACTCCGCCTTCTTTGACAAAAAGGAATACACTGCGGATTTGAGATATTTGCGGGAAAGACTTGACAAGCCTGAGACCGCTATGCTACAATTCCTAGTCCCAGTTGATTTCCATTTCTAAGGAGCAGTCATGAGAACTATCGAAGAATTAGTTAACGAGATATACGAGGATAATTATTCTCATATAGAGTTCGATGAAAATATGGGTGGAGAAGATTGCGATTGCAATATTCACACTACATTAAATACTATAGTTAAGTATTGGTGGAATGAATAATGCTAGGCTATGAAATGGCAGATATAGATGAGATGATCAATGCTGTTCATGATGCTAAGTTATTTTATCTTAGGTCCCCGTCCGACTTAATGGATAAGGAGCCGTTAGTTAAAAGTTTAGAGAAGACAGTTAGTTTTTTACAGGGCCTATGGGCAGAAGGGTACTTTGATGGATACCAAGACTGATATGGATCTACAGGAAAAGACACGTATGCAGGATACATTCCGTGATATCAATATAATCATTGATAAGATAGGGGAACTTCGTTTATTCCCGCCCCTGGTTTGGGTATGGACTTGGGATGTAGCAATAACTATTTTAAAAGACATCCGTGAAGGCGGAGATCCTGATTACAACGTAACTATGGATGAAGAAGAGATGTGGGAACTGTTCTTCACACAGGCGGACAAGAACGGGTTCACATTGGAATACGGGACAGAGGACCTGTACGAGGCTGTACGGGACTGGATGCTTGATGAAGGCATTATCGAAGAGTATGACGGAGAAGAGGAAGAGTAGTCTCAAATTATGAGACAGCTTGACAGGTTTCCTATCATGGTGGTAGGATTAGCACAAACTAACAAAAAGGAGAATGCGGATGACAAAGCGTGAATATCTAGAGCAACTAGGATTTCTAGTTGGGGCACGAGGACGTTTCACACGTGCTCAGGTAGAAGCACTACGCAATGCAGAGGCCGAAGGTAAGGTCTTTGAAGCACCAAACACTAAGTAATATAATTTAATAGCGGTGGGGGTGGGTACTTGACACCCCCACATATTTTTAGTAGAATAGGGAGTTATGGCTAAGAGAGATGAAGAAAAGGCGGTAGAAAAGTTAGTAGATTCAATTTCAGATATTAGATTCCAAGACTCAGACTTTGCCATGAACGTGATGAAGCAACCACCAAATGTCCAGCGGCGAATAATGAAACTATTTCTAACAATGATAAAGTATTGGGGAGTTGATTTCAAATACTATAACTACCACAATAAAGACAACGATACAGTTGAGGTAGCCAGTGTGATAGATACCATAGTCCTAGACGAAGGTCCAGGCAAGGATATTCTTGACAACTACGAGCCACCTGTAGTACAATGGTCCAATTACAAATACGACGAGAAAGCGGTTAATCTAGATGACTACAATCAGTAACGAAATCCAGGCATGGGCTAACGAAGCCGATGGCGAACTACAATTAAATACACTCTGCTATCGTGTTATGGTTATGGTTGCTTATCTTGGTGATAAGGGCAAGCCTGTCCATGAGGCTAATGATTTAGGTACTGCCTACGCAATTGGCTCAGCACTTGGACACATCACAGTAAAGAAAAACGATAGCGCAGTTTCCTACATCGTAGGAGCATACAATGAATTGAAGAAGTACTTCAAGGCAAACCCACTACAACAAGGAGAATAAATTATGGGAGCACGTATCAATTACGTATTCAACGATGGCACATCTCAGGCAGTGGCCCTATATTCACATTGGGGCGAGACTGAATGGGAGTCATCAATTGCACATGCAATCTGGATGGCAAAGCCACGGTGGAACGATGCATCATATGCAACCCGCATTATGGTAAGCCAGTTAATTAATGATAGTTGGAATTCAGAGACAGGCTTTGGATTATTTGCAGTGGACCCAGAGAATACAAATCTATGGGACTTTACTGTAGAAATCGATATGGTAAATAAACAAATCGACGGGCATTCATTTGAGGAATTCTGCCAATATCATTTAGGGCAAGAGTTCTTAGATAAACTAGGATTCCGTATCCCGCAAAACGCATAACATAACGCACGATCCCAGCTTGACAAAGCTGGGGTTTGTGTGCGGCATATAAAATGCAGCATATCAAATAAATGACATTACGTCAACATGATAAAAATCACTGGAATTTGGGGAATAAATTTGATAAAAGTTATCCACAACTTTATCCACAACCTGTGGATATCTATGTGGATAAGTATTATCTATATAATTTAGACATTACGACATGATCTAAAAAATCACGGGAATTTGACAAGGTATTCTTCTATGTACTATACTAGGAGTAAGGTGATCTTCTGGATCACCGCCGCCCGAAGGCGGCAGGAGGAATAATGAGTCCCAGACATTTCTATAATAAGAACACACATCCTCTTTGTCCCATCTAACTATGATGAAACTAACTTTGGTAAGACAGAAGATAAGCTTAATAAAATAGGTAGAAGAATTAAATCATTTCTAATTAAAATAGTTAAGAAATAGATCAGATTAAATAATTTTAGCCCAGTTTCTCCGTGGAATTGGGCTATTTTTTATGCAAAAAAAGATTACGATGAGCCCAAAAAATCACGGGAATATTGTCTCACATAATGAGATATATATGGTCAAGTTATTGACAAGTCTCTCTGAATATGATAGGTCTCAAAATATGATTACGATCCATCTCATAATATGGACTGCTCCAATACCCATATAGTTATAACATATATAAACATTAGTTATTTATAACTTTTCTTTATATAGTTATCCACAAGTTATCCACAGATATACATGAAAAAAGGCCCTAAAAGGGCCTATAAAGGGAGAACGGCGGAGTGGAATACTTAGCTATCTTAGAGAGCTATATCTTGCGTTAAATTGGTCAATCTGACCTTGTTCGCAAGGGTTAGGAGTACATCCACATGGATCAAAAGAACCTGATGCATTATTTTCAATAGTGATATTTCCTCTAATATTAAGATTATAGTACTCACCTATAGAATCAGATCCAAACCAATCTTTCATAATATCTGGAGAAATGCTGTACATTATAGGAGTTTCTCCCAAAGCCATATAGATAGCATACATCTTGGCTGTATTATCATATATCCATTGTATTGGTCCTACTGAGGAATCTAATGTACCTTTTGAGCTTCCGCCCATATCCATATAATTTTCTACATCATCATCATCTACTTCATTTATTCCTACACCTAAAGACTCTGCAGTTTCTTCAAGATCACCCCAGGTAGATGGGTTTGGGTTATCAGTAACAAAATCTTCTGCCTCAGTAAGCGAAAGATCAAATTCAGTCATGGCTAAGCAGATATTATCTTGAAGCTGGTAAGAATCTATGTTTAAAACTATCCATTTGGCATCTTCCAAAGATATAGCATACTTTTTAACTAGATAGCTAACTCTATCTAGTTCTAGATCCTCAAGAGCTTTAGATATTAGGAATTTTTTCATAGTTAAAGTATATCATTTCCGTATTCAGGATGACCTATTTAGGACAGATTTATAGTAAGAATAGATATAGCTCGTAGCATTTCCATATCTTTCTCTAGGAACATTGAGATCACACATATTGAAATTGATATAGGATATTGAACCTATATAGTATATAGTGCTATCTGAAATGGTTATTAGGCTTCCGCCCGAATCTCCTGGACATATGCCAGTATTGTCTATAAACTCAGTCGTGGCAGTATTTCCAGTGTATCGGACGAGCTTACCCTCAGTTGAATATACTGAAGGATTATAGATACCTGAAGTATTGTTATATCCGTATCCTATAGCATATATAGATTGCCCTGTATTCATCCAGGACTTTATCTGATCCGCCGTCGCTATTTTAAGCTTCTTCACAGGCATAGCCTGGGACAATACGACAATTCGGATATCATCTACTGGAGGATTGGGCGCTATAGACGCCATGTATGGCGAGAGTGTTCTGGCGACGCTCACTCTTCCAAAGGTGTTTCTGGTGGAGAAATCTGGTCTGCCTACGTACCAGCCTGCCTCGATCATCTCGCAGTGTCCAGCAGCGATTACAATTTTAGGTGAGATGATAGTCCCAGAGCAGTATCCAACCTTATCTGTTTTATTCTTAAAGAAGGTTACTGTTACCCCAAAGCCACCAGCATCTCCATTAATTACAGCCTGAGATGGATATATAGGTAGTAATAAAAGACTAACGAAAACTATTAGTAACTTTTTCATGGCTGATACTCTGGATGGTCTAATGGAGTTGGAGCAGTAATTAAACACTTACATTCCATGCACTCTGCATCATCTAGAAGATATCCTACAATATCATATGTATCCTGATCAAACTGTACGGTAACCCTTAATAGGCTAGATTGACAACAAGGGCATACAGGAGTAGGTATTCCTCTGAGATTAAACATTATAGCTCCGTTAGCATTCCATAATTTTCTGGATACTTACCCTTATTAAGGACCTTATCCTTTATTCTATTACGAACTTCATTAGCCTTTTCTTCTTTCCGCCAAAGCATGTAGGATTTAACATAAACTATTCCATATGCTAAAGCTGAAAATATAAACCCATATTGTTTTGTTATAACTGCATAGGTAATCCATAAGGTTTCATTAAGCAATAGGATATGCCATCCCCATATGGTCTTCCGCCCAACAAAGAATATGCCTGTAACGCCTATTGCAGCTAATATCCATGACCAATATTGCATTTATTTATCCTTAAGTTTCTCTTTATTTAGATCTATATTCATAGTAATACAATAGACATGTTCGCCTTTAAAGCCTAGTATCCATGCCACCGCCCGAAGAATTCGGGCCTTCCACATGGGCATAGGCAATATGGTCAATTTATCGTCCAGTTCTGGACTGAGCTTCTGTTTTCGGCTCACTGCCAGATCTTTCTAGTCCAGTATCCTAGCTTCTTATAGGACCTAGTTAAATGTGATCTAAACTCTTCATGATTTACATCTATATCTTCTACTGAGCCAAACTCTGCTTCCCAGTCATCTCTCTTAAATGGAATAGCCTGAATCATAGGAGTTCCCTTTTCTAGAGTACCTTCATATCCAATCTTAACAAAGAATGGGAAGTTTACTGGTAGCGGATGCTTATCCGTATCTACAATTCCGCCCATTGATATAAATGGCAGATCTGGCCTGTTGATTGGAGATATGAATAGTGTACTGTATCCTGGTGGTGTTTTAACCACATACTGATTAACAAATTTATATGGCACAGCCTCATAGCCAAATGGGATCTCTAGGCCAACAATTTGCTCTAGTGGGTGCATCTGAATAACATCATATTTAGTTACCCAATTAAACATTGACCCGAAGTCGTTCTGTGTTACCTGAACATCTGCCCACATAGGAATATAATATCCAGCACCCATTGCATCTAAAAATGGAACACATCTTTTCAGCGTTTGATTGGTATCTCCTTGAGATACTACTAGCTTATTTTCTTCGTTTTCAAAAGCCTTCATATTCTTATACCAGTCTGGAAGACTTGATAAGGCTGGTACTGGTTTATCTGCCCAAGAGTACTCTGGTCGTGCTATATCAAACTTAATCTTCATGGTATTCCTCTTCTGTAAGCATTCTCTTACGAACTTCTGATGCAATTTCTACTTCTTCTTTAGTCCATATTTCAAAGCCAAAGTACCAGTGGATAAGGTTGATCGTAAAACCCTTATACCAATGGCAATATGATATGCTAATTCCCCATGAATCCCATACCCCCGCAAAGAATTTAATTCGCATTTAGGCCTGACCATTCATCCATAAATTCTAGTTCATCCATGAAAGATTCGCTTCCGATATCATCAAAGTAGTATCTTCCCTTATACAATACAGCACCCTTCCATAGGATTCCGTCATCATAAAATAGGGTAATTCCTTCTTCTAGACGCTCACTGCTCACTTTTAGCCTCTTCCTGCTTCTTTATAGCCTGACCGAACATGTACTGAGACATACGACGATACTCACGCATCATGTAGTGCTGTTCGTCCTTCTGCTTATTCTTTCTACGCTTTAGCTGCTTCTGGTGGCGCTTCTGGGTCATCGCTTTGCCATGACATTCTTGGCATTTACTAGATAATACTTCTCGCTGGTTTCAAAGTCTTCGATCTCAGTACCATTACGTTCTGCGTAATAGATGACATCTCCAACACTAATATAATCTACCTTGATAGTATCTCCAAGGTAGTTCTGCTCTCCGTCCCCAACAAGGATTACGGTAGCCTGTGTTAAATCACTGTCTGTAAGAGCTGCTGAGATTACTAGACCGCTCTTAGTAGTTCTATCTACTGAGTCAATCTTCTTTACTAAAAGGTTTGCACCCATAGGTTTGATCATTTTACTTCTTTCTTCTTGTTTATGCACCACAGCTTATTTGGAAGCCATTGATGGTTCTCATAGAAATCTTCTTCTGTATCTATCTGATTACATTCAATACAACTAGTAGCCACCAGTACACTCATTTCTAGTATGAAACAGTCTTATCTTTGTTAGCATCTTTTTGTTCTTTGCAAATAGCTCTTCCTTGCAACAACCGCAATTCATAGTCCATTCTTTAGCAAAGAAATCGTACTTGGCACCTACATAGTTTTTATATTTGTTTGACACGAACGTAGTAAATGGATCTGGGATCTCCATGTTTATCATACATTCCGCCTGTCTAATAATAATGAGCAGTTTACATAGACGTGCTCAGGTCATTTTACCCAGTTTAATGACATCTGATAGGTCATTAACCCCCACTACAGGATTAGTAGCAGAGACGGGATTCGAACCCGTGGCCTTCTGGTTATGAGCCAGACGAGATAACCGAGCTTCTCTACTCTGCGTTGTTATAATGTATATTATACACTAATAGATAAATCCCTGTCAACTAGGATTTAGAGTCAAAAAATACAGTAATAAAATAACTAATGGCATCGTTAGATGGCCCATTAATAATATAACTATTGGTGGCCTTATATAGAACTAACTTATTCTTAACTGGTTTAACTGTGTATCCCATATCTGGGAACTCAATTCCACCGCCCTCATAGTCATCATTTAAAAAGAAAATGCATGCGTACTCAATCTTTCCAAAGTCTGCATCTCTTAAAGGTCCTAGCTTGTCTTCTTTAAAAAATCTCTGTATTTTATTTGTTGCTGTCAGGCTATGCTTATGTTCAGTTAATCCAGAGAGCTTATATGATAAGTATTCAGTAATTGAAGGATGGATCATCCTTCTTTTGCCGTTCCAGAATGGTCCGTTGAGATGTTCTTCGTTAAATAAATTCCACTCTTGCTCTGTAATAGATTTAGATATTCCATCAAGAATTTCTAAATCAGTTTCTGGCAAAAAGTTTTCTATTTCCTTAATCTCTGATAGGTCCATGGAATGCAATCGTGATAGCTGTTCGAGGCACATGTGCCGTTACTTCATGTGATACACCACTAGGAACCCAAATTGCATCGCCAGGATTCAAATCATAGGATTCGTATGTCGCATCCTGATCCTTGCTTGAATAAATTTTCCATGTAACTGAACCTATGCATTGGAAGTATAAATTATGTGTGAGGTCATCGTGTCTGTTGGTAATATTTTCTGCACTACTAAAATTTGTAAGGGCAAATGAACTTCTTGGCATTTCTCCGCCGTAATCTTTAACAGCTTTTTCAATCATTCCACGAAGTTTTGGGAAGTATTCTACCGAAGGATTTTCTGCAAATATGGTCATATACCCCCATATTTGAAGGAGCCCACGTCTTACTCTGCCACCTTTCATAAACTCTTCTTTATGCATTGCCACTTGATCTGGATCTTGCTGTTTATAGCAAAAATCTATATAATTAATAAATTCTGCCCAGTCTGACGGAACTTCATCTTTGCCCATATATCCAGGCAAAAATACTGCTTTATTTTGATCTACGTATGACTTTAAGTCTATTGACATGATTCTCTCACTTTCTCTAATAGTATTATATACTTTATAACATTTCTTGTCAACTAAAAATAATCTTTAATATTTGCTATATTATAATAAATACTAATATATAATTATATTGTTATGAATATTCTTGAATGGATCGTACTTGTAGGCGCTGCTTTATCAGCGCTTATTTATATATTTAACAAGTTTTTTAAGCTATTCAAGACTTGGTTCAAATTCATTGAAGACTGGAATGGTTCAGACGAAAATCCAGGTGTTGTTGAAAGACTTAAAGAAGGTAACGAAAGGTTTGAGAAAATTGAACAAGAAATTACAACCATCAAACACGAACTATTCACCAATAATGGTTCAAGTCTTCGTGATGCTGTTAACAGAATCGAACAAAATACAGCTAAGAAGCCTGTTCGTAAGACCGAACGTAATTAACCGCTGATTCATACGGAAATAAAGTAAAGTATTCTTCTTTATGGATTCTATCTTCATAAGGAATCCATCTATGTTCTACATTGTAATTAAACAATTCTAGCTGATAATAATCTTTAGACTCTACGTTATTTATTATCCAACGACAAATACTTAATAAGCTTGGTCCAGAGCAATCATGAGCCATCTGGTCTACCTAGATCTTCCCAAAACTTTTCTCTACCCATAGCATCTGTTTCTTTAATTGGAGCTGACTCTATATTACTTAGATCCAATAGCTCATCAAATATTCTATGGCCTTCTGTATCTATCTTCATACCTAATGCTACCATAGAAGCAAGGGTTAGTCCAGCAGCCATTTGGCTCCGTCCTTTCTCTGTAAATACTAATGACATGTCACGAAGTTCATCGTGAATTTTTCTACGTATGTCCTCTTCTTTGGGGCCAGTAGAAAGTAAAGCGTTTAAAAAATCATCACTCATAATTTGCAAATAGGGTTTCTAGTCGTGCCTTTGGCACAGCACCACCAATAGATCCTATCCTTTCACCGTCATAAAATGCAATAAATGTTGGCACACTAAGAATGCTATGCTCTTTTGTCATCTCAGGATTTTTATCAACATCGATCTGTTCATATTCTATTTCTGAATTATCCTCCAAAAAGGATGCGATGACTGGCTTCATAGCCTTGCATGGGGTGCACCATTCTGCTGTAAAATGTAATAGTTTTTTCATAGTATATTGATTATATCAAATAAGAATTATATAGTCAATATATGGATAATATCCTAATTATATTATAATACCTCGTATGCTACAATAAAAGTTATGGACAAGATTTATATAGAAGAAAACATATACTGTATAGAAAATTTTTTTAGTCAGGACATTATGTCTACAATAGAAAAAGAAATGCTAGACGGCAGGCCATGGGATTTTCCTAATCAAACTGGCCACTGGAAGGATAATATTAAGCATATAGGAAACGAAAGCCTAATAAAACAAATAAATGACTTGCTAAGTACTGCCGTAGAGCCTAACATTTTGTGTGAAAATCCAATGTTACAAAAAATAGAGCGGTATCAGCGTTATATAACTGGTGCCGAAATGGGAGAACATTGGGATAATGATCCAGCGTTTGATCATGGAATATATGATTTAAGATATGGAATGATTATTTATCTTAACGATGATTTTGATGGTGGTGAGCTAGAATACACTAAGCTTGGAATAAGCATAAAGCCTAAGAAAAATATGTTTGTTATACATCCTGGACTAGAAAAGTATTCACATAAAGTAAATAAGGTAACCTCTGGTACAAGGTACACTATGAGCTCATTCTTATTTAATATTAATAAGTAGGCCTTTTTATAACTTGCCCAGGTTATCTGTATTACTTAATGCGGATATTCTTTGGCTTCTTCTCAGCTGGAAGTTCAATCTTAACTGTTACGTTAAGCATACCGTCCTTGAGCTCAGCGTTATCTACATACGCATATTCACCCAAAGCAAAGCTTCTTGTGAACTTTCTATTTGCGATACCACGATGTAGGTAGTCTGTTGTCATAGTTCCGTCTTCCTTAGACCCTTCGATCTTTAGAGTTCCGTCCTGCTCTGTGACAGTAATGTCTTCCTTTGTGAAGCCAGCAACAGCAAGTTCAACTACCCAAGTTTCTTCGTCTTTCTTTACGACGTTGTATGGTGGGAACCCTTGAGAGTTTGTTGCTGTTGTATTGATTTTGTTGGCTAGTCTATCGAAGCCAATGAAAAATGGATCATTAAATAATGAATTCCATGTAGTTGTATATGTAACCATTTATATCTCCTTTATTAAGCGAGTTACTAGTTCACCCCCATTAGGCGGGTGATATGTATATTATATCAAAATAATTTGGGTAAAGTCAAGCTAATTACTTGACTTTATTTCCAAATTTAGCCCAGACTCTTTCGTGAATAAAATACCCTAAAGCTTCCCAGCCTATGTACAATAATGCTCCTAGGCTTGCATATTCCCATTCACCAGTAAATAAATAAATAACACCAGCAACACCAACCAAGTGGAAAGTTTCCCAACTTGCCGTCTTGATTAGAGTTCTTTTTGTTGATTCCATTTACTTGCCAAGAATTTTCTTGTATGTAGCTTGATCTACTACTCCAGTAGAAGGTAATCCAGCCTTTGTCTGAAAGTCCTTAACTGCCTTATCTGTTCCTGGACCAAAGTCTCCGTCTGCCTTTAGCTTCAGTGCTTCTTGAATCTTCTTTACTGAAGTTCCTTTTGCACCTAACTTAAATGGCTTAAATTCTTTCTTGACTGCTGGTGCTGGTGCTGAAGATGGAGCATCTGTTGATCCAACCTTTGAAAGTAGCGGAACATTTTCCTCTCCAGCATATACTGGGCGACCCCAACCTACAATTGCATTCATAAGCTTTGGCTTATTATTCTTTACATATGCACGAGTCTTCTCTACGCACATTCCGCCATTGCGCTGATCTCCCTTAGCAGTTCCTGAAGTGTTTCCTTCAATAACTTGAATTGTTCCATCTCCGTTGTTCTTTATACAAAGACCTACGTGTGAAATTCTATTTACTCCATCGTCTGGGAAATCAAAATAAATCCAGTCTCCAGGAGTTGGATCGTCATTACGTGCATCTGCCCAACGATTATTCTTCTTAAACCAATCAGATGCTGCTACAGTAGCAGCGCTCTTTGGATACTTCTTTGGATCTAGCCCTGCAGTAAATGCACACCAAGAAACAAATGATTGGCACCATGGCAAGAAGTTTGCACCTGTCCACTTACCGTACTTTGTTTCGTTATCTTTTGGACCTTCAATAGTCCCAATTTCTTTCTTAGCAACTTCAATGATTGCTTCTAATGAACCTTTTACAGCCATCTCATACCCTTCCTATTTTGGCCCACGACTAAGGGGCATAAGTCAATTATAGCCTATGCCCCCTAATCAGTCAAAATTACTGAGCTTGCTTATCTACTTTAGAAAACGCTGCATTGATTTCTTCTGCACTCAGCTTTCCATCGTCTAGGAATGAACGAGCTAGTCTTTCAACTACTGTTGCTACACCCAATAGCCCAGCCATAGTTACGGCTGTTAGAGTATTAATTCCTACTACGGCTCCTGCTCCAATTACTGAAAGTCCTGAAGCAGCAAATACTGCAACAATTCTTAAGAATATATTCCATAGGTTTGTTACGGCTCCACCAATTGCTGTCTGCCCAGTTGCCTCATCAATAACTGTATAATCTGCTTCTTTCTTTCTTGCCATATTATTCCTCCTTTCTGAGGGGTATTGTTATAAGCCATACTGCTGTTACTGCTAGTGTAGCAATACCAACAATATCTCTTGCTGATCCTGTTAATGTTAGCCAGGCAATAAAGAAACCAAGGAGAGTAAAGGCTTGTGCGATTACTTCAACTCCAGCATCTTTAAGCCATGTGAAGAATCCCTTCACAATTTTTTTGATTATTTTCATTTTATCTCCTCATCCCAATAAGAGTGCTTGCAATCTGTGAAACTATTACGACTGGAATAATCACTTCTTGGGCTTTTTCTCTTTGATCGTCTGTCATGTCCATACCTAATTCTGAGAAATTAGATAGGAGTTCTGTTACATCCACTGATAGCACCGCTCCAAGTGGGTCTTCTAAAAATTCTTCTGTTTGGACTTCTGTTGTTGCGTCCGCTAGTGTAAATGGCATTGAGGAATCTCCTGCTTCTGCTGCTCTTTCTGCAAACTCCACAAATGCTGATGCTACCGCTGGATCCGCCTTCATGATTTCTGCTACTTTTGCAACCTCTGCCGAAGAAATACCAAGATCCTTTGCAATTTCTTGTTTAGCTTCTTGAGTTAGCGCTTTAAGTGTTTGGCTTACTGCTGCTGTTTGCTCTGGAGAAAGTTTAACTAACTTGTTATCCTTACTTGTTAGATTTGCAATAACACCAGATAAGTCTTCCTGTGTTCCGCTACCCTTTTCTGGTATAAGTGCTGCTAACTCTGCATCCTTGATAGCTGGATCAATGTTTTCTGCTGGCTTGAAGTCTGGTCTTGGAAGTGGCTTAGGCTCTGGAGATGGCTCAATTGGAGGCTCTGGCTCTGGCTCTGGCTTTGGTTCAGGGCTTGGAGCAGGTGTAGGCTTAGGCTCTTCTGGTTTTGTTGGCTCTGGCTTTGGTTCTTGTGGCTTAGTAGGCTCTGGTTTAGGTTCCTCTGGCTTAGGACCAGGCTGTGTTGTCTTTGGTCCTGGCTCTTCTGTTCCAGTACCGTTAGTTGGTTTTGGCTCAGGCTTATCTGTTGGTGGTGGTGAAGGCTTTGGCTTCTCTGGTTCAATAGTAGGCTGTGGTGATGGCTCTGGTTTAGGCTGATTTGCAGCTGCAGCTGCAGCCTGTGCAATTGCTATTTGAATTTCTTTTTGTGACTGCTCATTGTAGTAACGCCATGCATCATCAATAGCGCTATTTAAATCATTGATAGCATTATTAAAATCATTTATAGCATTATTCTTTTCAGACAGAGCGTCTTCAGTATCATTTACTGCGTTGTCATACTCAGATTCTTTATTGGTTAATGTTTGATTTAATGAGTTTAGCGTTGCAACCTCTTGGCTATA
>Ga0209229_10000174_pt1 | contig 24976 bp, 4 predicted proteins | sample SanBayMetagenome_FD_187466 | JGI IMG/M metagenome (GOLD analysis project Ga0209229, IMG submission 187466) | Freshwater and sediment microbial communities from dead zone in Sandusky Bay, Ohio, USA (SPAdes) (version 2) | ecosystem: Environmental > Aquatic > Freshwater > Lentic > Sediment | place... | reverse complement strand
TACTACACCCATGTTGTTTTTGATAACAGGGATCAAGCAGATAAGCTTATCAATGTCAAAGTCACCACCGGTCTTAGCAACAATCTCTAATGGTAATACCATCATGTTACCACCAGCAGGGTCAAAGAACTCAGCTACTTCCATAACCTCCATAGAGTTGTGACCTTGAATTGGAATACGGTCACCACCCATAGTAAGCATTTCACGGTTCTCCTTCATCCACTTCTCATCCTTGATCAACTCATTTAAACGAGCCAGGGTACCAATCTTTTTACCATCATTGTCCACATGGTTCAATAGGTTTTTAAAGTCACCCATCAATGGTATCTTAACCTGCATCGGTAATGTTTTACCATCAGGTCCTATACGGTAGAATAATAAACTAGAATCTGCTGCCAAATCAGCTTTTCTAAAACCAACACTAGACACTTGGATGAAAGACTCACCTCTAGACATCTGGTCAGTGATTCTCTTATTGACCAATGATGATATAAGTTTTTCAATCTGTGCTGGATCTGAACCAAAGTCTTGTGGATAAACCAACTGACCACTAGGACTCATTTGCAAAAAGTCTAACTCATACTCAGACAGGGTCTCTCTATTAAGGAGCTGCTCCTCTACAAAAGCCATAAGTTTCTCTAAGTTAAGACCTTCTGTTTTTGAAGTTGATTTAGGATCCTTGTAACCAAGTTCCATCTTCAACTTATCTTTAGCTGTCTCAAATAGTTCTTTAAATGCCTTTTGATAGTTTCTCTTAAGAGTATATGCTTTAGATGCTTTTAGTCTAGCTTTCTCATCAGGCAGTGCATTCCAAGCAGTTAATCTTTGGTCATCGGTGCTACCTACTTCAAAGTCTGTAGGTACACCAAATTCATCAAGACCAGATGTAACAAGTGCACGTTTCTGTGTTGGGAACTTTACTTTACCCTTTGCAGTATCATGTGTTACGAGCTGCTCTTTAAAGTAATCTAAGTAGATAACACTAGAAGAGAACTGGTAATCAGGGGCAGTAAATGCCAATGTGCGGTTACCGTTCGGTTCAGTATAGAACTTACTTAACTTATTACCATTACCTATACTAGCAACCTTAGAACCACTATGCATTACAGAGTAAGCAATGTTCTGAGAAACCATCTTGTTGTGTAGTTTCTCAAGTTCTGTGTCTTTGATAATAGTAGGAATCAAAGGCATCAATGAGTACTTGTGTACCGCATTAGCAGCAAAGTTTTCAGTACCCATAGGTCCAGCATACTGCATTTTCTTAACAGGGAAGAATGTCTCAAGTATCTCAGGGTCACTGATTTCTCCTTTTAACACCTCTTGATATACTACTTCTTTAGCAGGGCTCCAGTTGTCTAAGCGTATTTCTAAAGCACGGTAAGCATCAAAAGAAATCCATCCTTGAGCATCCGCTGACTTCATATTCCTATATGACTTGTACTTAGCTTTAGCTTCAGCTTCTGTAGCCCCTGGATTATTTTTCATGTACGCCTCCACCATTTGGTCAAAGGCTTCTTTTGATATACTTTCTATGGCATCCTCAAGGATAGCAGTATTCAATTGTCTTGTAACTAATTGATTACTAGTAGGTTGAGTCAACCCAGAGTTTTTAAAGAACTCAGATTTATAGTAACCTCCTGCTGATGATAACAACCAGTTTTCCATAGTGTCATCAAACACTGGAATCTTTCCTGTAGCAAAGAATGTAGGAATCCTTTTCATATGCTCATCCTTATCATGCTGGAACATAACAGCATCCCCATAGAACAAAGTGCTCATCTCCATCTTGTGGATGAATGATGCATACACATAGTGTAACACTGATGCATCAAAGATTTCATCAGTACTAAGACTACTATTTTTAAACGATCTGTTTTTAATAGTACTAAGTGACTTAGCTTTATTAGCGCCTTTAAAGAACTCAAAAGACTCAAGTTGGTCTCTATCTTCTTTTACCAGCTTAGCAAAGTAAGTATTTAACTCTCTGTGAATGCTTTGTTCTAAGGCTTTATCACCAGATAATAACTTTAGGAAGTCTTCAACTGTCTGAATACTCTTATCATTTATAAGCTTAGCCTTTAAATCATCTGATAGGATGTCATCAAACACGGTAAACTCAGCACCAACATCAGCTAGTGTTACATACTTTACTTCTCTGATTAAACCATCTTCATCTTTTACAGGTTCTGTTGTATATAATATAATGTCTGATGCTTTCTCACCAGATGTGAGTTCTTTACTAGCTAATACCTTCTTGATTCTTTCTAACTCAGCAGCTATGTAACGAGTTATGATTGTATTTGCAGCCTGTCTCCCTGTGTTACCTTCCCCAGCACCTTTTGCAAAGTCCGCTATGGGTATATAGAACATTTGTGGACCAAGTAGCTGTATAATATAAGCCATGTTCTTATCGGCATGCTTGAACGCTTCAGCTGCACCGTGCAATGAGAAAGAGAAGAAGTCACGTAGATATGCTACTTGCTCATCTGATTCTGCTGATGCTAGACTAGTTACTAATGTATCAATACCCGCTCTCTTATCAATATACTGGGTACCTAGCATTGCTTGGTAATCAAGAGTATATCTTTGATCTCTTGCCCCTAAACCAGGAAACATCCTATTAAGAATAACAGATGTCTTAACCGCAGGATTTTTCTTAGAGTTATATTGACTAAGTTCAGGTCTTGCTATTACATCCTTAAAGTTATTTGCCTTATTTAAAGCAATAAGTGTATTACCCGGACCGCTTGGATTTGATCTTTCACTTCTTGCATCAGCACCAAACAAACGCATGTAGTCAGAGTACTTTGGATTGGCTTTTGACTCAAGTGCTAGTAATTTATTCATTACACCACCTTGTTCTGGTAATGCTGACTTCTCACCCTTAGCATCAATGTAAGGATGGTTCTCCATGAAAAGACTATTATAACTAGTTACCTTTAAATCAGGAATTCTCATTAAGGGAGCAATCCTGTATCTAAGTAAAGTCTTTATAATATCTTGTTCTCTTATAGCTCTAAGATTCTTATTAGTTGGCGTTATGACTATACCAAAGTCTTTAAAGAATTGATAAGGATTGATTTCGTCAATAGTTTCAATAGGCTGACCCGGACCAATATTACCATACTTTGCATTCAATGCTTTCAGGTCCAGATACTTCTCATTAGTCTTAGGATCTACAATAAGATAATCAGACTTATTATTAAATACAAAGGCGTCTTGCCAACCTCTTAAGATAGCTTTATCAGAAGAGTCAGTCTCACCAACTATAACCTCATGACCGTATTTTGTCTTATTAATGTTTACTTGTATGCTGGTTAAACGGTCTGTACGTAAACCATGGAATACTTTATTCCAAAACAATTGCGCAATACCGCTTGCAGCATCCTTAGGCTCTCCTACTTTGCTTAGAAACTGCTTGAGCATTTGAGCCATAGGTGTAGGATCACCATTTCTTTCTTTCTCCTCTGACTTATTCCAAATAGCTAGATACATCTCCTTTCTGTCATTAAGATTCTCCGTAAGGGAAGAAACCATATTGAAGATTGTTTTTGAAGAAGCCATTACAGGAAGACCCATCTGATTACGCTTTATCCCATCAGGTCCTATCTCCGTTATGTTTGAGAATACAAACTTTAATACAGAGTCCATTCTATCAAGACCTGAAAGTTCCGTACCATTACCAGCATACATACCAGTTCTGTCCTTTGACTTTGTTGGTCTTCCAGAATCATCGTCATCCTCCTCACTAGCATCATCTGTATTATCATCAGTCTTATACGTAGTAAGATCTAAGTAACCGGTCTTCTTATTAAAGAATGCTAGCGTACCTTTCTTATTATTACGTAAGTCATCTAGATCACCAAACTGATCAATAGCAAATGTTAATGTTTTAATTTGTCTCTCAGCTATTTGCTTCTCGTAGGAAACCTTTGTACCATACTCAGCTAAAAGTTTATCAAGCTGAACCTGTAACATATCCTTAGCATAACTTAATGCATCTTTTTTGTACACGGAGTCTGTTAGGATTAGAGAACTGTATGCAGGATTCGGACCATCATCATATATCTTACCAGCTACCGCCTCATCAATATACTCAGCTATGTAGTGGTTTATACCTTCTGATATAGCAAGAGAGTCTTCAACACTAAGACCTTCTATACCGTTTAAATCTTTATCAATGGCTGTTATACCATAGTTTAACTGACCAAACTGAATGTTAGCTTGATCAAATGTATAGTCAACTAAGTTACCAGTATATAACTGGTCAAATGCTTGATTTATTAATGTGTTGTTATATGGGTTAGCCGCAGATTCTTTAGTGCTTCTGCTAAACAATGCTTTAATAGCATCCCATATCTTTCTGAAGATGGACTTAACTTTAGCACTTGGTGCAGATTTATCCATTGAATATTTTCTAAACTTGTCTGCTAGATATTCTTCAGCATATATAATATGATTTCTGTCGCTAAAATCTAAGTCTTTGGAGTTCATGGTCTTCCATTCTCCAGCCTTATGATCATAGTACTTAATGTCTTCTTTAAGACTCTTTACCTCATTATACAAAGCAGTCTTCTGATCAGCAGTTAAGAACAACTGAGTGAAGCCATGCCACGCTTCATGGTAAAGGTCTGTGTAGTCTGATCCATTGAAAAGAGTGATACCATTACGGGTCCATGTGGCACGTATATCACCATTGCTGTTGATCACGTTAAACATAACCTCATAAGGTACAATCTCTGATAGTTTCTTAGTTACAACTTTTCCGTCCGCATCTTTAAACTTAATTTCAGTAGTATCAAACCACTTCTTACCTCGTCTAATCTGAGCCTTGTTTGCAGCTAATGAATCATGGCGCATTGAGAACAAAGGTTTGTTGTTTCTACCCTTTGCTCTTTCTCTAATTTTAGCCAATGCATTTTCTTTATCTTCAACCGTTGGTGCAGTCAAACCGCTTAAAGAAAGATCCTCACGTTTCTTAGGCGCAACCATCTGCTCAACTTGTCTAGTTGCTATAGTTTTTCTTGTCTCAGGACTTGCATTGAATTCAAAGTAACCATTAACTTGTGTAACGTTACCGTTAGAGTCAAGTTGTATTTTGATATAGATATTATCCTTAAGCCAAGTCTTGTAGTCAACTAAATTGCTAGCAACTGTGTATGTTCCATCTGATGCTGGTGTAATAGTAAAATCATCAATGACTCCGTTAGAAGCCTCGTAAGTCTTTCCGTCAAATCGCAGTTGGTTTTTAATCTCTATCTCATTTCCTTTTGAATCATTTACTTTAATGGTTCTTGTAAGGAATTCTACTATAGCTGCTTTTGCTGCAGCTTTATCTGATAAGTCTACTGTATTACCACCAATCTTGATTTCATTATTTGCCGTAACTATAGTAAGACCTGTGGTACCTAATGGTACAAAGGTTCTTATCATCTTGTATTTGTCATCTGTAGACAAACGAGTACCATCTTCTGTATAAACATCATTGACTAATAAGTCAGCTACTTTAGAGGCCATTGCTGTACTAAAGCTGTTCATAGAGAATCCTATCTTGTCTGATACACCATCAATAGAAAGATATCTTCTTGTTTCAAATTCTTGTTTGGTTCCTTCAGAACTAACGCCAGTTGTTCTAATCCTAAGATTCAGTGCGCCTAAGTTCTTGATAGAGGATAGCGGAGTAACCGTATCTTGGTCATAGCGCAATGTACCCTTATTGATACCAGTCAAGTTTAGTAATACCTTATCTGAAGGATTATTTTGTAAATGATCTGCTATATCACTAAGTAGACTGTAGGCTCCTTGGAACTCTACTTCTACTTGCTCTCTTGCATCTTTCTCTTTAAGCAAAGGAGCGTCAGCCATTATTTTACGCACTTTATCCTTAATACTTTGTACAGTACGGTCAGATTGCTCACCTAGATTAAACACCTTGCGTCCATCTACTACCTTCATAGAAGGGATAGTTCTTGTAGGGAAGTATACTAGTTTACCATTCTCAGCATCAGTTACCTCATAGTTCTCATTAAAGTATACAAAGTTTCCAGCATTATCTGTAACTACAGTAAACAACTGATTCTTTTTTATGTCTTCAATATCAGTTTGATTCTGTACATCCAAGTATAACTGATCTACAGGAATCTGACTACCAAGCACCATAGCAATGCGGATACCATCTTTAACACCAAAGTATGATGCAGTACCAGTATTACTTAATCCAAGATCCTGATTGCTAATATTCTTTATAAAACCATAGTACCATTCTCTACCTGGTATATCTTCATTACCAGTTGTACTTAGAGGTGTATAAGGTAAATCACTTACAAGCTCTCTACCAGTCTCTAATGCACCTGCTTGTATTGTAGGAGTTACAGGTTGTAACAATTCTGCATTTGCAGTTGCTGCTAAGGTGTTAGCAAGATCCTTCTTAGTAGGGTCAGTATTAACCAGATCAGATACAGCATTTATAGACTCTAAGAAAGAATCTCCCATAGCATCAACTGCATCTCTTGAGTAACCTTGTAAAGCAGCTAATCCTTTTCTAAGATCAGGATCAGCGCTGATAACAAGATCAATAGCAATTGGAACCTGTCTAGCAATTGTTAATGCCTTTTGAGCATCATTTGTTTTTTCTAAACTTCTGGTATATACATACTTAACAAAAGCATTAAGGTCAAAAGTACGGGTACCGCTAGTAGCTCTAGTGCTAAGAAGCTTATATACCCATTTATTAACTTTATCAATATCAGATTGTTCTATCTCGTATGTTCCGTCAGGTTTACAAATCATTACTCAATTTTTTAAAATTATTAAAAGGGGCATTCTTGAAGTCCGTCAAACAAGTCATCTTCAGCATCATCAACAGATTCATTTTTAAAGTCATCATCATTGATTTTATTCTTAAATGCTTCTACTGCAGCAGCTTTATTAGCTTGCTCAGCCTTAAGTAAATCATCTGATTGTTGAGTTATATCTGGAGTTGCAGTCACTGGCGGTGTTGTTTTAACATCAAATAGTTTATAAGGTATTTCACCTACTGTAAAGGTAACCCACTTTGACTGATCTTGCAAATCTGACATACTTTCTTTACCAGTATATGGAGCAACTTCTACGTTATCAACAAAGCCTATAACTTCCATAATTACACCAGTCTTAACATTACCATCTTTATCAGTGTATTGGATAATACGTTCTTCAATTGGTAACCCTGGTTTAATACGTTGCGCAATATCAGCAAAAGCAAGAGTACCCTTGAATCTAGCCTTAGCATTAGAACTCAGTTCACGAAGTTCATCTCTAGTTAAGTTCTGTTCTTTAAGTATTTGATCCAACACACCTATGTCGTTTAAAATCCCTGTATCCGTTATGATTTTTGCTACTGCCAAACGGTCTTCTGCTTTAGAAAGAGCCTCTCTTATATTCTTAAGTTTAGGATCTAGCGTATACCGCAGTGTTTCAGTACCCTTAAGATAATCTACAAGGTCTTTACCTGAGATGTCTGTGTAACTAACATTGCTAATAAGAGCGTCAAAGTTTCTTCTTGATTCAGACGTTGGTGCCTTTTTCTGGTAGTCATCAGAACTTTTACTGATTAACACTTCATCTACACCAGGGTGTGTAATCAATGAGTTGTTATCAAATACAACAGTACCACCATTTTCAGCAATAACTCTAGCATCTTTAACTACTTGATTATCAACAGCTTCCTTAAGTCTAGTTAAGGTGTCAAGTGTTAATTGTGCGTTTTTAGGACGATCACTATATGGGAATTTAGGATCTGAAAGAAACTTATTCTTCACATATACAGAAAGACCCAGTATAGAGTTTATTTTTTTAACATCTTCAGCTGTGAGTTCTTTACCTTCTGATAAGAATTTAGCAGCTTCCCATATTGAGTTTACTAATTGATTCTCACCTGATATGCTAGCATTAGCCATTATAGCAAGTACTTCTGGAGTGAAGAACTTAGGTAACGCTTGTGCATAAAGATCTGTACCATAAGTAACACCCGGAATGTCTTTTACTAAAGGAGTATCACTACTAAAGTTTGTAACAATTACTTTTCCTTGGAACCTCGGAGCAACTTCAGTGCGCGCTCTCTGCCCTCCAGGAGTCTCTTGATCCGTGGATGGTCCTTCATTTTCACGTTCTTCTTGTTCATTTATTTCTTGTATTGATTTAGTTTTCTTTAATTGTTCTCTGTAAATATCCAGCATAGGGAACATTGTGTTTAAGTCAACACCATACTGGGATACATACTTATCCAAAAGTTCTTCAAACTTAACTTGAAGACTATCATCTCTTAGTTTTTCTTTGAGATCTGCTTTAGTGATACCATTAGGATATTGTTTGATAATATCAATAACCATATTCTGAATATCCTGCTCGTCAGATCCTTCAGCAAAAGTAGTATTGATATCACCTATAAGGGTATCAAGTACAAACAAATCCAGGGATGCTCCATTATCTGAGAACCAAACTTTTTCACTAACATCTTTAAACTCACCTTTGTTAAACTTGGTAGGCTTAAACTTCATACCGCGAAGTCTTTCCATTATCTGGTACTCCTCACTGTACATGTCATCTTGAGTTCCTACAGCTGTCCAAAGATTATCAGATAAGCCATCAACAATAGCATAACGTTGCCTATCATTAAGGAGGTTGTTCCACCAGAACTTAAAGTTAGCGTGTGTCTTCTTATTGTTAGGATCAAATGTCTTCTGAGCAGCTTTTCTTAATCTGTTAGCATTAAGAATTTCTTCTCCGGTTTTCTTACTGAAGTATACAATTCTACCTTCAGTGTTGTTCCAGTAACCAAGGGTAGTTGCAGTAGGTCTGTATTGGAAAGGACTAGTCTCAAAGTTTATCTCATGATTAGTCTTCTCTCTAACAGGTTCTCTCTCTTCAGGAATCGGTTCTTCAAACTCTTCCTCCATCTCCTGCTTATCTCTGGTCTCACTACCTTGATTAGGCATCCTAGTGTAAAGAACAAGTTCTCTACCTGCAGAAGGAACATCCTCATCGATTCTTCCTATAAGTGACTCATAGCCTGCTTCCAACATTGCTGTTCTTACAGCCTCGTTCATTTCATCTTGAGAGCTAAACTTCTTACCGTTAATAGCACTCATCTTAATAGCCATAAACTCTTGTTGACCAGCTACAGTTGTTGCATCTAAAGTTTTGTTGGTATCATACTCAACTTCTACTTCAGTTACTTCACCGGGTACTGCAGAGTCTTGGAAAGGTTTATCTAATGCATAGTACTCTCCAGCACCACGCTGAGCATACTGTACTTTAGATGAGAAGGTACCTGTGGTTCTAAATGCTTTAACTTTAACTCTACCTTTAGGTTGAGTAGGTTGTTCTTCTACAGTACTTTCTAGCGGTTTTACAAAAGAGTCAGATGGAAAAAATATTTCATCTGTGATGTTACCACTAAATGTTTTACCATCTCTCGTATAAGAAAGTATATTTCCATTTTCATCAGTAGTTACATCATATAATCTTCCACCCCTGCTTGATGCAATGATTCTGTAATTACCATTCTCTAGTAAGTGAACTTTTTCTATCTTAACACTTTTTCTAAAGGGCTCTCCTTTCTCATTTTCTCCAACATCAAATTGAAGTGTTTTACCTACTAGGTTGTTAGTATTATTTCCCCAATAAGCTTCTTCTTTTTTTCTTTTTTCTTCAGCAACTTCTCTTTCTTTCTCTTCTCTTTTTCTTATAGCTTCTTTTTCTTTTAAACTTTCAGCATAAGCCTTAATATATTCTTCTCGGGTTATGCTATTTTTTTCTACTATTTCATCCCAAGATAGGGTTGAACTTTGAGGAACGGCAATATAATACTTAGTGTCAATTCCATTCTCAGAGTAGTTAACATCTCCTAAAGTAAAAAAGTTAGGTACTTCAGTAATAGGTTCCTCAGCAGGTTGTCCTTCTAAAGCAGCTAGTTCTGCATCAAGTTGTTCAAAAAAGTTATACTCACTAGTTACTTTAATATTAGTTTTGCCAGAAAGTCTGTCTTCAAGATAGTTTCTATATCCTTCAGAATTTACACCAAAAGCATAACTATAACCCATACTAGACAATTGTCTAAATAGTCTATTTTTATCCCATCCTAATTCTTTAGCTTTTTCTATAACTTGTTCAATCTCTTCTATTTGTTCTTGTGTTACTGGTGTATTTTCAGAATCTTTTTGGACCTGCACCATTCTATTTGCAGGACCATTATAGTACCTTTTTCTTCTTTCAGCTTTCTTAGCTTCTATATCTGTAGGAGTAGCTGTAGGTTCAGGAGTTACCGGTGTAACAGCTTTTCTATCAATAGGGTTTTCTGGGTAAGTAGCCTCATTTACTAATCCAAGTTTCTCGTGGATATCATAACTCTCTACTCTCATAGAGTGATCCTTTCCTTCTTTCTGGAACTCTACCTTAGTAAATATCTTACCGGTCTTAGAAGTAAGTAATGGAAAGATAGTTAACATATCAGCAACCAAACCTGTTGATTGTCTTAGTAACTCTTTATAAGCATTCTGTTGCTTAGCATCCTGGTCCTTGAAAAAGTAGATAGCATCTTCAGTAGGGTTTGCTTCAGCCACCTTCATGATTCTCTTCTTATCCTCTTCAGATATACGAGTACTGTTGAGGGTCTCGCTTAAAGACTTCTTCTTTTCACGTCCACCTTTGATAGCTTCTTTGATTTCAGAGTATCTAGTACCAAACTCATTCTCAAGATCAGTCTCTAGTTTATACTGAGCTCTTCTGTCTTGTGTTGATGTCTTAAGGTCAATGATGTAAACTCTACCAGCAGCGTCATATGCAATAAGGTCAACCGCACCAGCTGTGTATCTCTTACCAATCTTACCATAAAGACCCGGTAAGTTAGAGATTACTGTAAGTCCGTTTGACTTTAAAAGTATTTGCACACTTCTAAATTTATCAAATAAGTCATTCAACATCTCTTCACTAAATACTGCAGAGCTATGCTTCTTTTGATATTTAGCGTAAGCATTTCTAAACTGTCTGATGTCTAAGATGTCCCCTTTAAGAAAGTCTCTTAGTAGTAAGTCAATGATGTTACCACGGTCAGTTGCTTCTTTATTAGTACCTTCAAACTTATCTTTTACAACATGTGAAGTACGCTCATAAAGAGGTGTACCTTCTTTTTGCTTGTAGATAGGTTCTCCTGTTTTTTCATCAACACCAACTTGTACGCGTTGTATATAGTTTTCTTCATCAGCTGTCAAACCAACATTAGCGTCTTCAAGTGTCTTAACAGCTTTGTTGATTGCTGCTATAACATTAGGTCTTGCAGTTATAGGTTGATCATAGTCTGCTTCAATGTAAGTTACATTACCCTTAGAGTCAACGCTACGGATCTGAATCTTCTTCTTGATATCATTCTTAATAATATTATCAATATCATCCTGTTTACCGTCCTTCTTCATGTTATTGATCTCAGAGATCTGATAACCTAAAGATGTTAAACGTCTAACTTGCTCAGCCTCAGTCATTACTGTAGCTCCACCAGGTGTAGCAGTTTTTTTCTTAATTTTATCAGCATTATACTTATTACGCATGCTGATAGCTACTGAGTCACTTTGCTTCCAAGTTTCAAAGTTCATACCTACTTTGTCTGCAGCAGGCATTGCATTTACTATCTCGTTGAATTTAGCACGAAGCATTTGATCCAACTCTGGTTCATCTTCCTCAATATCAATATCATCTTCAATGACCTCATCTTCAGCTAATACACTAGGTACAGCTGAAGGACCAGCAACGCCAGGTTGAGCAAGCTTGTTTGTGATAACATTCATAGCCTCTTGGTAAAGGCTCTTACCTCTTGTAACACCAAATATCTTCTCAAGTGCCTCATAGATGGAGTCCATGAATGATTCCCACATGGTCTTAGCCTCTGCGGTTTGTTCAGTCATCTCTCCCTCAAATGGCTTCTTACCCATCTCAGCTTGTAAGTCTGCATTGGTCATCGCCTCTGCAACAAACTGTTGGTTATTTGCTAAAGCATACTTAAAGTAGTTTCTATCGTTTGCTTCTAATGACTCATTGAACTGTTCTCTAAGAGCTGTTATTCTGTTATTGAAGTCCGGGTCAGCTAATGACTCAGAAGCTACTTGTTGCATTACTGCATTTAAGATAGAGAACTCAATAGGAATATTAGCATTTTCAAAACCTTCCGCACTGAAGTTAGCATCTACAATAATACCATTAACAGTATCAAACGTACTGTTTGTACGGTGACCATTCTTAAATCTGATTAATGTACCTGGTTTAATAAATCCTAGTAATGCTTGAGCCAGTTTCTTTTGCGCTCTTGGTACATAACCATGTTTGCTTCTAGCAATTGCTTTAAGTACTTCTAGGGCCTCAACAGGTGACTCAGTATCTATGTTATTAAACCCAAACTCTTTTGCAAGAGCAGCAATACTTCTCTTATCTTTAGGATCTCTAGGTGTGAACTCTTGATAGATAGCTTCTTTAGTCTCAGTGTTGTAACCTGCAAGTCTTTGCATGTTCTCTGGTAACTCTGTTCTGATAAGTCGCTCACCAGTTTCTTCAAAGTAGATCTCATCATACTGATCAATCAGTGCCATGATACCTTTATACTTTTCTGACCCCGGTTCAATTTCTTCTAGGGTATCAGCATCGTAGAATGTTTCAGGTACTATATTCTTATCTATATAGCCATTAGCTTCCTCTGGTTCTACAAACGCATTATACTTTTCAAATAAGTCATTAAAGAAAGCGTTAACTAAATGCTTTTTCTTATAGCCATCTAGTGCTTTCTTTAAACTTTCTTTACGAGCTGCAAATGCTTTATCCATTGCATCTCTTATCTTTTCCGTAGCATTTCTGTACATGTCAGGATTCTGCATCATGTTAACAGCATTAGCTACATCTTGTCTATCTGCATTAAGTTTCCAGAAGTCAGCTAGTTGTTGGAAGCCTTCATCTATTGCTGAGTCAAGAACTGTTTGACCAGAAGCCTTAGCCAATCCTCTTACATAAGCAGCATAAGCTTCTTTGAATACTTTCTCAGTCTCAACAAAAGTATCCATATTGGTAGCATGTTCATCTTCAGTTTGAGCAGCAGACTGTGTTACTTTATAAGCAGATGCAAAAGCTTGTAAGGTTCCGCTAAGACTTTTAAGATTATCTCTCTTCTCAGTAAGGCGGTCCATCTCAGCTTTTTGTTCTGGGATGTCTGGATCTAAACCTTGGATTTGTTGATCCAATAAGTTGATTTCACTACCTAAACCTATTCTAGGACTACCGCCTTCAGTCATACCTCCTACTACAAACAAATTAGTAAAGTCTGTAGCATCAGCATTTGTGAAAGGCATATTACTATTAAACTGATTTAAGATATCAGTCATACGCTCACCAGTACGCTGGTAGGTCACATCATTTCTAATAGCAATATTTCTAGCTTGTTCAAATGCCATATAGCTCAATGGGTCTTCACGCATTGAGAATGGATTTGTTTTCTCTTGATACTTTTGATAAGTAGCTTTGATTTGTTCTGTTCTTTTAAGTACAGCATCAATTCTTTGTGCCACCGTTTTCTTAGCATCACCAGGCTCATCAAAAGCTTCTTGTAACTCTTGAGTATCTAACTCTTTAAGACCTTTAAGTTGGTCTTGGAATATTTCAAAGTGACCAGACTCCAACATTGTAATAATGTGGTTGGTCAATGATTCATCCTTAATATTTTTAGCAGCATGCATGTCTCCATCAGCTGCGGCTTGTTCTCCTAATCTTTCTAAGTCAGCCTGAGTTCTTGCGTTCTGCTCAATAGCAGAGAAGTACTTCTTAGGATCCATTGTCATATCATTCAACGCATCTACAACTTTGTTGTCGTAGTCTTTCTCTGCATTGAGTTGTTCTTCAAATGGACTTGCCTTACCAGCATTAGCAGGATCAGCTTTAAAAGCTTTATCTTGCATCTTTAACTTAGCTCTTCTAGTCATGTCCATTCCTTTAAAGAATGCTGACTGAGCTGCGGTCATTGGTCCAGCCATCAAGAATCCAGATAGGAATGTTTCCATACCTTGTCCGCTCATCTGTGACTTTAAACCACCTAACATCTTAGCTTGGAACTCTGCTCCACCTACACGAGATGGATTATTAAATGAGTCCATATAATAACTAGTAATACCATTAGCAATTGCTTCTTGGTATACCTCTTGAGTACCTTCCATTAAGTTAGCAGATAGGTAACCTAAACCACCTTTAGCTAAGTTCTTTGGATTAAATGTTTGTTTGTAGAAAGCAGCTTTACCGTACTTCTTAATTCCAGATGCAACTTCCCAAGGATTAACTCCTTTCTTAGCCCAGTCTGTAGTCTTTAATAAAGTACCTTTCATAGTTCTTCTAGCCACATTATCAGCTTGAGCCATTCCCGGTATACCCTTTAATGCTTTGTCTAATACAATCTTGTTAGATATATAAATACCAACAGCATTCATCTGAGCATTTAAGTATCCAGCTTTATGACCTTGTTGGTACATTAACTGTGCCTCTTGATCATTAGGGTCTCTACCGTTCTTCTTTCTAAAGTCAGACATCAAGTTGTTAATAACCTCAGTCTGAACTCCACCACCTTCTAATTTAGATTCATATGTAACAGCATTAATCTCACGTAAGTCTCTGTAGAATGAACCAAAGCCTTTAGATACTTTAGCCATGTTATCAAGACTATCCCATTTAGCTTCAGCTCTACCTGCTTGAGTAAGTAAAGATCTTGTTTGACTAAATGGTGTAAGATAATCAGCTGCTTTACCAATTCCTTTTGCAGCACCCCATAATTGACGTGCTTCATTAATCTTAGTTACATTCTTAAATGCACTGGTAAAAGACTTTGCAGCCTTACCTAAACTAAATGCTCCTGCTAGTTTCTTAGCATTTAAAGCAGTTCTTACACCAGCTAGTCCTCCTAACGCACCACCAGATAAATATGTTCCTAAGGCAAGCGCTGCTTCTTCAGCAAGTACTTCACCCATTACACCAAAACCGTAAGCTGAGTTAACTCCAAAGTTGATTACACTTGAACCAAAGCCTCCTCTGTTTGAGGAACCAATGGACATAAGTCTTTCCATTTCATCACTAGCTTCTGTATCAGGCTCCATTGAAAATGGGTTAGACCAGTTCTTAGCTGCCCCAACAAATGCTCCACCAAATAATTTACCAGCGGTTACAATACCTCTTTGTGCATCATCCCATAGAGAAGAGTTCTTATTATAGTGAGCCTCGTTATCTCTAAACGGACTAAAGCCTAACTCTTTAAACTTAGGGTGAGCATAGTATCTTTCAAAGTTTCTACCGTGATGCGTTGCATTATAGGTAGTAATCTTATTATACTTATTTGTATCTGGAGTATATGCATTAAGCATAACTCCATTCATACGTGCTAATGCTCTCTCCTGATTAGACATGTTAGAAGGTTGCTTATTAGGAGGTCCAGCTGAAGTACCAGCTGCTCTTAATATATCTCCAGTAACTGGAGCACCACTAACAGGTGACTTAACACCTTGTGCATTTTGCAATCTTAAAGTAGCAGGTGTGACAAGCGCACCTTTCTCAGGAGTATTTTGTTCCGCCATAAAATTATTTTATTAAGCCTCTAGACTGAGCTATGTTGTCTTGGGCTTGTTCATGTAAAGCTTGGGTAACCATTGCGTATGCATCATTAATATTTGCATCATTCTCAAGTAAACCGTTCCACGCATTAGGCATGTCTACAAGTCTTCCTGAGTCTGGATCAAACACCTTCATATTACCCGTAATAGAAATAAATCCACTTGGTGTTTTAGAAATAGTAGCACTTCCTGCAGTGTTAGCAAATGCATTAACTGCTATACTACCCTTACTGTTGAATACATATTCTACTGGGGTTGGCTCAAGCTCTCTAAAGAACGTTGAGTTAGCAGCTTTCTTATCCATTACAACTGATATCTTATTGTTACCAGCTGCTCCAAACATACTATTTAATAGTCCTTTTTCTTTTGCAGAACCTTTGAATCCATCAATATAGTTTTGGTTAATGGTAAATGTAACACCTACTTTATTAGGATCACCTCCCACTAAAGAGTGTCTTGTGATATCCATTGTAGGTCTTTCAGCTTTCTCACCTTTCCACTTAGTAGTAAATGCAGAACGCATTATATCATTAAGCATGTTTCTAGCTAATGCAGCGTCTTCACTATCCACTTCTAGATCAGCAATATCATCGGCATCTTTACCAATAATATCTCCAGTAAAGAAACGTGCGTTACCTTTAGCAGGATCCATCATAGCTGGCATAATATCAGATTGATATAACTCCTTAGCTTTAGTACGCATTCCTCCAAGTTGTGCAGGGTCCATGCTAAACATGGTAGCCATAGCATGCAAACCACTTGCTCCTACTTCATCCATACCTTGTAAGTGTGATTTGATAGGAACTTTACCACCGTTATATATTTTCTTATATCTTTCTTGTAAATCATCTAAACCGTCCTCCCAGTCATTGATCATATAGTTATCACCATACTTACCGTTCCAACGTTTCTTGAATTCACTAACTCCACGTAGATTTCCTGAAGCATCAATGAACATATCTGCTTTAGTAGGATCCATACCTTCAGCTATCATTTGCTGTCTAACAGCCTTATTGTTTTCTTTAGTAGCCTGAGTAATAGCTTCAGCTTTCATCTTAGCTGGTTCCAACTGAGCATCAAATCTAGCCATATCTGCAGAGAATGCGGCATCCTCTCTAAATAAACCGTTACCTCCTGTTGAAGTAAATGCGTCAAGTTTAGCGTTAAGGTCTTTACCTCTTACTGCTTTTTTAAATGTTCCCCACATTTCACCTAGACCACCTTGACCACCGGTAGATAATGCAGCACGTATTTCAGCATCTGTACTACCTAATCCACCAAAGATATTTTGCATTGATGCTTTAGCTGATGCTCTTTGTGCATCTGTATATCCAGAACCGTTAGCAATTGTATTTAACTTTTCATATACATACAATGACTTCTTATCAGTTGCACCAGTAACTTCACTAATAGATTCATTCTGAGCATCTGTAATAAGTTTCTGCATATCTACTAGACCGCTGTCAGCACCTGTATCAACAGGAGTTCCCATTTCACCATTTAAGGTATACTCAGCTTCTAGTGCAGCTTCCTCTTCATCTTCCTTCTTCTTTTTTGCTTGCTCAAGAGAATCCTTATAAGCAATCTCAGACATTCTAAGACCATGTTCAAAGTTGGCAAAGGCATACTTGTCTACCTCTACTTCTTGTTCCATAGTGTTCATTGCATAGTTTTCAGCAGCGCCAGCCATATCAGAGTATAATAACTGATTAGCTTTAGCTGTATCAACTCTGTAACGCAATGCTTCTAGACTCATCTTATTGTAGTCTATACCATTTGTTGCATCTAAACTTTCTGTTGCTACTGTAGCTACTGTATTAGCGTTTTGCTCATCTGCATCCAAACCATTAATCATAGCAGCAAAGCCCTGGTCAAGGTCAGGATTAATTGGAGTCTTCTCTACAGATTCTTGTGCAGCAGCCTTAGTTACTTTAACTTGTTCTTTGTCCTTTTCAGCTTGAGCTTGAAGGTTACGCATGTACTCGTTAATCTTATTAGATTCTGCAACAAGGTATTCTTTTTCAGCAGCTACTTTATCACCACCAAATCTTTCAGCGTTTGCTGATGTATAATCTTTTCTATCTAAGTACGCTTGTGTTTTATACATACCTGTAACCGTAGGGTCACCAGCAAATGCATTTACAAAAGCATCAGTTAATCCCGTAACCATCTGCGGACCGTTCTTGGTAGTAATCATATATCTACCGTCTGCGCTCCAGCTTACAGTTTTAGTATCAAAGCCCATGTCCTTAGCAAAGTCCATAGCTTTCTTATACACGTTAACATAAGGAGTATATGTTGGATTCTGATAACCAAGTGATTGGTCAATATCAGCATCCATAAAGTCTTGTCTCTGATAATCTAAAGCTCTTACACCACCTTCCCAATACTTACCACCACACTTTTTTTCATCTGTACAATTCATAAAAGCATCAGCCTTACCTTGTTCTCTTCTGTAAGATTTGGTAAAAGACATGTCTTTAAGGATGTACTTATCATCAATAATAGGTTGGAATACTTTCTGTGCTGCCTCAACATTCTCATTGCGAGAAAGATCTAAACCAGATATCTTCTGAATGTCTGTCTGAATCTTATTAAAGAACTCATCTCTTCTCTCATTGTTATCTGTACGAGACAACTCTGAGTTAAGCATGGTTCCATAAATGTTGTTAAGCTGGTCATAGCCAGCCTTGTATTGTGCCTGTTTAGTTTCAAGCACTCCCTGATAGAAATTCAAGTCCGGTTTGAAGGGTTGAATCTGTGGGATATAATCGGTTACACCTTGTAAGTACGTTGCCATAGTTTATATTGTAAATATACAAATAAAATCTTAGAAGTTTATTAAATGATTTAAGTTTAAACTTTTAAGAGTTATCCTTGATCCTCTGGTCCTTGTTGGTAGTAAGGTCCTAATCCCGCACCACCCGGAGCTATATTCTGCATTGCTGCCAACCATGAGTCACTTTCAGACTTAGGTTGTTGAGTATAACCCTTACCTGTAACCAACTGAAGCAGCGTGCTGTCATCAACTCCTTGCAAGTTTGGATCTTCTTTAAGTTTCTTAAATGCTGCAACACTAGCGTTATCTCCAGTAGTTTGACCAGTAAGATCATCACCGCCTGAAAATATAAGTCTACCTCCTTGAGAAGGATCAATCTGATAGTTAGGGTACAGTTGGTTCAACGCATATGCTTGTTCCTTATTAGTAATTGCATCAATATAAGACTGACGTAATTCTTGGCGAGCTTGGTTCTTAGCATTATCATACTGCTGATTAGCAATAGTAGTAGCATCAAACAATCCTTTAGTGATCTCAGCATTACTTGCATTAGCCTGATTTAGGACTTGTGCTTTAGTTGCTGAGAACTGATTGGCTTGACCTACATTCATATTGTTGTATCTACCTAGTATATCTGCTGCAGCTTTAGCTCCTTGACCAGCCATTTGAGACTGACGGGAATTCAAAGCTTGAGATGGTGCATAAGCAGTTGCTCCTTGCATACCTATGTTATACTGTTCTTGTGTAGCAGCTAACTCTCTAGTTGGATCATAGAATGTAGGATCCATTAATACAGGGTTTAACTTAGGTGCCCAAGGTAAACGTTTCTTAATACGTGCCATGTCACCAGCAGCTCCTGCAGTTTTGATTACATCTTGTAACCACCACTCAGGACCCATCTGAGGCTTAGCATCAGCATCCTCTAATTCATTTTTTGGTATCTCCTTATCATCCTTTTCTTTAACAACTTCTGCATCAGCAAGATCACCTTCTGGAGCCATCTCCATATTGTACTTGTCCATATGCTCAAGACCAAACATAAAGTCATCTCCTAATTGAGAACGATAACCTGAAGTCTCAAACTTCTGTTGGTTTCTCTTTACTAAACCTTTTTCTTTATTAGATACAAAGTCTTTGGTATATAGCTTAGCAGGATCATTGATAGCATCACCTAGTTTGTTGATCTCCTCATCTGAGTAGTTATAAAACTTAAGCATTTCCTTACGGTTCTGAACCTTAGCTGTAGCATCAAGTTTATCAAACTCCTCTATAGGAGCATTTGGATTTCTTGCCTGCCAGTAACGTAACTCAACCATGCTTGGGTCAGCATAGCCATAGAAACCATCACTAACTCTTTTCTTCATAGACTTATCCTCATATGAAGATTGCTTAGCAATTTTAAATCCTGGGGCACCGAGTGACTTACCATCTTCTCCTTTGTTATAAGAAGACAAACTAGTTAAGAAGTCTTTGTCTTGCAGGTTCAATGCTTTAGCAGCACCTCTATATACAATCCATCCTGTATCACCTTTCTTAGCGTAACCTTTAGCTTCAAGACCTTTCATGATCTCTTCAGCTTTCTTTACATCTTCTTCTACAGAACCGTACTTAGGTTTGTAGTTCTCTTTACCAGATACAGACTTGTTTACTATTTTATCAGTAGCCTTAATCTTAGTTACCTTTCTAACTTTACCCTCAGCATCTTTATAGTAATCACCTACAGCTAGTGAAGGATCATCAATCTTTTTAATCTTATCCTCTGGTATTTTATTATCAGCTGGTTTAGAAGCATCTACAGGAGTGTTTGGTACATCACCACCTTTCTGATACATTGCTTGACCACCATATCCAAACATAGCTGGAATATCAATATCACTGGTATTCTTAGAATACTGTACACCATTACCATCAGTAAATACAGGACCTCCTTCAGCCATAGTCATATATATACCAGTCTCAGGTTTGAATCTGTTTTTAGATCCACCTAACTTAGCGTATACTTTCTTAAGTAAAGGATTACCTTTAATCTTATTAGCAACACCACCATAGCGAGCCATTGGTTCAGTTTGCTGTGCTTCAAATTGTGCCTCAGTAGGATTACTTGCAGCTTCAACTTCAGCTTCAGCTCCTTGCATTGCAGGAGTTTGTGTTTCTTTTAGAGGTAATATATCCTGAGGCTGAACAGCATTCATTGCTAAGTATGGTAATGCTACTGTAGGAATACCATCAGGAAAACCTTTCTTAGATTCTTGGTATAAAGCAAGCTTAGCTAACTTAACGTTATAGTTAGAGATCATTTTCTCAGCTGTCTCCTTAGCCATCTTGTCTGTAGTCTTATCAGCAAGTATCTCTCGGTACTTATTGATATCATATCTTTTAGCTACATCAGCTGGAGTATAACCACCCTTCTTCTTAGGCATACCAAACTCCTCAAGAACTTTAGGATCTTTAATCTTCATAGAAGATGTATCACTAAAGATAAAAGAGTTCTCTGGTAAGTTTAATGGAGTGCCGCCTTGTGAGTGACGCTTACCACCAATTTTATAATGAGCTGGTAAACCATCTACATCTGGGACAAGTGCCGTTTCTCCAAACTCTGCCTCAAGAGTAGCAATATTCTCAGGTACAGGACCTAAAGTACTTTTCTTTTTTAACTCTTTAGTGGATAAAGAGTCAGCCATATAGCTAGGTGCTATCTGTTTGTACAAACTTGTTGGAGCTGTACCACCTTTGGCATTTTTTGGTAAACCTGTAATTTTTACTTTTCTCATAGCTTAATCTAAATAATCTAACTGACCACCTGCTGCTAAGAATGCTTGGATTGCATCTTCATCTAAGTATAGTTCATCACCTTCAGAATAGGCTCCGCCCCATTGCATTTGTCTACCAGCTCCAGTAAACTGAGTTGGTACCATATCATTAGGTCTCATATAGCCTTCATTGAATGTCCAGTCACCACGGCTACCAGATGTCTCAGGATTAGCTGAGTAGATCTGATCATAAGATAACTTATTTCTTAATTGATTCTCTTTAGCTTTAGCATCTCTGTTCTCACCAGCACCTGCTACTAGATTAAGACCTGCTAACATAGCTGGAGCAAAGAATGGATTACTCTTCTTATTCTTATCATAAGTAGCTCTAAACATCTTGTCTTGTTCTATAACAGTTTCACCTGGTAAAGCTGGAGACATATAGTTTGACTGTTCTGCTTTAGGTAATAAACCAGTCTCAAAGAAATTAGTATTAGCTTGTGGGGCTACAGGATTTGCTAAAACTCCAATACCTTCTTCTTCACCACCTATTTGAAAGTACTGACCTCCATAAGCATAACCTTGTATAGCTTTTTGAATTTCTTCAGCTGCTCTTCTATTAGCTTCTTCAATTGAGTTGCGTCTGTTCTCTCTACCAGTTTGTCTTATTTGCTGTCTTTGTTCTCTTCCTGAAAGAGGAGCAGGAGCTTGTGGTTGAACTTGAGGTTGTACAGGACCTGTTGCAGGAGCGTAAGGAAATACATTCTGCATACCTGGTGTAATACTAGGAGCAATCATACTTTGAGTTGCTGATCCTGGTGCTACTTTTGGAGTCTGTCTAATAGATGACGGTAGCATATTTTGCGGACCATTCCATTGCATACCAGGACGCCAGTTAGCAGCAGCTTCTTTCCATTGCTCATCTATAAAGTTAGCATCACTTACATTACCAGCAGGAAATGGTCCTCCTGGATATGTTGTTGTAGGCTGTGGAGCCTGTGGGAAAAATCTACTAGTTTGGTTAGGTACTGGTTGAGCAGCTGGTGCTGATTGATTACTAGCTGGAGTTGTTGTAGTTCCAGGTTGTGGAGTTGTTGCATTATTTGCAACAGTTGGTGCTGTTGTATTTGCAGCAGGAGTTTGTGTACCAGGAACTGTATAAGGTGTTCCTGATCCAAAGTCAAACGATACAGACTTTAACTGACCAGGTTTCTTATTCTTTCTAAACCATGAAGCAGCATTGTTTCTGTAGTCAGCACTCATTCCTGTCAAACGCATGTTTGGGTCATAGAAAGCCATAGGAACAGGATTACCGTTCTTATCAGTTCTATACACTCCACCTGCATTCTGACCAGTTGGATCTGCTAACATTGCTAAGTAATCTACTTCACCTGTTTTCTTTTGTTCCTCCTTAGGCTTTTCTTCAGTAGTTGTAGTCTTACCTTCTTCTTTAGCCTTCTTATCTTCTTCAGCCTTTTTAGCTTCATCAGCTTTTTTCTTTTCCTCTTCAGCTTTTTTAGTAGCGTCTGTAGTTGCAGCTGGTGTAGTTGTGGTTGTTGCAGTAGGAGTTGTAGTAGCTGCAGGAGTAGTTTTAGTACCCGATTTCTTTTTAGTAGTTTTTGGTAGACTTGCAGGATTCACTCCCCATCCAGAATTAGCATAACCAGCTACATCATCACCCCATCCCATAGCTTTTGCATTTGATATAGTTTGAGCATCATATCCTTGAGCTTTATTTTGCGCATAAGGAATATTAACTTCAAGAGGTTTTTGAGTACCTACACCTTGAAGAAGATTACCAACAATAGGATTTGTAGGTGGAAAGTATTGACCACCTGGTTGAAAGTATTGTCCACCATCTTCAAAACAACTCATACCTGGAGCACATTCCTCTTCATTTGTATTTGCAGGTGCTTGAGTACCTGTTGGTGCAGGTTGTGAAAAGAATCCATCACGTCCCGCACGAGTAACTGTTTTCTCACCAGTGCCTACATTAGTCATAGTAAGTCTTGTAGGATTCCATGCAGCATTATAAGGGTTAGCCTCATAAGATGCTTGATCTCCTCCAAAGTATCCTTTAAGACCAGACATCAAACCTGCTGTTTGAGCGACAGGTTTAGTTAAGTCTTTTGTATCTTGAGCAGCTTGAGTCCACGCATTAACTGCAGCCATACCCTGAGGGTTTACTGTAGATTGTGATACTTGTCTACCATACTGAGCTTGTTCCATCTCAATTTGATCAGCTTCTTCAGCATACTCATCATTAACACCAACCATCTCATCTTGCAATGCATTCATTGATGTAGCTCTAAGATTCTGTAAGAAATCAGATACACGCTGATTATATTGTGTATATGGAGACATATATTGCTGATCAATCTCTTCTTGTTCTCCACCTTCAGCATACCTCTTAGGTACACCGCCCTTTCTAAACATATTGTAATGTTGAGCCTCTGCCATATTCTTTTTCTGAATATCATTAAGACCTGCACCCATATTCATTTGGGGTAATTGACCCATCTGTTGGGCACGTTGCAATTGTTCAGGAGATAACTGACCTCCGGTTTGCATTGCTAAAAAAAGATAGTTATTATCCATAATTTGCTAATATACTAATTATTTATAAGATACTGATTTTTACTGGGTTTTCCAATTCTTAGGTAGTGACTTTATCTTAACCTTCTTTACTGATCCTCCTTCTTTATATACAACAGGAGTTGGTAAATTTGTACCATCATATCTGCTCATATCTAAATACTCAGGACGATTGGGTTCTTCACCAAACATCCAATTATAATAATCAGGTCCGTAGTTATTAAGAGTTTGCTTAGAAGGTTGGTATCCTGCGTCTTCTGTCCAGTTACCTCCATACCAACCGCCTGCACCATGATATTTAGATTGGTTACTAAAGGTAGGATGATTAGGTTTTTTCCAAGTATCTGTACCATGATTATCAGCATCTCTATTTTTCCAGTCTCCTGACTTCCAGAAACCTTGTACATCATATGCACCTTTATCCATCAGAATATCTCTACCTTGTTTTTTAGATTCTTCTTCAGCCCACTTGTCAAACTCCTTTTGTTCTTCTTTGGTAAGTTCTGTATTATACTTATTTTTAAACATCATCTCAGGATCTTTTTCTTCCCTATTTAATGTTTTAGCAATTGCGTTTTTAACAACTGGTTTACCGCGATAAACTGTTCTAGGTGTATCTGGATGCTCAGCTTCATACTCTGCAGTACCTGGGGTATCATAAGTTTTATTCTGGAATCCAGTCACTGCTACATCTTCAGGTATACCGAAGAAAGTAGATTGAGGTGCAGCATTCATTAAATTTCTTATATCTTGACCTGCTCTATTATAGTAAGAATATGTCATCTCATCGGATGCTCCAAGAGCGGGTTCTTTTAATGGACCCGGCCAGTATTCAGTAGAACTTAGTTTACCTTTTAGTTTTTGCTTATGATGATCTAGTTCATGACCCTTAACCATTTGCTCATGTATAACATTTGGGTAACTAGGCTGCATATGAATAGTTTCACTTGCTGGATCGTACCACTCTCTTCCTTCTTCTCTTACAACATTAGGATCCCTATAAGGTTGGGCTGGTATATCATATGATGATCCACCCTCTTGTCTACTAAGATTAGGTACTGATATATCGTGTGGTACTAGTTGACCACCAACTTGTTTATAAGCACCTAGGAATATACCTTTGTCTAGAGGAGTCTCCATAACTGTTTCACCTTTGAATTTATAATTTTTACCGGGAAGCATAAGTTTCTTAT
>Ga0209229_10000169_pt1 | contig 25320 bp, 22 predicted proteins | sample SanBayMetagenome_FD_187466 | JGI IMG/M metagenome (GOLD analysis project Ga0209229, IMG submission 187466) | Freshwater and sediment microbial communities from dead zone in Sandusky Bay, Ohio, USA (SPAdes) (version 2) | ecosystem: Environmental > Aquatic > Freshwater > Lentic > Sediment... | reverse complement strand
ACGGGGAGGAATACCCTTACGGTATTTTTGCAAATCTGTATGTAACAGTCGAATTGGACAGCGCTCTTGAGAATTTTATAGATGGGGACATTTCTCTGGGCTGGGTTGATGAATTTGACGGCGAAGGTAATGAAGCTTTTGAGGCGCTTTACAAAATACTAAAAGATGCGTCTAACGACTATAAACTACCTAAGGATATAAGTTTAGAAAATAACAAAGATAGAGAAGACCCAGACGGTAGTATTTTAGATAACGTCGATAGAGCTGGAAAAAACGATACCACAGGGGACGGATACATATCTTTAGACGATGTCGCGGCGTCAATAAATATCGCTGAGCTTATGGAAACTCAACAGATGAATAGAGAGGAGGCAGTAGCTTATGCTCAGTCTGTTGTTGCTGCTTTACAGCAAGAGGGTATTATCTCTCCCGAAGAAGCAACAGCACTTAACACAAACATAGAAGCACAGAATAATAATCTCGGCATCTTATTTGAAGAACAAGTGATGCCGCTATTAACTGAATCGCTACTGGGAAATCAAACATCTCTTGACACCTTCATCGCAGGATGGTCAACAGAAACAACTGCGGCAGCTTCAGCAATTTCTGCTGAAGCAGCTAAAGCCGCCAATAGTTTGATAGCGTCTGGCATTAGCATGGCTCAGGACGTGGCGCTAGCTGTTATGCTTGCCGGTAGTAATAATCCTACATACGTGGATCCTCTAGCACCGGGAGCAAACCCCTACCATGCTTCTGGTGGTATTGTATCTAGCCCGTTCGCTATGGTTGGTGAGCTTGGTCGAGAGCTTGTGTCTCTGCCAATGGGTAGTCGTGTATTCAGCGCTTCTCAAACTGAAGACATACTATCTGAGTCGTTTAAGCCGACCGTAAACATGATGGCGACCTCAGTGGAAATGCCTAGCTCGTTGCAGGTAGAAACTGACAGTCGTGCGTCGCAATCAAGCAGTGGAGATAACATTGTAGTTAACTTCAACGGTGATATGAATATTCGGGATCAGCGCGATATAGAGCTTCTAGTCGATGAAATCGATAGAGAACTCGGTCGTCGCACACAAAACGCTAAACGTGGTATGGCGGGTACTACTCGTTCGGTATCTGTAGATTAGTTTGATTGCCGATCCCCTGCCTGCACAGGCGGGCAGGGGTAAGGCATTTAGTTAGAGGGGTGGAATATGGCACTAAATACACACGCGTTGCGGTTTATTGCAAACCGTAAGATGCGGGTATCCCTCGGTAGCAAAGCACGGGAGACGTGTTCTATTCGCGGTATTGATCAGTTTACGTTCGACGCCCACATCAAGGTGGGTGCTGGGGCTACAAGCCTATCTCAGAAAGCGTACGTGGAAACCCATGGTACTCGAGCAAATCTGAGATTCGCTTGTACACCCACACGTGACAACGGTCGATCCGTGCTAGTTTTCGAGTTTTCTCGAGCTAGCAACTCCTCTCCTACGAGCTACCGATATGAGCTGCCTAATGGCTGGGATGACCGCTGGCATCACGTTGCGTTTTCAGTAAGCACTGGGGACGGCAAATATGCGATATTTTTCGATGATCTCAAGGTTAAGGAAGGTCGCTTAGTTGGCGGTGGATTCGATCAGTACAATAGAGCGCTGCTCATTGATGACGCCATACCAAAAGAGATCAGCATAGGAGCAGCGCCAACTGGATCCTCTAGCAACTATGTCTATTGGGACGGTAAGATAGACAACGTTCGATTGTTTAGAAAGTTTGTAAACGGTAATACCTACAGTTCAGCAGATAGTCCTATAGATGATCACTCTAACAAAGTTGGATCCTTCGCCGTCGATATTAACCTTATCGAAGAGTGGAGATTTAACGAAGGACCACTAGGCTCAGCTATGGGAATGACGTTTGGCGTAGTGGATCATCAGTACGACCCCGAGCTCAAATCTGTAGAGTATGCCAATGCCGATAACCCAAACAATAATCAAGAGGAAGAGGAGGACTTTGACCCGGGTCCTCCTGACATTGCAGATGCCACTCTGTACGAGGATACCTCTAAGAGTTCAAATCTTTGGACTGGCGTTGATGTTGCTGATGACATTGTTAACGCTAGTGGCGTAGTTCTGCTGTCTAGAGATTCTGATCGACCGTTTATAGGCGAGGGGTTGCTTGACACGCAGCCCCCCGCCATTCCCACGAACCTTGTTACTAACGGGGTGACAGAGGATTCTTTTGAGGTTTCTTGGCGGTCGTCATCTGATAATCTATTTGTTCAAGACTATGAAATACACGTTTCAACGCAAGACTCATTCGCGACTTCCATTGTCACAAAACGTGTTGGGCGTCGTACGACTGATCTGATTAGTGGTCTTGTACCTGCTCAAAGATATTACTGGAGGGTTCGCGCTCTTGATGCTGCCGGTAACGAAAGTGCATGGGCCTCATCTTCGGCTTACGTTCCCTTCACGCTTAAGCCCACATCCAGAGTAAACTACTCTCCCAACCCGTCATTTGAGGGGTCACGCCACCTTCACGCGTGGGAAGCTCACGCGGTTAACGGTACCCTCCCCAACCTTTCTGTAGATTCCTACTCAGAGACAGATGTGAGGCCGAATGCTGAAGAGGTGTACGGGAATAAATATCTTGTAGTAGAGAGTAACGCTGGTGTGTCTGGCTTGTATAGAGGGGCATCTCACACGGTCTCTTGGGCTCCTAACCGAGAAATGAAGGTTAGGTTTTGGGTAAAGGGTTCGGCTGAATTTGGTGTATATGCGTACCTAATGCAGGACACAAAGACTTTAGCCGCAACCCCTCTTCTTTCGCTAACCGATCTAACTTCGAACCAGAGCGCTATCACTCAAATTTTAACAGGTACTTGGAAGAGGTTTTCCTTTACTCTGAACTCATCTAATTCCAAACTTAATCAAGTTAAACTTCTCTTTGTATCTACTACAAGTGCAGAGTTTAATTTTAGCCTTGACGGCATTTTAATTGAGACCGGCAGTAACACAGGAACATACTTTGACGGCTCAAACAAAGGGACGCTACCTCTATCTGCATATTGGACCGTATTTGAAACCACGGCTGCCACTAACCGAGATGGGTACATTGTAGGACCTCAAGTAGATGACACGCTGTACTTCACCAATGAGTCCGCTAGTGTCTATGACGTTGAAACCTATCCCGTAGTCCCCATTCAAACTTTTGACTTCGCTGACAGAACAGCTCCTAATGCACCGACTGTTTCTGATGTGAGCCATTCTGCTGCTGCCGACATCGGCTCTTCAAGCTTCATTGCGAAGTGGAAAGCTCCTGTCAGTAACTACGAAGACATCGTAGCTTATGAGCTTCAAGTAGGTCTCAAGAGCAATTTGTCCGCTCGAGATCCCTTCTTCTTACCGGGGTACGAGCTCCTTAGGATTTACGACGCAGCTCTGGTAAGCGGTGTATACAATCGAGTAGTTAGCGGGTTATCGCCGACTACTACGTACTATTACAGGGTACGTTCTCTTGACAGCAATGCCAACTTCTCGGCGTGGTCTGATTCCAAACCGATTACTACAGAGGCCATTGTAGATGTCTTGCCTCCGTCTGAGGTCATTCTCGAAGAGCCCACAGACGTGTCGTTTGATGGGTTTACTGCAAACTGGAGAGAAGCCTTTGACGATATTGGAGTTGTCGGCTACCGGCTTACAGTAGCCCTAGACCCTAACTTTCAAGAAGTAGTAAGTGGTCTTAATGGACTTGATGTTGGAAATAACCTAAGCTATGAAGTTGTAGGACTGCAAGAGCAAACTCAATATTACTATCGAGTGAGGGCTTATGATACAGCTGGCCTTCAGTCGCCCCTTCCCGATGAGGGGCTTCTTGTCGAAACTCTAATCAGGCCGCCTGAACTTGGTGGATACATCAGTCAGCGCCTGTCTCTTGAGTCCCTGCTTAACGTGTCTTCAAGCCAGACTACCACAAGCTTTGGAGAACTGAGTACAGTACGTCTTGATAAAAATAAGCAGGCTCTATTCCAGTTCACCCTCAACCGCACAGTTGCTAGAGGTGACGTTAAGAACGCAATGTTGAACCTGACAAGATTCGATGCCCGTCAGACAGACATGAATTATAAAATTTATGCTTTGTCTCAAGGTGGAGATGTTTTAGCTGCGTACTACGTTCCAGCTACGGCAACCTTCGCGACTAAGCCAAATGATGTTTCTAATTCCTTGTTTGAGGTTCCTATAAATCAACCGAGACCAGAAGCCATATCAACGGTTTCTTTAGATATAACCAGCATCGTACAAAAAGGTGCAGTTTATTATGGATTCCGCCTACAAGCGGAGCCGTTCTTAAAAGCGGAATCGGCAGGAACATCTTCAATGTTCGCGGTTGGAAGTATAAAGACTAGCGGACAAACTGCATTTGCTCCTGAAGCTGCTATGTGGGCTCAGTCAGCAGTTAAGACCTTGGTTAATAATCCTGACGATATTAACCCCTTGAACGGTAATTTACCCTTCTACACAATTGATCAGTTTTACAGTGATTTCGGTGGAACAACAAATTCTAATGAATCCTACAGACCTTCAGTTTCGTTCATGATTGACACCGCCACTGAAAAACTTATATCTGTTGCAAAAGCTAGAGTGGATAGCGGTCCGCATGTTGTAAGAAACCTATTCCCAAACCCAACCTTTGATACGACGGCTGAAGAGTTCCCTATACCTAACTCTTCTTTTGATTTAAACGATACTCGTTATTGGGATGCTCGCAGCGATCAGTCAACATTTACATTTAGTAGATCTAACTTATCGTACGATGCTACAGGGGGCTCTGGTCAACTTGAAATACTTAATAACTCCGCTGCGGATAACTCATTAATTGCAACAGTTTTAAACGAGTACAAAGTCGCAGCTATTCAAGGAACAACTTACACAGCTAGGGCTTTCGTTTCAACAAACAACCCAAACATAAAGCCAAGAATTGCAATTTTACGCTACGCTGCTGATGGCTCTCTTTTAGGCACCGAGACCGAACTTGCAGCTTGGTCACCTACTGCAAATATTTGGTATCAAAGGCAGCATCAGTATACTGTTGCTTCTAATGACAACGCAACTAAGTATATTAGATTTGCGGTCATTGTTCAGTCTTTTGGTATACAGACTGTAGGTTCTATTAAGTTTGATACTGTTTCTGTAACTTCCAGCGCAGTGGCAACTCCGCTATTCGTGGAAGCTCTTCAAAGCGCTGTTTTGTCCCGCGATAAAACAAAAAGTTTCGATGCTGGTTTTGAAAACACGGGAGCTTCATTGCAGGTGGTAACGTCCTCTACTAGCGGTGCTGGAGCATCATTAGTAGCTGAAATCCCGCTTGGAGAGTCTTGGTTAACTGACACCTTTGGAAACGAGACTATTAATCTAGTTAAAAATCCAAGCTTTGAAAACCCATCCTTGACTCATGTATCAACAGTAGGGGCAAGCACAACAAAGACATCAAGCTTTGTAAGCGGGGCTAGGGCTGGTAGAGCCTTAAAGGTCACGAGCTCTGACGCAACTCATGGAGTTGTTATAAAAAGCGCTGACATCCCACAGTACAAAACAGCAGCTGCGGAGAAATTCTTTACTGGCTCTTGCTGGGTGTTAGGTGGCTACACCTATAAGGCAATTCTAGCAATTGTATACGCGGACAATTCTACGGCTATCGGTACAGAAAGAAGTTTTACGACAACCGCAGGGCAGTGGGAGCGGCTGACCCTATCATCCAGCCTACCAATCTCAGTCACTGGAAATACTACTAACGGCTCTGCATCTCCCATAAAACACATAGAGCTTCGCCTCAATGTTGAGCTAGGCTCTGCCCCTCAGTCTGCCGTTACTTGGTATGTTGATGGCGTACAGATAGAGGAGCGGCAATCCCTTACAGCTGCCCCTTCTACCTACTGTGACGGTGACCAAGTAGATTGCCAATGGTATGGTGTTGCGCATGACAGTATCAGCTTTAGAAATGCGTTTGTCGGTAGCTTTAAGTTACAAGTAAGCGAAAACGTTACACAACTAGCCAGTCGGCTTGTCGTAACCACAGCGGCTGGTAGCACTGGTTTTGAGTCACCTCAGACTCTTGTGGGAACCATCCCGTCAGACGCTACTACAGGGTGGATCACATTACGTACTTGGCCAGTTATTACATTTGGCGCAAGCACTTCTGTGCCGCCTGTTGAGGCCAAGCTAGAGGTATACACAACTGCGGCTGCTGTAAAAACATTTACAATTGATGCTGCTTCCGTGACTTTTAATGATAACGCCACTACATATTTTAATGGTGCGACACTAAAGGGCCTTTGGAGGCAAGAAGACTTCTCGAGTATTTCAGAAAGCAGCGGATCTAGAATAACAAGCAGAGTGCATACGAGAGGTAATGTTTACGAAAGCGGAAGCGTTCAGACATACTTTAGAGCTGAGAAATATGTTGATATGGATTTTCAGCAGGATGACTCCATTCTTAGTAGGTACGAACGAGATGCCCGTTACGTCGATATTACCATCCCTGACCGAATACGTTGGAATGAAGTCTACAACCCAAGTTTTGAACTAGGCTCGTATAACTGGAAGGCTGAAAACAGCAGCATCAACAACAAGTTATCTCCAACGGCGGCAGCTGGTGGATCGGTTGGGGTGTGGTCGATTGGTCAGTCCCCCTCTTCAGCCAAGGTATTCACTGAGGATCTTGTGCCTGTGCAGGCGGGCCAGTCTTGGTCGGTAAGAGCTAAAGTAAGAGCTCCGCTGATAACTAGAGTTACTTCGATAAAGGCCCTCTTTGGTTTTATATTCTATAACGCGTCTGGAGCAGCTATAAATGCCTCGACCTACTTGTCAGAGTTTGATATTTTTGACAAGAGTTCTTGGAAAACCGTTGAAAATGTCGCCGTTGCTCCTGAAGGGGCTCTATGGGTGCGACTTGTGTTTCAGAACGTAGCTGTTGGTAATTCTTACGGGCTATTAACTTCAGAGCAGCTTGAAATCGACCAAATCATGATGTACCAAGGACCTGCCGGTCGTTATTACCTTGACGGCGATGACAGTGATAGTGTTCTGTGGGAAGGGCGTAGGCATAGAAGTCCTTCGGTATTTGTTCTTAACGGCGGAAATAGATACTCACTCAGGTTTATTGCTGACGACGGTGACGGAATTGCTATAGGCCTACCTGTGGAAACCACATTTGAACTTAAGGGTGACGCTGGAGACTTTATAGAATTTCTATTTGATCAGCACGAACGAAATGTGACTAGCAGATCTATAGAATTGGCAATTCCTTATCGTGGTGGTCTTCAAGACGAGGTTACACTATCTGGTGTCTACCGCCGTGTTGACACGTTCGAGAGAGTACCAGTCTCTGTGGAAATTGATAAGTTCAGCAACACCGCGTTCGTAAGAGCTGAAGACCTTGCTCAAAACAGAGAGTACGTGTTTGAGCTTGAGGTTGTAGCTGAGGACCGATCAAAAGTCTACGGCGAGTTCCAGTATAGCACACGAGTCGCATCGAGTGTACAACAAGCTCAGAGTGCAAGCAAGGATGGCGATGGGCTGATCCAGTTCAATGGATTCACCCTAAATGGGCCGGGGGCAGAATACTACTGGGTGTCTGAACACGACGCATTCTCTCTACCAGATCGAAGAACACAGATTGAAACCATTCCTAGAATGGATGGTGGAATCGAGCTCAAGCCCTATTGGGGAACGAAGAAAATTTCAGTATCTGGTGGTGTTTGGGGAAATAGTAGGGCTCAGCTATACGATAACGTAAATGCTTTGAGATCTGCCTTGACAGAGCAAAGAGGAAAGCTACGTATTGATACGTTAGCAAATAACGAAGACTATTATTGGGCTACCTGTACTGACTTTTCTACAAAAGAGGTGGCAGGCGAGAGCCTTTATAGTTTACAGTGGGATGCGAATTTTGAATGCGCTGATCCCTTTTTCTATAGGGGTGAACCCAGAGTGTCTACGTTTGAGATACGTTCCTCTAAGCCCGATAACACAGTAGACTTGTTCTACACCGAAGATCAGAAATTTACAGTATACAATTCTGGTAGCGTAAATGCTATACCAACAATTACATTAGGGGTTGTCAAGGGATCAGGCGACTACTCTGTCTCGTTTGTTAATGAAACAACTGGACAACGTATTATGCCTAAGGCAGTCCTGAACCGAAATGATAAAATCGCTCTTGATACAAGATCACAAGCTGTTACAAAAAATCAAGCGATAGGTATTGACTATGTTGGCAGCTTCATCGAACTGAAACCGGGGCCGAATCTAGTTCGCGCGTCAATCAGGGACTTAAAGTCCAGCCGACATAACCTTCTACTTAACGCTGGCGTAGAGAGAGGTCCTTCAGTGTTTGGTAATACTGATGATGATGGCATTCGCGGCAGTTATCTGCTGACAAGCCAAGGCGGCAAAACTCCTGTAACTGGTGTCACTGTAAGTCGCAATCGTTTTCAAACAGCGACAAACAGTGATTATGCCGCGTTGGTTGATTGCGATGGTCTTCAGAAGGGGCAAGGTGTTGTATTCAGCACTAGAAAGAACCTGTCTTCAGACCGATTCTCTTCTGCTCCAGAGCAGAGAAGAACGTTCTCGGCTTCAGCCTACGTCAGATCTGATGTAACAACAAGAGAGGTAACGCTTACAAACTGCTTTATTAGGATTTGGTATATGGACGGAACTACAGAAGATCTAGCTTCTGCAGCCACAACTTTATACCGATTAAATTCGCAGTGGCGTTTAATTCAGTTACCGACAATAACTTCGTCAAGCAAGACAATTAACTATGTTGAAGTTCACTTCTTGTTCAAGAACGAGGTATTGGGTAACGTTAACTTTTATATTGACAATGTGCTACTAACTCAAAGTGATCTGTCAGCTGAGCAAGTTGAGGCCGCTTTTGAGCTTGTGATAACACATCAAGAACGCTTTATTTAAACAGGAAGCGGGGTGGGATATCCCACCCCGCTTCCAGTAGGGAGTGTCTATGACTATTGCTGAAAAAGCTCTTTTACCCTTTGCTGCATTTGATAATTTTTCAAGATCGTCAACTTCAGGTTGGGGCACGTCTACAAGCGGGCAGGGTTGGTCAACAACCGATTCAGCATCCCTAAAGAACTTCTACACAAATAGTTCTAACGGTGTTGGAGTTATTGAGTCAGTCGTATCTGATGAGACTACCCCTCGTGTAATAACGTGGCAGACTAATACTGAGACATCTACTCAGTCTCTTTTGTTCTCTTTTAACCCAGTTTCTTACCCTATAAGAAGCGGAGGTCACCAAGATTTTGGCCCGGTTCTTTTGTATACAAGCCCTAAAAAATATCTAGTATTAAGAATTCAACCCGGTTATAATACTGTATCTCTTTGGAAAAGCAAGTCAGGGTCTCCTTCGCTAGCGGCGTTAACACCTGACGCGAGAACAAACTCAAATCCATACCCAGATAAGTACTGGTACACAAAGTTTGACTTTGTTAAAAATCAATGGTACTGGTGTAGAATAGAATACTCAGATACTGGTAAATACATTCGGTATCGAATCTGGCTTGACGGCAGAGAAGAACCAACAAGCTGGGATTCTGTTTATACGGTTGGGAAGGGCATAAAGGAAGCTGACTTACCTTCGAGAAAAGGTACGCCGGGATTCATGTGCTTCGGGACAAGTAAGTTCGTTACGCATATTAGATCTGTTTACCACTACGCAGGATCTCAACCAGAGTATACATCTGACGGCTGGGCACCAGATGTAACTTGCAGCGGAGATATAAACTTTACTGACACCTTTGAGGGTCGAACCGAGCGCCAAGGGTTTGGTAAGCAGTCAGTCTTGTGGTACGGAAGTGTAATTGACAATCCTAATGTCCTGTATCCAATGGGTGTAGGGTCTGTTGACAATGGCACCGCAAAACTTGAATTTACCAAGGCTTACACTACAAACGGCGGATACTGGGCTTTTGCCGGTAATACTCGTCCGCAAGATTCACCCTCAGAGGTCACTATACAATTCCGTGCGACAGAACTCAAGGAGGCCGTTGTTCTACGCATTGGTCCGCGTGGAAGAGAAGGCTTACATAAAGGTACCGTTAGCGGAGTCGGTTTAGGTATACAGATACCAATTAAAAGTCAGTCTAAAATAAGAATAGCGAGGCGGTCAAGTTTAAGTGCCGCTGATTGGGAAATCCCAAGTGGCGGTGCTGGTGATACTGTAGAAAAAGAAATCACGCTGCTCGAAAATACGACCTATACCGCTCGAGTTCAAATCAAACCTAACGGAAGTGGTTACGAACTTCGTGCCAAAGTGTGGGAATCCTCGCTCGCCGAGCCTGCTTCCTTTGATCTTACGTTTATAAACGAGGCTACCTCTCCTGTTAGAAAAGGTGCTGCTTTTATTAACGCTTCAAGCACTGGCGCGGGAACTGTAGAAATCCTAGAGGTTAGCACGTCTACGGCTGTTACGGAACCGGTAATAGTCCCTCCCACAAATACTTTTTCAGTTTTTGAAGGATTCTCACCAGAGTCAACTACTACAACAGCTGACGTACAATTTAGGTATAATGGTACCGTTACAAACAGTACGTTGGCTTCTGTAGAGTATTACCCAGCGAATAATCCAGATCAACGAACAATTATGTACTCATCTGATGGTTTGGTGACATCGCCAGCAAATGGAAGTTTTACCCCGACTGGAGGAAAACTTACTGGTCTCACAGCGAACACAAGCTATCGAGTTACAGGAAGACTTGAACAAGCAGGAGTGGCTACTTCTAGCTTTTCGTTTAATCTTCAAACTAAATACGATGGTATATGGATTGAGGAAAAGCGCGTACACTCTACTTCTACGAACGGCTTCACAATAGCGCTGATCCTACGAAAAGACCTACCGAACTCATCTTATCAAGATACTACAGCATCTCTACAGCTTCGTGAGGTAGGGATAACTACTTCCTACGCGTGGTCATCAGGGTCTCCTATGAATAAGGAGATTACCTTAAATAGTGAAAATTATGCAGGATATGGTCAGCCTAACTTTTGGTTAACAATAAGTGGTTTGGACTCAGACAAAACTTACGAATACAAAATTACTGTAAGTGACCCTGCTGGTGTTGATGGAAAAACTAGCAGTGAGCTGTTCGAAGGTACAGTAACTACCTTTGGCAGAAAGCCACTGCTTGAATGGATAGACCCTTCTACGGGAGTTCGACAACCTCTACCCATCGAGGTAGTCCCAGAAGTTACGACAGCAAGAATACGAATTCACTACAAGTGGGACGTAAATGATGAAACTACCTTCAAAGTAGAGTATAGGGAGTTTGGTTCTCAGGGGGCAGCTCCTTACACAACGATCTACCAAGAAGACCCTAGAAAATTTATTCGGTATACATCTAGTTTGAGTAATAAATTCTGGGAAGCCCGATTAATTGGGCTCCTTCCCGGTATGGATTATTCTGTAGACGTTTATGTTACACACCCTCTAGGAACCGTTGAGGGTACTACACGATACAGACTATTCTTTACAACTAGAAGGCAAAGCCCCGTTCAATCGAAAGAGGGTAAGCACTATGTTTATAAGGTCTACGACAAAGATGGTAACTTCTTAAGCACGTGGACTGATGCTGGAGATCCTAGCTTCGGGTTGCACGAAAACGGTGGCGTCTCTGACATGACAATTAAGTTGCCGAGGCAGGCAAGTAGCGTCATGAACGATCAGTCGTTAACGCTTGGGAATAGGGTTGACCTTTGGGTAATAGACCACACCTCTGATGGTATTGGTAGAAACATGATTACCGACTCAGATTTTGACTTAGGTGCTTGGACTACGTCACCTTCTTGGTCGTCGTACCCTAATGGCGGTATTGATAATGGGGCATGCTTGCAGGTATCGACAACTACGAGTACGATGAATACTTCGTATGCCTTAAGCGAATATTTGCAGGCAGCCAACTCAAGTGACAAAGTTAAGCCGTACAGAGTTGTGATTTCAGTCAGTAATCTTCTTGACCAGTACGAGGAACGTCTACGACAGACGAACGTCAACTATAATAGCATACAGACTGAGGCTAGTCAAACTTTACGAAACCTATTCCCAGCTTCGTTCCTTGGTAGTAACACTGTGGTTAACCCGCAAATTGATAGAATTGTTGATCAAAACTACGGTTTGCTTAGAAAAGCAAAAGATACCAACAACTATCAACTTCTTGACAGCGTTGAGCTTGCCTTCTCATCAGATTCTCTTGATGAGTTAAACCAAATTGTAGATGAAGCTGAGCGGCAAGGATGTCAAGTTACTGTAAATGAAGAGACCGAAGCAGATAGTGTTCCCTACGTACTTATGATTGCTGCAAAAGCTTTAAAGGGACAAATAACCGCTCAGATCGAGTACGTTGACGTTGTTGATCCCACTACAGGTTTCATCGCAACGCTTATCTCAGATGAATCAGTTTCTACTTTTGGTAGTAACTGGCAAGTGCTTAAGCTTGAGTTTACTCCTCCGCAGGGCACAAGACTTATGCGCGTTCGTCTTACATCTCAAGGTGAAACAATTGGCTATGTAGACAAAGCCCAGCTTATGCCTCAAGAGTTACTTATTTACAGGGGTCGAATTGAGACTATCAAGACCTCGATTAGCGGGGATAGCGAATCAATAAATGTCGAAGTCATGGGTCTGGTTGCGCAGCTTACTGACTACTACATACAATTTAAACAGTGGGTAGATCGTCAGCCTGCGAAGGATCAGCCTAAGCTTATCGATCTATCAATCCCAGAAGACGAAGCTCCTCCCCCTACTATGGTTGCAGACACGAATCTGATCAAGTTCAGACAGTCTAACACAGCTGATAATCGTCATGCAATCTTGTTCCCAGAAATTACCACGACTGGTGTAAAGCTGAGAGTATATTACGATGGAGATGATAATGAAACTGCATCTTGTGTAGTTTACTATACACCAAATCCTAACTCTGTTCTTTCAAATAGAGTTTTTACTGCTGTTGAAACTGGTCAGTTTGTGTACTCTATAGAGCCGGTAGATCTCGTAAGCGAAACTGCAGGGTTAACTATAGTTAAATCTTTTCCCGAAAATTCAGAATTCACTGTGGTGTCTTCCACACTAAATACCGATTCTGATAGCATTTATAGGTGGGTTCAAGTTAAGGCAAGTAACTCCCCACTAACAGGATATTTACCCTTTGAGTCGCTTACAGATTTACGTGGATCCAAGGCGGGCGGGGTCGCGTCAGTGGTCTTAAGCAGAAGCTCTGTACCTAAGTTTGATCTATGGTCAGGCGGAGAAAGCGCTGGTGCTAGTGCTGGCTCAGGTGCTGGAGCAGGTAGTGGCGGTAGCGATGACGGGGCTGGAAAGGTCTTGGATTACACCAGAAGTCTTGTTGGGTGGTCAGATTCTCAATTATATGCTTGGAGAAATCAAGTTACTGCCCGGCGAACTGAGTTAGGTAAGTTAAAGACAAAATACAATAATGAGAGATCTGGTTTAGTTGCAGCCTTAGGTGTACCTATGCCGGGATTTGATCCAAAGACCCGTATTAAAGAAATTGATTTGTACATTAAATACATTAACGACGAGCTTGCACAGATTACTAAAGAGCTTCAAAAAATCCAAAATCAACTTACTAGAAATGCACGAGAAAGACAAGCAGCTGAAGACGCTAGGTTACAGTCATACGGGGTACCATTGCCAACTATTCCTGCACCTGCGCCCAGTCCTCCTGCCGGTGGCCAAACTAATGTAAGCTAAGGAGTAATAATATGGCAGCAGTAAATGGAGAAACAACAGAGTCAGTCGCTGGATCTACAAACTCAAACTCTCAAAATAGTACTGAACAGGATGACAGCGCAAAGCGTCGAGAAGAGGCAGCAGAGGAACGTTATCGAAAACAACAAACAAAATATTTTGAGACTAAGGATGAAATAAAACTCAAAGGGTTGGATTCTCGACAAAACTATCAATTCATAGCTAGGTTCAGAGATCCTGACGGTACCTTTGATCAAAGCTTTTCGACAACTGCAAACAATGAGGTGTACTCTGGTGTACGGCGTTTGTTCGACGAAGTAGGAGATCTGCGTTCTGGGTCTGAGGTACGATCCTACAAACCACCAACAGATCCCGGTCAGATGCTACGAGATATCATTGATGAGGCCAGAGAGTCCTCACGATTTGACATCTACTATGATAACGACTCTATTAAAAACACTGACTACAATACACAGTACACCTTCAGAGACCAGCAGCTTCGTAATTGTATAGACAAATTAAGAGAGCTGTGTCCGTCAAACTGGCACTGGTTTGTAGAAGCTGATGGTAGGATCAATCTTCGTGGTCCTCAGCATACCATGACGCATGTACTTCGTATAGGTAGGGAAGTACTTGAATACAGTAACGACAAAACAGTCAAGAACGTAAAAAATGTTGTTATTGTAAAGGGACGCCAAGACGAAGACAACTCAGAAGCTGACGGCCAAGGCTCTATTCGTGTTGAAATTCGAGACGAAGAATCAATTGCCGAGTACGGCGCGCGATATCTCTTCTTTAGAGACTCCAACATTAAGGACTTTGAAACTGCTCGTATTGTTGCTCAAGGTAGGCTTGAGGAGAACAACAAAGTTGAAGAGCACGGTCAGGTAAAAGTACTTGACGAAAAAGAAGTACTCTACGTTGATGCCCCGATTCAGGGGTACAACGTAGAGTCATTCCAGCCGGGAGACTTTGTGAAAATACTTAACTCAGAAACTGACCGCAGCGGAGTTAGGATGTATTGGGATAGGGCGTTCTTTAATCAAGCCTCTTGGGAATCAGGAAGCCTTGATGTCGAGACTGTCGGCGTCCCTATTAAAAAGGTGAGCTATAAGGGAACTACAGTAGAGTTGGAGCTATCTGAACGGCGTCCGTCTGCAACGGGTGACTTCGAAAAACTTGTTCGCTGGCAGCGCATGCAGGAACAGTCAACCCGTGACTAGGAGGGAACCATGAATCTGTTTACTTTTAATCGAGGGGATTTAATTGTCTCCTCGCAGATTAACGCAAATTTTCAAGAGTTTGCTAGAATACTGGGTCAGAATAGTTCTGCCGCCGAGCTTGCTCTACCGGGTAGGTTGACTTTTGGACCAACCCGTAGAGCTTCAATCAGCGCCCTCAGCGATAAGGTTGTAGGCGGCTCCAAATACTTACACGTAGGTTGGAACGCTGAAGAGTATATTGACGGTACAGTTGTAGGTGTACAACGTCGGGTTGAGCAGAGTCCTTCATCAGTTCTTAGAATAGGAGACACCGGCTTGGAGTTTCTGTATTCTCGATCTGACCAAAACGTTAGAACTATTAGTAAGGTTTTCTCAGTCGAAGGGTCTGGAAATGCTTTTCTTCACGGTGACTGGTCGTTTACGACTCAAACAAACCCAGCCTCTATTGCTGACTATCGCCTGACATTTAACCCACTAGACCAAGCGGTTGTTCTAAATACTGTAACTCGTGTTGCAGCAAACACAACAACTCTAGTGGACCTTAGCAGATTTTCCACAAACTTTAAGACAACCAATTTTCATGGAGTTGAGGTTGTGGTGACCGCTACGGCAGGAACCGCTTCAACTCAGGTGTCGGTGTACGGGCAAGAACTAAGCCCTTACAGCGGTGTCCTCTTAACTCTTGGATCGTCACAGCAAGGAAGCGAGCGCGGATGTGCTGTACTTAAGCGTGGGGTGACCAAAAATCAAACACTGGTCATCAAAAACACTGCGGCGCTTACTGCGCTGACGGTCAATGTAATTGGTATCTGGAAGTAGAAAGGAGCTGCGTAGTTCTTTTGTGTTCTTCTATCAGGAGGTTTTATTATGTCTACTTCTATGCCCGCAAAGCCGGTAATTCTTGACAAGTGGCTTCACGTTGATCAAAGTGGCTATAAGGGGGTGATTCGCTATTTCCCGAATCGATACGACGCGTCAGCCCGCGTTAACGGGAAACCATCTTGGATCGTTCTCCACATTCAGCAGGGATCTTCGTGGGGCAGCTGGCAGCACTTTCACAATGTGCAGGCCTCCTCTACTGTAACCATTCAGCGCGATGGATCAATTTGGCGTCTTGTTCCCGAGGAGCACGGCCCGTGGACAAACGGGGACGACATGTTCCCGACAAACACTGGTCAGCGCTTGGTTGATCTTCCCGGTAACTCTAACATCTGGTCTTTGTCAATTGAGACAGAGGGTTTCTCGTACGCTCCCAATCCTGCTGGATGGAAGGCGTGGCCGAAGCCCGAAGTTCAAATCAACGCGATTGTTTGGCAGGTTATCGACTGGATGCGTCGGTACAATATTCCGCTGACGAACGTGATCCGCCACAAGGATCTCAACACGAGAGACAAGTGGATCTGCCCCGGTGATGATTTGTTTGCCGAAGTTATTAACCGAGTGCGTTCTATTACGAGCTCGACTGGCGGAACGGTTTCGTATGCTCAGCCGCGTCCTGTCGTTCTTGGCGACGGCACTCGTTGGGATGGTACCAAGGACATCGTAAGCAACGGTCTGTCCTTCCACGGCGATGTCAAGGCCGTAAAGGCTTCCAAGACTGGGGCAAACTTTCGTCAATGGGCTTCTCGTGAAGCTGCCCTTACTCGTGGAGTTTCTGGTGCCGGTGAAGGCTTCGGCGTTCTTGGTTGGGTGCGAGGCGAAACCGTCAACAAGGAAGACCGCTGGTGGATTACCAAGACTGGGTCTCGTGTTCACATTCTTGACACCGTAGAGAGGCCCTCAGAGCCCCCTGTGAGCCCTCCAGAAGCCGACGAAAACCCCTATGACAAAGTCATCAATGGTGTTCGTTTCCACGCGGTTGGCGTGGGTGGCAAGTCTAGAGAAGTGGTTGTTGCTAAAGATGACGTTCCCGTTCACAAGTACGCTTCGGCCACAAGTGACGAAGTTCGAGCTCCGCTAAAGAAGGGTGAAAAGATCTCAGCTCAGTTCTGGGTTGAGGGTCACCTTTACGAGAACGATAGACGTTGGTGGGTAACTACCTACGGTTCTCGCGTCCCTGTTAGCGGTACTGTTGAGAAGCCTTAAGGAGGTTAATCATGCTAGATATAATCGATTGGAGCATGGCCATGCAGATCAGCGTAGCGACTGCAGCGGTTATGCAGATTCTAAAAACGAAACCGCCCTTTGATCGGCTGGATGGCGAGTACTTGGCGGCAACAGTAGGTGTCATTATTGGCATATACTTTTGCTTAGTTACGCCAGATGTAGAAAATCATTGGATTGATTGGCTACAATGCGGCGCAACTGGCCTTGTCGCAGGAGTCGCAGCTTCTGGAGCTTATAATATTCAGAAAGCGCTTCCTATGTCAAACATGTTCCCGACAAAAACAGAGAAGAAAGCTTCTCACCTCCCTTAGTTCACTTCGTTCTTTCCATCCCTCTTGCAAAAAGCCCCCTGCTTCGGCGGGGGGCTTTTTGCGTTTGGGTATGAAAAAGGCCACTACCGTGTCGGTAGTGGCCTTTTTTTTTTTAGCTGTTGGATCTGTTAGCTTGCTCGACAAGTCGTTCGAGATGGTCGCGCATTACCAGCAGCTCTTCCATCGCGTCATCTAGGTTCTGCAAAGCCGATTGGTATTGCTTCTCTGCTAGAGAGTCGTCAGCAATACTAAGGATTGCCAACGCCTCTGTGTAGCTGGCCTCTGCCAAGCGGTGAGACCGGCTAGGAACTTGATTAACAGACATCTTTAAACCTTTGGCTGAGAGAATGACACCACAGGAACCCCGTCGAGCGTTTCGGTGACTGTTGCGTCAACAAACAGAGACGGGAGATATTCTTTGGTCGCTACGTACAGTGCGTAAGCCATCTCGCGAATAGAGAGGTCGGCGTGAAGGTCGCTGCGGGATTGAATAATCCACCGTAGAGACCTGCCGTTAACTGAAACTACGCCATCAGACCCAAGACAATTGGGCAGAACAGATCTTGCCATCTCTTTTGTACGCTTTCTCTTAAGTGTACCCTCCTCGTGATCGAAGCTTCCAGAGTCTCTGAAGATCGTGTAGAGATCAGTTGCCTGTAGGCAATGATTCTTAAATCTCTCCTCGAGCTCTTCGTCTCCCCGCATTCGAGGTGGAATGACAAACCTGAGACGCTTGTCGGTAAACCTAGTAGACTCAAAAGAGAACGCAGTTCCGTCTCCGTGTCTGACAAGCTCTAACTGCGTAGACCGTGGCAGGTCCTGAACAATTAGATTAAGCCACACATGCTCAAGCACTGAACCATGAGCGTTTTCGATAATGCTTGACTGAATGTACTGCTGTCGGGTTTTATCAGCCGGGTTGTGCCAGCTCGAGTAGCAGATACGACCAGCAGCTTCGATAATCTCCTCTGGATCCCAAGAACGGTCAGGGGCGATTGTTCTCCACTTCTCGTCAACTGATTCGAGGTAGGTTTCTAATCCTGCGGAAAGGGGCGTAGACACGCCGACGACATAAACGGTCGGCGGAGCGCTGACAAATGAAACCTTCACTCAATCACCTCAGGTTCGTTTACTATCACCAGAAAGCCATGCGCCTTAAATAGGTCAAGGGAGAAGTTCTGAAAAGCCAGCTTGATTGTTTCCCAAGTTGTCCAGCTGTTTCCGTAAGCGCACTTCCAGTTCAGCTGAAATACGTACTGACGAACAGTGAAGGACAGCTTAACACCCTCGATTCTATAGTCTAGAGTGTCCGCGAACATGACGAACGCATCTTCGAGAGTGCTCATCGCTGCAGCAGCCGAGCTGCCCAATGCCGGGTTCATTCGCTTCCCTCAAGCTCGTCCTCGTCCTGAACGACGCCGAAACGAATCAAGGTGTCCTTCTTCCAGAACAGCTCCTCCTGCGTTTTAACGCAAGCGGCCTTTATGATCTCGATAGAGTACGTTCGCTGCGGGGGTAAAATGATCAACCAGCCGTCTGAGCCGCTCCCCAGCGGCTCAAACTCCAAGTCAGGGAACTCTCGAATAAGGGTCAGCCGAAAGTAATCGTTAATATCTTTGAGGATACGATCACTCATGGCGTCGATGAAAAACTCAAAGTCTTGCTGGCTTCCGCCACTGTTCAAGCTTTCCATTACTGAGCCCTCACATATCTCGACTTTTCGGTATCGCTAAGGCCAGCGGCTTCGCGTTCGACTTCCACGTAGAATCGAATCCAACAAGCGATTACTTGTCGAATCTCTTTCTTAGCCTCGTCCCACAGCTTCTTATTGGAGGCTTCGATAGCCTCTCCCTCTTCTTCGCCGATGACCATCCACCAGTTGGCCAAGTCAAGGCGCTGAGGCCCGTACTTGTCAAAGTGGTGCTGAATGTCAGCATTTACATCTTGCATTAGGGTGGAGGCGATTTCGAACGCCATCATGCGATAGCGTTCGTCCTCGCGCTCGATATCAGAATATGCCAAAGCTATCTCCTTAAGATAATTAATCTGTTCGGCGTCTAGCAAATCCTAGACTTCACACGAATCGTTAGCGCAGAATCGGCTATCCTGACCGTCGCTTCCGCCAAAAGTAGCCCAATCAATATCTCTAATCTTCGCCGCCCGCTCTTCATACTCTTTGAGCGTGATTCCCTCATACGGCATCTGAGCGTAGGCACCCTCTTCAGTGTGCGGAAGCAGGGATAGAGTCTTGACAAACGGGGCGTAGAAGGCTAAGAAGTCCTCGATCTGGTGACCTTCGGTCTTCGGGCTAAAGGTGATTGTATTCGATACCATGTTGTCAGACCAGTGCCGCTGGAGGGTTGCAACCATGGCACCCTTCGCCCACATGCTGATTTCATTCTGACTGCGCGTCTTGCCTTGATTTACTGGGAACTCAAAGACGAGCGTGTTGTCGCTGTAAACGTCCTTCTCCCATGGCACACCAGCGTCCTTCAGTAGCGGGACGATGGGGGTGTTTTCACCAACGCGAACACGGCGAATGTAGCGGCTGAACGCCGGGTAGTGCATTCCCGGGCTGACACCAGCAAGCTGGGAAACCGTACCAGAAGGCTTAACGGTTGTTACACGAATTGATTCAGGAATACCGGCTTCCTTGGCGAGGATCTTATTGGTTTCACGAATTAGTTTATAACCTGCCCGAAGCATCGAGATAACTTCGGTAGCTCCAACGTTGTCGAACCAGTCAGCAATGCCGCTCAGGGACTCACCGATTCGGTGATTGCGAGCGACGACTGCGTTAGTTCGCTCAGAGTGAGTCGGCAAGAGGCTCACAGCGTGCGCATAGAGCTGCGCAAGTTCGAGAGCCTCGAAGAACTTCTCCTTTGACTCACAGCGCGTTGGGAACACTTCGACGAGACAGCAGACCTCGTAGGACTCCAGAGGCTGTTCAGCGCAGGGGTTACAGAGCCACCCTGTGTCAGGCATCTCTTCACCGTAGCGCCCGTACTTCTGAACGTTGAGCAAGTTCATGATGCCGGGCTCACCGTTGTTGCGGATAAGTTCGGCAATATCGGGGAGCTTCTTGAAGTCTTCGGTTGAGGACAGCACAACAGTGTTGTTACTCATCCAGCCGATTTCCATACGCTCAGGGTTGATCTCGTAGTTCTTGAGATTGATGAAGTCTTCGTCGTGCGGAGAACCTAACGCGATCTCTGCGGAACGTCGAACGTTGCCAGCGACGACGCAAGCTCCAATTGCGTTCATGACATCAGCGATAAGCCGAGTCCTAATAGAGCCGCCTGAGACGTAAGTATCAAGGTAACCTCTCACGCGCTCGTGAAGCTTTTTCAGCGGGTCTGGGCCAGACGCCGTACCACCGAATCCGCGAATCGGGACACCGTTAGGTCGAATCTGAGTATAATCAAACTCAACTCTCTGGCTTCCAGTTTCGTACGAGGCGATCAACAGCCGAAGTGACTCAACCCAACCTTCACGATCATCGGGGACGACGAAGGTGATGGCAGGCTCGCTAGGCTTGTGGAACATTTGAGCGTTAAACTGCACACCAAACCCGATACCGACACCGCACATAAGGGCATCCATAGCCCAAGCAGCATCATCAGAGAGCTTGACGACATCTACCGCACCGCAGTTCTGCAGAGCCATTCCGCCTCGCTCGTAGACGTACTCAGTGCCCATTGCCCACAGGCCACGACCGGGAGGTAGGAAGCGCATGTCGAAAATCGCGTCGGCCATTTTTGCGGCTTCTTCCTGCCGACGACGCTCATTCCACGGGAGATGGTGAGAGATGTACCAGTTCTTGAGAATTGAGAACGTCCCCTCGACGACACGAATAACCGTGTCTGCCCACTGTTCCTGAGACCCATCGGGCTTGATACGAGAATACGTACGATAGTATACCACAGCTCCCAGCAGTCCGAAACCGAACTGCGGGGTCTTGCGGCGAATCGAGTTCTTAAAAATCGGGTCAAGGGTAAAGCGTTCAACAACAAACACGACTAGCTCTGTCCCTTCTTGTTATTGTTTCTCAGCTGATCGGCCAAAGTTGTGCGAGTGAGGGGCTGCTGCGGAGGCTTCGGCTTTTCTTTGTTGTCCTTATTACTTTCCATAGCTCCCGCAAACGTCGTATAGAGAAACAGCAGCGACTTCTGAAAATTCAAGAAGTTGGTAAGCGCTTCACCTTCTAGCGTCAGCGTTGACCCGTTGTTGTAGCTGATCGTCATCTTGCCTACGTTGTTAAAGATGGCCATAAGTGCATTTTGGTTAGGCTTCTCGTCTACCAAGGCTTTGTCTCCTCTACTTCAGCTTCATCCCAATCGTAGTTCGATCCAGCCGATCCACCAGCAGCGGGAACGCCACCCTTTTCTCGACCGTCTGAGCCAAGCAGAACGTCCTCAGCGATGATCTCTACAATTGTACGCTTCTGGCCGTTCTTGTCCTCATACTCACGAGACTGAAGACGGCCAATCACCTTGATGTTACGGCCCTTCGTCAGATACTTAGCGAGGTTGGAGGCAGCGGGCTTCCAGTCAATAACCGGCATCCATGTGGTCTCTTCACGAGGCTGACCATCACCTCCCTTGTACCGCCGAGTGTGGGCAATGCGGTAGTTTACAACTGTCTTCCCACTTCCAATGGTCTTCACCTCTGCGTCTGCTCCGAGGTATCCTTCAAAAACCGTCAGGTTAATCATCTGGGCCAAAGTGATTCTCTCCTTCTAATACTTGTCACTAGAGTTACGGGGAACATCTGCTGCTGGCGGCGGAGGTTTTTCTTTATAAAATTTGCTCCACGCCTTATTCAGTGCTGTTCGCTTGTCTCCTGTGTGATTGCCAGTACCATAATCTGTTTTGTGTGCGCCGTCGCAATGCCATATGTCGGGGGCCAGCGTATACACGCGCTGTGCTCCTCTGTGGCACTCTGGGCACTCCGCAGGCTCGCCAGCGTCTGCAAACTTTCTAACAACTTCGAAGAGTCCGTGCTCTTCGCAGAGAAACTCGTAGGCTGGCATTAGGACGGGAGAATGATTCGTCCCTTGTCCTGCGCTTCAGTCTGTTGCTGGCGCAACACACGGAACTGCAAGAGTTCGAGATTTGCCTTAGCGGCGGAAAGCATGAAGATGGCCTCCCCAATCGTGTAGTCTCCGCTGACACCAATCTGAATCGAGCTGTTCTCATCGTAGAAAACATACAACCCAGCGGCTGGTTCAGTCGGTGCGTTCTGTTCGTTTTGTGTTTCTTCTTCGCTCATGATACCTCTCACATTTTCAATAAAAGCGGCTCTCACTAGTATATACGAAACTAGCCAACGTTGCGTGTCACCCTAAACACGGTACTCCAAAAGCTGCGGAGATCTTTCCTGTCTACGGGATTTATGTCGGCCTCTAACCACGAGTTGGTGAAGAATATTAATTCAGCACTCAACGCAGCGGATTCTGTAATCTCTCCATTGACATAAGCCGCGACGACGCTCATCAAAAAGTCGTAGCCAGCCGCGCTAACTTTGAGCATAAGTCTGTTCTCGAAGTAGGGTACATACAGCTCGTCTGTAGGCCCATCTTCGTAGGGATTTGGCCATGGCAAACTACGCACGGCTGTAACACTCCTGACGCAGTGGACAGAAGGAGCAAAAGATGTGAGGCCCTCCAAAGAAATCTGTTAACTTCGGGGGAAGCTCACCAGTTTGCCTATGATGATAGAGCGGGGCAACCTTGGACTTGATGAATTCTTCGGTCTGCTCTACTGACCAGATTGGTACTGGTATCGGCTCCTTCCACCGCATCAAGTCGAAGTATAGAATCTCTCCATACTCGATGTCAATGTTGGTAATCTCTCCAGTGTCCATATTGACGCCACCGCCAATGAGCCACCTATAGATGTTTACCTGCTCGACGTGCTCTTGTTTAGCCTGACCTTTTATCATTGGTTGATAGCTATCGTCAACGTTTTTATTTGACTTGTAGTCAATAATTAGTTTACGTTCTGGTAGAATCATGTCGGGCTTGCCCGTGATCTCGAACTGCACCCCATCGATCTCGATAGTTCTGCGAAATCTTACTTCCGCAATCTTAGGTTCGAGCCCGTCAGAGTACTGCTCAACAAGCAGGTGGGCGAGCGTGCCCCGTAGGCGCGGCCAAAAAGCCGAAGGATGCTCATAGTAATCGGCCTCCTGTTGCAAGATAACTCGTCGGGAACAGTCCAACAGCATTGTTGCGCTGATCCCCGCATCTTTTCTCTCAACCTGATTTTGACCCATGGCATAGATAAGCTGATAGGGGCTACTACACTTGCGCGGCCCTCCACTAGAAGCACAGTTTAGACACGTATCAAAGTCGTACTGCTCGCCTTTGTACTTGGGGTCGTCACATAAAACACCGACTAACGGCATGTGGCGTCCTTTCTACTCCTCGAAGACGCCATCCATGTTGTACTTCGAAAGGGTGGTAGCCGGTAGGGCAACAGGCTGAAGCCCCAGCAAACCGACGCAACGTTCACGCCTGCGCAGGCGTCGAATACGATTAGGACTCAGTGTTGGATACTTTTCGCAGGTCTCTGCCCAATGCTTTGGGTCTTGACTCTTCAGCCTCTGAAAAAATTCATAGACCTGCTCCTCGTGATTAGGGTTGCTCATCGTTCATGATCCTCGTCAACCTCTTAACGACTCGTGTCAGCAGATCAGACATCGACCCCTTTGAGGATATACCCCGCTCTATACAAAGCTCTTCGAGCGTATAGGTTCCAAACACGTGATACTTAAACAGCAGTTCAGCATCTCTCTCAGATAGCTTTTGTACGGCTATCTCAAAGTCCATGACGGCGCAGTGAAGTTCTAGGCTGTTCTGAGCCTTGGCCTTGCCGTCGATGGGAGTTCTAGCATGTCTTGGTTCCTGCATAGGAAGCAGGTTTCGATTACTCTCTTCCGTGATGAAGATGTGTCGATCATTAGGAACTTTAGTAAAGCCATAAAGTGCAGATTTTATTTGAAAGTAGTTTTGAGCTATGCGCTCTACTTGCGCTGGGGTGTAGTAAAGTGAATCATCGCGGGTCATGATAATCAGACAGCGCGTATGCTAGGACTAGCGCAAAAACTGTACACGCCATGTAGATTCCCGAGTCGATAATTCGTTTCTCGTAGAACGCATGAGCGGTCAGGCTCAAAAAAAGAGTTAGAAGCGCTGCCCCCAACCAAAATCGCTTGATCATCCATATAACCCCCTATTCAGGTAAACCGTAAACCTCTTCAAGTTTCTGCTTAAGTGCGGCTGCCGTCTGCACTCCATCTACCCGAGCAAGAATCTTGTCTCCTTGCATCAGTACAAGAGCTGGAATAGTTGCTACTCCATGGCCAAACGTAGTGTGCGGATCTTGATCGACATTGATCGACCGCAGTGAGATGTCAGGCCGCGAGAAGAAGACCTGATCAACAATAGGCTGGTATGTCTGACAGGGACCACACCAGTCAGCGTAAAATTTAAGGGCGATATTTTGAGACATCAGTAAACCTCCTTCGAAGCCACCACACCAAACGAGCCGTCAGGCTGGGTCGTAGCTCGTACAGGCCAGACTCGTTTGCCTTGGCCCGAAGCTTGGTACGACAGCTATTGCAAACTGCCGTTCGAGAAGCCACCATAATTGGTTGGCTTAAGTCTGCGCCACAAACCGGGCATCGTCTGGTTGTCGTGGTAACAAGGTAGGTGTTGTTCATGTCCGCCTTCTTTCCATTTTCATCTCGTAAAACTCACACTTGTTAGAGCAGTAAGAATCGAATGCTTGTTCAAAGCACGGGAGGTATCCATAAGCATCACGGTACGCTGACTCTACCTTAAGCTTAATCAGACGCTCCGTGAGTGGAGGCTTGTTTCTGTCGTCCCAAGCCTCAAGGGATACTTGCGT
>Ga0209229_10000168_pt1 | contig 25371 bp, 15 predicted proteins | sample SanBayMetagenome_FD_187466 | JGI IMG/M metagenome (GOLD analysis project Ga0209229, IMG submission 187466) | Freshwater and sediment microbial communities from dead zone in Sandusky Bay, Ohio, USA (SPAdes) (version 2) | ecosystem: Environmental > Aquatic > Freshwater > Lentic > Sediment... | reverse complement strand
TGGAATGTCTTGTTGAAGCTTCCCATTCGCTACGGTTGATACCGATGCCAGCTTGCTCTGATTCAGCTGCGTTGCGTAACTGCGAACCCATCGCTCTGGTGATGGTCGGACGAGGATGGAATCGTAAAAGAACCAATCACATTGCGCACGCTCAGGGGTAATGTCGAGAATCTCATATCCGTGGTGAATGATATCGTGCCACTTGAGATGCTGATTCAACCCACGAAGTGTCGTGTCGATGGTACCAATGATTGCCGGTACGATGCTTCGCACGGCCGATACTGTTGACAGGGTTTCATCAAAGTTCGGAGCTGAGATCGATGGCGTGATGAACTCGACAGGAAGTGTCGACTGTGCAAACGGCGTTTGCACAGGGTATTCAAATGCGAACGCACAGTGGAAATCACCCGTTGCGACGAGCAGATTGCGGACGTTGTCATTGCGGAGTGATTCCAGCAGGCGATTACGTTGCGCAGGGTAGTTCGTCCACACATCACCACGGAAGCCCAGTTCGAAGGTCTGCTGCAACGTCGGGAGTTGAGGGCGCAAGAACAGGGAGAATATCGGACCGATGTTTGCAAACAAATACGCCGTGTCTATTGGGTTGACTTCCACTGGAGTAAACATCACCTGATTGCCCAACAGACGCCACGTAGTTGTGCTCGAGCTGAGGCCTTGTGTAAGCCAAATGAACTGTTTCTCGGACATGATTTTCCGCGTGGGATCATTGAGCGAGTCCTTTGATGCCTGCGAGGCATTAGAGCTCACACCTTCAACTTGAATATCACGTCCATCAAGCCGCGTATCGAGCATGAAGAGATCTACAAGATTCCCAAGTACGAATCGACGGTAGAGGACCGAATCCGGTTGCTCACGCGTAGGCATCCACTCATAACAGACCCGCTTCGAGACAGCTTTACGAATGCTCCACGACCCTTCGTTCGGTTGATGGTTCTGTGCACCGTCGGTGTATGCGTCATTTGCTGATTCATGATCGTCCCAGACATGAATCATCGGATGTTGTTGGTGTAATCGACGCAGATCAGCATCGAGACGATATTGCGAGTAGCGAATACGGTAATCGGAGAGCGTGACTATCTCGTTGATTGGTTCATGCTGGCGCTTAAGAGCTATGCCGGTCGCCCCACCATACGACGTGCTGTCAGCATCGTATTCGTAGATGTAGTCACCAAGGTGCAGCACCGCGTCTAAGTCATTTCTCCTGGCAATACCTGCATACGCATTGAAGTAGCCGGACGGATAATTTGCACACGAGACAACTGCGAGACGAGCATGTGCCTGTTGTCCATCGCTGAGTGTACGGGTACGACCGATGAGTGACGAGCGATTATAGGCACTGAAGACATAGTAGTAAGCTGTTCCAGCCTGTAGTCCATCGACATCAACCTTCACAGTAAAGTCACGATTAACAGAAGCAGACGTGACCCCACGCGCGACAACATTTGTAAATGTGGTATCTGTTGCCACGGCATAGGCCACCGGAATGAGCGTATCGCCCCCTTGCGGTGTTACACGCGTCCAAATGATAACCCTATCGCTGAGAGGGTCGCCACTTGCAACGCCATGGTAAAAGGGCCGTAGTCGCTCCTCGACCATTGTAACCTCGGTTCGCCGAGATTGAGGTGATTCATGGAGCGCTCTTCGATCGAAACTCTGAGGCACGTTTTGCGCCAGAGTACCGACATGTGCTACACACAGGAGCAGTAAGGTAATGGAATGTAGGGAGGTGATCATAGGATCTAGGGACACACGTGGTAATGGGAACTCTACGAACATCGTAGTTTCGTTGCATGGTTCCAATTGTATTGCCCGAAGATATCCGTGCAGTCGATGCATGGTGTTATCGTGATGGTGGCGTTAAAGCCCACGAGTTAATGGAGCTCGCATCGTGGGGACTCACTCGCGCGCTTGTTCGGGAGCTATCCGTGCATGGAGATACGTGTACGGTTCTAATTGTTGCAGGACCTGGGAACAATGGGGGAGACGGATTGTGCGTTGCCCGACAGTTGCACGAACTTCGTCCTGATCTTACCATTCTTGTCTGCGACGTTGCGTCAGAGGGAAGAGTGTCAGAGCTACGCTCTCGTGCACATCATCTCTTACCAGCAGCGGTATCAGTTATCACGGTTGAAGATCTCACTCCCGATCTGCAGATTGACGTTGTGGTCGATGCAATCATGGGAATAGGCGGTAATGAGGACCTTCGTGATCCCATTCCAAATGTCCTTGCGGCCTTAGCTCAGTATCAAGCTCGTGTCATTGCGCTCGATGTGCCTACAGGACTGAATTGCGCTACAGGTGTCGCACATGCACAGACACTCCATGCAGATGTGACGCTTACGATAAGTGCCGAGAAGGTTGGATTCTGGCTATGCGATGGACCATCGGTGACCGGTAGGATTGTTGTTGTGCCGGTTGGAGTGCCTGACGCAGAGAAGACGATAGCGGTTACACTCGAGAGGCTTACACAGAGTGATCTACCGATGATGCTGCCAGCACGACCACGACGCTATTCAAAGTTTGATGCTGGTCGTGTTGTCGTGATCGGGGGCACACTCAGTATGCCGGGCGCCCCATCGATGACGGCCCACGCGGCACTGCGTTCTGGAGCTGGACTCGTCCACTTGGTTGCTCCGCGCGTGCATCCTCTAACTCCACGTGAGATCATCGTACATGAGGTACCGTGCGATGTCGATGGCGCTATTGCAGCGTGCGCATATGACCAGATCGCATCGTTGGTCGAGCGTGCAACTGTAGTCGCGATCGGACCAGGGGTAGGTTGTAATGACACGACACTTCGGATGCTTGCTCGCGTTGTCGATAGCATCCCAGACGAGGTTCCAGTGATCATTGATGCTGATGGCTTGCGCTTAGTTCCAATGCTTGCGTCGCTGCGTTCAACGATGGTGCTCACTCCTCACCGAGGAGAGTTCGCGCGAATGGTAGGGTGCGATGTACATTCATTGGGAGCAAATCCAATTGCCATAGCTCGTGACTGGTGCAATCGACATAGTCCAATTCTGCACTTGAAAGACACACCCTCGGTTACATCAACCGATTCTCGTGCAGTCATTACCGTCAATGGTAGCTCGCGCATGGCTACAGCTGGCTCCGGAGATATTCTCACAGGAATCATCGCAGGCATTATCGCGCAGGGTGTTGTCCCCTTTGAAGGAACTGCGCTGGCGGCGTTCGTACATGCAGAGGCAGGCTCACGAGCTGCCGGACCGCATGATCTGCCGATTATTGCAACGGACATGCTAGCAATGATACCTGAGATACTTGCTCATTCGCCCTCAGGCTGAGCGTTTGTGTCGAGTGGCACGTCATGAAGCTGGATGTCGAACGCAGCAGAGCCGCCGTAGGAGAATGCCGCTAGCGTTGCAGCAGCGAGGCTCTCAAGCTGTTTGTATGTACCCACTGCAGGACCGTTCGACATAAAGGAGAATGCGAGTAACTCTCCATCGGCCGTTGTGACATACCCCGACAAGGAACTCACATTGCGCAGGGTCCCTGTCTTTGCCGTGACGTTGTTTGCCGCAGGTGTTCCATGCATGCGCCCACGAATTGTGCCATCGTACGCTGCGATTGCGAGCGTGGACCGATACTCACGACCCCATGGCAAGGCATAAATCTTGCGCAATAATTGTACTTGCGTTGCTGCACTTACAAGGTTTCTACGTGAGAGTCCACTGCCATCATTGAACACACAGCCGTTTCGTTGTACACCAAGTGTATCAAGTACATCGAGCACGGTACGTCGCGCCCGCGCTGAGGTGGTCGTGTGATCACCGCACGTGGCACCGACGAGCTTGAAGAGATGTTCCGCGATGTAGTTGTCGCTACGCTTGTTGACAACTCCCGCGATCTCAGTCATTGGACGTCGGAACTGCGCAAGCATGCGGGCATTCGATGGAGCTTGCCGCTCAAGAACTGCGCCATCAACCGTTACACCACCTGAGCGAAGTCGATTCACAAACACACCAGCAGTGAACAATGCCGGCTTTGCAGCATTCACGTACACAGTTGCCGTTGAGTTACGACCAGGATTACCATTGACCGCGATACGCTGGGTTCCATTAGGAAGGAGTGTACTTGACGCGCTTACACGGCTTCGCGTGCGACGTCCACGACGCCGTTGTCGTGGTTCTGGTGGCGCATCTCCAAACCGTTCGTCTTCCTGAACTCGGTACACATCTGCACGTCGCTTTGAAGATGTGCGCTTCTTGGAAGGTTTACGCTTACTGGTAGGGGGCGCACGACGTGCTGCGCGTTTACGAGGTTGTGGTTTTGAGGGCGCTACGGCCGTCTTCGCACGGACAACAAGTTCAACGGCGTCAGACGCCGGTATGATCTGCACAGACGGTGTGCCGCTGCGGCCGGCGCTTGCAACAACAGCGATTGTGCCCCTGTTGACGTTGAGTGCTACAATTGGAGGTAGCGGCACAACATCTTCAAAGTCTCCAGAATAGACAGCACGATTACTCTGTGATTCAAATGCGCTGCCGTCGCCGTACACATTGCCAGTAACTCGCGTGATGCCTGCAGCACGTACCTTGTCGGCTAGCTCTTCTAGGTCATTCACTGACAACAGCGCATCGCCATGACCGATGATGTACAGATTGCCTCGCAGTGTGCCGTCAGATGCGAGTGTGCCATCATAACGCACATCAGTCGTTACCGACGAACCCGCACCGTAGAGTTGAAACACGGATGCTGTCGTGAACAGTTTTGTTGTTGACGCTGGAGTCAGATTGGCAAGATGATTGCGTTCGTAGATGGATATGCCACGAGTAATCGACCATACACTCACGCTCGTGCGTCCGCTCCGGTATGCACTCGATGTGAAGATGTTGTCGAGCCTCCCTCGGAGTGTCCGCAGTGCACGCGCTGAGTCGTACTGTGTGCGAACAGGTGGCGAGAAGCGTTGCTGTGCAGTAGCATCGGGTAGAGCGCAGATTGCGAAGAGGCATATCAGCGCAACGATGTTCAATGGCGTGCGGAACGAGGTATTCTTCATGCTGTTCGCGAAGTTACGAACACCATTGCGGACCATCGTTGCAGATTGATCTACGCGCTTCGACCACCATTTCAGAACGCGATCCACGCAACCAGATGAACCGCTCATCGCGCCGAAACCATGTTCGTTGACGTCTGGCATATTGCCATGTACTTCGAAGGAGATGCTCTTGCGCCTCCGGAAGCGAACATCTGCCCGTTAACACATCAATGGCTTCCGAGTAGCCGATGGTGCGAAGCATATGAGCATTCGGATCTAGACCACGATCGAGCAGACGTTGCGTTTCCTCGAGGAGACCGCTGTTCCACATATACGCACAACGAGAGCTAATCATCTGGCGAAGTGTCTCGTCCGGTTGATCAACTGCGAGCCATGTTGTGTGGTACAACGATGGTTGCCGTGGTGTATTCCACGTTTTGGATATCGGAGTTCCTGTTGTGTAGAAGTACTCGAGTGCACGTTGGATGCGACGTGGATTCATGTCGGCATACCTCGCGGCGGCAATCGGATCAACCTCTTCAAGCTGTTTGTAAAATCCGACGCGACCAAGCGCATCAAGCTCTTCAACTACACGGCGCCGAATATCTTGCGGTGTTGGGACGACATCTTCTGAGAATCCATCGATGAGTGCCTGGATATAGAGCCCAGATCCTCCAACGATAATGGGCAGTCGATCAGGAGGGATGCCGTCGATTGCCAAACGCGTGTACCTTGCGTAGTCGGCTGCAGAGTACTCCTGCTCTGGATCACGCATCTCAAATCCAACATGCGGAACCTCGGCATAATCTTCCTCTGTGGGGGCAGCCGTTCCGATGCGCATACCCCGCACGGCTTGCCGAGCATCTGCACAAATAATGGTTATCGGCATTGTGCGCGCGAGTTCAAGGGCAAGACCTGACTTTCCTGCTGCCGTTGGGCCGGCAAGCACAACAACATGTCGCATGCTATTGTCCGATAGCTTCATCCCAGCCCGACCTTCCAATGAGTGGGACGAACTTGCAAGGTCCACGCTCTTCAGCCTTCCATGCCTCTGGTCCTGTCCGTGTGACACGATAGAGTGTCTGTTGATCTCGAGGGCCAACAGGGACGACGAGTACGCCTCCCACTGCAAGTTGACGTGCGAGTGGTTCAGGAACATCAGGAGCACCCGCGGTGACGATGATACCGTCGTATGGTTCGCCATCGCGGTAGCCGATCGTACCATCACCGATTCGACAGTTTACGTTGTAACTAAGGCTGGCCAGCAGAGTACGTGCTTTCTGTGAGAGCAGTGGATGTCGCTCGATGCTGATCACGTCTGCACCTAGCTGAGCAAGTACTGCAGCTTGGTAGCCGCTACCTGTGCCAATCTCCAGAATGCGCATGCCCGGTTTAACCTGCAGCTCCTGCGTCATCAGCGCAACAGTATATGGCTGTGAAATGGTTTGGCGGTTATCAATTGGTAGCGCAGAGTCTTCGTAGGCACGACCCATCATTGCCTGTGGAACAAACTGCTCACGCGGTATCGCGTTCATAGCAGAAAGGACACGTTCGTCGTGAATTCCACGTGATCGGAGTACGTCGAGCAGTGCGAGTCGTTGGCGTTCGTATACGGTGGCGGTCTTAGTTGGCGTTGGTTGACGATTCATGTAGAGGGATTATCCAGCAGAAATTTCAGGTAGGCGGAGTTGAAGAAGCGAGCGTAGTTCGGTAGGATCGATGTCGAGCAGTAACTCACCTTGATAGGCAAAGCTAATCGAACCTCGCTCTTCGGAAATGATCACAACCACAACATCGGCTTGTTCAGACAACCCCAGACCCGCGCGATGACGAGTGCCAAGGTTCCGCGTTCCGATGCGTTGTGTGTTGCTCAAGGGGAGCACACAGCGAGCTGCTACGAGGGTCTGGTTTTCAACAACGACCGCACCATCATGTAACGGTGAGCGCGGATTGAAGATTGATGACAGCAACTCGGACGATACTTGTGCATTGAGGGTAATACCAGTGTCAACAGTTACGCTGATATGATCGGCGCGCGAGAACACGATAAGCGCACCGATGTGTTTCGATGTAAGATCCTGGACCGCTTCAAGGACGTCATCGATTACTTCCGAGCTGCGGGAGCGAACGAACAATCGGAACAGACGAGACTGCGTAAGGAGCAGCAGCACACGACGTAGCTCAGGTTGAAAGAGCACAACGAATGCTATCAAGCCAACATCTCCAATGCGTCGCAGCACCCAGTTCATCGTCTTCATGCCTGCAGCATCAGTAACAAAGCTCAGTAACAACACCAGAGCAAGGATCAGCAGAATCTGAATTGCGAGCGTATCACGAAGCGACCTGTAGACGACGTAGAATAGCACGGCGATGAGCACCACATCGAGGATGTCGATGGCGGTGATCGCGAGAAACCCTATGCGGAAGAGTTCATTCATGCGTTAGGGGATTCCTGAGTGGATTGCTCGCGTTGTTGAGCTTCCCGTTCATAGGCGGCAACGATCTCGGCGACGAGACGATGTCGTACGACGTCACTCTTTTCGAACGCGCAAAAGTCGATGCCTTGAATACCAGCAAACAGTCGAGACACGTCTAACAGTCCCGATTCATGACGTCGTGGGAGGTCGACCTGCGTCGTATCGCCTGTGACGATGGCCTTGGAGTTCCGTCCCAAGCGTGTAAGGAACATCTTCATCTGTGTCTTTGTGGCGTTTTGCGCTTCATCGAGAATGATGAAGGAGTTGCTCAGCGTGCGTCCGCGCATGTATGCCAACGGCACAATCTCGACGATACGCTTTTCGAGCATGCTCTTCAGTTTGTCGGGACTCACCATGTCACTCAGCGCGTCGAGCAATGGTCGTAGATATGGGTCGACCTTCTCCGAGATATCGCCTGGCAGAAAGCCAAGTGACTCTCCGGCTTCAACGGCAGGACGCGATAGAATGATGCGTGAGACCTCGTTCGCGCGGAGTGCAGCAAGTGCCATTGCTACCGCAAGAAAAGTCTTACCTGTACCTGCGGGTCCGATACAGAAGACGAGATCATTGGTGCGAACCTTACGGTAATATTCGAGCTGACGTGGAGTTCGTGCCCGAATCATTTCCTTCTTACCCCACAAAATCACCGAGTCGAGCTCTTCTTGACTGAGTGAGCTGGGAACTACAGCACCGGCTCGTCCGCCGTCAACAAGGTCGACAATCATCGACACGTCGGCTAGCTGCAATCGACCCGTACGCTTGAGGGTGTGCATGAGTTCTTGGAAGATCTGTTCGATCTTCTTTACCTCTATTGGCTCACCTCGCAGAACAACAGTATCGCCACGCACGGTGATGGCGGTATCGAACTTATTCTCGATTAGCTGAAGATTTGCCTCATTGGCTCCGAGGAGTTCAATGATATCAATGTCGGTGAGCTTTACCTTCTTTTCAACGATGTGCATGCGTTCGTTGGGAGCCTGGTGAATGAAGAGGGGAAGTTACACAACAAGAAAAAAGGGCCCGAAAGCGGGCCCTTTTATTACGCATACATTTCATTTGTAGAGCGTTAGTTGCCAGCTTCAGACTTCTTAGCACCTGCTGGGGCCGTAGTTGGCGCAGCCGGTGCTTGCTCTGTTGCGGCAGCCGCTGCTGCTTGACGCTTCTTGCGCCAGTAGACACGCTCAGCGCGCTTTTCATCGTCATTCAATGGCGCATTCGCCGGAACCTTGAGCGTCCATCCTGGCTGGATGACGTCTGGGTTCTTGATTTGATCGATGTTGGCTTGCCAAATGCGTGGCCAAAGCATTGGATCAGAGTAGATCTCCGAACGTCCAGCAATATTCCAGAGACAGTCGCGATTCTCCGCCCATGTGCCCACGACGTAGGCCTTCTCTGGATTCTTGACGTACAGACGCTGAATGTCGTTGTGCAGCGAAGTGATGCGATCGTAGAATTCAGGAAGCACTGCGAGTTGTTCTTGAGCAAGAGCATTGAGGTCGCGATCTGCTGAGCGTACATCGCCTTGACGAGCAATGAGTTGCTCTTGGCTAAGACGCTGAAGTTCACGCACACGTCCTTCAATCTGACCAAGACGTTGACGGAAGGCGTTGACGTCAGCTTCAGTAGCACCTACCAGAGCATAAATGTCGTCATTGCACTTCTTCAGTGATGTGACAGCCGAAGCGAGATCGCTCTCTGCCTTTGCAATGTCAGCCTTCACTGCATCGAACTTCGCTTTAAGCGTTGCGTTTTGATCGCTGAATTGCTTGATGCGTGCATCAGCTTCTTTGCACTTGAGCTCTTCGTCTGGCTTGCTCGCTGGTGGAGGCGGATCCTGGGCAAGCGCCGTAGCAAACGAACCAACGAAGAGGGCAATAATCAGAAGGTGTTTCATGGGTATAGTCCTTTCGTTGATTACTTCTTCTTCTTTGGAGTAGGTGCAGCTGGCTCTTCAACGGGAACGGTTGGATCCCAGTTTTGCCACACATTTGGCCACTTCGACTTCTTGTCCTGCACGAATGACAAGCGCTCGTTGCACTTGCGGACTTCGCCCAGACGTGAGCTGAGCTCGTTCTGGATCTTCGAGCGATCGGTTTCCGCCTTTTGAATGTCGGCCGTGAGTTGCTTTTCCTCAGCACGAAGCTGACGAATCTTCGCCAACTGCTCGTCACTGATGTTGCAACACGACGTCATCGTGAGCGCCGTACCGATGGCAGCCAAGGCCAAGGCGACGCTATGTCGTTGCTTCATAGATCCTCCGTTAGTAATGCTGAGTCAATTTCAAAGCATCGCGTTGCTATCTATGCCAAGAGAATAGACAACTGCACAATGTTCTTGCAAATATAGGGGTTCGGTTGATTCTGGGGTCAGGTCTGAGGCCCGACTCGCTATCTTTGTGGAGTTGTAACCGCAATTTCATGCCTCCAGGCCCCTATGTCAACCCAACTCGACAAATCGTATAGTCCGTCTGAATCCGAACAGCGATGGTACAAAACCTGGCAAGAACAGGGGATTTATCGTTCCGCCCCGTCTGAGAAGGACGCGTACTCGATCGTGATGCCCCCACCTAACGTGACCGGGATCCTGCACTTTGGTCACGTGCTCAACAATACGCTTCAGGATATCTACATCCGTTGGGCTCGGCTTCAGGGGAGAGAATCCTGCTGGTTCCCGGGTCTGGACCATGCAGGCATTGCGACGCAGACGAAGGTTGAGCAGGAGTTGAAAAAGGGTGGCACGTCGCGACACGACATCGGCCGTGAGGCATTTGTTGAGAAGACGTGGGAGTGGAAAGAGAAGTATGGCGGGATTATCCTCAATCAGCTGCAGACCATTGGGGTCTCATGCGATTGGGATCGAACACTGTTCACCATGGATCCATCGGCATCTGATGCCGTGCGTGATGTCTTTATTCAGTTGTTCGACGAAGGTTTGATCTACCGTGGCAAGCGCATCATTAACTGGTCGCCAGTTGCACAAAGCGCGTTGAGCGATGAGGAAGTGACGTTCAAACAGGTGAAGGAACACCTTTATACGTTGCGGTATCATCTTGAAGATGGATCTGGTACGCTGCTCGTTGCTACGGTTCGACCAGAAACAATCTTTGCTGACGTCGCTGTTGCGGTCAATCCACGCGACGAACGCTACGCGTCTCTGATTGGCAAAAATGTGATTGTCCCGCTTGGTGGACAGCGCGTGCCGATTATCGCAGATGATTATGCAGATCCCGAGTTCGGTACCGGCTGCGTAAAGATTACACCTGCCCATGATCCTAATGACTTCGAGATCGGATTGCGACATGGCCTGACGATGCCTTCGTGTATCGCGGCAGATGCAACGTTAACTGAGCTTGCGGGTGAGTTTGCGGGTCTGGATCGCTTCGTAGCACGCAAACGCGTGGTCCAAGCTCTTGAAGATGCAGAGCTGCTTGAAGCGAAAGATGACTACACGCACAATGTTGGCTTTAGCGAACGTGGCGGCGAGGTTGTCGAACCGTATCTGAGCGATCAGTGGTTCGTTCGCATGGAGCCTCTCGCTGCTCCAGCATTGAGGGCAGTCCAGGACGGCGACATCAAGATTCATCCTGAACATTGGGTGCGTACCTACGAGCACTGGATGTCGAACATCCGTGATTGGTGCATTTCCCGTCAGTTGTGGTGGGGACATCGGATTCCGGTGTATTACGCAGAAGACGGACGGTTTACGGCTGCCCAGAACGAGCAACAAGCGCGTGAAAAACTTGGTCTTGATGCATCTGCATCACTTCGTCAGGATCCTGATGTTCTCGACACATGGTTCTCTTCGTGGTTGTGGCCAATGACAACCATGCAGTGGAGAGGACCATTGCTGCATACACAGGATTCTCAGAGCGAGAAGCTGATGCAGTACTACTTGCCGACGCAACTGTTGGTGACGGGTCCAGACATCATCTTCTTCTGGGTTGCCCGCATGATCATGGCCACTCTGAAATTCCGTGGTGTGGTGCCATTCCGTGATGTGTACTTCACGTCGATCATTCGAGATGTGAAGGGTCGTAAGCTTTCAAAATCGCTCGGCAATTCACCTGACCCACTCGAGATCATTGGTAGATATGGCTCGGATGCCGTACGCTTTACGATGATCTACCTCGCTCCTCTCGGTTCTGACGTTCGACTCGATATCGATGAGAAGACGCAAGACATTCCTTCGATGGAGCTTGGTCGAAACTTTGCGAACAAGGTTTGGAACGCATGCCGATTCCTTCAGATGAAGCGTGCAGAGATCACAGAGGATCACGCTGATGTAGCGCCATATCAGTTATCGACTGCTGATGCCTGGATTGCATCGCGCTATGCAACAACGCTCCAGAACGCATCCGAAGCACTCGCGTCGTACCGCATCACGGAGTACGCCAAGATGCTGTATGAATTCATTTGGCGCGACTTCTGCGACTGGTATGTGGAAGTCGTCAAGGTTCAGTTTGCTGGCGCGCAATCGGCTGCTCATCGCACGGCGATGATGGATCATGCGTTCTCAATTATCGAAGGCACGCTTCTGTTGCTGCATCCGGTCATGCCGTTCTTGACAGAGGAGCTGTGGCACGGCTTGTTCGGGCGATCACGTGATGAGTCATTATCGACACAACGTGTTGCAACACCATCGAATGACGCGGTTAACCCAGCGATCGAAGAACAGTTTGCGTTGCTTCAAAATGTTGTCGAAGGCATTCGACGTCAGCGTGCCGAGATGGTAATTCCTCCAGGGGAGAAGCTCGACGTTCATCTATCTGTGCCGGCAACAATGGTGGCATTTGTCAACGAGCAGATTGAGATTATTCGTTCGCTTGGCCGTTGTGCCGAAATCGTTGTTGGTAGCAACCTTGCTAAACCACAAGGTTCTGTCGCTGACGTAGTACGTGGAATTGAGATCTACTTGATTGTTGAAGGAAAGATTGATCTCGAAAAGGAGCGCACCCGACTGACGAAAGAAGCCGAGCGACTTCGTGGTGCAATTGCTGGAGTCGAAAAGAAACTGTCCAACGCATCATTTGTCGAAAACGCGAAACCTGAAGTTGTTCAGTCAGAGCGTCAGAAGCTTCATGACTGGACAGATGCACTTGAGAAAATCAACCGAAACCTCGCATCGCTATGAGCATGAAACCAGTCTACATCGTAGAACCAGTTCGCACACCAGTTGGAAAGTATGGTGGCGCGCTTCGCAGTATTCGTCCAGATGACCTTGCCGCAGGGCTGCTTCGTGAGCTCGTATCGCGAACACAGCTCGATGCCTCGCTCATCGATGACGTCATTCTCGGTTGTGCAAATCAAGCAGGAGAAGACAATCGGAACATCGCCCGTATGGCGGGGCTGTTGGCTGGCCTTCCACAGAGCGTTCCGGGTGTGACAGTGAACCGTCTATGCGCGTCATCGCTTGAGGCCGTGATTCAAGGGGCTCGTGCGATACGCTCGAACGAAGCTGACATCATTGTGGCAGGTGGAGTTGAGAGCATGACGCGTGCGCCGTATAGCATGCCGAAGAATGTTTCCGGTGCCGCGATGTTTGGTAACGTGACCGTCTACGATACAGCTCTGGGCTGGCGATATCCAAACCCAGCGATGGAGAAGATGTTCCCGCTAGAAGCAATGGGGGAGACAGCTGAGAACATCGCTGAGCGCTGGACGATTTCACGTGAAGATCAAGATGCCTACGCTGTGCAGTCGCACCAACGTGCTGTGCAAGCACAGACGGCTGGTGTGTTCGCTGACGAGATCGTACCGGTGGTGATTCCGCAGCGAAAGGGCGATCCAACCGTGATCGACCGTGATGAAATGCCACGCGCGGAAGCTTCTGTTGAGCAGCTCGCAACATTGAAGCCTGCGTTCCGTGCTGGCGGCACAGTCACCGCCGGGAATTCATCGGCGTTGAACGATGGCGCTTCTGCGATGCTCCTTGTGAGCGAAGAAGGGTTGGAGCGTCAGCCCCAGCTCAAAAGTAGAGTATTGGCACGTGTGCACGCGTCAGCTGCTGTCGGTGTTGATCCACGAGTGATGGGCATTGGCCCCGTCGGTGCGATCACAACGGCTTGCAAACGAAGCGGAATTTCTGTGTCGGATCTTGGGTTAGTAGAGATCAACGAGGCATTTGCTGCGCAGGCGCTAGCGTGTATCCGAGAGCTTGGTCTGAGTCAGGACCGTGTGAATGTCAACGGCGGTGCTATTGCTATTGGTCATCCACTTGGCATGAGCGGCGGCCGTATTCTTGGTCACTTGGCGCGTGAAATGCAACGCCGCAACATCCAGTACGGAGCAGCAGCGCTGTGCATTGGTGTTGGTCAAGGACTCGGCATCGTGATCGAGAAGGTCTAAGTCAACTCAAACCGAGACGTCGAAACTCCTATATTTGCTCCGGACAATCCACACAACGGTTAGGAACATTCATGTACACCGCACCTCACATTGTACTTCCGCAGATCAAGGATCTCCATAAGGCAGATGTGTATCTCGCAAACGGTGGCTACGGAGCATACCGTAAGTCTCTCACCATGTCACCCGATCAGGTGATTGATGAGGTGAAAAAGTCTGGCCTGCGCGGTCGTGGTGGAGCGTGTTTCCCAACTGGTCTCAAATGGTCGTTCATGCCTAAGGGCAACGACAAGCCAAAGTACCTTGCGATCAATGGTGATGAATCAGAGCCAGGGTCATTTAAGGACCGGCAGATCTTCGAGCAGAATCCGCATCAGTTGATCGAGGGTATCCTTATCGCTGGTTATGCGATGGGAATTGAAAAGGCATTCATCTACATCCGCGGTGAGTACCACAAGTGGGTAGACTGCATGCAAGATGCCGTCGACGAAGCGTATGCTAAGGGGCTTATTGGCTCCCGTATGAAGGAAACGTTCGGTGGTGATTATACGATCGACATCGTCGTGCACAAGGGCGCTGGTGCGTACATCTGCGGTGAAGAAACATCGCTCATGAATTCACTTGAGGGCGATCGCGCGTATCCGCGCTACAAGCCGCCATTCCCTGCGAATAAGGGATTGTGGGGTATGCCAACAACGATCAATAATGTTGAGACGATTGCCACTGTGCCACCAATTCTCACTATGGGAGCTGCTGCCTACAGTGCTATCGGCGCTGAAGGCCACTCGGGCACGATCCTGTTCGGTGTGAGTGGACACGTCAACAAGCCTGGTGTGTACGAACTTCCAACTGGTACGTTACTGACAGACATCATCAACACCGTGTGCGGTGGTGTGCCAGGGGGCAAGCGTGTCAAAGCGGTGATTCCTGGCGGCTCGTCGATGCCACCACTTCGTGGTGATGAGATCGACGGTATTCGTATGGATGAAGAATCGCTTAAGAAGATTGGTACGCACATCGGAACTGCCGGCATTATGGTGATGGATGAAGACACCGACATCGTTGCGGTGACGCTTCGCATTGCTCGGTTCTACCACCACGAATCATGCGGACAGTGTACGCCATGCCGTGAAGGTTGTGGATGGATGGAGAAGGTTCTGCATCGCATCGAACATGGGGATGCAACCACATCCGATATCGACTTGCTCTACAACGTAGCGTCGAATATCGAGGGAAATACGATCTGCGCTCTTGGTGATGCGGCTGCATGGCCTGTGAAGGGCTTCATTGAGAAGTTCCGATCAGAGTTTGAAGCACGGTGCCGCCAACAGCGCTCATTTGTCTCACTGAATGTCGTTCATGGACGTCGTGCTACGGCGTCGACGTTGGTAAAAACGATCTCCTAAATGGACATCCACGTCGTCGGGTATGCTTTTGCACTGACGCTCTTTGCAGGTCTTGCAACTGGCGTAGGCTCGGCGATGGCGTTTTTTGCCAAGAGAACAAACACACGGTTCCTTGCACTTGCGCTGGGCTTCTCGGCGGGTGTGATGATCTACGTCTCATTCGTCGAGATTTTAGCAAAGTCGGTAACAGCGCTTTCGTCTGTCTACGGTTCTGTCGAAGGGCGCGTGTATGCTGTGCTCTCGTTCTTCCTTGGAATCGTCGTAATCGGCATCATCGACCGTCTGGTACCATCATACGAGAATCCGCACGAGAACATGAGTGTTGAGGTACTGGACGATCCAGTACGTGGAGAAGAGTACAAGCAGCGTAATCGCCTCCTGCGCATTGGATTGGTAACCGCACTCGCCATCGGGATTCACAACTTCCCAGAGGGCCTCGCAACGTTTGTGAGTGCTATTGAGGATCCACGACTCGGTCTAGCCATCGCAATAGCGATCGCAATCCATAATATCCCCGAGGGAATTGCCGTGAGTGTGCCGGTGTATTTCGCGACCGGCAGCCGTAAGAAGGCGTTTCTTTGGTCCTTCCTATCCGGACTTGCCGAACCTGTTGGTGCCATCATTGGATATCTACTTCTCATGCCGTTTATGGGTCCAACCATGATGGGTGTGCTCTTCGGTATGGTAGCTGGTGTGATGGTATTCATTTCACTCGATGAATTGCTACCTGCTTCTCGAGAGTATGGTGAGCACCATCTCAGCGTCTATGGTCTCGTCGCAGGTATGGCTGTGATGGCAGCATCGCTTTTGTTGTTCCTTTGAGGTTGTGGATCGCATGCGTATCGGTATCATCGGCGGGTCATTCAATCCAATCCACATCGCCCATCTTATCATCGCCGATCGATTCTGCGATCAGATGGAGCTCGACCGGTGCATCTTCGTGCCCGCTGCGCAGTCGCCGTTCAAGATTAACGATGCCAGTCTCGCATCTGCTGAACATCGCGGTGCAATGGTGCAGCTTGCTACGGAGCAGCATCCGAAGTTCGAGGTGAGTGATGTCGAGATTCGCCGTGGAGGTGTGTCCTTCACGATTGATACCGTTCGTGCGATTCAGCAACAGTATCCTGAAGCCTCTGTTTCTCTTCTGATCGGAAGTGATCAAGCAATTGAGTTCGTGCGTTGGAAAGAGTGGGAGTCAATCTGTCGCGAGGCCCAGCTCTGCATCGTTCGTCGTCCGTTCCTTCTCACACCGGAGATGGAAGAGCGAATCACGGATATGTTGACAATTGATGGAGCCACTCCATTGTGGATTACTGCTCCATTGCTCGAGATATCATCAACCGAGATTCGTCAGCGCGTCGCGACTGGACGCAGCATTAACTACCTCACCGTCAAAGCCGTTCGTGATTACATTTTTGCGGCAGGACTCTACACATGATGCGTGGCGCACGAAACGTACCGAGGTTCCTATCACTGCTCTTGCTCGTGATAGCTGCAGTAGGAATGGTGTTCCCAATGGTGTGGATGATCGTAACATCACTACGTGCGAATCCTGAGCAATACTCAACACTAACAGACTTACTAGTAGCCCCCTCAACGACAGCTAACTATGCAGATGCATGGCAGTCGGATAACTTTCTACGGTATTTCTGGAACTCCTTACTTGTTGCGAGTTCAGTTACGGCGGCGAACGTGGTGTTCTGTCTGTGGACAGGGTACGCGCTTGCTCGTGGTACATTCAAGGGACGTGGGGTAGTGCTTGCTACAATTCTTGGTGTGCTGGTCGTACCACAACAAGTGATTATGATCCCGCTGTATCGCCTTATCGCGGAGTTCGGCTGGATCAATTCGTATTGGTCGTTGATTGTTCCGTGGCTCGTTACGCCATTCGGTGTGTTTCTTGTAAAGCAGTACATCGAAGCGATGCCCTCAGAGATTGAGGATGCCGCACGAATTGATGGAGCAGGGGACTGGTACATCTTGTTCAAGGTTGTGCTGCCCCTTGCACGGCCTGTGCTGACAGTGCTCGCCATCTACGTGTTCCTCTCGCAGTGGAACAGTTTCCTGTTTCCATTCCTCTTCACGAATGACGAGGCACATCGCACCTTGCCAGTAGGACTGGCATTCTATCTAGGAAAGCAGTCAATTGATTGGGGCCACCTCATGGCGGGCGCAAGTATTGCTGCACTGCCAGTTCTGGGATTGTTTGTTCTGTTTCAGCGACGCATTATCGAAGGTCTAACGGCCGGCGCGTTGAAAGAATGATCCACACCAAGGAGAAACACGGTATGATGGAACGTGATGAACTGCGTCTGTTGGCGCAGATGCTGACGGCAGAACTAGAACGTCAGCATAGCGCAGAGCTTGCACCAAAGTGGCAGTATGGGACGGTCATTTTCAAGCCGAGCGAGCCTGGTTTAAAGCAGCATGAAATCTCGATGGAACGATTCATGCATAAGGTCGTCATGATGCGTGACAACCTTCGAGTCTTGGAGCAGCAAGTGAATGCGAACAAGAACTTAGAGCTAGGGGAGAAGATCAAGCTCCAGGGCTACATCACGAAGATCTATGGTTCGATGACGTCATTCAACTTCATGTTTGCTGATGAGGATGACGCGTTCGTCGGCAGTACTTCTGATAAATAAAAAACGCCCAGCTCTTACGAACCGGGCGTTTTCTACGGGATGCGGGACCGACGGGGCTCGAACCCGCGACCTCCGCCTTGACAGGGCGGCGCTCTAACCAAGCTGAGCTACGATCCCATTGTACCGTTATGTGTGGACCCAAGCGGGATCGAACCGCTGACCTCTTCAATGCCATTGAAGCGCTCTCCCAGCTGAGCTATGGGCCCGTTCACGAGAAACGGAACACAAATATAGCAGTTTAGAATCAAACGGCAAATACAACCGTAATTTCGCTTACGTGTTTGCTTACACAAGGGGAGTGGATCATGATCCGACTGTTTACGATGTTGTTTGTGGCGCTGATTGTGGCGCAATCTGCACTTGCACAGGTCACTGTTACAGCATCTGCAGGATATGGTCCCTTCGCACAGGGGCAATCAATACAGAACGTGTTTTCTGTTGCTGCCACTGACCCTTATACAAGGGTCGACAGTGTAACGTTCCAGATCACAAGTGTGAGTGGTACGACAACTCGTACGTGGGCTTCGCAGACCGGATCTCGCACAACGTTTTCGGTCAACATGAGCATTCTTCCATGGACGCCAGAACCTCAGTTGGTTCTTACCGCCTATTTGCGTCCTACGAATTCTGGATCACCGTACACAGTTGGTCGAGTCGAGCCAATCACGATTGTTGCGCCACCAGTTTCTTATACAGCCAGCAACAACTTTGCTCCCGTTCGTATCGGGTACCCGCATACAGCGACATACAACGTCACGAATCTTCCAGCGAACACAACCCAGGCAACGTTGGCTCTCGTTGATCCAGCAGGAACAGTTGTGGCAACGAACACCGTAAATGGAACTGCGCTTACGCAGGGCACACTCACGTATTCAACGCAGAAGTACCCTGGTGCGTTGCGTCTGCGTGCATCGATTCGGTACGCACTCGAACCTCCCGGTGGATACACCGTGCCAGAGCAAATTGTTCCTGACTCCATTCCTGCTCCGATCGTAAGCGCAAGTGCAGGATTCGGACCGTTCCGTACAGCCGTGGATGTACAAAACACGTTTGTCGTTCAAGGCCTAGGACCGGCCTGTCTAAGTGTACAGTGGTCGATCCAGTACATTACTCCGTTTGGTGAGTTTCGTGCGCCAGTAACCGTTTCACGGACCTATAACACACAGCAAGACAGCATGCACTTTGTGTACAACATGCGTGACGTTTCTGCTGGCTCGAGCCTTGTGGTTACAGCTGTCTATGGAACGTTTGCTGAGCAGAGCTCTACGACGAGCTATCCCATTACGATTGTAACCTCACAGACAGCTCCTGTCTACCGGTTCAACGACACATTGCCGATGATCTTTGGTCAGAACAAACTCGACACGGTTGTTCTTGACAGTCTTCCACAGCGCATCACAACGTTGACGATGCTTCTCACAACAGCATCTGGCACGCAGCTGCAACAAGCTCAGTACAATACGACGACTCCCAACTATGTCCGTTCTGGACAGCTAACCTTCAATGTCAAGGATCTAGCTGTTGGTTCGTATTTCATTCGCTCAACATTTCAGAATGACATCAACGATGATCCTGTAGAGTTTGATTATCAGTTCGATGTACGTGATACGAGCACGTTCTATCTCGTGGCAGATACATGGGGTCCATTCACACAAGGTGACTCTGCAACCATAACACCTGCTATCACCGACATCCGCCCAGTAACGGGTACAAAGCCTGACAAGGTTCTTGGTCTGTTCACTGTCATCGACACGCTCAATCCATCAGCACCACTCACGAGTTCGGTGTATGTGGATCTATCGGGAGTCGCATCTCGGGACTCAATCGTGTATTGGCCGGATTCGAGCTATGCTTTCGGATCATCAGACTATAACCGTGGCCAGGTACAAGTATCAGGTTTGCCACTAACCGCAGCAGTAACATTCGAGCGTCTGATTGTGCGAGGTAGCGATACGACGCGTGATACAAAGCTGACACGTGCAATCATCATGGTGCCTCCGCCGGGTGTGTTGTCATCCGTTCCGGGATTAGATACTGCCTTCACTGTCACCCGTTCAGCGAACCTGACATTTACGCTGTCGAACATCACGCCTGATGCAACAGAGATAAAGTTTGCTGTTCTCGGTATGAAGGATCTCACACCCGTCGCACAACAGCAGTTTGCTGTGCCGCCTGGTTCAAATTCGGTTTCGTGGTTTGTCAACCCAGGCCTGCTTCCAGTCAACGCAAAAGTTGTGGTATCTGCAATCACTCCTACCACAAATGACAATGGAGCGGAGATTGTCCGACTCATCAATACAGCTCCTGATTCACTCGCGATGACATCGTCGGCACCTATCGACACACTTCGGTTGACGTGGAATGTAGATCCCTCGTCGAAGCTGATTCGTGGTGTGGTGCCGTATACACCAACTTTCACGTTCTCGCGAATCCCAGCGCAAACGACAGCGATTACCGTAATGTCGTTCAATGATCGCGGTGCAGTGATTGACTCGATTCGGGTAGCAGTGCCATACCGAACATCATATGATAGCCAACTCACTGTTTCAACGCCATTCTCGTTCCGAGCATTTAACACATCGTCACTTCAGGTGACGTATCTCTCCGATGGTGGTCCACTCGGGGGAGTGCGATACACGCGTCAAATTGTCTCGATTCCACCGCAGCTCTCTGCATCAACACAAAAGATCAACACGCGAACAGTGCCGGTTTCAAACGATCCAACTCCAGTGCACCAGGGGTCAACTGATATCGTAGACATGAAGTTCGCATGGTCGCCAAGTGCATCGGGAGTTGGTTACAGCAGTGCACTTCCAATCGATTCTGTTCAGTTGCAGGTGCTTGATTGTTCCGGTGTCATCATTGATCAACATACAGTGCGTCCTGCAGCAGCGAATGCAGCCACTGGTGTGATTGCCGATACGATGTATGCGGTAACGAAGCTTCCGCTATCAACAGCGCAGATTCGTTATGCTGTGTTTTCACAGGCCATGACATTACCGGTAACGGGTGTATCTGCATCAGCGCCGATGTCGCTCGTTTCTTCTCCAGTATTGTCTATTCCTCTTGGGTTCTCGTATCCTTCATATCGTGTCACAGATACGACGGCACTCACGTTGTCGCAGTCGATGTATCTGACAAACGTGAATGGACTGTTTGAGATAGATTCGGTCTCGTTTGTAGACAAGCTTGGTCGCAAGGCGTACACATTTGCCTCACAGCGTCCGCGACTTGACACGATCTGGTTCCCACAGTATGATTTCAATCAATTGGATCCAGACAACGCTCCATACATCGTGACGGGTATACTTCGGACGCAGGCTTGTACACAGCCGCCACCTGCCGTTGATACGCTTGGCCGAATCGACGTGCCGCGAGTCCTCAATGACCCATCGCAAACTAATTGGGTGTTCTCCTCCAAGGGATGGGGTCCGTTTCAGCAGGGAAGAGCTCCTGTGACGCAGCTTGTCGCGAATTTTAATCCTGCAGCGTTTGTCACTACCCGTTCGGCTGTAGGCGACTCTTTGGAGGTCGGTATCGTCGGTTTCAGTGAGCAGTTTGGCACATTTACTACTGAAGTTCCGGCAAAGTATAGTTATCCGGCAAATCAGACACTTCCAGCGTCTGCTCGCACTCGTACGGCTATTAACCTTAATCCATTTGATACTGTGTCATCGTTGGCACTGCATGTACGTTGGATCAGGAAGGAACAGACTGGAACAAGTGTTGCACTTGATCAACTGTACAAGTTCCCGGTTGCAATGATTGAGTTTCCTGATCAGCCAATCTTCGCAGATTCTTCTGGCTTCGAACAATCGGTCCTTGCTGGTTCTTCGAGTACGGCAGTGATGCAGGACTATTACAACTTCCGTCTCGAACCAGCCTCATCATTCATTGATTACCTGCGCTTTACGTTCACGAGTTCGACTGGTAACGTGCTTGATACGTTCTCGATCACGCCTGTTTCCCAGAACTTTGTTGATACAACGTCGGTCTTCACGATGAGTCGAGACGTTGCGCAGTATCCTTGGCCATATGTTGCGCGCGACAGAACAATTGTGCCGATTGCATTCGGTTACCAGTTCACTGGGGCGAACAGACCGACCAAGATTCAGCGAACGAGCATCAGCATCCTACCACGTGCAGACTGGCTTAATGGCACTGTGGCTACGTTGGACGGTACGGCAACCAGTACCTCGGTGCCGGTCAAGGTCTCCATTCCGATGCCTGCGTCTACGTACTCAGTAGTAGCACCGCTCTTTGGTAGTGTCCAGACTGGTATCGTGTCGGCACTTAATGATCTGAACACTGATCTTGTGGTGAAGGCATCATATAATCCGGTAACGAAGCAGTTCAGTATGCGAGGTGGTGATCCAAGTGATGAGTTCTGGACACCAAGCGTGAGTCTCTTCGGTGGCGCAAATATCAGTTACAAGAACACAGCAGCTGATGGTGAGAAAAGTGGCGAGTTCAGCGCTCTGTATCGATTCGAGCAGTCAACACTTGCTGATGAAGCTGAGACAACCGTGGAGAACCGCGAGTTGCGTGTTCGTTCACTTTGGACGTCAAACTTCTCCGCCAACAGCGGTATGGCCGAGTTCATAAAGGAAATCGGTGAAGTGATCGGTGAGCTGGTTGGTGATGCGACGGAAGAAGCTACCGGTGGCATGGTAAAGGTCAAGCCGCTATTCGTCGTTGGTGGCTCAATCAAGCAAGTGTCTACGATCAACATTGGAACTGAAGAGTCGGGATCTCTCGTCCATATCAATGAGAGTGCAGTGCCAACCCAAAACACGGAGCCAAATGAGTTTCCAACAAGTCAAGCAGTTGGACTCACGTTGACTGGTGGCGGGGGCCTTGAGCTGAGTTTCTTCACCGGCATCTTTGGTGTTGGGGCTACAATTACGAACGATAATCTGTTCGCAGCCGGCACGACCTATTACGGTGCAATCAACCATCGAGGTTCGTTGCTCTACCCACAGACAATGAACCCGAGCGTCTGGTTTAATCTTGAGATCTCGATGTTGTGGGGACTTATCAAGATTGATGTCTTCCGCGGTAGACTCTATCAGTGGTGGTCACCGGCTGTCATGCCATCATTCCCTGTGTTCTCGGAGCCATGGGAGTCCATCTTCGCATCTGTGGAACGTACGAAGGGCGAGCGAACGCAATCAATCAGACCGATTGCTAAACTTCCTGATGAGACACCATACTACCGTCCAGCTCCTGCGCTCTCCGCAAACTCGAACGCGCTGGTGTCTGTTCACCTCGAGCATACAGGCCTCGACAACTCAGGTCGCCTGGTACTCTCAAGTTTGAACACGAAAACGCATGTTCTTCAACCAGCTGTCCTGATCTCGGCGAATCGCAATGCTATGCACGATCCCGCTGTGACCCTCGTCGGCCAAGGTGGCAATGCATTCGTCGCGTGGCTCCAAAACGACCGTGATGCTGGCCGTGAGTATGGTCAGTATAGTTACTACGACCTTCTCAAGACAGAGAATATCTACGCGGCTTTCTACGATGCTGCGACGAAGAAAGTCCAGCAGTTGCCAGACATCACTGATGTCTCTCGAGAAATGATTGACGGCAAGCCATGCCTGGCTGCAGCGTATGATAGTTCGAATGCCATGATTGCCTGGCCTGCACTCGAACTCGATTCGTCGTACTCTGATGTGTATGTTCGCCGGATTTTCAAAACGAATACTGGCTGGCAGTTTGGAGATGCGCGACTGATAAGCCGTTTGTCAGGATCTGATCGTGATGTGAATGTCTCGGCATTGAAGAATGGCTCGTACCTCGTGACGTGGATCAATGATGGAACGTCATCGAGCTCAGCTCATACTGTTTACGCAGCGCTTGTGGCGGAGGATGGCTCGTCAACGGTTTCAGTTGGTCCTTCAGTCGATGCAGCGACATCAATATCAGATGTTGAACTAGTGTCCAATGGGGTAGATGCAGCGATCCTCTTTGGTCGGACATATGCCGATTCGACGAATGAGTTTTCGAGAGCCCTTGATATCTACTCGTTTCAAGGACCATTGATTCACGTTACCTGGCCAAGTCGTCCTGCGACACTCAATGTTGGCGATGCTCCTGGTGTGTACCGTCACGTAGAAGCCGATCTCAACGAGGATGGTACCTTCTTTGCAATGGTTAACAGCGTTGATCATAATGGTGTGGCTGGAAGTTCAGAACATGCACTCATCTCATGCACTGGTTCGATTAATGAGTCACCTTCTTCGTGGAAGATCCATCGGAACAAGCCCGCGTTCTATGACGCGAAGCGTTCCATCTGGTCGATGAGCACGACAATCGGCCCGAACAATGTGTTCTACATAGCCACGCAGGAACTAGATTCGGTGCGACAGAACAAGCAGGTGTATCGTAACGGTCTCCCGCTTGGCCCAGCACGTCTGAATGCAGTTGTGCGAGCAATGAAGCTCCTGCCAAATGGCGAACTCGTGCCAGTTCCATTTGGTAATCAGCCGACTTCTGTAGCCGAGCAGGGGCAGCATGAAGAGCTTGAAGCCGCGCTTCGCTACCGCATTTCGATGATGGATGCAGCACCGAACCCAGCTCGCGAAGCCTGCGTGGTTCCGTTGGCCGTTCAGCGTCCGTCACGCATTGAAGCATTCCTCGTTGATGCTCTTGGTCAGCGGGTTGCAACTGTATATCAGGGTGATGTCGCTGTCGGCATTCAAGGTCTCTCGTTTGAAGTTGCCGAATTCCCATCTGGTCACTATTCGGTTGTGCTCAGCGATGACTACGGAATCGTTGGAAGTGTTCCGGTTGTGATCGTGCACTAAGAGAGCAGCACTCAGGAATCAATAAACTGTAGGTCGCACCAATGTCGGTACCGTGGGGACTCATCGAGTAACGCAGCATGCGTTCCGATGTGCTCGATGGTACCGGCATTGAAGACCGCTATGAGGTCGCATTCACGGACAGTGCTTAGTCGGTGTGCGATAATGATGGTCGTACGCTCAGACATGAGCTCATCGAGGGCCGTTTTGATCAGGTGCTCACTCTCCGCATCTAATGAGCTCGTAGCCTCGTCGAGAATAAGAATCGGGGGATTTTTCAGCAACGCACGAGCAATTGCGATTCGCTGACGTTGCCCACCGCTGAGTTTGACCCCTCGTTCGCCAACGACGGTAGACAAACCTTCTGGGAAGCGCTCGATAAACTCCCATGCCTGAGCACGCTGTGCACTCTGAATGATCATCTCCTCTGTGGCTGAGGTGTTTCCATACCGGATGTTCTCCTCGATCGTCCCGCCAATCAGGACGATGTCCTGTGGCACGACGCCAATGCTCTCTCGGATATCACGCAACGTCATATTGTGCGACGGTGTACCGTCATATGAGATGACGCCCGATGTCGGCTCGTAGAGGCGTTGAATCAACGCTGCTGTTGTTGATTTCCCGGCGCCACTCATTCCAACAAATGCAACGCGCGATCCGGATTCAACAGTAAGGT
>Ga0209229_10000167_pt1 | contig 25492 bp, 18 predicted proteins | sample SanBayMetagenome_FD_187466 | JGI IMG/M metagenome (GOLD analysis project Ga0209229, IMG submission 187466) | Freshwater and sediment microbial communities from dead zone in Sandusky Bay, Ohio, USA (SPAdes) (version 2) | ecosystem: Environmental > Aquatic > Freshwater > Lentic > Sediment... | reverse complement strand
GGTACTAGCGGTACTAACGGCGCAGCAGGCGCAAACGGCACTAGCGGCACAACCGGCACCAGCGGCACTAACGGTGCAGCAGGCGCAAACGGCACTAGCGGCACAACCGGCACCAGCGGCACAACCGGCACCAGCGGCACTAACGGTGCAGCAGGCGCAAACGGCACTAGCGGCACAACCGGCACCAGCGGCACTAACGGTGCAGCAGGCGCAAACGGTTCATCAGGCACTAACGGCACGAATGGCACCAGCGGTACAAATGGTGCGACTGGCGCAAACGGTTCATCAGGCACTAGTGGCGCTAACGGCACCAGTGGCACAAACGGTGCAGCAGGCGCAAACGGCACTAGCGGCACAACCGGCACCAGCGGCACTAACGGTGCAGCAGGCGCAAACGGTTCATCAGGCACTAGTGGCGCCAACGGCACCAGTGGCACAAACGGTGCGACTGGCGCTACTGGCACTAGCGGCACAACTGGCACTAGCGGTACAAATGGTGCGGCTGGTGCGGCTGGAACTAGTGGTAGTAGCGGTACAAGCGGTGCGGCTGGAACAAGCGGCACAAGTGGTGGTGGCGGTTCACTTTCTGGGACAACTAATAGAGTCGCCAAATTTACTTCAACAACAACTATTGGCGATTCCTCAATAACCGATACAGGCAGCTTAGTTACAATTGGCGTTAATACAACAATTAACGGCCATATGGCGGCGCAAACAAAGGCATTCCTAATTGACCACCCCACTAAAGAGGGAATGAAGTTGCAATATGCCTGTTTGGAAGGCCCAGAGAATGCCGTGTACGTGCGCGGGCGCGCGCGCGGGCGCGAGATCAGATTACCCGATTATTGGGTCGCGCTAGTTGATTGGAACTCTATTTCAGTTCAACTAACTCCTATTGGTTCATTCAAGGAGCTTTATGTTGAGGCGGTAGACAGCGGCAGCGTTTACGTTAACAGTAATGGGGGCAATCTGGATTACTTCTACATTGTTTACGCCGAGCGTAAAGACGTAGAGAAATTAACTGTGGAGTTTTAATATGCCAAACTATTACGGGCCAAGAATAGTTACTGATAATCTTGTTTTGTGCTTGGATGCTGCGAATCCAAAAAGCTATTCTGGTTCTGGAACAGCTTGGACAGATTTAAGAAGAAATGACAACAATGCAGTTTTGTCAAATGGCCCAACTTTTTCAACAGAAAACAAAGGCATTATAACTACTGACGGCACAAACGATAGTATATTTATATCAAATAATTCGACGATATCTAGTTTCACATCAGATATTACTATTAATTTTTTAGTAAAAATAATTGGCACTACAGATTATATGTGTCTTTTTGGAAAACAAACAGACGATAATTGGAATGATGGATTTGGCGCTTTTTTTGAGAATGGCTTTTTTTATTTTTTTGTTAATGATTGGATAAGCTATTTTGTTGGAACTGCTGGCGCAAATGTAAGTGGATCTTTTATGAATTTAACTTTCGTAAAATCTGGAACCTTTTTGTATATTTATAAAAATGGCGCAGTTTTAGCCAGTCAAAATGCATCTCCTGGTAATATAACCAACACATCATCTAGCTTAACTTTTGGTAATACGCCATCTAATAATTATCCAATAAGCGCTTCGTTCAGTCATATTAGCTTATACAATGTTGCTCTTTCGCCAACCCAAATACTTCAAAACTACAACGCTTTAAAAGGAAGATATAAATTATGAGTCACGAATTCGAACACCGCGAATATTTAATCCTGCCAGTTTCTGAATTAACCAAGGTTGATTTTAACCTTGTTTTAGAAACCAGCGCCGAAACTGTTAGAAAATCAATTGATGAGACAAAAACATTCGTGAAGTGGGACGGTGAAGCTCCTGCTTTCGTCGCCACAATTTCTGGCGCAGAAGGACCATATACCTACGAAGAGATTTTGGATATATTGACTGGGGTAGAGTGGACAAATACTGGAACGCGCCCTTAATATGGCTTATCAAAACGGTCCAAAAATAATTACTGATAATTTGATGACATATCTAGATGCAGCAAATCCAAAAAGCTACTCTGGGTCTGGTTCAACTTGGACTGATATAAGCAGATCAAATAACAACGCATCTTTATTTAATACTCCAACGTTTTCTTTTCAAAACTTAGGTGGGTTTGTATTTGATGGAACAGATGATTACGCTTCGATATCTTCATTTACAAATACTTTTAACGGACCTTTTTCTTTATCGGTAACTTTTTATCAAACTTCAAATACAGTTTCTCAAGCTTTTTTTAGTAATTTCAACGGTGGCAGTAATGATGGATTATTTATGCAAATAAACTCTGCTGGAGAGGGCGCTGGACTAAGAATAACTTACCGTCAGCTTGGTACAAATATATTTAACTTTACTCAAACGGCTCCAGTCTCACTAAATCAATTTTATAATATTATTTGTACGTATGATGGAGCTAATGCGTACACTTATTATAATGGGGTAAGGCAATCAGTATCAGCATCAGCGACAACTTATTTTTCCCCAGTAAATACTACTTTATTTATTGGCACTTTGACTGGGGCAGATAGATTATTTACAGGAAGATTGTACGATATAAAAATTTATAAAAAAGGCTTGTCGCAATCAGAGATCATCCAAAATTATAATACAACGAAAGGGAGATTTAAACTATGAGTATTTTTGGCGGTCCAGAGATAAATCAAGATAATTTATTTTTATGTCTAGATGCTGGAAGTTCAAAAAGCTACCCTGGTTCTGGAACAAACGTTGTTGATTTAAGTTATAATGGAAATGATGGAACTTTAACTGGCACAGTAACAAGCGGCGTAATGGATGCTCCAGATTTTAATTCTGGAGATATAAAGAGTTTTTATTTTGAAAGCGGACAAAATGCCATAAATGTTGCAAACACCAGTTTTGGAATGGGTGGACAAGCTCCTAATTGCAGTTTATGCGCTTGGATTAATGTAAATCAAAATACAGTAATTACAAACAATCGTGTTGGATTTAGAGATGACTCTGATTTTGATTTTTACGCTCTTATTACAACACTAAGCAATACTTCAACTTTAGAGTGCAGGTTAAGAACTAATGCGGCTGTTCCTACACTAACAGCAGATTATAATAACTATATAAATAAATGGACAAGCGTAGTTATTACAGCAGGTTCTGACGGTTCTGGTTTTAGAATGTACATTAACGGAGTGCTTGTCAGCAGCGCTGGATTTAGTGGATCTTTTGGGGCAGCAAGCAATAATTTTCTCATAGGCTCAAATGTAATATTTAGTCCAATTTGTTACATAGCTTCTGTAATGTTTTATAAAAGAGTTTTGTCGGAAGCGGAGGTAAAAAGGCATTATGATGCTTATAAAGGCAGATTTAGGATATAAAAAATATCTCTATTAAGTGTAAAATATAACAATGCCCAACATATTAATACATCCAAATTCTGGCATACTGGAGTTCAATACAGGAACCACCGGGTCTTCTTCGCTGGATGCGTCAATTAGCGGCGCCGCTAGGCTGACTTTTACAAATAGTGGGACTCTAGGTCTTACTAGCTACTCAACAGGCGTTGTTGATAAGTTCTTCGTTGAGGGCGTTAATGGCAGACTGTTTGAAGTAGACGACGTTATGACAGGTTCGTTAATGAGTGTTAACGACATTGCTGGACTACCAATATTTGAGGTATTTAGCGATGACAGAGTAGTGATGGGACAATATAATCAAAATACTCTTGTTGTTTCTGGAACTTTAGTTAATATTAGCGGCAAAACTACAATTGCGGCATCTTCAACAGGACGCGCGAATTTAAATTTGCCACATGGAACCGCTCCAACTTCGCCAGTTAACGGCGACATTTGGACAACAAATTCAGGATTATACGTTCAAATCAGCGGATCAACAGTTGGTCCACTTAGCACAGGTGGCGGCGGATCATCAAGCTTTAGTTATTATGTGGTTTCTGGTTTTACTGGAACAGCTTTAACTCTTGCTCTTGGACACGCCTCGGATTATATTAGAACAACTTCGGCCACAGCAGTCACCGTCACTGTTCCTCCTACATCTGTTGTAAGTTGGGCTAATGATACTGAAATCCTTTTTGAGCAAGCTGGCGCAGGGCAAATCACATTTGCAACTGGAACTGGAGTTCTCATAAACACTAGTGAAACCCTTAAAACACAAAAACAATACTCTGTAGCTGCATTAAAAATGGTTTCTGGTAATGTATGGACTTTGCTTGGAGAAAGGGAATTATTATAATATAATATATAAATGCAAACTTTTCTTTACAACTTAAATACACAACAAAGAGAAGGCCCAATTAGAGAAGGGCGCTATTTGGTTGATGGTCAACCCGGTCCTTTGCCAGATTATTTAGTTGAATTGGAAATTGTAGTAGTTGTTCCAGATCCTCCTTACGATCCTGCGACTCAAACATTAGAGCATCGATCTTACGCTGATTTAGTTAATAATAAATGGTATGAGGAAAATTATGTAAGAGATTTAACTGAAGAGGAAATCGAGCAAAGAAAAGCAAAACCGCCGAATAGCTGCACTCCAAGACAATTAAGACTAGCTTTAATCCAAAGTGGAATTTCTTTATCAGCAATACAAGGCTTTATTGATGGGATTGCAGATCCAATTCAAAAAGAAATCGCTATTGTAGAATGGGAATATGCTCTTGAAATCGTAAAAGAGCATCCTCTTGTGCAAGCAATTGCGGTTAATTTAAATTTAACTGAACAGCAAGTAGACAATATATTTATTTTGGCGGTAACTTTATAATGTTATGAGTTTATTGATAGATGTTCCGGTAAAATATAATGCTTATAAAAAAATAGGAATTATAGCTAATGGTTCAGCCGCAAATCATTCTTTATTTATTAATCCATTTAATAAAACTTTTGCTTGGGGATTCAATAACACTACTCAACTTGGAGATAATACAAATGCCGCCAGATATTTTCCTGTAATTATTGCGCTTTATGGATTAAATAAAACATTTTGCCAAATAAGCGCGGGAAACCTCCACTCTGCTGCCATCGATAAAAACGGGCGTGCGTGGGCGTGGGGAGCAAGCTCTTTTGGTCAGCTTGGTGATAATTCAACTACAACAAAATGCTATCCTGTTGCTGTGGCAGGAGCAGTAAAAACTTTTTGTCAAATAAGCGCAGGAGGTAACCACTCTCTTGCAATCGATAAAAATGGCCGTGCGTGGGCATGGGGAACTAATGGCACTGGTCTACTTGGTGATAATACAATAGTTAGCAAGCGTACACCAGTTAGCGTACAGGGCGGCGTTAAAACTTTTTGTCAAATAAGTGCTGGCGGCGCGCATTCTCTCGCCATGGATAAAAATGGCCGTGCGTGGGCATGGGGAAGTAATAGCAATGGTCAGCTTGGTGATAATTCAATTACAAGTAGGCTCACCCCCGTTAGCGTTCAGGGAGGAGTAAAAACATTTTGCCAAATAAGCGCGGGAACCACCCACTCTCTTGCAATCGATAAAAACGGGCGCGCGTGGGCGTGGGGAATTAATACTAACGGTCGCCTTGGCGATAATTCAATTACAAGTAGGCTCACCCCCGTTAGCGTTCAGGGAGGAGTAAAAACTTTTTGTCAAATAAGCGGGGGAGGTAGCCACTCTCTTGCAATCGATAAAAATGGCCGTGCGTGGGCATGGGGAACTAATGGCAATGGTCAACTTGGTGATAATTCAGTTACAAGTAGGCTCACCCCCGTTAGCGTGTTAGGCGCCGTTAAAACTTTTTGTCGAATAAGCGCAGCAAATAACCACTCTCTTGCCATTGATAAAAATGGCCGTGCGTGGGGCTGGGGATATAATGGCACTGGTCAACTTGGCAATAATTCAACTGTTATCAACCGCACGCCAGTTAGCGTCCTTGGTGCCGTTAAAACTTTTTGCCAAATAGCTGCTGGCAGCACGTATTCTTTAGCCATCGATAAAAATGGGCGTGCGTGGGGGTGGGGTCTTAACTCCTCTGGTCAGCTTGGCGATAATTCACTTGTTAGCAAGCTTACACCAGTTAGCGTACAGGGTGCCGTTAAAACGTTTTGTCAAATAAGCGCGGGAAATAACCACTCTATTGCCATTGATAAAAACGGGCGCGCGTGGGGATGGGGAAATAATGGTCAAGGTCGCCTTGGCGATAATTCAACTGTTAGCAAGCTTACACCAGTTAGCGTACAGGGCGCCGTTAAAACTTTTTGCCAAATAAGCGGGGCAAATTCTCACTCTCTTGCCATTGATAAAAACGGGCGCGCGTGGGGGTGGGGATTTAATGCCAATGCTCAACTTGGTGATAATTCAACTGTTAGCAAGCTTACACCAGTTAGCGTACAGGGCGCCGTTAAAACTTTTTGCCAAATAAGCGGGGGAAATGGTCACTCTCTTGCCATTGATAAAAACGGGCGCGCGTGGGGGTGGGGATTTAATAACCAAGGTCAACTTGGTGATAATACAACAGTTAGCAAGCTTACACCAGTTAGCGTACAGGGCGCCGTTAAAACATTTTGCCAAATAAGCGCGGGAAGCCTCCACTCTGCTGCCATCGATAAAAATGGCCGTGCGTGGGGCTGGGGATATAATAGCAGTGGTCAACTTGGTGTCGGTGGACTTATTTCTGTATTTACCCCTATTACAATAACCGGAGTAACTAAAACTTTTTGTGGAATAAGCGCAGGAGATGGTTTTTCTATGGCTATTGATAAAAATGGTAGAGCTTGGGCTTGGGGATATAACCTTGGAGGAAATCTTGGTATTGATTCAATAACTTCGCAATTTTCGCCTGTTAGCGTTCTTGGAACAGTAAGGACTTTTTGTAAAATAACTGCGGGTGGTGTATTTGGTTCAAGTAATTTTACTTTAGCTCTTGATAAGTATGGGCGTGCATGGAGTTGGGGTTATAATGTAGTTGGTCAACTTGGCATTAATAGCACCACTAGCCAAAGAACTCCAGTCAGCGTTCTTGGTGGAGTTAAAACATTTTGCGAAATTAGTAATGGCGTTAATCAAGCATTTGCATTAGCTATCGATAAAAATGGTCGCGCATGGGCATGGGGAGTAAACGGGAATGGTCAACTCGGTAACAATACAGTTATTTCACAACGTACTCCAGTTAGCGTACTCGGCACAGTAAAAACATTTTGCAAAGTATCTGTAGGTGGTTTTCACTCTCTTGCTATAGATAAAAATGGGCGTTTATGGGCATGGGGCAATAATAGCAACGGTCAATTAGGAAACAACACCTCGGCAAATAGTGTTTGTACTCCAGTTTCTGTATTAGGGGCAATTAAAACATTTTGTCATATAGCTGGAGGAAATAGCCAATCAGTCGCTATTGATAAAAACGGTCAAGCATGGGGCTGGGGGTTTAACGGATCTGGTCAAACTGGAGATGGCTCTGCTACTGATAGATTAACTCCAGTAAGTGTTCAAGGCCAAAAGAAAACATTTTGTAAAATAGCTTCTGGCAACGGTGTTACTCTATCTATAGATAATTATGGGCGCTTGTGGGCTTGGGGATTTAACGGAAATGGTCAAATAGGAGATGGCTCTACCATACCAAAAAGAACTCCAACAAGAGTTTGTAACAATAGGACTTTTTGTGAAGTAAAAGGCGCAAATAACCATGTGTTAGCAATTGAAAAAAATGGTCAGGTTTGGGCGTGGGGAACTAATACTAGTGGACAATTAGCAAATAATTATATTGCAAGCGTTTTGACTCCAGTTAGCGTTGCAGGAGCAGTAAAAACATTTTGTCAAATAAACGCGCAAAACACTCATTCAATAGCTTTGGATAAAAATGGAAAAATTTGGACTTGGGGAAGAAATGATTCTGGTCAACTAGGCATTGGTTCAGCTACAGATTATGTTACTACTCCTATATCTGTTTATGGAAATAAAACTTTTTGTAAAATAAACAATAAATCAGGCACTCATTCCGCAGCTATAGATTATCAAGGTAGAGTTTGGAGTTGGGGAACTAATACTAATAATCAATTAGGCACAAATAATTATATTACATCGCATCTTACTCCAGTAAGAGTTTGCGTCATTTAAGATTGACTTTTGCGAAGCTCCCAAGATAATTTTCTTATGGTTAAGCCCATAATTGTCGTAACTCATGAGCGTTCTGGCACTCATTTATTAATTAATTGCATTAATTACGCTAGCAACGGACAGTTTTATACAATTGGTTATACACCAAACGAAAAAGATTTTAATTTAAAAGGATATCTTCATACTACGCACAAAGACATCCTATCTAATGCGTATACCCCAAACTGCGTCTGCAAATCCCACCATCAAGCAGACTTTATGGTGAGCTATATAGATTTTTTATTTGAAAAATATAAAGTTATATACGTAAAAAGAAACTTACCTGATGTTTTAACAAGCTATTATAAATTTATTCCAAAGCCAGAGGAAAAAGATTTTCCAAAGATAGAAGAGTGGGTTTTTAGCAAGCCAGACAGCATTGGTCGCAAATATTTACAGCCTTATTCTCCTGATCCTCACATCATAACTGAACCGGAAAATTATGTTCACCGTTGGTACTTGCATACGAGCGGCTGGCTAAAATACGCCAATCAAATGCTAGTAGTTAATTACGAAGATATGCTGCTTGATTACAGAAATCAAAAGCAAAAGATTGAAAATTATATTGGCAGGAAAATTGCCGACAAAATTCCAGATGTAAACGATAAGTCGCTTCCTAATTTTGGCCCAGTTAAAGGAATCATTGGCGGGCATAAAGAACTTATGTCAGAAGAGCTTCAGAAAAAAATTGAAGATCAAGTTTCTCTTTATACAATTAAAGAGAAGCATGAAAAAAGAGAACCTAGTTCTAGCCATCTCAATTGGGGATTATTATAACGAAGTCGCAAAGATTACTTTGCCCTCGATCAAGAAATACGCCGAGAAAATCGGCGCCGATTTCTTAAATGTCACAGAATTCAATAAGTTTTATATTACGCAAAAATGGAATAAGTTCCTGATTGCGGAACTCCTAAATCAATACAAGAGAATCATTTATCTTGATGTTGATATTTTAATCAGAGATGATTGCCCGAATCTTTTTGAAGTTGTGCCCGAAAATAAATTGGGCATGTTTAACGAAGGTCGATACTCGCCGCGATTTGAATATCTTGAGCAAGCTTCAGAGTATTACAAAGAGCCGCTAAAGAAGTGGGGCGGCAAGTTTTACAACTCTGGCGTGATGGTTATTTCGCGGGTTCATAAGCAAATTTTCCGTCTTCCAAAGGGCGTTGATTTCGTAGAAACTGACCAGCCCTATATCAACCTCCGAATCCTAAATGATAAGGTCGAGATGCATGACTTGCACTACGACTTTAATCGTATGGATATTCTTGATAAGTTCTGTGGCATTTCTCGCCTAAATTCTTATATTGTCCACTATGCTGGCGCTCCAAAGGATGTCCAAATGGGGGTTATTCTTAAAGATATCGACCAATGGAAAAAGGATAAAGAAGAGGGCTACAAGTACAAGCGGAATATCTTGATTTCTGTTACTGCTGGAATGGGCGATCAACTTTGCTCAGAGCCCGCTATCCGATATACTCAAAAGATGTATCCTGATGCTAACATTACTGTAGTGTCGCATTTTCCCCGCTTGTTTGAGCACCTTAGTTGTCCAGTAATGACTTATGATCAATGGAAGGGAATTAATGATTCATTGATTACAATGTATACTTGTCCAGAAGACGAGCATTCGGAGCATAAGATGTCTCACGTTCTCTTCCATCCTACCGATTTCGCTTCAATGTCCATGATTAAGCGAACAATCCCAAACAACGACAAAACAATTCAATTAAAATTGGACGCCGAGGATGTTTCTTATGTTATTGATTTGTTCAAGGACAAAGATCCTAAGAAGCCTGTTGTTGTGGTTCATGCTGGCAAGTGGTGGCCTTCAAAGACCTTGCCCCTTGATTGGTGGCAGCAGATCGTGAATAAGCTTTCAGAGAAGCTGACTGTTGTTCTCATTGGTAAGACTATTGATGAGAAGCAAGGTTACTTACCAGTTCAAATTCCAGAGGGCGGCTACGATCTTAGAGACCTCACAACTCTTGGTCAGCTTTTTGCCCTTATTTCGCTATCAAGATGCTTGGTCACTAACGATTCTTCGCCCCTGCATATCGCGGGCGCGTTTGATAACTGGATCGTGACATTCCCAACTTGCAAGCACGAAGATCATATCCTGCCATTCCGCAACGGCACTCAAGCTTATAAGACAAAGGCTCTACGTAAGAACCTTCTCCTAGACGACCTTGAGATTCGCCACACAGAGTTCAAGCATGACACTATTGACTTGATTCCAAAAGGGAAAACAGTGCTTGAGTATCTCCCAGAAGTCGATACTGTCGTTAAGGAAGTAATGGACATTTACGATAACAAGCGATGAATAAATTCAGTTCCTTCCGCCCGCTCATGCATGAGCATGAGTATAAATTCATTGAAAAGTTCCTAAATAAAAATGACACTCTGCTTGAGTTTGGTAGTGGTAATAGCACTATTTATTTTTCTGGAATTGTAAAAAAAGTAATTTCTATTGAGCATGACATTGATTGGGTAAATAGCCTAAATAAACTAATCAATGTTTATGACATCCAGAATATTGAATTGCTGTATCAAGCGGCGCATTCTCCAGACCCAAAGCCTTGCAGATACGAGCAATTCAAGGACTATGTGCATCTACCAGCAACCAAGAACCTAAAGTTCACCAAGGTTTTAATTGACGGTAGAGCAAGAAAGTATTGCGCCAAATATCTCTGGGATATTATCGATGAAAATGTAGTGGTTTTTATTCATGACTTTAACCGCTCTGATTATCAAATGGCGCTAAAGTATTACGATATGATTGAAGTGTTAACAGAGGGGCAAGGAATCGCCGCTCTAAAAAAGAAAAAAGAAGTCCCCAAAGAAGACTTCTATTACTAATAAAAAACCCCCGAATTTCTTCGGGGGTTTTGTTTTGTGGGGTTATCGTTATACGATAATTGGGGCTGGGGCGTAAGTACCAGTTTGTGTGAATACGAACAAGCCGTTTGTAACGTCTTGTGGACCACCAATCTGAGTTGTGAATGTCAGGTCAACGCTCTTGTTGTCTCCGATTGTTGAGGAGAAGTTTTCGCTTGCAAGTTTAGCGCCTCTGAGTTCGTAAACAATTCTATCATTCGCACCAGGGAGCTTAAATGAGAAAGCGAGTGTTTTTGTAGTGTCAGCATCAAGAAGAGTAGAGATTGCACCAGAAGATTTAAGGTCAGCAACGATTGCGCTCAGGTTGCAAGTGATTTCTACTGGGAAGTCAATTACCTTGGTGAAGCCGAATCTGCTGCCAAGACGCTCAAGTGTAGTACGACCGATTGGTACTTCGATTGAGAGGTTTTGGATGTGGGCAGCGGTATTGTCGGCAAGATTAAGACCAGTGGGAAGATCTGTAAGAACACCGTCTGTTAAGAGAAGGGTGATATCACCAGGGCGAAGAGCAGAGGCTCCGACAACACCAGTAACAGGGGCAGGAAGGGTAAACAAGGCCGCTGACGCTGTGCCATTTTCTACGTTAATACCAGGAACAATGGCTGAAGCGCCAGATGAGCCTGTAACAACATTTACGTTAAGACCTTCGGCTGTAACTGAAACGGTTGGAAGTCCACCGACAGCAGCTTCAAGAGTATAATTGGTGATGTAAGCATTGCCGATACCGATTGTTCTTGTAGTAGTAGCATTGTAAACACCAACGGCAGAGCCATTGGCGTCATTGCCTTCAGCAACAGTCAGGATATGGAAGTTACGACCAGAAACGATGCCAATGTTATTGGTTGGGTTGCTAGCGTCGATAAGACCGCTGATAAATGAAGCTGTTCCGCTTGCGGTTCCTACGTTAAATCCAAGTGCGGTTTCGTTATTGCCAGTAGTAAGGTAATAAGAGAAGTCAAGATTGACAGTTGGAGCTTCGATTGAGATTTGGTCGATACGAGCAAGCTGTCCAAATTGATTTACGTCCTGACGATTAATTGTAAAGCCGTAATTGGCCGATTGAACGCGATGAAGCTGATTAATTTTACCAGCGGTTGTGTGAGCGACTGTTGGGACAAGAGTGCCGTCCGCAACATAAAGCGCTTCTGATTGATAAATTACTCTGTTACGTGCCATAAGTTAAAAGAAGGTTTTAAATACTTTACATTTTTTTATTTATAAATGGAATATTAAGCTCTTGGATATCTATACTTTGTAATTTCAAAGTCCATAAAGCCTATATACGATCTGGCTGCTCCAGCGCTTGCCCTTCTGTCCTTAAACTTTGATACTGTTACATCTTTGATAAAAAGTTCAGAATTTGCATCTGGATTAACGTAGTAATCATCGAACGAATATGGGGGCGTTTTAATGTCGCCATATTCATTAAGAGGGTAAGAAGTGAAATTCTTTTCTTTGAAGATCTTTTGCTCTGAATCGGCAAAAAGCGACATTACCCCCTCTAGGGAATAGGGGCTTTCGGCAAACACTACGCATTTTATATACGCAGTAGTTTCATCTTCGCCGCCAAATGAAAAAGGCTTGTTATCGATGTTATCTGGGCATATATAAACTGCTGGAAATACTTGATCATAAGGATCAAGATAAGCTCCGGTCCAAGGGAACTTTTTATTAGCCTCTAAATTATTTTCAAGAATAAGGTCGTCTTCGCTATCGTTAGATAAGTAAACGTTGAACTCTTTAACAGCGAAGCTTCCAGTAACAGCTACGCCCGTAGAGACACCCGAAGCCAAAACTCTGCCGTTTAAAAAATCAATTTTGAGCCCATCATTTCTTGATTTAAAGACAGAATTAACGTAAAATCCAGTTGGAATTGTGGCTCCAGTAATGCTAGAGTCAAATACCCATTGCTTATATTTGCTGCCAAATGGTTTGTAAGTAGTTGATAGTCTTGGATCTGAGTAATAAACAAAGCGACCAGTTTGGTTTGAGTAAGCTTCTCCTTTGTCAAGAAGATAGTGGTCTAACCAAAGCGCAAAAGACGTTGTGACATTATGTTGATATTGCGGTTTCATCTAATTGAGAAAATAGTTTTTCATACTTAGCTAAAATTTCGCTAATGTATTTTGTGTTTTTGAATCTGGCCTTAGAGCGAACTTTGTTTTTCAATTGAATCGCGGCTTCTGATCTTGATTGGGGTATATCTTTTTCCAGATAAAGATAATAGCCAACCCCTGATATTCCTGTTTCAATGCCCTTCGCCCAACTACGACCAGGAGCCCAAGGCATTGGGGTTACTTCCCAAATATCTTCTTTGGCGGGCATAAATATATTCCAAACCGCTCCATCATCAATGAACCTAGAGAATGTTATCGTTGTTTTTTCTAAAATTTTTACGATAGGATCAAGAGGTCTATCTCCTGCGTAAAAACCAATGTAAGAGAATAGATTGCCGTAACCATTCAAAGTTCCGCTCAAGTTTGGAGCGTCTGGTCCTATTAAAATTTCTTGAGAAATAGGATGGTTTGCAAACTCAGAAATCATTTGTCTTTTTAAATTGTTAAAAGATAAAAGAATTCTTTTTTCAACAGAATCTCTTATGATTCTGCCAGACTGTTTTTTAATCAAATTTTGAACTTCTCTTGGTAACGCCATTTTATTCGTTAATTGGAGTCAGGATAAAGGAATAGTATTTTGGGCCAAACATGCCATGGCTTTTTTGGTCCGAAGCGATGCCGTATCTACGCCCGTCAAATTCAACTTTTCTTGCTTCTTTTAGATAGCTATATCCTGTGGCGTCCACTTTTATTTTAACACTGCCAGCAGGATAAAGAACTTTTTGTTGCGCGTCCGTGCCTGAAAAAAGATCTTTCTGTTGGCTTAAATATTTGATTCTGGCTTTTACAGAATGAGTCACGCTGGTATAAGTTGGGGCATTAACAGCGGAATTAGTATCAGCATCATAAAGCGCATTATAAGTAGCAGAAGTTGAAATAATAGTCATCTGAGGATTCATGATGATTGATATAGTTCTCGAAAACGTCTCATGAATATTGTCAAAAGCCTCGTTTATAAATGTTTTTTGACTATCAGATATATAGGAAGAAGCCATATTTTACTTTACACTTTTTATATTAAATATAATATAAGGTAAGGTAAAAGGTTATGACAGGAAAGGAATATCTTAGTGATAAGGTTAAAGCTGGCACCTCTGATTTATTTAAGAGGATGCTTACTATTTTAGAAGATATTAAGCACGAACATGATAGGCAATTTGATCTTCTAGCTTCTTCTGCCCCAGACTCTTTTAAGCTTGTAGTTAAGCAGGCAAATTACCTAGATGAAAATAAAATGGCTTTGTACAGAAAGCGCATTTTGGATATGGGCAACGAATCGATCAGAAAAATGGCTTCTGAAATTGATTTTGTCCGAGTTGAATTTCACCATACCTTTAAACAATGAAAGAACTATTTAGTTTTAATGTTACTCTGAGCCAAGAGGTAGAAAAGACCGAAACAAAAGAAGAGAACGGCAAGACAGTTACCGTTTCTTCGAAGGAGACTCAAGAAGTTCCTTATAAGATCATTATCAAGAATCCATCTCGCAGAAACATTGAAGATGCGGAACTTCAGTTTAGCGTTGAGATGTCAAACTGCATCAAGAAGGGCATCCTTACAAAAGGAATGTTGCTGAAGAAGTACTCCGATTCTGGCGGCTTTATTCTTGAGGCTGATAGAGTAGAGCTTGGCAAACTTTATTCTTTTATTATTACCCAGCAAGAAGTTTATCAGCAATTGACATTAAAGACAGACCGTGATAAGGCTGAAGAAGAGAGTGTTATCTCTTCTATTGTTGAGGCTAAGAGAAGAATGTCTGAACTAGAGTCAGCTTATAATAATTTATTCAATAATACTGCTGACAGCATTGCCCAAAATAATGTTATTCGCTGGTTCTGCCTGAATATGGCGCATAAGCAAAAGCTGCCAGATGGCAAGATTGAGCCAATGTTTCCCGGAGAGACTATCGAAGATAAGATCGAAATTCTTCATAAGATGGATGATGAAGATGAGCCTCTCTATACAAAAGCTTATAAGAAGCTGGCAACATTCGCAGCATTCTGGTATTTTAGTAAGAACGCAAAGAGAGAAGATTTTGAGAAACTAAATTCCGACATTGAACAAGGAACCGTTGATAGCTAATGATCTTTCTCTTCGGTTTTACGAAATAACTAAAGGATTTTCCGAAAGAAGGTTTAAAGGAAAAAGCTTTTTCGTCAAGCATATTGGCCTTGACGAGAGAGCTTTTTTTGATTACAAATATCAGCATTACTATAATTATGCTCTAAAAAGAGGTATTCTTTCAGAGGAGGAGGCTTTAAAAAAGGCTAAAAACAATGGCGATTGGACAGAAAATGACGAGATGGAAATTGAAAAAACAAAAGACTTTTTATCTCGACTAGCTTTGACAAAAAAAAACTTATTCAAGAAACTAGAGATTCAAGCGATAGAAGATCAGGAGATCGAGCAGCGTGAAAAGCTAGAGAAAAAGACCGATCAAAGAAAAGAAGTTTTGGGAAAAACGGCAGAAAGCTACGCCTCAAATAGATCTAATGATTACGTGTTATACGAAACTTTATTCTTAGATAAAGCGTTAAGCAAAAGAGTTTTTAATCTAGAAGAGTTTGAGGATCTTACTTATGAAGACTTATACGATTATATTATTTTTTATAATGAATATTCTCTCCAGTTTTCTGAATTAAATATACAAAAAATTGCGCTATCAGATTTCTTTTATCCTTATTTTTTGGCTTTAGAGAGTCCAAACGACTTATGGGGCAAGCCAATGATTGCACTTTCTGATTGTCAGGCCCGATTGATGATTTATGGAAAAGTATTTAAAAATATATTTGAGCAAAATGACAATATCCCAGAATCGATAAAGAAAGACCCCGAAGCTTTATTTGCTTACGTTGACAAAACAAAGGCAAAAGAAAAATTCGAATCAAAAGCTAAAAAGAGAATTCCAAATGCTAGCGGCGAGATGGTTTTTGGCGTTTCAAAGGATGAACTTCCAAAAGATACTCAAACAAAAGCATTAAATAATGCGATGAAAGAGAAGAAAAGCATGAACATGGAAGACCTTATGAAATTACATGGAGAGATGTAGTTTTTCCGTGTAAATAAGCTAAAAGGTAAAGGATGGCAAAAGGAATCACAGTCCCAGTCACGCAAACTGGATTAGAGCAATCTATCCAAGGCGCAGCCAAGAAAGTTGGAAGTATTAGCATTCCAATTGATGTTGATGCTAAGTCATTCAAAAACCTTTCACAGCCTCTAGGCAGAATAACTGGGCTAGCGACAGAATTCGAAAAGTCAATTGCAGCGTCAAACGCCCGTGTTATCGCATTCGGCGCATCCGTAGGTATTATTAATGGTGTTCAAAACGCCCTTGCCAGCTTAGTAACAACTACAATAGAAGTTCAGAAGAATCTGACTAGTATTGGCGTTATCTTTGGCAAGACTAATGAAGAACTTAGCGGCTTTTCAAAAGGTCTTTTCGCAGTAGCTAGAGAAACAGCCCAGTCTTTCCAGACTGCTAGCGAAGCAGCGCTTGAGTTCTCTAGACAAGGTTTATCTACGGAAGAAACTTTAAAAAGAACAAAAGACGCCCTTACTTTAACAAGATTCACATCTTTAAGCGCGGCGGATGCTGTTGACGTTCTAACTGCTGCTGTAAATTCATTTTCTTCAAGTGGTGTTACTACTGCGGATATATTAAATAAATTAGTTGCCGTAGACACAAGATTTGCAGTTTCTTCAGAAGATCTTGCTAAAGGTCTTTCTAGAGCGGGTTCAATCGCACAAGAAGTTGGCGTCTCTCTTGATGAGTTGAATGGTATTGTCACAGTTGTTCAAGAGAAGACTGCCCGTGGTGGCGCGGTTATTGGTAATGCTTTTAAGACAATTTTTACTAGAATTAGGTCTAACGAGACAATCAATGCTCTTCAGGAGATAGGTATTTTTTCAAGAGATGCGTCTGGTAATCTTCGTCCAGTTGTTGATATTTTAACGCAACTCGCTGGTAAATTAAATGGCCTTAGCGAAATTCAAAAGATTGAAGTTCTTGAAGCTATAGCTAGCAAATACAACATCAACTCGCTAAATGCGCTGCTGGATGACTTGGGTTCTAGCGCAAGCAAGTTCCAAGAAATTGCTGGAATTTCAGCAAACGCTAACAACGAGGCTTATTCAAGACAAGTTGAGCTTAACAAGACTCTCGACGCGACAATTAAACAAACTGTTGTTTCGGTCGCTGAATTAGCTAATTCGATTGGCGAAATCGGCGTAACTGCAAACCTTCAGTCGCTACTTGAGTTTTTTAATGATATTATTTCTGGAATCAATAGCTTTATTGATTCGGAAAGCATTGGTGGTGACATTGCCAAAGGGTTAATTTCTGGAATTAGCGGTGTATTATTCAAGATCGGTCTACCAATTTTAGGCGCCATTTTCATTAAGCTGACAAAAGATATTGCTCAGTTCGGCGTTGAGTCGCTGAAAACAATTCTTGGAATCAATCAACAGGTCAAGGAAAGACAAGCTCTTGAACAAGCTGTAGTAAATACTTTGATTAGAGATAGAGATGTAATGGCTGCAATCCTTGCTTTGAGCGGAGATAGAACAAAGCAAGAAGAATATCTTTTAAATCTTTATAACCGCCAAATCGCCGCGCTTCAGCAAGTTCAGTCGATTGCGGGCGCTGTTGCTCCTGCTTTGGTACAGGGAGGTCTATCTGCAACTAGCGGAACGGTTCAAAAGAAAGCTGGTAGAGCAGCAGAGGGTTATCTCCCAGCACAAGAAGCTGCCGATGTAAAGCGCGGAGTTGGCGGCGCAGACAAGAATGCAAAAGTAGTCAAGATTCCAAACTTCTCTTTTGGTGGCGGTAAGAAGGGCACAATGTATGCGAATAGTAGCGAATACGTTGTTCCTAATTATAACGGAGGCGATGGAACCGCCATCTTCAACAAAGATATGGTTCGCAAGTATGGAATGCCAGATAACGCTAAAAAGATAAATGCGGCCAACGGCTATATTCCAAATTTCACGGACGGTAAATATATTTACGATTCAGATAGATTGCCAGCAGACAAGAATGCTCTGCTCAAGAAAATTTTAGCATCTAAGGTTAAAAAGAATTTAATTTTAGGCCCAGCGGGCACAGGCAAAACAACTTTTGCCGCAGCAGGCGGAACCTTTATTACAAAACCAGAAGATGCTGATAAAGCAACAGAAATTGATATTCTTTCTGGTGGAGCTAGAACGAAAGATGGAGGAATTTCAGCTAATCTTGAATCGATTATCAGCGCAGTAAACTTAAGCGGAGGAAAAATCTCATATCTTTATGCTGGCAATATGGATATTATTGCCAGAAGAATCAATAGAGAAGAAAAGGGTGTTGGAGAAGGAGATTTGAGATCAGAGAAGCAGATCGCGGGGACAAAATACGCGCCGCTAAATCAATTTGATTTTATCGACAAGGTAAAATCAAAAGCTAAAAATTTTGGAATTGTAAAAAATGCCGCAACTGGTTATATTCCAAATTTTGCTCAAAAAGCGCAATCTCAAGCTTCAGAAGCTCAAGCAGAACAAAGAGATTCAATAACAATTGCAGATGCTAGAGGTCGCTCTGCAATGCTTGTGCCAGATAAAAAAAATGAGCGAATAATGGAAGCTTATTTGGATAAGCCTTTAAGTTTTGGATTTCAAACTAAAGATAAAGGCAAAAAACTCGGTGTTGATTATGTAAAATATCATACATACGGATTGAATCAAGAAGCCTTTAAAGCAGAGGGCTTAAAAAAGAGCGGCGATCTAACTAATATTGAAGCTGATGTGCAGGCATTTGGATTAGATATTGCTAAAAAATATTCTTATGAATATGCGGGAGAGTATTCAAAGTCTTTAGGGGGTCCAGCTACCGGCATTCAGATCTCTGACGCAGATGTCAGAAAGGCTTTTCTTGCTTCCAAAGGAGCGGTGTCTGGGTTTTCTTCGCTTGGAGGCGGTATTTTTGAAACAGCTATTAGAACAGGCGTTCAAGGAGAAATTAATAAAGACTTATTGAAAGCCCAACAAGCAGAGCTTGGTTCTGGCAAATTAGACTTTAAGGTAACTGATATTATCAAAAGACTTTTCGGAGTAAATAGAGGAGAAACAGATGCCGATAGTAAAATCGAAGGAAATCCAAAAAGTACAGGAAGAGCTTTTGCCGATCAAATAGCCGCAAATAATCTTTACTCGTCAACAAGCAAAGTTGCTATACAAAATGCAGCGGCTGGTTATATACCAAATTTTGCAAAAGCTAAAGCTAAAGCTAAAAAAACTGGAATTGGAGGATTACAAGGTAAACGTCAAAAATTTGATTTTGAAAAAAATGTAGAAGGGTTTGCTTCTAGCGACGATGGGGAGGAAAAAACGGCTCCGTCTATTTTAGGAGGAAGAGTTTTTGAGTCTAGGTTGAATAATCAGATAGAAATGAATCTTGCGGAAAATAAGGTTAAACCAGACGTAAGTAATGCCTCTTTTATAAATTGGAAAAGAAAAGGAACCCCAGAAGCAGAAGCAAAACTTTCCGTTGCCGCTGGATTGAGAGATAAGAGATTAGGAATTCCAGTTTCTAAAGGAGGAAAGGGAAATAAACTTATTGTTCCAACTGATGCGGCAATAACAGAAAATTTAAATAAATCTTTACAGAGTAAAAATATAGAAGCCCAAAAAGCGTCAGGCGCTAAATTTTCAACACAAAGCGTTTTTAGGGCAGCGGAAGATACAATAGCGATATGGGAAAATGTCGATAGAGATAGAGTTCCATATAAGAATATTAAAATTCCAAAACGGGGAGATGTTGATAAGGTAAAAAAGCAATATGAAGAATTTACTACTGAACCACAAGAAAAGGGCACAAAGTTTGTCCCAAGTTATGCCGAAAAGCTTTCTGAAATGTATGATTGGGATGGCACAATCATTCCAAAGATATCAGGAAAGCCCGAAGAATATATCCAGTCGCTTCAAAAGCTGCAAACGACAGACTTGCTGCCAATCGGTAAAGAACTTGCCGCTTCAAAAGCTGAATTTGATATTGCAACAATAAGGCCAATATTATTTAGAGAGCCAATCAAGCAGACAGCCCAAAGATTGGGCCTGAAAGTCGATAAGATATTCCCTGTAGGCTCAATGTTCGACAACCGCAGAACACAGGGCAAAAAAGGAGAAAGAAAGCTTTATGGTCCAGAAAGAAAAGCTCTCTTAGCCGAAGGCACAGGCAGAAGCATTGTTGACGATGAAGAGGCTAATTTGGCCGCTCTTGGATCTCGCGGCATAAATGCAAATTTAAGAAATCGCGCTTCTTTTGGTTTCGTTCCAAATTTTGCTTCTCAAAACGCAATAGACGCAATGAGAAGAATCATCTCAGACCCTGCGGCTCCACAAGGAGAAAAAGATGCAGCATCGTTAAAACTTTCTCAACTTACAAAAGCAAGTTCATCAAAGAATGCAAAAACAACAGCACAGAAGACTGCAAAAACAAAGCTTCCAATAACTCAAGAGGACAAGGACTATCTTAATCAGAACAAGGAAAAAATTGTCGCAGGAATGGGTAGAAGTTTTGGAATGCTGTTTAATTTAGATGCTTTGGAGATGGGGGATTTAGGCTACGTAAAACGTTTAGATCCAATAGTTGCGAAAAAATTGTCGGAAATAGCGCAAAAACAAGGTGGCAGAGATTCTATCAGATCTTTGGTTGATTTTGGATCTGCGGCGAAAGGGTATATTCCAAACTTTGCTGATCCACTGAAAGAAGCTGTTGATAGAGAAATTTCTGCTGGAATAAAGCCCTCTCAAGTTCGCATTACTCAAGACGAGCGTTTAATAACAACCCGCAATCCACAGGGGATTGCAGTCATAAATACCAAAGATGAGCCAAATGGCAAAGTTCCTTCTAACAGAATAAACGAGAAGAACGGAAGAAAAGCGGCAGTAGCTATGGCCGCAAAAGGATTTGTTCCAAATTTTGCAGAAGAAAAAATAGATGTTCCAAGGCCCAAGGGAATGAAGAGCGTTGATTACACGGCGTTTAAAGCAGAGCTTGATGCAGCAACAATAAATTTTTCACAAACAAATAAAACTCTTGATGATGTCAATAATGCTTCAGCAAATCTAAAAACTCAGATAACAGCAATTGCCGATAAATATAAAATTAGCGGAGATAAACAGCAGGCTATAATACAGCAAACCGACAAGTTGATAGAAGCTAGAAAAGTTGAAGCTGGCAAAGCTACTGGAGGCGGTGGTGCTGGTGGCGGGACGGTTCCTCCCGTGAGTGCAGGCGCGGGCGCGGGCGCGGGCGGGTATGGAAAAGGCGGCGCTCCAAAAGGATTTGATGCGGGTAAATTCTTGTTGTATCAATCTGCGATTGTTGGAGCGACATCTGCTCTGCAAGCATTTACGGAAGAAAATTCAAATGCTTCACTATCTATAGAAGCCGCTGGTGGAGTTGCCAATAGCCTTACAACTGGTATAAGTTTATTTGCCGCTGGCCTTGGACCAGTTGCAGCAACAGCAGCCGGTCTTGCAACAGCTTTTGCAACACTGCTCCCAGTAATTTTAAAATTTAGAGAAAAATACGAAACAGAACAAGAGAGGGTTGTAAAATCTTTGATTAAGCTTGCCGATCAAGCAGAAAAAACTGGAGAAAAGATTACCCCAGAAGCATTTTTAGCTGCTTTTGAAAAATCAGCAAAAGAAACAAAAACAAAAACTGAAACAGAAAGCCAAACAAAAGCCATTGAGTCTGCATTAGCAAAACAGGGAGTTCAGATCTCTTCTGATGATTTGAAGTTGCTATCTGCTGGCGTACAGGCTGGTGGCGTAGGAACTAAACCAGAAGATTTACAAGCATTTTTAGAAAAAAACGTAGCAAAGAGAGAAACTGTCGGCGGCGCGGCTTATGGCGTTGGTGGTGTCAGCATGTTTAAAACAAATGTGATTGACGAAGAAAAAACTCTTGAGAATTTAAAGCTCCAAGCCTTGGAGAATATAAAGAAAAAAGAAAAAGAAATTGCAATTGCAAAAACAGAAGCCGAATTGCGAAAAGATAAGATAGCGAGAGCTACTGCTAATTACGAAAATGAAAAGATTGAAAAAAAGCTACAAATTCAACAGTCTATTTTTGAATTTGAAAAAAGCACTACTCAAGAGTATTTTAAAAGAAATTTAGCCACAGAAAAAGATCTTACAATACTAGAGCAGCAAAAAGCATTAATTACAGAACAAGAGTTTTTGAAAAGAAAAAATGCCATAGATATAAAAAAAATAAACGATTCAAGATTTAAAGAAGAACAAGATGCTGCAAAAAATCTTCAACAAACTCTTTCTGGGCTTGGTGGAGGTTTAGGAGAAATCTTTGGAGGCTTAAAGCCTGATGAAGTAAAACAGCTTGTTGCATCTTTATCGCCAGAACAGTTCTTCAAAAAGAACGAGAAAACAGGAGAAATGCAAGCTGGGGCAGCAGGCATCGAATTGATAAAACGGTTAAGAGGTGGCGCAGTTGCAGAACAAGATGTAAAAACATTTAATTCTTTTTCCCCTCAAGATAGAGAGGCTCTTATAAAAGGGGCTCAAGAATTTAATAATGCTTTGGCTACTGCTGGTCAAAATGCAATAAATGCTACTGAATCAGTAAACCAATCTTTTCAAAATACGTTAACTGAAACGCAAAAATTAGCCATTAGTATCGTTTCATTAGCTGAAATTCTTGAAGGCTCTGGACAATACGAAGATAGATTAAATGAATTTAGACTTGGTTTGGCTAAATCTTTATTAGATCTTCGTGTTAAAAATAAATTAGAAGCTGACTCTGCGGACGAATTAATTAATTCTGAAATTGATAGCGCGAAAGAAAATGCTAGACATGCCGAAGACATGAGAATAAGAATTCCAATTGGAAAAAGAGCACAAAAGGATGAGATTGAATTAAACGCCCAAACAAGAGCAAAAATAGATCAGATAAAAAAAGATATAATCAATACTGGGGCTAGGATTCAATCAAATAGAGCTTTATTAAATGCTGAATCAGAGGGGCTTGAAGCAGAAAATAATTTTTATAAAACAATACCAGAAAATCAACTTGTAAACGAGCAACTTAAAAACGCAAGAGCAAAATTAACCAAATCAGAACGAGAAGCCGAAATAGAAAATCAAGTTGCGATAAAGATGACGAGAGACAATTTTGATCAAGAGGGTAAAAATTTACAAAGAAAAATTCAACTTGGTCAAGCTTTCGCCGCACAAATCTCAAATGCAGAAATTGAAGCCAGAGTAACTCAAGAGCTTCAGGCAGAAGGTCTTGCACTAGCAGAAGCAAGAAGAAAAGCCGCAGCAGGACTTACTAAAGAAAATTTAGAAAAACAAATCAACAACGCTGGTGATAGATTTGCTGCTGAACAATCGACTCGTTTAGGAGAAACAATAAGCACTGGGCAAATATATAAAAATTTTGGACTTGGCAAAGGCACTCTTGAAGCTCAAGCAAAGTCTGATGTAGCTCAACAAAGAATAGCGGCAATAAGAGCACAAGGAAGAGAGCCTACAGCGGCAGAACAATATGAAATCGCCAATGGAATAAATAATTCTGTCGCTCAAAATCTGAAGGTTCAGAGAAACGTTCTTCTTGATCAAGCGGACACATTCCAAGATATAATCGGAAAGCAAACGCCCCAACTATTTGCGGATGGAATGGCGCAGGCTATGGAAGCGGCACTAAGTCAAGCTGATGATCTTGGTGGCGCATTAAGAGGGGTTGCGATGGGTTTCTTGAAGAGTCTGCAAGGAGCTTTCCTGCAAAGCGCTTCAAAACAAATTGTTTCTTCTATTATTCCAAATGCTCTTCCATTCTCACAAGGTGGAATCGTAAAGGGCTATGCATCTGGTGGCCTCGTAACAGGCGGAAGTGGATATAAAGACGATGTCCCAGCAATGTTGAGCGAAGGCGAATACGTTATTCGTAAATCTTCTGTTCAAAGATATGGCAAAGAAAACTTAGCTAAATTAAATATGGGCGGAATGCCAACGATGGCAGATGGTGGCTTTTTCCTGCCCGGATTCAGAGGCCAAGAGTCTATTTCTGGAATAGAAAATTTAAAGAAGTTCTCTGAGCAAACTACTACTAGTGGCGCAACAGACGTAATGAAAGGTAGCGCGTCCTCGGCATTTATTAATCTTGAAGACCAGAGTATGAGGCTCTCAAGATTTGCCTTGCTTGGGGATGATACAATCAATCAAGAAATTAGAGATGCACAGCAAAGCGCTTTAGAGGCTATAGAGAAAAAGCGCCAATATGATTTACAAAAACAAGAAGAAAAGAAGCAGTTCAAAAAGCAAATCGTAAGCACCGTTCTTTCTGCGGCAATTAGTTATGGAACAAGCGCTTTGGCGAGTTCTTTCTTGAAGCCTGCTGCCGCAGCAATCCCAAATCTTGGTTTTAATGCTGGGGATTTATCTGGAAGTCTTAGTGATTCTTCAATATCTGGACTTAGCGAAAGCTTAAATCAAAACTTCGCAAATCTAGGCCAATCAGCAGCGGCGTCAACGTCTTCGATGACTGGAACCTTTTTGAATAGCTCTCTCGCTTCTGGTCAAATAGGATCTCCGTTAAAGCAATATAATAGCCCAGTTGCAAGTGTAACAAATAAATATAAACCATTGCAAGGCGTTACACCTTTTAGATTTCCTGGTAGAGCATATGGTGGTTCAGTAGAACGTTATGCTGGAGGCGGTTCAGCTAAAGACGATGTTCCAGCTTTATTAATGGGAGGCGAATATGTAATGAGTCGCCAAGCCACAAATAAATATGGCAAACAATTCTTTGATTCAATCAACCAAGGCCGCGCTCCAAGATTCGCAAATGGCGGCGAAGTTGGTGGCGGTGAAATGCTTGGCGAAAAGTTCGATAATCTTTCTAGCAAGCTAGAAACAAGAGGCGCTCCAGAAGTTAACATTACCGTTAACGTAACAAGCTCTGGCGCTTCAGAGACCAAGAGTCAAGGCGAATCGAATCAAGGTGGGATAGATTATAAGAAAATGTCAGAAAGGATTAAGGCTGTAGTGATCGAAACAATCAATGAGGAAAAGCGTTTGGGCGGATCACTTAGGCCGCGAGGCTAAAGGATGAAATCTTCCGTATCAAATTATGAGAGTAATTTTTATCTCAGCGGCGTCAAAATCCTTGGCGTTTCTGATGTAAATTTTGGCTATTCAGTTCCTGTTGAGCACTTAGGCGTTATAGGCTATAGAAAATTTAATAGTTTTATTAGTGGCCCGCCCCAAGGCTCCTTGAGCGTTCAAAAGTACCTTTCGCCAAACGATTTTTTATTAAACTATACAGGATCAATTGCCGCAAGTGGCGGCTTATTC
>Ga0209229_10000165_pt1 | contig 25509 bp, 32 predicted proteins | sample SanBayMetagenome_FD_187466 | JGI IMG/M metagenome (GOLD analysis project Ga0209229, IMG submission 187466) | Freshwater and sediment microbial communities from dead zone in Sandusky Bay, Ohio, USA (SPAdes) (version 2) | ecosystem: Environmental > Aquatic > Freshwater > Lentic > Sediment... | reverse complement strand
GATATTTTAGATTTTTCAAAAGCTTCAGTGGATAAACTAAAAGTAGAGTTAATTGATCTTGATCTAAACAAATTGGCTTTATCAAGCCTGAGGTTTGTAAAACCAAGAGCTTATGAAGCCAATGTCAAATTAATTGAAGATTTACCTCAAGAACACATAGTAATGAAGGCCGATCCAAAAAGGCTAAAACAAGCTTTATTGAATCTTTTATCAAACTCAGTTAAATTTACCCCTTCAGAAGGTTCAGTAACTTTATCGGTAAAAAAAGATGTTTTAAAAAAATTAGTTTACATCTCTGTAACAGATACCGGTATCGGTATGAGCGATCAGGATATCCCAAAAGCTCTTTCCTCTTTTGGCCAACTAGATAATAAACTTAGCAGAAAATATGAAGGTACGGGCCTTGGCCTACCTTTAACTAAGAAACTAGTTGAATTAATGAACGGCACATTTGATATAAAAAGTATTATCGGTAAAGGGACTACCATAACTCTTATATTTCAATATAGTGATATAATAACTTAATTGAACCGCTCATTTTTGCTCTGAATTTTGTATGTTTTAAATGCCTTCAAGATTTTTAGAAGTTTTATAAATATAAAATGAGATGCTATTTTGAAAACGTATTACCTAAATAGCCGGGGGTTTAGCATTCCTTTATCAGGCTGTAAATCATTATTTTGCAATCCTAACTCTTTACTCTTTGTACTGCCTCTACTACAGAATTGATTATAGGCAAATCTGATAATTTGATATTATATTTTAAAAGAAATGGTTTTATTAATTTTGTAGCCTCAAGCCCTTCAACCAAAGTTGAATAAGAAGAAATAAAATCTTTAGAATAATTATTTTGATGAAGTTCAAATCCAAATTTCGTATTTCGAGAAGTCTTAGAATAACTTGTTAAAATCAAATCACCTACTACCGCTGGCTCGAGGAGAGTTTCCTGTTTTCCCCCAATTATAGAAGAAATATGCAATACCTCCTGTAAAGCTCTAGTAATAAGCCAAGCCCTAGCATTTTCTCCAGCTCCACTTGCTTCCAGAATGCCGCTTTTTATTGCTACCATATTTTTAACTAGGGAAGATATCTGGACAGTTATAATATCTTCTGTAGTAGAAATTTCAAAACTCGGTGTAGATAATTTTTGAGCTAAGTTATTTGCAAGGCCTAGATCAGGAGAAGAAACTGTCGCACTGCTAAATTTTCCCAATGCTACTTCTTTAGCAAAGTTGGGACCGGAAAAAAAAGCAAAAGAATTATCAAAATGTCCTTTAAACCGGTCGGAAAGCAATTCTAGCGGATTTGAAGAAACCCCCTTGGTTGCTATCACAAAAACAGTAGTTAATGGAACATAATGCTTTTTCATTTCTTCTAACACATTTCCGAATGCGTGCGATGGCACTACAATAAATATTACCTCAGAATTCGTAATTTCTGCTATTTTATCCGTTGCTACTAAATTAGCTGGTAAAGTAACAGATTCAAGATATCTGGTATTAGTTTTTTTGTTATTTATCTCATCTGCTATTTCTTTTGAATCTGAATATATAACGACTGACTCATGTATTCTTGCTAAATGGGCAGCAATTGCGCTACCCCAACTACCACTACCGACAACGGCAAATTTCTTAAAATTGTACATTATGCTACCTTTGCTATCATATATTCTGCTTCAAAAGAGTATAATTTGGCTTTTATTATTTGACCCATATCATACTCACCCTCAAGCTTTACCGGGATAAAATTCTCAGTATGAGCTATGTTATTCTTTTCAACTAACACGTTTACGTCTTTACCAACATTTTGAGCAAAAAATTTATGTAATTCTTGAATGCCCTCAGCTCGCAGAATCGCAGCTCTTTCTTTCCTGATTTGTTTAGGTACTTGAGGCATCCTAGCAGCCGGAGTTCCTTCCCTCTCGGAGTAAGGAAAGACATGCAAATATTGAAGCCCTGCTTCCGAGATGAGTCTTCTTGTATTTTCAAACATTTCGTCAGTTTCCGTTGGAAATCCAGCGATAATATCAGCTCCGAAAGATACTTCTGGCCTAAGTGCTCTAAGCTTATTACAAAATTCTACAATTTGTTCTCTATTATGGCGACGTTTCATTCTTTTTAAAATCATATTATCTCCAGCTTGAAGGCTGATATGAAAATGAGGCATTATCTTCGGATTATGAGCAAAAAGGCTAAAAAGCTCGTCATCAATTTCTGCAACATCAATTGACGACATGCGAAGCCTTTGTAAATTAGGTATTAGAGAAAATATTCTCCTTATCATTTGAGCAAAACTAGGTTTCCCAGGTAAATCAGCGCCATAAGCTGTAACATCTACTCCTGTAAAAACTATTTCCTGATAATTTTCAGCAAGGAGCAACCGTATCTGCTGAGCAATTACTCCTATTGGTACAGATCTACTGTTCCCTCGACCATACGGTATCATGCAAAAAGTACATCTGTGATCACACCCGTTTTGCACCTGGATAAAGGCCCTTGCCTTTCCTTCAAAACTTGTTACCAAATGATTGGCTGTTTCTTTGACTGACATAATGTCATTAACAGCAATACGCTTTTCATCAATAAAGTAATTACTGCTAGAGAGCTTTTCCTCGTTCCCAAGTACTTTACTTACTTCACTCATTGATGCAAACATTTCCGGATTGTTCTGGGCGGCGCACCCAGTAACTATAATAGTTTTGGAAGGATCTTGTCTTTTAATTTTTCGAATAGCCTGTCTTGCTTGTTTTTCAGCTTCTTTCGTTACCGCACAAGTATTAATAACTACAGCATTTGTAAGGTGCGATTTTGCCAAATTATTCCTAATAATCTCACTTTCATAACTGTTTAATCTACAACCGAAAGTTATTACTTCGTGGGTTTTACTCATAATAATACTCCCCTGCAAAAACGTATGAGGCAGAACCACTCATCAAAACCTGATTATTCTTTTTATTCATTTTTAAAGTACCAAGCTCAAAAGCGACTTTTGCTTCGTCATCCACAAACCCCAATTTATTAGCCGCTGCAAAACTAGCAGACGCACCACTTCCGCAAGCCATAGTAAAACCAGTGCCTCTTTCCCAGACTTTTAAAATTATAGTATCATCGTCGATTTGAGCAAAATTTACATTTACTCCATTAATAAATAATTCATTTTTCTGCAAATTTTTACCAAAGATTTTTTTATCTTTATCACCTAACTTGCTAAAAATAACAAGATGGGGATTTCCTATATCAACGCACACCATTTCCTTTGGCTCTATTCTGTATTTTTCAGCTAATTCCCATAATTTTTCCTGCGAGGGCATCCAATCTGTAGCAAAATTTGCCGTCCCCATATTGACAGTTATGTTATCTGGATCGGAATACTCAGCTGTAATCTCTTTACCCTCTACTTTTATGGTTGTATTTTTAATACCATACCGGTCAAACATTAGACGAGATAAGCACCTCGAAGCATTACCGCAAGCTTTAGCTTTTGAACCATCCTGGTTAAAGATATTCATGAAAATAGAATTATTATCTTTTTTATAAGTTATAAATTGATCACAGCCAATACCAATATGCCTGCATGCAATTTTAATTACAAAACTTTTTATATCTTTAATATCAGCTAATAAGGAATCCTCAATAATGACAAAATCATTACCCAGGCCGTGCATTTTAATAAAAAATATTGTTTTCATAATTATTTTAAGTAACAATTTAATAACCCGCTGTGAGCCGTTATTGTAGCAAATTTTTAAAAAAATTATAGTTTTTTAAATAGGATATTTATAGATCAATACCGGTTAGAGATGAGCAATTGACTTTATTCCATAAAAAGAGTATTTTCTTAAATCAAATCAGCAGCAATATTTAACCGGAAAAGCACGGAATGAACCTATGACACAAAATAAAAAGCTTCCCTTGATGCCTAAAGCTACTGCCATATGGCTTATTGATAATACTACTTTAACTTTTAAACAAATAGCTGATTTTTGCGGTATGCACGAACTTGAAGTCAAAGGCATTGCTGATGGAGAAGTTGCAGTGGGAGTCATAGCGGATAATCCAATAACTTCTGGTCAATTGAATAAAGAAGAGATAGAAAGGTGTTGTAAAGATTCCAATGCAAAACTTCAGTTAAAACTGAGTAATGCTTACGAAACAGTTTCCAGGGCGAAGAAGAAAGGCGCTAAATATACCCCTATCGCAAGACGCCAGGATAAACCTGATGCTATCTATTGGATAATAAAAAACTTTCCTGAAATTAGAGATTCTACCATAATAAAACTAATCGGTACAACAAAATCTACAGTAGATGCGGTACGTAATCGCACTCATTGGAATATGGCTAATATACGTCAGCGTGATCCTGTATTTCTTGGAATATGCAGCCAGATAGATCTTGACAAAGTAGTTGAAATTGCACGTTTGGATGCAAGCAATAACGAAAGTAAAAAAACGTCTGGGAATACTTTAGATAAGTAAATAGAGGCGAATTACTAGGAAGGTGTCATTGAATACCGCTTCTACTTTTGTTATGAGTTTGATTTCTAGTAGGGGTAGAAGGCGGTGATATTTTTGGTTCATATAAATTTTTATGGGTAACCGGTTGAGACGGGTTGCTGGAATAACCAGAAGGGTTAATAGTGGTCGCAGCTTTTTTATTAACATAAGCATCATAACCGCTTTTTGCTACCACCCCAACAGCAACAGCTCCAGCAATAGCCGTACCTACTGGAAACGCCGTAGCAAGCAGTGCTGTTCCTACCGTTTTCCATGGATTCTTTTTAATTTTGTGCAGCAATTCAGCACCCATCCCTCTTGGGGTAGGTGAATCAGCTTTCCCTTGGCTTGCCTTCTTGTTAACATGAGCATCATAACCGCTTTTTGCTACCACCCCCACAGCAACAGCACCGGCGATAGCCGTACCTACCGGAAATGCTGTAGCAAGCAACGCTGTCCCCAAAGTTTTCCATGGATTCTTTTTAATTTTATGTAACAGTTCAGCACCCATCCCTCTTGGGGTAGGTGAATCAGCTTTCCCTTGGCTTGCCTTCTTATTAGAATAGGAATCGTAACCGCTTTTTGCTACCACTCCAACAGCAATAGCCCCAGCAATGACAGTACCTGCTGGAAATGCCGTAGCAAGCAACGCTGTTCCCAAAGTTTTCCATGGATTCTTTTTAATTTTGTGCAACAATTCAGCTCCCATACCCCTTGGAGGAGGCATTTCTTCAAATTCTTTAGGCCGCGGTGACTGAACAACTTGGCTTCCTTTTACAGCTATTGGTACGGACATTTGGGTCTGTTTAGCGCCAGCAGGATTTGATTTACCGGCGTATTGCCCTTGTTCTATAGCAGTTGTTTGTTCACGAGTTTGTGATCTGGATAACGCTTTGGCCTGCTCTAATTTCCTTCTCTCTTCTTCATCCATTTGGGAAACAGGTTGTGTTTGTTGTGGTTTATTACCATAAGGAGAGCCAACTCTATTAGTACCGTCGGCTGTAAGAGAGAAGCTCCAGTTGCAAAAAGATCGCCAACCCCTGGTCCCAGGAGAGCAGTACCAAAACTAACTACGACAAGAGCTACGGTACCAGCCATTATCCCTACCCCCAATAGCGCCTCCCCCACACCTAATAGACCATTACCTACAGCTTTAGCATGATCTTTAGCTGTTCTTTCCTTTGCAGGAATAGTGGTTCTTTCAGAATCCCCCCGTCTTAGTCATTAATTTATCTTATTTATTAATTGTACACTTAAAATTAGTGTAACAAAAAACTTATCCTGCAATACAAGAAAATATGTTTATGTTAGTAATTATTAAGATTGGTGTTGCAAAAAAAAATTTACAATACTATTAAGGCCACAATTTCTTCCTGGAAACAATAATTATGTCTTTGGAATTATTGGAATCAAATGGTTCTCTAGAAAAACTTCCGTATACCTCTAATATTTCAAACCCTGCCTGATTTAAAAGATGTAATAAGGTGGGAAAATTTGTAAATTTAAGAGTAATTTTACTTAGAGTATGATGAGTTTGCCATACTCTTTTGGTGGTATATAAGACAGTATTATTTAAAGAATCATAACGTTGCGTTCCATAAACATTTACCCTATTACCATTAGCATCTAGAAAATCATGCCAGTATTCAAATTCCCTTGAAGTTTTCATTTCATCAGCCACAGTATTACGCGTATTAAAAATAAAAAATCCGCATCTTTTTAGATGCCAGCTTACACAAGCCAAACAACTCCTTTGGTCGGATTCGTTCAATAACGCCTGAAAACTATTACCTGCCATGGTTATAAGGTCGAATTTTTGCTCTAGCTGAAACTTTCTTATATCTTCTTGCAAGTAGAAAATATCAAATCCTAAGGCTTTAGATTTTGCCTGCGCTATATATAACATGGATGCACTTTTATCTATTCCTACACATTCTAATCCTCTTTTGGCAAGCTCAATAGTAAGTCTTCCAGTACCACAAGCTAAATCTAATACTCCTCCAGAATTACTATAGTTACTAAAAATATCAAAATCCTCAGTGAAATTTCTATACTCACAATCGTAAAGCCCAGGATGTTGGTATTCCTGAGTGATATTTATAGCAGTTTTCTCTTTCACCGGTCTACACCGTTTAAATTAACTCACATAAACACTAGGAAAAGCGTGATTGGCTTTAATAGCAAAATAACCCTGTTTACTCGCCAAGGTTACAGATATTTTTATAGAAATGGTCGCTATAAATAGATGATTTGTCGTATTTTTAGAAGATTTTGATAAATCCCATCATAACTCCTTCCTCAAGTATAGCTTGGCCATATATCCTTCGTTTTTATAGCCAAGGTTCTTATAAAATTCGTGGCTACCAGCTTTTGCACGTCTTAATCCCGACGTTAGATCAATAATAGCAGGGCTGCTTTCCTTTGCAATATCTTCGACAAATTTCATAAGCATCTTTCCAATACCTTGTCCTCTATAGCGACTAGCAACTACCAATCCCTCAATATGAAATCTAGTGCTATCTGAAACAAAAAGACTGCTCCTAGACCACGCCACTAATCCTGCAATCTGTTTGTCCATTTCACATAACGCCACTCCATATCCTGGGTTTTGCAAAAACCTTTTAAACCTTATATTAAAATCTTTAAATGATACAGGATATCCAAGTTCATCAAGTAATGGTAATAAAGCGGGGGTATCTTTATCTGTTGCCTCTCTTATTTTTAATGCTTTTCCTAACGTTTTATTTTAACGTGCTTATTTCAGCTATGGGACTTGCTAAGCTTTTTATGGATACTGGAGAAGGTTTAACTAACAAAAAAATAGCCAGTGTAATGGCTAAACCTAAGAAAACAAAAATAAATTTGTGTGCATTAGCTTTTATCATTAAGGATTCTCATAATGCAAACGGAAAATATTTGGTGGGCGATGACAGACTCGAACTGCCGACCGTCTCGGTGTAAACGAGATGCTCTACCAACTGAGCTAATCGCCCCTAGGAAAGCAATATGAACTAATTTTGCCGATTAATCAACTATTTTTTATGGTTTAATCAATTAATATGCAGGGCTAGTCTTTAGTTTTTTCCAATACTTTGAGGATAGGCTGCCTACTATCATACCAATCGTAGCCATTAGAAGGCCAATTAATTGAGGCGGTATATAATCTTCCTCAAGAAAAGTCAGTATTGCCCACGTACCTACACCTAGAATAATAGATAATATTGCCCCGTGGTTATTTGCTTTACTCCAGTAAACGCCAAATGTTAAAGGTACAAATGCTCCACATAAAGTTACAAGATATGCTCCTTTAATTATCTCTAATATGGTAACTCCTGCGCTTACATTTAAGTAGGAATAGAAATATACTAAAAATCCAAAAACAAACACTCCAATTCTTGATGTTAAAACGATCCCTCTATCCGTAAGCTTCAGAGAATCTTTTAGTATGTTCTCCGCAAGCAAGGCTGAAGGAGCAAGCAGAGTACCGGAAGCAGTTGACATTATAGCCGAAAGTAAAGCTCCAAAAAACAGAACTTGTAAGAACACCGGAGTTTCTTTAAATATATAGTCTACTAAAATCCTTTGCTGATCACCTCCAGCTTCTAACGTCTGCTCAAAAATCCCTGGGGATAATAATGAAATACCGTATGTAATAAAAATCGGCACAAAACAAAATATTATATATATGACACCACCAATCGTGGAACCAAGAACTGCTGTACGTTCGTCTTTAGAAGCCATTACCCTCTGGAAAACATCTTGCTGAGGAACAGACCCTAGAGCTAGAGTCAAAAAAGTTGCAACAAATTCAAGTGTATCATGAAAATTTGTTTCTGGCCAAAAATCAAATTTATTATTTGCCGCAGCATGCGAAATAATTTCAGTTGCCCCTCCGTCAAAACGACCGGCAACTAACACTGCCACAGCAAGTAACCCCACTATAATCAATATCATTTGGATGAAATCCATCACTACCAACGATTTCATTCCACCCACTATCGTATAGAGCATGATTATTGCTAGTCCTATCAGCATTGCAAGCTCAAAGCAAATCGCATCGTTAAAAATAAGTTTTATTACTAAACCAAGTGCTACTATCTGTGCTGACATCCATCCAAGATAACTGGCGCATATAGTTAAAGACACTAGCATTTCTACTACTCGTCCAAATCGTTGCCTATAAAAATCACCGATGGTTACAAGTTTCATCCGATAAAGTCTGGCAGCATAAAAAACACCAACTATTATAAGGCAAAAACCAGTGCCGATAGGTTCAGCTATTATTCCCCTTAAACCGTCATTAATAAAAACAGGAGGAATTCCAACAACGGATTCTGAGCCAAACCACGTAGCAAATACCGTTGCAACCGTCATATAGAGTGGTATTGCTCTACCTGCTAAGATATAATCAGTGGAATTTCTTACTCCTAGACTAGAATATAATCCGATTATAATTGAGAAGAGCATGTATAAAGCTATAAAAAGTATTAGCATATGAGGTGTGGTGCTGGTTATAAAAATGTTAAGGGATGACTATATATATTTTTCTATTTCTTTCAAGTATAAATATAAATAATCGGTTAATTTTTCTAGAATTTCAAGAGAGTTTTTATCTAAATAATCATTAGAACAGAAAAGTTTTATATTAGTATCAGTATTATACAACTTTAAGTTTGTATTAAATTATATAATATATACATAAAAATCCCTTTTACAAAAAGCAAACAATGTTTTATGTTAACTATTATTTAACTATAAGTTGCATGAGCAAAAAGAAGCCTGTAATTAAATCAGGATTTTTAAAAGAGAAGTGTTTGTTTTGCTGGGATTTTGACAACACCATAATAAATGGTAATTCCCACGATTTTTTTGATAGAATGGATATTACGGGGAAAGCGCCTAAAGAATTAATAGATAAGTTTTTAGCAGTTCCCGCTACCGGTTTAAAAAATCCTATTTCTCTGTTATTTACCATACGCACCACGCTAAAACAAGGTCATAAAATAGCTATTACCACCTTATCAGAATATCCAGAGGTAATAGAACCGGCTCTACACAAACTAGGCCTGACGGAAGATGAAATCAGAGAAATTAAAATTATTGCAGGACCTTCATCTTCTTCTTATCCTGGTAAGTTAAAGCATATTAAAAAAGCCATGTATCAGTTTGGAATAACAAAAAGCCAATCGGTATATTTAATTGATGATAATGAAGAAAATTGCTCTCTTGCTGAAAAAAACGGATATGGTGCGATTAAAGTGGAAGCCACAGATTCAGAAGGATATTTAACAAAAATCAATGATCTTCTTACGATTAAATCAACTACCGATGAATTTACCCGAGATAAGATATTTAATAAAGAAGCCAAGAGCTCTGAAGTTACTAAAGTGTATACCGGTACAGAAGAAATTGATAGTTCTAGTTTTTTTCCTACACCTGAACCTTCTTCTTTCAAGGCAAAACCATTAAAGAATAGTTCATTGCGTAAAAAATTATGTTTTGGACAAGATAAAGGTTTTATATCTTCCAAACCATTTTCAGAGGATATTTTTGCTAAATCCTTAACTGATTCATTACTTTCTCCGTTTTTACAGTTAGAAAAAAATCCAGTAGAAATATTAGGAGAAAAATTTAGTCCCTCTCTATCTGAATCTAGTGACTAGTTTTAAATAAAAATTTTTTAAAGTGCGTGATAAGTAAAAGTAGAAAATATATAAACCCTCCAGATAATATAATGGATGGAGCAAAAGGGATATCTAAATAGAAAGACAAGATCCCTCCTATAAAATTCATCATTAAAGAAGAAAGGATAGCAAAGCAGACCATTGAAACCGGTGACTTTGCAACTACTCGGGCTATCATTGCCGGAATTACTATTATACTGGTAACAAGTAATGCCCCGACAATCTTAATAGTTGATAGCACTGAAAAAGAGAGGATGGCTAGGAAAGTTAGTTCAAGGAACTTAACTTTTACTCCCCTTGATTCCGCAATATCCTTACTTAAAATCATCAAAACAAGGTCTTTATACGAAGAGAGAAAAAATATCAAAACTACTATAAGAATAAAGAATAATAATTTGATATCTTGGGCACTCGCTGAAATAATATCCCCTACTAAATATTTAGTAATATTAATCTGACCAGGGTAAGAATAAGCTAGCACCAAGCTTAAGGATATCATTATGCTTGTGGTTAAACCGATTGCTGCGCTATTGCCGGAATTACTGCGCAATTTAAAAATGATAAAGGCAAAAAGGCCACTGCTAAGTAGCCCAGCATAGAAAACAGGCAAACCGGACATTACGCTTACGATGCCTGCAAACATACTTGCATGAGCCAGACCATCGCCAAAATATACATATCTTTTCCATAAAACAAGGCAGCCAAGAGGCGCAAAAATAAAACCGATTAAAACTGAAACAGTAATTATTACAAACATCGATAACCAAATATGTATTCCATTAATGATTGTGCCTATGATCATGTGAATGAACATAGAACCCTATTTCTGATAGTGCATTTTTAAAGTCTAAATTCTGGCCGGCATCATTTGGCTTACCTATGCAACAGACGTGACCATTAATACAAATTACTTGATCAGAATTTTTCATAACCGTAAACAAGTCATGCGAGATCAAAAAAACGGTTAAACCTGTTGTTTCTTTTATTTGCTTAAGCAGCTTGTAGAATTCTTGTTGACTTGTAACGTCAAGGTACTGGGTGGGTTCGTCTAGAATAACTAAATCTGGTTTATCCATAAGTGTTCCGGCAAGTACAAGTTTTTGTAATTGACCACCAGATAATTCAGAAATATCAATCTTCCTTACATTATCGAAATCAGCAAAATTTATCAGTTCAGAAACTTCTTTATCAATTCCACCTGGAACTAGAATATTCATTAAAGCTTCGGCATTCAAAGGCATATTGAAGTTAAAATCCAGCTTCTGGGGAGCATAACCGATTTTTAAATTATCCTTTATCCTTATTTGTCCCTGAGTTGGCTTTTCAAGGGCTAATATCATCTTGGCTATAGTAGTCTTTCCTGCTCCGTTTTGCCCAATTAATGTGGTTATTTCCCTTTGTTGTAGTTTAAAACTCACATTATCTACCAAAAGTTTTGAGTCAAAATATTTACTAACTGAAGAAAACTCTACAACTGGAGACATAATTTTCCTAAAATTAAGATATACAAGGATTTGAGTTTACTAGTACGACAAATAAATATAGCTAAAAAAGCAAAGTAAAAAGACTTGGACAGATACATGTTATATTTCAATCCAAGTCTATTTGTTAAATTCGGGTTTAAACTGATATATTATTGACTTTCTTAAAACCAATAAATCGCTATTTAACGATTTCCCAGTTACCGTCCGGTTTACGACAAGCCTTACCATAAGCTTTCTTCCTTTCCCCGCCTATTACTATTTCTTGGGTATATTCACGGCAGTAACCTTGTTCTGTCTTTAATGTATTAGTAGGAGTAATATATCCATAATTTCCACTATCAGGATTACGCCATTCAACGCTACTACCAGACGGAGAATATTCAAGAGCCTGACGTGAACTTTTTTCAAGTAATGCACGATCGTATTCGTCCATGGATTTACCAATCTGCCCGCCTATGAGTGCACCAGCTAAAGCGCCAACTCCTGTAGCAATCAGTTTTCCCTCCCCTCCGCCAAATTGAGAACCAAGTAACCCTCCGGCAAGACCACCTATTAATGTGCCGCCACTTTGTTTATTCATCTGCCCGCTACAAGCGTTTAACATAAAAACGGAAGTAACAAGAATAAGAACGTTTGATATTATTTTCACATAACTTTTCATATATTAATAACTCACTTTTTTGGTTTTAAGATTAATTTTGACTTTAAATAATTAGGTATTAAGATAAGTTACAGATAACCAATATGATATATGCTACTAATTTTTATTGCAATTAAAAAATATAGATATGGCTATAGAGAGGAATAATAGGCTAGTTAAGATTGCATCTTACGCATCAGTAACAACAGCTGTAATTATTATGCTAGCTAAAAGCTATGCGTGGCTTGCTACCGAATCGCAGTCGATTTTAGCGTCGCTTATAGATTCGTTACTTGATATATCTTCTTCAGTAATAAATTTAATAGCTATTAGAGTTTCTTTATTACCAGCAGATGATAACCATAGATTTGGCCATGAAAAGTTTCAGGATCTAGCCATTTTTTCACAATCAATGTTTTTTTTTGCTTCATGCTTGTTTACTCTTTTTTCCTCTTCAAAATCGTTATTTTCAGGTTCTGAACTCGTAAATTTAGAACTTGGGGCTAATGTCATGTATTTTTGCGTGTTTTTAACATTTATCCTTGTATGTTTTCAATCTTATGTCATCAGTAAAACAAAATCCAAAATTATAAGCGCTGATAAGCTCCATTATTTTTCGGATTTTATTACTAATATTGCCGTTATTATTTCTATTTATTTAAGTGCGACCTTTTGGTATATCGATGCTTTAGCAGGAATCGGTATTTCTTTATACGTCATGTATGCGTCCTACAGACTATTTCGTGAAGCAATCCGTAATTTAGCAGATGAAGAGCTCCCCCAAAAAGAAAAAGACAAAATCCTGAGCATCGTCTCTAATTACAATCAGGTAAAAGGTATCCATGAATTGAAAACACGATATGCAGCAAGTAAACCTTTTATTCAATTTCATTTAGAACTTGACGGCAATATTACTTTGTATAGATCTCATGAAATGGCTGATAAACTAATGAAAGATTTATTGCAGGAATTTCCAGAAGCAGAAATTACTATACATCAGGATCCAGCAGGACTTGAACAAGACGTAAACTATCGTGAAAAAATATAATTTTGAGAATAGGTTCATGCAACTGGCATTTCAGGAAGCCCGACAAGCTTTCGAGGAGAATGAAGTACCGGTCGGCTGTGTTATAATACACAATACGGGCAATAGTATTGTTGCCAGTGCTAGAAACCTTGTTCAACAAACTAAAAACCCCAATTCTCACGCTGAAATTTTAGCCATCAACCGTGCGTGCTTAGAATTAGATAATAAGAATTTATCTGAATGCGATATATACATTACTTTAGAACCATGTACTATGTGTGCTGCGGCCATTGCTAACGCAAGACTCAGAAGAATATATTACGCTGCCGCTGACACAAAACAAGGAGCAGTAGAAAATGGCGTGAGATTTTTTAACTCCTCGTCCTGTTTCCATCGGCCAGAAATATATACTGGTATACTTGAAGAGGAATCAGTCAATCTAATGCAAAAATTTTTTAACAACATCAGAAACCGCAGCTAAAGCATAATTTATTATGCAAACTCAATATAGCTTCCGGGAATATAAAATTGCAATATTTCTCCGTAAGTGCCAACAAATAAATTAATTAAAATTGCTAGCGTAAGTTTTCTTGATTAATTTTGGTTTTTTCGGTTCTATTACTTCAAAATCGTAATTCTTCTTTTTAGCAAATTCTATTGCTTTTTCCAAAGTAGGAAATTTTATTTTAACTTCATTAGACATATCATTAGAAGAAGTGCGTCCCATTAGGGTTTCCTTGAATTTACTCCTAGGTTTTTCTATAAATTCTAGCAACCAATTTCCAGAGCCGTGGCCAGATTGGGTTGATGATTTAGCAGGGACATAAATTCTAACTTGCATATAAGAAATAAATAATGTTTAATTGGCACAAAATAAATATTAATTGAGATTTATGACTAAATCTATCGAAAAAATGAGTTTTGAGGAAGCTTTAGCTGAGCTTGAAGAGATAGTAAATAAAATCGATACCGGTCAAGAAAGTTTAGCTGATGCGGTTTCTAGCTTTGAAAGAGGAGTTGCCCTCAAAAACCATTGTGAAAAAATGCTAAAAGAAGCAAAGTTAAAAATAGAAAAAATCACTATCACCGCTGAAAATAAAATCGAATTTACTGAAGTCGAAGTTTAGTTGGGTAAATGAATAATTTAAGGCAACCAGTAATAGGGATTATTCTTGATCTAAACACCGATTCTAGTAAATATTCTTATGCGTCATTCCCGTGGTACGCTCTTAGGGCTTGTTATTCGCAAAATGTTGAGAAAGCAGGAGGAATACCAGTTATGCTTCCTTATAACCAGAATATTGACGCAACACTAGCATTGATTGATGGGTTGATTATACCTGGGTGTGATGAAGATATCCATCCTAGGTTTTATGGTTGCGAAATTTTATCGGATAAAGTTAAAACCAAAGATGTTAGGGCTGAATATGAATTAGCAATTACTCAAAAAGCTCTTAGTGAAAATATACCTGTATTTGGCATCTGCAATGGCTTACAATTAATTAATATCCTTTTTGGAGGAACTCTTATCCAACATATTCCTGCTCATTTTAGCAGCGAGTTAAATCATGAACAACCTCCACCTAAAAATATTCCAACTCACCCTATTAACATCGAAGAAGGAACAATTCTAAGATCTCTTAGCCCTAACTCCATGGTTATGGTAAACTCCACTCACCATCAGGCAATTGAAAATCTAGGAAAAGGCCTAGTAGCTTCTGCGTATGCCCCTGACGGAATTATTGAAGCGGTTGAGTCAAAAGATTATAAGTTTCTAGTGGGAGTTCAGTGGCACTCTGAATATCTAAATTCCGAGTTAGATAAAAACTTGTTTAAAAGATTGATTGAAGCAAGTTCATAGATTGTATATAGTAAATTTATTGCTAGTTTTTAAGTTGCGGAAGCTATTACCATTTTCAATTAATTATTTGCAAAATTATGTTTCCTATTGTTAGATTAAGAAGAAATAGAAGAACTAGTTGGCTGCGTGACCTGATGGCAGAGTCAACACTTCGCCCTGAAGATCTTATACTGCCGATGTTTGTCGTTGAAGGAGAGAATGAACGCCACGAGATTAAGACGATGCCTGGAGTTTATAGGCAATCAATAGATCAAGTTGTAATTACAGCCAAAGAGGCGCAGGAAAGAGGCATAAAAGCAATTGCTTTATTTCCTTCAGTTGACGATAAGTTAAAATCTGAGGATGCTGACGAGGCATATAATCTTGATAATCTAGTATGCCGCACTATTAGAACCCTTAAAAATAAAGGCCTTGAAATAGGAATTTCATGTGATGTAGCTCTTGATCCTTATACTGTCCACGGCCACGATGGTATCCTAATTGACGGTGATGTTGACAATGATCAAACTATCAAAGCTTTATCTAATCAAGCTTTGGTCTTAGCAAAGGCAGGAGCTGATATTATTGCTCCTTCTGACATGATGGACGGTAGGATAATGGCTATCAGAGAAGAACTTGATTCTAATGATTTTACTCACGTTAATATTCTTGCTTATGCAGCAAAATATGATTCGAGTTTTTATGGGCCTTTTAGACAAGCAGTTAGGAGTAACAAGAAAGAATACCTAAGTAAAGCCACATACCAAATGGATATTCGTAACATTAAGGAAGCCATGCGCGAGATTGAGCAGGACATTTCAGAAGGTGCTGATATGATTATGGTAAAACCAGGAATGCCATATTTAGATGTAATACGTGAGGCTTCTGAAAGGTTTGATGTTCATATTTTTGCCTATCAGGTCAGCGGCGAGTATTCGATGCTAAAAATTGCTTCCGAAGCAGGAGTCCTCCAGTGGGAAAAAGCAATAGTAGAATCATTAATAGGTTTTAAGAGAGCAGGGGCCGCCGGTATTTTTACTTATGCAGCTTTAGAAGTTGCCGATATGCTAAAATAAAATATATTGGGTATATATTATATGGAAGAAAATAAAAAGATTAAACTAACCACTAAAATTATCATTTTACTTAGCATAATTATAGCTCTTGTATCTTCATATATCTTGATTTTTGTAGAACTGCCCAGTAAACCATTATCAGGTCATGGCGGAGCTATACCTGAAGATGTACCGATTGGTGGCGAATTTGTCCTAACTGATCAGAACGGTAATAAATTTAGCAGCGAGCAAATAAAAGGTCATTTGAGCCTAATTTATTTTGGCTTTACATATTGCCCTGATATCTGTCCTACTACATTAAATAAATTATCCAATGTTATCACCACTTTAGAAAAGTATAATATTGATATCTTACCAATATTTATTACAATTGACCCTAATAGAGATACTCCCGCATTACTAAAAGAATATTTAAGCCATTTCCATCCAAAATTTATAGGTCTTACAGGCTCAGCTGCAGATTTGAAATATGTAGCAGACCTGTATAAGGTATTCTATACTAGATCCCAAACTTCTGAAAATCTCAATAATTACATGATAGACCACTCATCTTTCGTGTATCTCATGGATAAACAGGGTAAATATATGAAGCATTTTTATATGAATAGCTCAGAACAGGAAATAGTCGAATATATAAGGATAAATAAGTAAAAGCCAAAAACTAGCTTAACTGTGACAATGAATGCTGCAGGTAAAATTGCCTTTAAAAGCTTATCTGTATTTATTTAAAACAAATATCAGCTTTTACCATTTTATTAGATGAATTTAAAAAAATTAAACAGTTTACTTAATTACATTCGTAAGGTCGATTTCTTTTTTCTAAATATTCTATAACCTTATGATTACTAACGGGCACTTCGATATAGTCCACAAAATTAGCTGGTAGGAAATGCCCATTTGTCTGGCCTTTTAAAAGACGTTCTTTTTCAATTTCTTCTTTTGTTATGTCATGCAATGAGGTGAGAGCTTCTATTACTTCCATAACATCCGCTAACTCTTTAATCAAATCTTCTCGAGATTCTGTATCCCTCACTTCACTAGCTTCCTCTACCAGCTTATTCTTTAATTCTTTGGCAAATTCTTCATCAGTTAAATGACGACCAAACAGTGCCACTCCCTCTTTTTTCATCCTCTCTGGCAAATTACTACGAATCAGTTTGTTAAAATTATACTTTTTCATACTACTCTACCTTATTTTGAAAGCTTTGCCTTAAGTAGGTCATTTACCATTTGCGGATTAGCTTTACCCCCAGTTTTTTTCATAACTTGGCCTACAAAGAACCCAAATAACTTCTCTTTGCCGTTTCTATATTCAGCTACCGAATCTGGGTGAGCGGCTATTATTTCATCAATAATCGGTTCTAAGGTGTTACTATCAGCTAGCTGTACCAACCCTTTTGCCTTAACTATTTTTTCAGGATTTTCTCCCGATTCAAACATTTCTTCAAAAATGGACTTAGCTATTTTACCGGAAATAGTACCATCTTCAATAAGAGTCACTAATTCTCTAATCATGATTGGAGTTATTTTACAATCAGCTAGCTCAATATTGTTCTTATTAAGTTTACCAAATAGCTCGCTACATATCCAATTAGCAACTATTTTAGGATTAACTCCAAGGCTTGCTTCTTCAAAATATTTAGCTATTTCTTCGTCAGCCACTATTACTTCTGCATCATATTGGCTTAATCCGAATTCCTTTACATATCTTCCAATTTTAGCATCCGGTAATTCTGGTAACTCGCTACGCAATTTTTCAATCAAGACATCTTCGACATATACAGGCAGCAAATCAGGATCAGGAAAATAGCGATAATCATTAGAATTTTCTTTTAACCTCATTGTTCTTGTTTCTCCGGTATTGGCATCAAATAACCTTGTTTCTTGCTCAACAACCCCGCCGTTTTCAAGTATCTCGACTTGTCTTGCTGCTTCGTATTCAATTGCTTTAATAATATTTTTAACAGAGTTAACATTTTTAATTTCACATCTTGTACCAAGCCCAGCACCTGCTTTTCTGACTGATATATTAGCATCGCAGCGAAGTGATCCTTGTTCCATATTACCGTCACATGAACCAATACACCTTAGAAGGCTGCGTAGTTTTTTTACATATTCTGCAGCTTCATATGGAGAGCTAAGATCAGGTTCAGTTACGATTTCCATTAAAGCGATTCCTGATCTATTTAAATCAATCAGGCTGCAATCAGGAGATTGATCGTGCATACTTTTACCTGCATCCTGTTCCAGATGAATTCTATTAATTCTGATCTTTTTCTCCTTTCCTTCTTCGGTTTTAATCAAAAGATACCCTTCCTGTACAATCGGTAAGTAAAATTGTGAAATTTGGTAACCTTGCGGTAAATCGGCGTAAAAATAGTTTTTACGATCAAAAATTGAAACCTTATTTATCTTGGCATTGATCCCAAGGCCTGTTTTGATTGCTTGCTCAACGCAGTATTTATTTAATACCGGTAGCGTTCCAGGCATTGCAGCATCGATCAGAGAAACTTGGGAATTGGGTTCGCTGCCAAATTCGGTAGCTGCCCCTGAAAACAATTTTGCTTTAGAAGCGACTTGCGCATGGACCTCCAGCCCGATTACATATTCCCATTTTCCTGTATTTCCTATTATATAAGCCATTTTTAAAAACCTCTCGGAATAAAATCTATATCTGAAACCCCGCGTTCTATGGCACTGCTTGCGCGCAATAAACTATACTCATCAAAAGCCGGAGTAATTAGCTGCATCCCAAGTGGTAAACCATTTTTAGTAATCGCCGCCGGGACAGAAGAACAAGGAAGGCCAGCAAGGCTTGCCGGAATAGTAAAAATATCATTTAAATACATAGTTAAGGGATTATCCTGCTTTTCTCCTATTTTAAAAGCAGCACTTGGAGCTGATGGAAGTAATATTGTATCGCATTTTTCGAACGCATCGTTGAAATCATTCACAATTAATCTACGTACTTTTTGCGCTTTCAAATAATAAGCTTCCATGTGGCTAGCTGAGAGGACATAAGTTCCTATCATTATTCTTCTTTTTACTTCATCGCCAAAACCTTCACTTCTGGTATGAATATACATTTCTTCAAGTGTTAGGTTATCCTTGCTGGTCCTGTGACCATAACGAACACCGTCGTACCTTGCCAGATTTGAGGAAGCTTCAGCCGGAGCTATAACATAATACACCGCTAGAGCATACTTAGCATTTGGCAAGCTAATATTGACAATTTCAGCTCCTTCTGCCTTCATTATTCCAATAGATTTTTCCCACATTTGAATGATTTCATTATCTACACCCTCAGTTTTCATCAGCTCATAAGGTATACCAATTCTCATATTTTTTACGGATTTTGAACATGCTGATACTAGTTCCGGCACTTCTTTGTTGATCGAAGTAGAATCTTTTTCATCAAACCCCATCATGGCCTCAAGCATCAAGGCACTATCTTTGGTATTTCTGGTAAAAATGCCAGCTTGATCTAGCGAGCTTGCAAAAGCAACCATACCCCATCTGGAACATCTGCCGTAGGTTGGCTTAACACCCACGAGACCTGTAAAGGCAGCCGGTTGCCTAATTGATCCTCCGGTATCGCTACCAAGAGCCGCCATGACTGAAAAACTGCTTACGGCTGCAGCTGATCCTCCTGATGACCCTCCTGGAACAAGATCAGCCTCATTACCTTCTGCTTTCCAAGGGTTGATAACATTACCAAAATAGCTAGTGGTATTAGAGGAGCCCATGGCGAATTCATCCATGTTTGTCTTACCGAGCATAATAGTTCCGGAATTCTCAATATTCTGACTAATAGTTGAGTCATAAGGTGGCACAAAGTTACTGAGCATCCTAGAACCAGCGGTCGTTTTTACACCCTTGGTGCAAAATAGATCTTTAACTCCTACTGGAATTCCCTCGAGTTTTCTGGCTTTTCCATCATGGTAATTTTGATCGGCAATTTTTGCCATTGACAAAGCTTTATCAAAAGTCTCTGTAATATATATATTTAAATGTTTGTTTTTTTCGGACTGTTCTATATGGCTTCTAACAAGTTCGACAGCTGTAAATTCTTTGTTCCTTAAGGCCGTTAAAGCCTCTGTTATTGATAATTTTATTAAATCAGACATATTCTTATTCAACCATTTTGGGCACTATAAAACATTTTACTTCTTTGGCAAATGCAGCATTTTGTGCAGGTACATTTGCAAATAACTGGTCGGCAATATCACCGACAGTAACTTCATCCTCTCTAGTTCTCTGATACATATCAGAAACAGATCTTAGAGGTTCAATATTTTCGCAATTAGCTTCTGCAAGAGAATCTATCATTGCCATAACACTATTTAATTTTTTAGTAAAACCATCAAGTTCATCTTTAGAAAAAGATAGTTTTGCTAATTTTTGTAATTTTTTTAGCTCTTCCTCTGTAATCATTCAAATTACCTAAAATTAAATTTAACTTATTAGTTGAGAAATGGCTGAAAGAAAGCCAGTTATCGTAATAAATAATGATTTACCACTATTTCAAAGAAGTATTAATTATAATGCAACTTCCTTAGAATACCAATATATTGTTTTTTAAGCTTTTCTTTCTAACTTCGTCTTTAAGAAGTCGCTATTTATAACAATATATAATGCAATTTTATTTATTTTTCTGTCGCTTCTTTTTGCCGTCAGTGGTTTTGTTGAATCTACCTATATTCTTTACAAACTTTTGTAGACTACCCTGCTCAGTACCGTGGGCCTTAGTGTATTTACTCTCTATGTTAACATTCTCATTATGTATATCCTGAAGCAAAGAAGCCCCTAGCAGTTTCCTGTTATCGTTAAAGCTAATTTTTACAATTCGTTGTTCAACTACTTTTGGTTCAAACCAAGCACGCTTAGCTAGAGATCTTTGAATATAGTACCACGTGTTATGTGAATATTCGGGAATATAGGTGGGTGTGCCGATTAAATCAATAATTTCATCTTGAGTTAATTTTCTAGAGTTAATTTCCTCAATGGCATTATCGCTGACAAACTGCCCCCTTACGTCAATAGACTGGCAGCCGCTAAGTAAGATAAATATTACCAGTAAAAAAGGTCTAACCAAGCGCTTATTAAAAGGGTGTGCAAATAGCTTCATAAAAACTTTCTTTAAAATATCTAGATTTTTTAAATGGAATATAATATACTGCCCACGTCTTTGACAAATACTTTTTTTGATTATGTTAAATAAAATATTTTATTAGGTGTAAGTGTAATGGCAGTTCCAAAGAAAAAAACTTCTAAATCCAGACGTAATCAAAGACGTTCTCACGATGCTCTGGCTAGAATTAACGTAATAATTGATAAAGATACAGGTGAATATAGGTTACCTCACCACCTTGATAAAACAAGCGGCGAATATAGAAATCGCCAAATAGTTATAGCAAAAACTAAACCTCAAGAAACAGAGTAGGGTTTAATGGCCTCAAAAATTATAGGTACCGGAGGCTATCTACCAGAAAAAATTGTTACTAATTTTGACCTTGAAAAGTCTATTGATACCAGCGATGAATGGATAAAATCAAGGACCGGTATAACCCAAAGGCATATAGCTGCAACTGACGAATTTACCTCTCACCTCGGGTACAATGCTGCTCTCCAGGCAATTGCTAGTGCTCAAATACAAAAAGACGATATAGACCTAATTATTACCTGCACTAATACCTCAGATAACAGTTTTCCTTCTACTGCCAATAAAATCCATGGTTACCTGGGCCTTAAACACATTCCGTCATTTGATTTACAGGCAATTTGCTCCGGATTTATTTACGGCCTTCAGGTTGCAGATAGTATGATCAAATCGGTCAAATATAAGACTATATTATTAATTTGTGCAGATAAAATGTCTTCTATATTGGATTGGCAGGATCGAAAAACCTGTGTTTTGTTTGGTGATGGAGCTGGAGCAGTTATATTGCAAAAATCTGAGTCTAATTCGGGTATAATCGACTGTGATATTTTTTCGGACGGTTCGCTTGGCGATATACTTTATACTGACGGCGGGGTTAGTACTAACGGCAAAAGCGGAGTAGTAAAAATGGCAGGGGCAGAAGTCTTTAAAAAGGCTGTCGAAAAAATGCCCGAGTCCGTTTACAATATCCTAAAAAAAAATAACCTTACCCTGAGCGATGTTACTTATATTATTCCCCACCAGGCAAATCTAAGGATAATTAGTAACATGATTAATCAGTTTGCAATTAATCCTGATAAGGTAATTGTTACATTAGATAAACATGCAAATTGTTCTGCTGCATCCATTCCACTCGCTCTAGCACAATTAGAGTTGACGGGAAAAATTAAATCTGGTGATATATTAGTATTTACCGCTTTTGGAGCTGGGGCAACCTGGGGAGCAGCAATTGTCCGTTGGTGATTAATATCCCAGTTATACGAGAACTATAATATAAACAATCTTTAAATGGAAACAATTACCAAAGAAAAAATTGCTAATTTACTTAAAGAAAGATTGGGTTTTTCTTCTTTAATATGTGAAGAAATAACAAACAGTATTTTTTCTGAAATTCTTTATTTGTCTCTCACTAACAAGAAGCTTGTATTACCAAATTTTGGTAAATTTCAAGTACATACCAAAGGAAAAAGGCCGGGTCTTAATCTCCAAACTGGAGAGGCATTAGAAATAGAACCTCGGAAAGTCTTGAGATTTAGCCCTGCTAGTTCACTTAAAGAAAAAATAAATTCTCATGAAGCCGGTTAGTAAAAAGTATTTTTCTATTTCAGAAGTATCGGAAATTACTGGTATCCCCTTACATAAACTACGATATCTGGAGAAATCTAAAACAGATATAGATATTGTTCAAATCCGTGGAAGGAGATATTACACAAGCACCAATATTGAATCAATCAAACATTTTTTCAACAGAGATAACGAACTTCAGTTTAACTTGTTTTCACCTATAGCAGATGATTTTGCTAAAAGTAACAATCAGTTAGAAGTTTGCTCACAGGTAGTTGACCAAATTGACTTATTAATTTCTAAATTCACAAAATTGGAAAAAGACATAATAAAAACGCTTTAACTGCGGCCTAAATTTTACTTTCTTAATTGCCTCTACCATATAAACCTTTTTACCTGCTTATACTATCACGTGGTTTTGATTTTGGGATTATGGTTTTATTATCAGTATTTTTTAAATTAGACTGAAGAGTTTGTTTAAGTTTAGGATGCTGAGTAATTATTTTCTTTATTGGATTATCAGAGCTAATAAAGCTTTGGCAGAAATAGCTTCTACAGCGGGTTTTGATGCCTCAAGCTTAGAATATTCCGTAACAAATTCTTTGTATGCTGCTGATCTTTCATTAACAGGAAGCCTTAATTCCTCATAAAATTCCTTTTTAAACTTAGGCATCTGCCTTCTTTCGGAATTATTTTCGCTTCTTTTTGAAACCAGTTCTAAGTCACTAAGTAATAGCGCAGAGTATTCGGTTTTAATATTAGTTAGGGAAGGAGGCTGCTCTTGATTTAAAGCATTGTGAAATGATTTTAATCCATTACTTGTAACTGGGATTTTAGCGCCATCCAGTCTGTTACGGGATTAGGAACTGAACCACTTCGTCCTCTAATATATTTATCAAGGTCTGATATATCAATTTTTACCGTACCTTTACCCTTCATCACTTTCTAATAAAGTTATATTATAATAAAATATCTCCTTAAAGTAAGTGTCACTAATAGTAAATATGATTGCTAAAAGAACATCATATTTTTGTAGTGAAATTTAAACAAATTGGATATTTTTGTTTTTACTATTAAGGCCAAGAAGGTAATCTTTGGCATCCATTATTTTCTTACCTTCAGGCTGTAATTTAATGACTCTTAATATACCTCTGCTACAGGCAATTTCGCACAGTTTATTATTAAAGTTTAGTAGTGTGCCAGGATCGTATTTATGATCAACCGCAAGAGGTTCAGCTTCGATTATTTTAATTTTTTTACCTTGATACTCAAAATAAATTCCAGGCCACGGGTTCATCCCCCTGACCTTACAATCTATTAAAAAAGCAGGTTCATGCCAATTTACTTTGGATTCCTCTTTAGAAAGTTTATGAGCATAAGATACGCCTTTATCAGATTGTTTAAAAGGCGTTATTTTATCGATATTATCAAGAACCTGAACAAGCATCCTTGCACCGATCTTGGAAGTTTTGTCATGTAATTCTGTAAAAGTAATTTTATTAGAAATAGCAAGTTCTTCCTTAATTATTATATTGCCGGTATCAAGCCCCTCATCCATTTGCATAATACACACGGCAGTTTTATTCTCACCGTTAATTATTGTACGCTGAAGTGGAGCTGCTCCCCTATATTTAGGTAAATCAGAAGGATGGATATTTAAACACCCATATTTTTTTGCTTCCAGAATAGTTTTTGGTATAATAAAACCATAAGCAGTAACAACTATAATATCTGCGTCAATTGATCTGATCAAATTTGCTGTCTCTTCATTTTTTAAGGTTGAGGGTGTGTAAACTGGAATGTTATGAGCAATAGCAAGCCTATGAACAGGAGATTCTGTTATTTTCATTCCTCTACCCTGGGCTTTAGGTTTTTGAGAAAAAACAGCTTTAACTTTGTGAACCGTTGAGTCCAGTAGGGCTTTTAGCGCAGGTACCGCAAACTCAGGAGTACCCATAAAAATCACATTCATCCTTTTAAAACTCTCTGATTTGAGCCTCAAGTATAACAGTCATGTTATTGGTTGTAAATTTTAACTTAAATTATGTAAGCAAAAGCCTATGTTCCAAATTATACGCTAATTGCATTATAAGCGGCAAGAGCCTTTTGCCTTGCTTTTTCATGGACTACGATTGGTTTTGGATAATCTATACCGATTCTTATATTAAGCGCAGCTAGTATAGATTCCGGGGTAAGCCAAGGAGAAAATAGGTGTTTTATAGGTAATTGCTTTAATTCAGGGACAAATTTTTTCGTATAATTACCTTCAGGGTCAAATTTTTGCCCCTGTAAAATAGGATTAAAAATACGAAAATAAGGCGCTGCATCTGCTCCGCTACCTGCCACCCATTGCCAGCTGGCACTATTGTTTGCAATATCGGCATCAACTAAGCAATCATGAAACCACTCAAGCCCCCGTCTCCAATCGATCATTAAGTGCTTTACCAAAAACGAAGCAACTATCATCCGTACCCGGTTATGCATAAATCCAGTTTGCCATAATTCTCTCATACCGGCATCAACTATCGGATAACCAGTCAT